>ERZ808044.346-NODE-346-length-54772-cov-7.168516_pt1 | contig 54772 bp, 43 predicted proteins | sample MGYA00380195_ERZ808044 | MGnify/ENA primary metagenome ERZ808044 (study PRJEB31490, sample SAMN06133423) | mouse gut metagenome | isolation source: Z7_2 | host: mice | place: China: Chengdu | collected 2015-05 ...
CTTTTTTTCTTTTTGAAACTCTTTGAAATTCCTAATTGCATTACGAGGCCATTATACTTCCTATAAGAGAAATTATCGGTAGTAAATCAGGAATAGTTATTGATTATAAATTAATAAAAAATTAAGAAATGGAGAGAATTTGCCACAGGACGAAAGTTGCGGAAAAAGGGCATTGGTGATATACTATACTTGTTTTTCTATGTCATGCAGATGAAGGAGAGAAATATGTCTAATCGTATCAAGAAGAAAGAACAAACGAAGAATAGTTTTCAGGAAAATGTGGCTTTGATTATGGGTATTTTTACATTGGTGGTTTTGTGTATTTTTCCGCTGGTGTATCATCATTATTATTTTGATATTCTGGAGACAAAATATCAGTTTTACTGTGCGGTATCGTTAATTGCCATGGCTGCTATGGCAGGATATGGACTGGCAGGCGGGCGGATAACCGCGTTCTTTAAGGATTTTAATTTTAAGAGTGTATGTAAGAGCCTGAATTATGTAGACTGGGCCATGATTGCTTTCTGGCTCAGCAATGTGGTTTCGTGGCTTCTTTGCTCAGACTGGCGCTGGGATGCTTTCTGGGGGACGTTTGGACGCTACAATGGCGTTTTCCTTATGACCATTTATATGATAGTGTATTTTATGGTGACCAGATTTTTCTGTTTCCGGCAGTGGTATCTGGACGCATTTCTGGCGGTGGGGATTTTTGTCTGTGCGTTCGGTATTACGGATTATTTTCAAATGGATATTCTGGGCTTTAAAGTAAATATGGTGGAGGAGCAGAAGGCCACTTATACTTCAACTCTTGGCAATATTAATACTTATACGGTATATGTGGGCGCTGTTGCGGTTATTTCAACGATTTTGTTTGCGTTGGAGAAGAACCAAAAGAGGATGCTCTGGTATTTTGGGAACATGGTGTTATCCAGTGTGGCCTTAATCATTGGAACCAGTGATAATGCCTACCTGACCATCGCTGCTTTGTTTGGGTTTGCGCCGTTATACCTGTTCCGGACGAAGACTGGGGTAAGAAGATATCTGATTTCCCTGGCCACATTTTTCACCGTAATTCAGGCTGTAGATTGGATGAATGTGAAATATGCAGACCGTGTTCTGGGAATTCAGAGTGCATTTAATCTGATTGTTAATTACGATAAACTTCCTCAACTTGTGATTGCTCTATGGATTGCCTCAGTTGTGGCCGTGGTTCTGACTGTAAAGAAAAAAGACAATGCTGATAAGATCGGCAGCTGGCTCAGGCTGCTTTGGGTGGCAGTGATCGCGGCGGTGATGGGTGTGGCGGTATATGTGCTGTATGATGCCAATGTGGCCGGCAATGCAGAGAAGTACAGTGCCATCAGCAATTATGTTGTTTTTAATGATGCATGGGGGACGCACAGAGGTTTTGTGTGGGTTCGGGCCATGAAGGTGTTTAATGAAAAGCTTACACCGCTCCAGAAAATTTTTGGATATGGACCGGAAACGTTTAAAATTTTAATGCAGTATTATTACAGCAGCGAGATGAAAACAGTGGTTTTTGATAATGCACATAATGAGTACCTGCATTATCTTCTTACCATCGGAATTGTAGGAATGGCTTCTTACATTGCACTAATGGTTTCCTCTGTCGTAAGAATGGCACGAAATCTGAGCGGCAGGCCGGAGGTGGCTGCCTGTATGTTCGTGATTGCCGCTTACATGGTGCAGGCGGTGGTTAATCTGAATCTTCCTATTGCTATGCCGATCATCCTTCATCTTCTTGCCATGGGCCTTAGTAAGGGGCCGGTTACAAAAGCGCAGTGAAGCAGTAGTAGTCCTTAAGTGCGTAAAAACGGCCGGAATGATAAAACGCGACGGAGATAGTGAAAAATAGCCCCGGAAGGGGATTGCGAGGAGTTTGTTGACATGCAGGCAGTAATTATGGCTGGAGGAAAGGGAACGCGGCTGGCGGCCCTTACAAGGGATGAGATACCCAAGCCCATGGTTTTGGTGGCGGGAAAGCCTCTGCTTTTGTGGCAGGTTGAAAGGCTTAAGGAAAATGGTATTACAGATATTATTATGGTTGTTGGCCATCTGGGGGATAAAATAAAGGATTTTTTTGGGGATGGCCTGAGATTTGGTGTGCAGATTCAGTATTTTGAAGAGACAACACCGTTGGGGACGGCCGGTTCGTTTTATTATCTGAAAGATATTTTGCGTGATGATACCTTTGTCATGATGTCGGGAGATTTATTTTTTGACATTGATTTTAAGAGGATGATTGAATTCCACAGGGAGAAAAAGGCGGCGGCAACGTTGTTTGTGCATCCAAACGGACACCCATTTGACTCAGATCTTCTGATGCTTTCTGAGGACGGGAGGGCTGTGAAGTTCGATTCGAAGCATAATATCCGCGATTATTGGTATGATAATTGTGTCAATGCCGGGATTTTTGTGTTTAACAGGAAAATCTGTGACAGAGTACCGGAGCCTGTTAAGAGGAATCTGGAGAATGATATTATTAAGGGCATGATCGATGATGGGGAACTGGTTTATGGATATCGTTCACCGGAGTATGTGAAGGATGTCGGCACGGTGGAGCGGGTGGAACAGACCCTTGCGGATATTGAGCGGGGATTTATCTCGGGTAAATGTCTGAGACAGAAGCAAAAATGTATTTTTCTGGACAGGGATGGAACCATTAACCAATACCGGGGACTGATTTATAAGGAAGAGGATTTTGAACTGGAATCATGTGCCATGGAGGCCATAAGAAAGATTAATTTGTCCGGGCGACTGGGAATTGTTGTGACCAATCAGCCAGTGGTGGCCAGAGGACTTTGTGAAATTGAGGATGTGGAGAATATTCACAGGAAGATGGCAACATTGCTGGGACGTGAAGGTGTATTCCTGGATGATATTCTGTTCTGCCCACATCACCCGGATAAGGGATATCCGGAGGAAAATCCGCTCTATAAGATACCGTGTGGATGCAGAAAGCCCAAAACAGGAATGATTGAAAAGGCTGCAGAGCGGTACAATATTGATCTTAAGGAGTCATGGATGGTGGGAGATACCACCATGGACATTCAGACCGGAAAAAATGCGGGAATGCACACGGCACTGGTGCTGACGGGAGAGGCCGGAAGGGATAAGAAATATGATGTACAGCCGGATTTGGTCTGCTGCGACCTTCTGGAGGCTGTGGAAAGGATACTTGGAATGCAGGGAGGAAGCCATATATGATTATTACACAGACGCCCTTTCGTATGTCGTTTTTTGGAGGCGGTACAGATTTTCCGGATTTCTATAAGGAACATGGTGGAGCAGTGATTTCCACAACATTTGACAAATACTGTTATGTGAATGTCCGGCATCTGCCCAGATTTTTTGATTATTCAACGGAGCTGTCGTATTCCAGGATAGAGCGGGTGACGGATGTGGAGCAAATCAATCATCCGGCTATCCGGGAGGCCATGAAGTTTCTGGACATGCATGAAATTCGCCTGACCTACGAGGCGGACCTTCCGGCCAGATCCGGTCTGGGAACCAGCAGTTCTTTTGCAGTGGGGATGCTGAATGCGTTTTATTCACTGAAGGGAAAATATGCAGATAAAAGGAAGCTGGCAGATGATGCTATTTATCTGGAACGGACCCTCTGTAATGAGAGCGGCGGCATTCAGGATCAGATTGCAGCATCGTTTGGGGGATTGAACAGAATTTGTTTTAATGCGGAGGGATACGAGGTGAATCCCGTAATCATCTCTCCGGATAGAAAGCAGCAGCTCAATAGAAATCTGCTGTTGTTTTTTACCGGGTTTTCACGCTTTTCATCTGACATTCAGCAGACGACTCAGAAAGCGCTTTCAGATAAGAAAAAGCAGCTTCTGGAGATGCTTTCGCTGGTGGATGAAGCCGAGAGGGTATTGACTTCCAGAGGTGATTTAAATGAATTTGGGCGGCTTTTGGACTATACATGGAGGTTAAAGAGAGGTATCTCCAGAGGCATTTCCACAGATTCCATCGATGGTCTGTATGCAAAGGGCATGGAGGCCGGCGCATTGGGAGGAAAGCTGTTGGGTGCCGGCGGAGGTGGTTTTTTGTTGTTTTATGTGGAAGAAGATAAACAGGGTGCCGTGCATAAGGCGATGGAGGAGCTTTTGTATGTTCCGTTTAAGTTTGAGAACAGCGGGACACGGGTTATCCATTATACACCGGAAATGTACGAGAAAAAATAGAAAAGACGGAAAGAACCAAAAGAACTTAGAAACGGTCTGGACCGAAGGGAGTAAAATCCTGGAAGTCCAGGCCGTTTTTGTCGCATAACGTAAATTTATGTCTTATGGGAAATTCATGCGGGGAATGAGGGGCATTCCGGACGATTCTAAGCCGCATGTATGAGGATATGTGATTCTGATACTGCCATGGCAGTTTTAGAAAATAAATAATTTTTAGGGAGGAATCCAATGTTAAAAGCGAACAAAAGAAAAATGAAATTAAGCGGGTGGCTGAAAGAGAACCATGCAGAGGAGTATAAGTCTCACACAAAGATTCAGGGTTTCATATTTTTTTATGAAGTGTTTTCAGAAATGGACGGAGAGTTGGCTGATTTTTCGGATATGAAAGGGGACAAACATGGCATTGTATTTGAGACAGTATGGGCAGACTATACGATGGAATGGGAATATTTCGATCAGGCTATTGAGGTCTGCCATTATCCGGGGCCGCGTCTGCTGAATGAAGAGCGGGCCAGGAAATGTGCATGGATCGTTGAAAAACGGTCGGAAGAGGAAGTGCTGGAGCTGATGCGGCAGATGAATTTGTGGAAGGTGAAGAAGAGGAGTATGATAAGGAGCAGACAAATGATTGATTTGAATGGGGCAGACTTTGATGATAAGGACAGGCAGCTGATAAGGAGGCTGGAGATGGAGTATGAAACGCAGACAGGGAAAAGAGAGGAGGCGTAATGAAATCGAAAATGCGTCCGGATGGCCGTCTGAAAAGCGTTTGGAGCAATATCTGAATGTTTGTATGACAAAGATAGCGAACACAGATAATCAGGAGTAAAAGGGCATTCTGATGACGATTTGAAAATTGTCTGGAATACTTTGATAGATGACACATGGGAGAGTAGGAGAGAGCGGGAGAGGAGAGGGCTCTGTCAGAATGCCGGCTTAAAATACTATGTTTAAAGGGAAAACACCATCATATGGCAGTTTTGCAGGCGATATGATGGTGTTTCTGCGGACTGTGGAGTGCGTAAAGATTGGCTGGCAGTTTAGGATACAAGACATGCGGATTAAGTTGGACAGGTCCTCCCTTCCTGAAAAATGCTTTCGAAAAAGGTGTTGAGACTGCTTGTCACTCACTGGCTTTTAGGATAAAATAAAGTTGGAATGTTGCAGGAAGGTCTGCGTCAGAAAGGGAGAATGAGCCTTATGCAGGGAAAGAAACTGCCGGTTGGTATTGATGATTTTGAAAAGCTTCGCAGGGAAGAATTTTATTATATTGATAAAACTGATCTTATCCGTGATTTGCTGAATAATTGGGGTGAGGTCAATTTGTTTACCCGTCCGTGCAGATTTGGAAAAACTTTGAATATGAGTATGCTGAAATGTTTTTTTGAAATCGGGGCGGATGAGACACTGTTTGATGGCCTGGCAATTTCACAGGAGACAGCACTGTGGGAGAGACATATGGGGAAATACCCTGTGATATTTATTTCGTTGAAAGGCGTTGATGGCCTGAATTTTGAAGAGGCTTATGGGGCCCTGCGTAGAATTATCCGGGCAGAAGTATTAAGGCTGAAATTCCTGGTAAAAAGTGAAAGGGTTACGGAAGATGATAAGCGTCCCTTTGAACGTTTCCTTAAGGAAAGAGAAACGAAAGATGATATGCTGGAAAGCCTGAAAATGTTGTCTTATTTGCTCTTTCAGCACTATGGCCAAAAAGCTATCCTGCTGATTGATGAATACGACGTACCGCTTGATAAGGCATTTCAGCATGGCTATTATGAAGAAATGGTATTGCTGCTCCGGGGACTGTTCGGACAGGCGTTGAAAACGAATGAATTTTTACAGTTCGCAGTTTTGACCGGGTGCCTGCGGATATCCAAAGAGAGCATTTTCACAGGACTGAATAACTTCAAGGTTCTTTCTGTCACAGACGCGAGATTCGATGAGCATTTTGGCTTTGTTGAAAGAGAAGTAATTCGTCTTCTAAAAGATTATCAGTTAGAAAACCATTTGCCGGAAATTAAAGAATGGTATGATGGATATCGTTTTGGGGATGTAAATATTTACTGCCCGTGGGATGTGATCAGTTATGCAGACTGCCTTTCGGCAGATCCCCATGCGGAGCCGGAAGCTTTCTGGATTAACACCAGTGGGAATGATCTGGTAAAGCGTTTTATTGATAAAGCGGATAAAACGACACAAAGTGAGATCGAGCGTCTGATCGCAGGAGAGGCAATTGAAAAAGCGATTCGTTTGGATCTGACGTATAACGAGATTGATGCCAGCATTTCCAACCTCTGGAGTGTTCTTTTTACTTCCGGATATCTGACACAGACAGGCAGGGCGGCGAATGGTTTCTATAAACTGATGATTCCCAATCGGGAAGTGCGGGAAGTCTTTGTATTACAGATACAAGAATGGTTTAAAAAGACAACTTTAGCAGATTCTACAAGGATTAACCGCTTTTGCGCTGCTTTTCTGGCAGGAGATACATCGATCATTCAGGACATGCTGCATGATTATTTGTGGGATTCGATCAGCGTGAGGGATACGGCGGTCAGGACGCATATGAAGGAGAATTTTTATCATGGCCTGCTGCTGGAGTTGCTGCGGAGCCAGGGAACCTGGCTGATACAGTCTAACGCAGAAACCGGGGAAGGTTACAGCGACATCTCTGTAAGCACACCCGATCGGATGGGAATTGTGATTGAACTGAAGTATGCGAATGATGGTAACCTGGAAGCAGCCTGTATGGAGGCGTTAAGGCAGATTGAGGAAAAGAAATATGCCGTTGGCTTGCAGCGTCAGGGAATGAAACAAATTATCCGGTATGGGATCGCATTTCGAGAGAAGGAATGCAGGGTGGTTATGGCATAATAAGACTGGTAGCTGTTTATTTATTACGATGCGTCTTTTGAGGAACAGGGTGTTCTTCTAAAAATAAACATAGAAGCAAGGAGCTGAATCAGGTTAAGAGGATTTTTAATTATCAAGATGCTCTGGGAATATCCTACAGTTTACCAGAATGTATTATCAGGTATGGAAACCGGATATGATACCTGCAGAATACTATGAGCAGTATAAGATCAGTGATTATACATATTCTTGTATTGAACGGTTTGTATGGCTCCCAATTATGTTCTGATTATGCAGAATAAAAAGAAGCGGGGAAAATGATTGATGCGTTTTCGGATTTGAGTTTTTTTGAAGAACAGCTATCGTGAAGAGGCTGTAATAAAACTGTGATAAGGAAACAGATACTGAAGGTTATTCATAGAGACCAGAATGTGGGGATAATTCAGACAAGGGGCAAAGTCTTTTAATGGCTTTGCCCCTTGTCTGGTAATGGTGATTTTGAGGGGAGGAGGTTAATTTTTCATAAGTTCTGAACGAGTTTGAGGAAATTTCTGTTTGTCAATAAATGAACCTTGATGAGGAGATGGATACAGTTTATTCTGGTCCAATGGATTACTGTTCATTTAGCAAATTTATGAAATATTCAGAAAAATTTTGAGATATTTTTTCAGCACCATATTTATTGAGATGTCCGCTATCAGCAAAATCAGTTTCATAATTAATTATACTTTCAAATTGATTAAAGTTATAATCCAGATAAGAAATACCCTTATCCTTACAAAAATCATATAACCAATTATATCGGGCCATATATTCTGATGAAATGTTTGCATATGGCAAATTAAGAAAAATCAATTTAAATCCATGTTTATTTGATAAGTCTATTAATTCTTCTAAAATTAAAGCAGCTTCCTCTGAAAGTTCTGTTTTATCTTTATCTGACCATGTACAATATTCCAAGGTTTCTGTTTTATCTAATTCTCTAAATCCCAAATTCCCGGAACCATCAAAAACTGTTTTATTATATGTGTAAGCAAAGTCATCTTTTGTCAGGGCCATCCATCTACTGTGATAACGAATTAATGGAAAGAATAATTCAGCTTGATCCTGAACTGGTACAATATTTAGAATTCCCCTTATTTTAGATAGCGACCATAGGAGTGAATCTACACTATAATGTAAGTCTACAATAGGCATTTCCTGACTATCTCGTGCAAAATGATATGCATCGACAATGACAAATTGGGGAGATTGCGTTTTTAGGACTTCTTTTACATACTCCGTGGTGTAAGATAATTTTTGACCATTTATAGCAACGCTAAAACATGATAAACCGGTTTTTTCTGTTAATATATTTGCATTTAGTCCAAAAACCATATGACTGCTGCCACACATTATAACATCTAAACTGTGCTCTGGTTTGTTATAGAAATCATTCATGGTGAATAAAGAATGATTTTTCGGAGTTAGAGTGGCTTGTACCGTCAGAAAAATGGCGGAAAATATCCCAATAAATAATGTGCCTTTTAAATAAAAACATATTTTTTTCATAATAAGTGCTCCATTGTACTAAAATTGCATGTATACAAAACTTCCTGCATCATAACCTGGACCATATATACCAAATATTAAGATTATAAAAATGATACTATAATATAGTATCCACCGAAAAACCAAGTTTTGCTGCATGATGCTTTCTCGAACATTAATATATTTTCTCAATACATCCACGCATAACAATATACATATGGACAAAAGCAATAAGGTAAAATCTGAAGTATTTAATCCGAAATTATTCAAAAATGATAGATCGAAATCTGCCAAATCCAATTTTATAATACGATAAATGATTTCTAATCCGGCCAATGCCCCAGGAGCACGAAAAAAAATCCAAGCAAAATCGACCAGACAAAATGTAATAATACTCTGAAACAGATGATAACTGAAACAATCAGTTCGAATACGCAGCAGTTTCTTAAACTTTTCTCTAAAGACTTTCGTTAAATCGCCTATGATCTGAAATGCTCCATGTAATGCGCCCCAAAGAATATAGTTCCAACTGGCACCATGCCACAGGCCACTAATTAAGAAAACAACTAAAATATTTCTATATTTTACCCACTTACCTTTTCGATTCCCGCCCAAAGGAATATAGACATAATCCCGGAACCATGAACTTAGTGAAATATGCCATTTTCGCCAAAATTCGGCAACGGATTTTGAAAAGTAAGGTTGTTTAAAATTAGTGATTAATTCGATCCCCAGAACTTCTGCGGATCCAACAGCAATATCAGAGTATCCAGAAAAATCACAATAAATCTGCAATGCATACAGTATTGTTGCAAATAGAAGGACATATCCTGGCATTGTATTGTATTCACCATAGACATAGTTTACAAATATGCCAATGCGGTCTGAGATTACTAACTTTTGAAAGACCCCCCATACCATTAGTAACAAACCGTTTTTTACTCTAAGATAATCAAATGTATGGACAGTATTAATTTGTGGAAGTATTAGCTTGGCTCTTCCAATGGGGCCAGAACATAAAGATGGAAAGAAAGAAGTGAAAGCCGCGTATTTAATAAAATTCTTCTCTACTTGTACATCCCCGCGGTATAAGTCAATTAAATAGGTCAACATTTGCAGAGAATAGAAAGAGATACCTATCGGAGCAATGATGTCAAATGGGGGAACAGTAACCTTTAGTGTCCTTCCAACATTGCTTAGGATGAAGTTGGAGTATTTATAAAATATGAGTATTATTACGACAATACATATGCCAAAGAATTGGACATAAAGACTTTTTCGCTTTTGACTTTCCGATTGGAAGTTATGAATTATCAAGCCGATGATAAACGTAATGGTTGTTAGGCCCAGTAGTAAAATGCCATATTTTATATTCCAGCACATATAAAAATAGTAATTACACAAGACAAGCCAGACATATTGCCATGTTTGTGGGACTAAATAATATGAGATTACAGCAATCGGGAAAAAAGCAATAAAATGTAAAGAATTAAATACCATTATTCTCGTTCCTTCCTAAATTATAATGAGTAAAAATACCTGGATATTTTCTTCTTAAATTTATATTCGTAATGTACCAGAACCTTAAAAATAAACCAATCAAAAAGCATTTATATATTGGATATACTTGTCTTTATCATCTAATGCTAGTATCTACAATGAAGTTTCTATATTTGTTCTTTTGGGCAGAACATTCCAGGAATCTATTAGTCGAAAATTGGCAACCTTTTCAATATTTCCTGACGATGCAAATATTTTGCATTGATAAGAAAGGCTATTTGTATTTTTTCCAAAAACCTGGTTTCCGTTGATTAGGTTTAACACTTTGTGTTGCACTGTTTAGCTTTTATGTTTTTTAAGCATAATAAATCAAATTTACTGATTGCCTGCGTCAGATTACCAGAATGTATCATCGGCTATGGGAAGGGGATACAATATCTGCACAATACTATGAGCAGTATAAGAGCAGTGAACATACATATTATTGTAATGGATGGTTTTTATCTACTCCATTTTTTATTTTGGATTGTATGCTCCTATGGCATTTTTTAGCAAAATCTTCATCAGTTCTGCATTGCCTTTGAAAAATCTTATTTTTGTAGGAGTCTTTCCGGCCTTCGGATATGCTCTAGTTACTGGAACCTCGCAAGCCCTCATTCCGATCTGTGTAGCTCGTACAGAAAGGTATGCAAGCATCTCATAGGTCATAAAGATATCTCTCAACGGCTGAACCCTTTCGTCAGTCAGGTATCTCGCAGAATAAGCTCTGTATGCGTTAGTAGTATCTGTAAAGTGCTGGCGAGCTGTTAACGATATCACTGGTGCGTGGATCAGTTTTACCGAAACAGTTCTGATGAAAGGAGTATTAATGGCTCTTCCACCCTTAATAAATCTTGATCCCTGAATCAGATCATAACCTTCTTCCAGTTTCTCTATAAAATGTGGTATATCCTCGATGCTATCTTTATTATTTCCATCGATAGTGATAACTCCTTTATAACCACGCTGCAATGCCCACCAGATACCCATTCTAAGCTGTGCGCCCTGCTTTCCGATATCGTGCTTTACAAGAAGTGTGTTAACATCCAGACTCCTTAGCTTATTTTCTTCTGTACATCCATCTGAAGAACCGCCATCACAGATTACAATATCGGCGTAGTTTGAGACGTTATGCTTTTTAGCTCTATGTAGCTCCTTAGCAATTCTGGTTCCCTCATTTATGATTGGAATAAGAACTACGTAATTGTTTGTTTTCTCTGAATATTCCATGCACTCAAATTTAGGTACACCCTTTTGCTTCTCATAAATCATCAATCAAATATACCTCTCAAATATTGCATATTATCATCTAAAATGCGGATATTATCATTCTTGCTTATCTCCATAGAAACAAATCCCTGATATCCTTCCACTAACAGAACGTCTTTCAACTCTTTATGAAGTGCTCTTCTTTCAACAGGCTTAAGTCCCGGTTCACTGATGTGAACGTGACTGATAAGATTTACATTGCCGACTAATTTACTGACATTTTCCTGATTATAAATTATGGTTCCCATATCAAGATTCAGTTGGAATCCAGTAGAATCCACCTTTTTAATCAATTCAATGGCGGATGCAGTATCATTGATATAATTTGTGTTATAGATTGGCGGATTTGCTTCTATGCCGATTACTGTTCCTTTGGAAGCAGCATAATCGCCGATTTCCTTGAAGAACTTGACTCCTACTGCTGCATTTGCTCCATTCGGTAAGTTGCGATTACGGGGACAGCCAAATACAAGGTTCTTACATCCAACAACAGAAGCAAAATCAATTGCCTTTTTTGTGTAGTCCACAAGTGCGTCAAATTCTTCTTTTGGGCCAAAGATTTTTTCCCATCTTCCATACCAGATAGACTGCATGGAAGAGATGGAAAATCCATATTGTTTTTTCAACTTTACAGCCCATTTTTTTGCATCATCCAGTTTGCCATACGGATTCTCTGGAAATATTCTTGTCGGTGCAATTTCAAGGCCTGTGAAACCATATTTTTGCATTAATTTATATACCTGACTGTCCTGCTCAGCAGCCCAACCTATATTTGAAATTGATAAGTGCATCAGTTTAATACCTCTTTGTTATCTGAATTTCTACTAAGAATAACAAATAAAATAAAAGCTGGATTCATTAAATTAAGGGGCCAAAAATATCGATATTCAGACCATCCTGTTGATAATAATAAACTTAATATATGTCCGATTATAGGTGCGATTAAAATAATATTCTTCTTTATTTTCTTATCTATTAAAAGATATATAAATGCAATCAGTCCTAATAAAGAGAATAATCCACACCTCCATTCTATTGCCGATATCCACTGCGTATCCGCGGTATATGCACTTGCAGCTGAAGCCTGAGTGTATAAACTTACATAATGTCTTTTTGGATAATAGTCATTCCATCCGTCGACCGAATCTTGTGTTCCGGTGAAATTAACACATCGCAAGATTGAGTCTTTACCCAAATATATATTCCACACAGCATCTTCCCTATCAATAATTGATCTAGTCATCACAACAGGATTCTTTAAAAATGTATCTATATAATTCTTTATGAAAATAGATGCATCAACATCCAGCGCATATGATTGTTTTGACCAAGTAGGGGTATATTCATATTCAGCATTATTGTAGTTTGTCATCACATTAATCATTTGCAATGTATTTTCAGATACTTCACCACCCGAATAATATACACCTAAAATATCCTGGCTTAATCCAATATACATCCCGCCTTCTACAGGCTGGATATTAAAATATGTATATACGGGCCCTTTAATAGTAAAAATCAGTACCGCACTTACTATAACGGTTACCCAAACCTTTACATTTTTTCTAAGTACGATTATTAAAAATACTGCAATGATAATATATGTAACGATTCCGTTTTTTCTATATAGTGATGTTCCTATTAATGCAATAACTAACTCAAGGTATATATACCACTTATGTTTATAATCGTCATAATCAATTGATAATTTTGCCAATATTATAACTGTCCAGAAAATTGAAAGGGCATATGGTATATCCTTCCAGATAGTATTTAAATGGATATAATTTCCTGCATTAAATCCTAAGAAAACTGAAGTGCAAAGTAATATAGATTCTCTAAAGCCTTTTTTTCTAAGATACAAAAGCATCTCAAGGCATACATAAGACCAGAAAAAGTACTGGACTGCAATAACAGCGTAAGTGGAATTCCATACAGTTTCAATTGCCCTAAGTACCATGCAGTAAAATGCCGGATGCCAATCACCGGAGCCATGCAAATGCTGTGCCTGTCTAATCATGCATGTGAAAGTATCCCCAGTAGAGATTCCAGGATTATTTGCGAATAAATTATAAAAGGCTGATATGACCAAGAAGAATAAGCTGATTAAGATGAATTGCCAGACCTTCCATCTGCTTTCATCATATATGTTATTGCAAACTTTTTCTAAATAATAAATTACGCTATTAATTACTGGAATGAACCATAATGTTGTAATTACATAGACAAATATACCTGCTGTTGTCAGCTTCAGAGTTAATGGATATATAAATATTCTTTGGCCTACAAGTGCAAAAGCAGCATATGCATAAAGCAAAAGCAACAAAATTTTTTTCCAAGTTACTTTCTTATAATTTTCAATATAGTTTTTCTTATTACCCTGATTAACAACGGAAACTAATGAAATTATATATATTATTACCTTTGTAGGAGTTTGAAATTCAATGTCGCTACAATTAAGAATTATAATTGAAAATATAACTTGACATACGGCAAACAATATTTCTGGTTTTATCTGTTTTTCTATGTAGGATATAAGCTTTTTTACAGTATTATTTATTTTTTCAAAATTAAGAATAATTAGTATAGAAGCAGTTAAAAACCAAATCCATAAAGACACCATACAGCCTTTATCTAAAATCCCCGGTAATATTAAGTATCCGTAATTAATTGCAATTTGCCCATCAATCTCTTGGCTGTCGTTATATGATTTTAAAATTTCAGGTGCCCACTTGTTCTTTACAACAGACACTAACGGAATCTGTGTGCAATCTTTGCTCGATGTAAGTAAAATGGTGTACTTTTTGTCTTCAAACATTTCTGCATTTACAAAGATTTTCTTCCACTTACCATTATTAATATTTGCTAATGAAATGTTGGTTTGATAAATCAAATCTCCGCCTGACATAATTTGAACAGTAATTGTCCCCCTCTTGTCATCAGCGATGTTTGTAAAGAAAAATTCCAGGCTGTTTAATCTTTTTCGATTCGTTGAAAACAATTGTGAGACATTATTGCACGGAATTTCAGACGCATCTGTCAAATCGTAATCTATTGAAGTGGAATATTCTTTATCAATTTCGCTTCCAAATACAATATATCCTATGCGTAATACCACAATTATGCAGACAATGGTCAAAATAACCTTTTTCACTTTACTCAGTGGCTTCATCTGTAAACTCCTTTATCGCCAATAATACTTTTTTCTTATCTGCGATATAACTGCCTTCACTACCGAATTTTTCGGCATAAATTGTTCTATAATCATAATTGGCTGGCTCTCCATCAAGTTCATTCACGAACTTATTTCCAGTGAGAAACTCATAAACCTCTCCGGCAGATACCGGTTCTGTTGCTGGGTGCCATAGGGTGATTCCCGCATCAAGAGCTGTATTTATATCTTTCCACAGACATGCCAGGTTATAAAATTGGTATATGCTTCTGCTATCTGTGAAATTCAGTGCAGAGAATCCAAGTTTTCTAAACTTATCTTTGAGCATCTCTCTGTTTTTTTCAGCAACATTCACTCTATAGAATCCATTTTCCTGTAAGTTATAATACTTCTTGAGTTCAGGTTCTTTCTCTGACAATTCTTTAAACTTCTCTTTTTTCAGCATGAATGGGATTACATTGATGAAGTCATAGATAAAATTCTTCTTAATGTTTTTACCAAATATTCCTGGTAGTCTGATGATCAGCGCATCGGGATATTTCTCACGGACCCATAGTTCGAGCTGATATCTGTTGCGTCCATATGCGTGAAGATTTTTTGTATCTATAATAGAATTCTCATCGACTCCTTTAGGAAACTTGAATATATCAATCGTAGAAATAAGTACCAGCTTTCTTGGCAATATTTTTTCTATATTTTCTTCTGCCTGGTAGATCAACTCCATATCTTTTTCTGGAGCGTTGTTTGCTAGATACTTCTCCGCTCTTAGCCCTGCATATATAAGTAGATTAGGATTTGTACCATAAGCTTCTTTTATATTTTTTGAATTATAAACAGCATCTAATTCATTCCCGGCAGCTTTGCAAATATTACTTCCCACAAAGCCTGTATATCCAACTAATGCTTTCATATCATTTTTCCTATTTTGTTAATTTTTCTATTCCTTCAAAGCTGTAATATTTTCTCTTAAATACTAGGTCAACCAGAAGCTGCAGATATTTAATGATAATTGTCAGAATTCCAAACAAGCCAAAGAATGCAACGGAAAGGAAAAGAATTGTAGTTGTCCAGCCTGCAACAGGGTTGTATGTTGCATAAATGACAATTGAGTAAACAATCATAAACAATGACATGATCATCATTAACACGGTCATTGCTTTAGAGAAGCTGTATCCCAGCTCTGTGAATAAGATCAGCGAATCTACAGCTAATCCGATCCTATAACCTTTTTCTTTTTTATCAAGATTCTGGCTAATTCTTTCGATCGGTCTATACTTTATGTTGTCTGTTTTAAGTCCACAATTCGCATAGATTGCTTTTCTATAAAGTACTGTTTTATTCATAGAGCTGATTCGATTAATAACTCTCCTGCTGAGTATCCTAAAGCTTTCTGTAGACATCTTATAGCTCTGTGCTGTGTAATGATCGAAAACCTTATAAAATATCCTGGAAGTTAATTTCTCTGCTTTATCTGGTGAAGCACTTACAATGTCAAATCCTAGAAGTGAATGTCTATAAATTTGCATAATTGTTGATGGCTCAAAATCGAGAAATGTATTATCAAACTCAAATACGAAGTCACCGATTGAAAGATCAACACCGGCATTCATGGAAAGCTCGAGTCCATGGAAATAGCTCATATTTATAACAGATACGCTTGCGGTAGAGGCCCTCTTACTGGCTTCTTTAATTACATTTAATGATCCATCATCAGAGAAATCATTTACACATATAATTTCAGAATGTCCAAAATTATCTTCCATCGTTTTGATTATAGTGCTTAAAAATCCACCTATTCTCTTTTCGGCATTATGTACATAAATAACTACTGATGCAAAATTCTTTTCTTTATTCGTCATCGCTAAGCACCTCATCTAAATCGTATACTGTATTGATCTTACCTGATAGGATACTTACAAAGGTCGGCTTTTTGGAATATTTTTTGATGACAGTTGGCCTTGAATCATCGATTTCAGAGCTCATAAGAATTGGTTTCATAGAAAAAAGTGAACTTCTGTATTCAAATCCGTAATCATCGAGCATGTATTTACGTGCAAGATTTGCCATATATGGAAAAGCTGTAACAGGCTTCACCGGACAGTCATTACAGTTACCAAGATGGAATGTAGAGCAGAAGCCATTGCTCTTTTTCTGGCATGAAAATGTCGGTATGTCGTCATAACTTGTTGTATGAGGGGTAAAAGTAACTGATGTAAGCGAATGGTATCTGGTCTTACCGAATGGCATAATGGAAAAGAAAGGTCCATCCATTACTGTAAAGCCTATATTCTTCAGTTTGCTATTCACATCACAAAGTATGATTTCACACAGCTCATACTTGATTTTGAATTTTTCAAATCCAACCATAGCGAGGATCTGATTGATTCCTGCATAAGTAGCATTAAGCACAAATTTTGATCTATAAGAATCTTTTGTGTCAGTATTGAGTACATAGACATTCTGGAGTTTTTCGATGCTTATGATATTCACTTTATACTTAATTCCCACGCTGGATGGATACTTTGCCAACTCTTCGAGCAAATAAGCTTTTAAAATCATGGCATCGTATGTATATTCGCGAGTTCTAAATACACCGTCACACATGCCGTTTTTAAAATAATTTCCTGGATGTAATTCTTCACAAGGGATATTGACGGCTTTGCAAAAGTCCTTGAACTGCTTTCTATCTGACCAAGAGTACTGACTTGATGTTGCATAAATCTGTTCAAACTCTTTATTTATGCAGAATGCATAATCTTTATTAAATCTTTCAAAATATCCTGCTGACTTCATGGCAGTGGAAATAGATCTTGGATAATGGTATCCTTGGTGAATTCTTGCCTGGTTTATATATGTTGCTCTTCTGAAAGGCGTTGGGTCACATTCGAGCACAATTACGCGTTGGCCTCTTTTGGCGCAAAATAGTGCTGAATAGAGTCCGTATAACCCTGCTCCTATGATTATCTTGTCGTATTGTTCCATCCTATCTCGGCTCTCTCAAAATTTATAATTTTTTTACTATCAATCAGTAACCTCCATAGAAAGTTCTATCTATTTTTTAGACAATAAGTATTGCTAAGAAATTTGGCACTAATAAAAACTAGTAGTACAAAGAAAAGTCCGCCGGATATAAGAAACGAGAATCTACCTCCAACGATTAATGAGATAATTTGCAGGCATATAATTAGTATACAAGGAATAACAGTACTCCAGTTGCCATCAATAGAAACAAATTTTCGGGTATCCTGTATTCGATATGCCGCAATGATCAGGCTGCATATTAAATTGCTAATTAATACTCCCCATATGTTGAAATGGGGAATAAGTAACAGTCCTACTATTACATTTGCAATTGCACCAATGATAGCGCTTATCATGGCATGATTTGTTTTCATATAAACGGTGTATAAGGTCCGAAAGAAAATGAATAAACAATCAAGGAATGCTATGAATATTACCAGTGGTAGATATATTTTGGCCTGATAAAACTCTCCTTTTAATGTCATTTTAGATAGAATTGGTGATATTGTGATTATAAAAGAACATACAATAAGCAGGGACGAGGAATATACGTAATAGGTCTTTGTAAAAAAATGGGAACTATTTTTTAAAGCAGCTGCTTTGGAGGCATTCAACTGGAAGGCATAATAAAATGCTGTTTGGAACATATTAATGATACCCCCCAACTTATTGACAGCCATATAAATTCCAACAGCATTAGTCCCGGAAAACCATAATAAGATATATCGGCCTATCATCATATAGATCCACCAGGCAGCATTATAGCCAACAAGTGGTAGACTATATTTCAGCATAGGCTTTATGGTGGCCGGGTTTGGTTTTCTGACCCCCATATGATGGCAGGGTTTGCACCCAATATAAAGAACAAATGCAGAGAAAAGATGGGACAGACCTAGAGAAAGTAAGTATCCTCTCGTTCCCAAGCGAAAGTGGATTAACAAAATGATATTAAAAATTACTAACAAAACGGCATTCGCTACACCACTTAGAGCGTATAAGCGTGTATTACCACAGCCTCGTGCAAAAAATCCAAATAACATACGCAGAGAATATGAGAATAAAACAAACAATAATTCCTTGATATAATTGTGTTTAAGGAAGTTTTGTAAAACAATGCCAATACCAACTGTGATAAAAAATGAAATAAGAAACAGTGTAAAACATTGTGATAGGAGATTTTGCCGATACTGTTCGTCAGAGTTATCAATTACAAATCTAAATAGTGCTTCAAAAATACATAAGGTAATGATTGGAAACAAAAATTCAGAAAGGTTATTGATAATTTCAGCAATGCCATAAGTTTCAGTTGTCATTGCAGATGTATATAATGGCAACAGGAAAAACTGAACTACTTTTATCAGCATATTTCCAACAGCAAAAATGGCAATATCTGATATTAAGTGTACATATTGATTCGACGAGGGTCGATGATTTAAAATATTCATAAAAAGCCTTATTTGTTTAAAAATCGTTTGAGGAATGTATGTAACATAGTTTTTGTTTGTCCCCAATTCTTTAATGCCCAATATATAAACATAAATGGGGTGGACACAGTATGAAGCAGCTTCTGAAAGGAATTGTATTGATTATTACTTTCACATAGCCTGGAACTAAAACAACATTTGCATGATTCAGACAACCATTCTGAGTCGTCAAGACATTTACGGTTTCGCATTTGCTCATAAGTCGGAGACTTTAAGGAGGGGATAGCGCCCAATGTCAAAAATGCATGGCCGTTGATGCAATATGGTTGAACACAGTAAAAACCAACAGGAATGAATAAAATTGGTTTACTGATATCCCGGAATATATTCTGATTAATAGGCTGTCCATAACATTGACGCGCGTCACCTGTTGAAAGGTCAACATATAATGTCCAGCTTCCGGCATAACAAAATTCTTTTCTCTTAACATCAATCAATTCCATTTTATATCGGAACATTTCAGAATCTAAAGGAGCCCATATGTTTGCAAAATTTTCTTTACTATGTTCAGTCAGCAACCCCCGCCCGGCCGCTGAATCCTTACGTCCAATAGTCGCATGGCATTTCGCGCCGACTTTTTCTATGCAGATCCGATTTATTTCATCAATGCAAGTCTCTATTTCGTCATAAGGCATTAATTCTAAAGAAAAGGAAGCTGCCGAGGCTTTAATACTCTGGACGTTTCTAAAAAAATGTGTTAATAAGTTTTTCCTCTGCAATTCCTTATAATGAAACGAAATTTTGAATTCAAGGTGAGACAGGAATTGGTCTGGTATTTCGAGCAATGTGTTAATTACTTTTGTACTGAGTGCATTGGTTACTAATTCAACAAAATGTCCTTCCATTAATAACCCCTTTGTGAGTTCAACAATACCAGAATAAAGCAATGTTTCCCCTTGGCCTGTAAGGTTTATCAGGGACTTTCCACCTAAACGTTTTGCAGACAGAGCCTTAACAATGTGTTCAGGGGGATATATAAAGTCTGAAGAGTTTTTTCCCCAGCGCTCCATTTGCGTTATATAACAATATTCACATTTCAAGTTGCACTGATTATTGGGGATAAAACCAAGAATTAAACGTTTGGGTTTGTTATTCATTTTTCAATATCCTTTCTAATACAGAATAATAGCCTCTGAAGGTTTCTTGGAATTTTTGAGTTTCATACGGAAATTTTTTGAGGGATAAATGGATATTTTCTTTCAAAGCATTAATTTCGGGAGAAGAAAGAATGATATTGTCTATACCATTTAGCCAAGTTGTATATACGCCGGAAACTTTGTGTGTTTTGTTGTCAATAGCGATACAAGGTGTGCTTGCCAAAAAAGAGAAAATCATCCCATGAAGGCGATCAGTAATAACTAATCTAGCCGAGGCGAATTCATAAATCTTTTCAGTAAGGAGACGTTGGCGCTCATCAAGAGTGACTACTCTCTTGGTAAGGGTTGATGTATAAAGGAAATTTTGTCCCATGTTTTTGATATAATTCTCCAGCTCCCTTTTTACCTGTGGAGAGAGAATTAGTTCTCTATCATTCCTCAAACAAAAAAGTATAGTATTATTACGAACAACATGTTTGCAAGTGGTGGGATAGATTAAGGCAATGTCCGGAAGAAGAAAGCATCGTTCCTTTTTGCCAATCAGTGCTTTGGAAGCAAAATCAAAGGACTGCTGGTCGCGTAGGCATAAAAAGGCAGACGGAGCTTGCTGCCAAACATTTTGGGCTTTATGTAATAGCGTTTGATATTCAGAATCCCCATTTTCGTAGTATATGGTTTGGGGAAAAATAATGATTTTATTTTTCTTGAATGTAAGTATCATTTCCTGCATAAGAATCTCATCATTTTTCCATAACGTTCCCATCCATCCCCCGCCATTTATGAAAATGATATCTTCTGACTTGATGCAATGTCGGAGCTGTTCACGATAGAGAAGAAACATTTCCGTTGGGACCTCAAAAATGTTTGTTTTGCCACAAAGGCTTGTTAAATAGCTAAATTCAGACTGTGTAATTAAATGGTCACCTAAGTTATCATGAATGGGAGTACCCAAGAGAATCCATTTTGACCCGATGGTATGTTCCATTGCAAATAACTGTTTTTTAAAATGTGGATATGCAAGTCTTAATTTGATGTAAGCCTTAAGTAATTTGGTTTTTTTCATTACAATACCCTAAGAAAAATAATTGCTCTAAATTAGTGTATTTAAAACTTCAAATAATTTCTGAGATATGACATTCATTCCGTGATCATTTGGGTGCCGGTCATCAACGAAGTACTTTTCTTTATCGACAAAAAAGGTATCACCCCTCAGTAAGAAAACATTAGAGTCGCCGTTTTGTTTTGCACGATCAAACGTAGCTTGAATAATACCATAACGGATCTGTTCTTCTTCACATGATATAGAAAGTCCTCCGGAAGTTCTGGAAAACATTATGATCGGAATATGAGGCTGGTTTTGCCTCAAAACAGAGTAAAAATTGTAATGTGTATTTTCCAGTGTGAGAATATCTACATTATGATCATATTCCAGGACAATAGCGGACAGGTCCAAGGAGGCTATATATTGAGCGATTTCTATTTCTCCTCTGGCAGAGCCAGAAAAACCAAAATTATATATGCCGCAATTTAGCCTTCTGGAAAGCAAATTAGAATAGCTTAATCCTGGCCGGCTACATGCACAACCCTGAGTAATGGACGAACCATATATTGCAATCCTTTTTTGGGGAGCCGTTGGTTGATATAAATGTGAATTTGACTGCACACCAACTTGAAGCAATTGAATTTGTGCAAAAGCAGGCAAATAGATGGTAATTTCATGGGGATTTTCATGAAAGTGCATTAATTTGCATTTGAAAGTTGTTTGCAATTCATTTATTGGTGCATAGCAGCCTAACCAATGTTCTCCATAAGCTGTTTTTTCATAGATATCAACTCCTGCTGAGGAGTATAGAGAGGTAATTTGGCTATTTAATATCTTTTTTATTGTGATTTTTAAGTCTATAAAATCAGAGTCAGTAATAAATGTTACAGAGCTGCCAGCCGGGCAATGGTTGTTAAGATTGAAAGCCCGGGAATATTCCGCAGGACTAACGGGAATCCTGGTTTGAAAATAGGCTTGACGGTTACTAAAACCATTCCATATAAAAAATGGTGCCGCTGTACTCAAAAAAGTAACAGACGGACTAATTTTTAGAATGTAGTTCGTATTTAACTTACTAACTTCTATTTCGGGTAAGCTACTGGTTTCTTTCAGTGCAAAGGCATTACGGTCTTTTTTGACAATTGGGGAAAATGAAGTTATGAATGCACTGAAAGAAAATGCTGATTTTCCAATATGATATATCATGAATTCTCCTTATTCCCAGAAAAATTGATAAGGAACCACACCAGCATAATTAATATGAAGCTGATAATATAAAAGAAATAGTAAACAAAAACCAATTGCAGAATAAATCAGAAATTTTGCCCGGTTGTTAAATTGTTCAACAAGGTTTGGAAAAATAACAATCATAAAGCATGTAAAATAGAGAATGACTCGCCCTGAGATTAATGCGTTTTTAAAAAAAAGCAGCCCCATAGAGATACCTATGAAAGAGGGAAGAATTAGGCACCAATACGTTTTAGTTTTATTTATATTAGCATGTCGACTCCAGATTGCTGAAATAAATAGCATTAAAAAAAACATGTAAAAAATAGAAACTAAAATGTTGCGTCCCTGGGCTCGAAAACGGCCGTCTTCCAGCCATTCACCATATTTAGCATAAGAAGGCATTATTTTGAAAAAAAGTTGCAAGATGTTCTGATATGCATATTTTAAAAATAAGCTGGCCACAGCTAAAATGCATAGTTTCAGATGAGATAATCTTTGTTTTTTTTCTTCGTTACAAATGATAAATACTGGAAAAAAAACAATACATGTCAAATGCGTTCCTATTGCGGACAGAAATAAAAAGGAAGCTTTCAGAGGTTTTCCTTTAGAATGTAAACAAAAAGATAAAACGCATAGGGCACTAGCTAGCGATTGGCGAGTGCCATTAAATGCAAAAAGATAGAAGTACATGCTAATATAGCAATAAATGGAAAATACTGCATTTTCAGAATACTGATATATAAAATATGCAAAACAGGCATTAATGATTAATGCATTAACAATGTTTAAAAACCATACTTTCGGACATAGCAAAGATAAAAATTTGTTGTACAGGCTATATACAGGAGCAGAATTTATAATATTTATGTATCGGGAGAATGAAGTTTCCTGAGCAATTCTTATATAAAATTCGTTGGAAACAGCAGTGTCCACCCCAACGGTTTCATTTCTTAATCCCATAAGAGCAGAAAGGATTACGGTTACCATTAATAAATAAATTTTTTTTTCTTTTTCACTTTCTTTTATGTGGGGGAAAAAAACGCCTAATAAAACAACAAACAGCGTAATAGCGAAATATATTTGCATAGGATTCTCCAATTATGAGATGGTTAATTTATGACCATGAATAACCCATTTTATTTTAGAAAGATGGCGAAAGAAACATCTTGCGATGTACAAACAAATACATAAAAAGTCGAAAGAGACTTTTTGAGAAATCAAACGGCTTAATTTAACTATTTTACCATTGCTCTTAGATAAATAGTAATTTATTGAAATCGCTTTTCTCTTTAGTTCTTTGCGCGTTGATTTTGGAAACGCATAAATCATTCCCAATACGCTGGTGCAAAACTGTTTTGCAAATCGTTCATAAAATAATTGTTTTTGTTGCTCGTCCAAAAACGCAGCAGCAATAAGGTATTCATTCCATTCCTTTAAATTCAATATGGTATCTTCTACTAATTTAGAACTGGCCTTTGTGATGATAGAATCCGGACGCGCCTGACGATAATAATAAAAAGTATCTATATAAGCCATTTGAGATGCCTTTAGCAAAATTTTGTATATAAGTTCAACATCCTCTGAAAGACGCCCTACTTTAAATTGAAACCTATTTGCTACCCAAAAATCTCTCATAAAACATTTACCAGGGGCATTCCAGTCATCAACTCCATTTTGCAAAAATGCTATAACCCATGTTAACCCATCCCTGCCATTCAGACTATCAAGTTCAAAAGAATACGTGGCTGGAAACATTTTGTTTTTATATGTCAGAAATTTTCCATTCGATGTTATAACAGGTATATTGGGAAACTTTTGGATTGTTTGATAGAAATCAGAAAGGGCTGTACTTTTTATGTAATCATCGCTATCAACAAAGATAATATATTTACCAGATGAATGATTAACACCAAAGTTCCTGGCATCAGATAATCCTCTATTAGGGATATGAAATGTTTTGATGGAAATATATTTTTTTTCATATAGATCGCACAGCATTGGGCTAGAATCTGTGGATCCATTTTCTACCAACAGAATTTCATAATTGCTCAAAGTTTGTTTCAACAAACTTTGAATGCATTCTTCTAAGTAAGGGGCTGAATTATATACAGGAACTATGATACTGAATAAAATACTATTCACAGATAAACTCCTAAATTAATATGAGAACAGGTGTCATTGAAATAATACTTTCACTATGAAAGCAATACATTTTTGGATCAAGGGTTGTATCATCTTTAACCATATTATGGCAAGCAATATGGTCATTAATAGGAATGCAAGAAACAATAGTGTATTCTGATACCCCTTATTTAAACCAATCGTGTTTAAATATAAGCACAAATACGCACAGACAGAGGTTGTAACTGGCTGATGTACTAAATATACAGGGAAAGATAATTCTCCAAGGGCTAAAGATAAGCGGCAGCTACAAATGCTGTTCAGCATTTTTGAATTAACACATACAAATAAAGGAGCAGTACCACCTGCAATATATAACCACTTGTCCAAGTTGGTCTGTCCCCGGTGGAATCCAACAGCAACTCCCAATATAGTGCTGAAAATGGTCAGTATGCCGGGTATTTCTATTCTTTTATGGTAAGCATATGCGAGCCCGGAAGCAAAAACACAGAGTACATACAAAAAGTTGACATGCCACAAGATAAAAAGGCACAAGATGGATACGAGTACTCTGGCTGTACTGTTTTTTAAACTGTTCCATACCTCTGAAAAAAGCAAAGCTATAATATCCCCGATAAAAACGGCATAAATCATCCAGAGAGGAAAGACAAAATCAGCAGTTGATTTAATTAACGTGCGGAATAAAGCGGTTTTATACATAAACTGCAGGGATGTAATTTTGGAATAATCGATTGCTTTGTCTCCTCCCCCTGAAATTGCCAGGGCGGATTCCAATTTATTGAACAGGCCCAGTTCGTGCAGAAAGTACACAACGGTGTACAGGATCATAATCGGGAACACCAATCTTAAATATCTGATCAGTGATTCGCGCCCAATGTTCAGATGGTCTGTTTGATAGTACTTGAGACTGGCTAAGAAGTAGGAGATTGCCAAAAACAAATACACCATATAGGAACCATTTGCAAACCATTTTTTTAAATAAAGTAATGGCACCGACAAAGAAACCGGATACAAATTAAAATAATGATTGGCAGCAACTATAAAACATGCAATCCCTTTGGCAGCAGATAATGTATATATCTTTGACCTTTTTGCATTGTGATAATCAGGCATATTTTCCCCCATATGTTGGAACTGTTATTTGAGTAAGCTGTCCTTGAGCCTCCAAAATGCCTTTAAGCTTCTCTTTAAGTCTTCTGGATCCTTAATGCCTTTCCAAAGGCGGTGTGCGATATACCAGGGACGCATGTAATATTTCTTTCGTGCATATGCACAAAAATCCACCAGTTCCTGTGCGGAGAGTTCTGGTGTATTTAGTACACAGTTTAGGGTTCCATCCTCCTGAAGGTAATCCTCATATTTTCCGGTGATATAGCCGTTTGACTTTGCCCATTCATAGGCCTCCGTCCCAGGATAAGGAATTAAGGGGAAAAACTGAGCGGTATCGGTTTTAAAGCGCATGGCCGCCGCCAGGGTGGTTTTCATGGTTTCCTTTGTTTCGCCCTGATTGCCTACCATGTAGCAGGCATGAATCATTAAACCGGCCTTTTTTGCATTAGCAACGTAAGCATCAATTAATTTTAGATTGCTGCCCTTTTTTATATTTTTTAAAATTTGTTCATTGTAGCTTTCAAAGCCAGGAATAATCAGGTGACAGCCGGCCTTTTTCATCGCCTGCATGGTTTCTAAATCAAGATTGACCCTGGCATTGCAGAGCCACTTTAAGCGTCTATGCAGATTTGCCTCAACAAGAAGGCGGCATATTTCCAAAACACGCTGCTTGTCTGCCGTGAAGGTGTCATCTTCAATGACGACTTCATGCACCTGAGGAAAATTGTCTGCAATATATTGAAATTCTTTTACCACATGTTCAGGGCTGCGAAGGCGATATTTGTGACCATGTAAGGTTTGGGGATAAACGCAAAAATTACAGTGGGCCGGACAGCCTCTCCCCGTAAAGATCTGAATTGCAGGAAAGGAAGCAGCCGGAAACACGTAATCCTTAACATCAAGGTGATGTTTAATAAATGGAGCCGCCATTGGTATTTTGTCCAGGTCTTCAATATGTTCTGCATCAGGTGTTTTCAGAATTTCCCCATTGGAACCGCGGTAAGTCAGCCCTCTGACTTTTGAAATATCTGTCCCGTCTCTTAAGGCACAGGCAGTTTCCAACACGATGTAGTCGTATTCATGCCGGGCAATAAAATCAATGGAATTGCTGATTTGAAGCGTCTCTGTGTCAACCACAGACGGGTGGGTTCCGACCAGCATGATCTTACTGTTGGGATAGAGAGTTTTGATTTTGTCACCAAAGGCGATGTCACTATAAATAGAAGGGGTACTGGTATCTAAAATAAACAGGGCGGCATCGGAAGCCTCTTCGGCTACCCGGATAAGAGTCTGGTCGATGGTAAGCCGCTTCGCTGGCGCATCAATGAATGCGACATCAAAATTTTCATTTTCAGCAACGGCAGCAGCATAAATGAGCCAGAGCGGGTAATAAAGGACGCCGCTGTGGCCGATAGAAGGACTGCGGGACTCCCTGGAAAATTTTCCATATTCAGATTTAAAGGGTGGATTAATAAAACAGATTTTCATATTGTATTTCCTATGCTATTTTAGGTTTTTATATTTTTTAAGGCCGTTCACAGTATACCAGAGCATATAATAGCAGCTGGCCGGAAGGCTTAACCCAACTGCCCGATACGTGTTCCAATTCATTTTAGCGGCTTTCAGCTTATTTCCGGATTTTGAATTGCCGGATAGCCGATAAATGAGGAGAGGCTGATCAATACCATATGCAATATATCCGTCTTTTAGCATACGCAGCCAGCACACGAAATCCTCGTGTGCCAAGTCGGAATTTTTATCAGAATTGCTATACTTCAAATACAATGCTTTTTTTACCAAAACAGACGAGTTTGAAATCAAATTTTGCCTCAGGAGCTTATGGTAATCAATTTTAGGAGGGACATGAAGCTCCCAGTCGATTTTTTCTCCGTATACGTCCATAAATGCGGATCCTGTAAACAAAAGGGAAGCATTTGTTTCTTTTTGAACATTTGCCTGCAGCTCTAATTTCGTATTTGTCCAGGCATCATCGCTGTCAAGGACTGCAATCCAGCGGCCATTGGCATTTTTTGCTGCCCGTTGGCGCGTATAAGAGACACCCGAATTTTTCTCATTGCAAATAAGCCGAATTCTTTTATCATTGAAAGAAGAAATAACCTGAATGGTAGTATCTGTTGAGCAATCATCAACAATAATTAATTCAAGGTTTTTATAGGTTTGCGTAAGAACAGAGTGTATTGCCTGGGCGATCGTTTGCTCGGCATTGTATGCAGCCATAATGACACTGATCAGGCCAATGTCCGACTGCTCTTTTTGTACGTGGGTGGTAGTTGGTTCCATATACAGTTTATTTTCCATTGAATTCCGACGCGGCAGTCGTCTGACCGGCTGCGATCCCTTCTGTACTTTCTCTCATAAATAGAATCTTTATGGTTTGAATCATCAACTTAACGTCAAGGAGCAGGGAATAATTTTGAATATAATGCAGATCCAGCTTGAGCTTGTCATACGGTGTTGTATTGTATTTTCCAAAAATCTGAGCATAACCGGTAAGTCCGGCTTTCACACGCAGCCGATAGCGGAATTCCGGCATTTCGGCCTCATATTGTTTTGCGATCTCCGGCCGTTCCGGTCTGGGACCGACAATGCTCATATCGCCCTTTAAGATATTGAAAAGCTGAGGAAGTTCATCCAAACGAACTTTGCGGATAAAACTGCCGACAGGAGTGATACGGCTGTCGCCTGCGCTGGCCAGACGGGCAACCCCGTCCTTTTCTGCATCCACACGCATGCTGCGGAATTTATAGACATAAAATTCACGGCCGTTGATGGTCAGCCGCTTCTGCTTATAAATAGCAGGTCCGCCATCCTGCAGCTTGATCGCAGCAGCAGTTATAAGCATAAATGGTGAAGTAAAAACGCAGGCAACTCCGGAAATCACGATATCCATGATCCGCTTAAGAAATGCCTGCTCGATTGATAAGTTCCCATTGCGTGCCATAATCAGGGGAGTGTCGAATAATGTGATATCCTCTGCACTGCGAATTAAAATATCGGATATTTTGGGAGTCATATACACCCGGATTCCCTCACTGTAACAGTATTTTAAAATCTGGTTCCTGATGGATGAGGATACATCACAGATTACAACCGCGTCATAGGACGGGATAAGGGACATCAGTTTTGGGAGCCCTTCGTTGACATGAATATGGTCTTTAATCTGGTATCGGTCTTTTCTCCGGTTCATTTTATCCATCAGGGAGAGAGAAGGCCGGTTTCCATAAATCAGCAGCATCTGCCGGGGCGGAAACAGTTTTTGAAATAAAAAGTTAGCTAAGAAGGTCCATATGGATATAGCCATCGCCTGCGCTGCAAACATGAGAAAAAAGGGAAACGGATTTAAAAAACGTTTCGCCAGCAGCGCAATTTGAAGATATGTAACGATATCAACCAGAATAACAGAAAGTATCTGTGAATACAGGATATTTCCGCGTTCAAGATACCCGATTTTCAGACCTCCGTACATTTTTGAAAAAAACAGCAGCAGGATGCTGTAAACGGCTAACATCAGCCAGTCTCCGCGACGGAAAAATGGCGTGCCTGCCGCTTCCGAGAAAAACTGGTTCCATGCGATCCAGTAGATACCGATTTCAACGGTGAGAATGAGGACGGAAGCCCAAAATCGAATCAGCCGTTTATATTGTTCATAGTTGTTCATTTGTGCACTCCTGATGCCAACTTGACATAATCGTCCTTATGAGAAGTTAAGCAAGTATTTTCTATCGGCACCTCCATGGACATGTCCTGTCCAAAAAGGCGCACACCAATTTCTATCGTATTTTTTTTGATCTTCCAGATAACGCCTGACATGTTCTCAAACGCTCCGGAAATCACGCTTACCTGGTCGCCGACTCTATATGCCTGGCCTTCTTCCGGCTGGACAATCTGATAAAATTCCGGCATTTCTGTGGGAGCTTCAATTTTTCCGTAACGGATCTCCTGCTGGATATCCTCCTTCAGTATCACTCCCAGGGCTATTGTTTTATATGCCCCCATCATTTTAATCTTAATAATTACATAACGCTTTTTATACTGCGCCCGTACAATGGCTGACGTATATTCCTTCAATGGTCCGGACACTCTGATAATATGGCTCTTTCCATCAAGCTCAACATAAGAAAGGCGGACGATCCGCTGATCTATGAGCATTTTCTGGAAAAATACTTCTTCATCTTCTTCAAGGGGGATGAAGTTGAAACCACCATCTCCGATAATCTTCGACATTGCAGGTACATTTTTCAGGCACATATATAGCTGCTTCGGCACATCAGAAATAATAGACACATATCCCGGAAACAACCGTTCCACATGTACAAAACTTTCCTGCTGTCTCCGCCAAACCCTTTCATAATATGCAACAAAACAATCAGAATATAATTCAGAGGGGACGATTTCCTTTATCAGTTGAACCAGTTCTTCCTCTTTTCCCGTCGTCGTCTGTAATACATACCACATAATCTTGCTCCTTTTGGGTAGGCTTCGCCATTTCTACGATTATCTTTACAGATATCCCAGATTCACTCCGGCACGTTACGTGCGACCAATATAACCCCTTCCCGGGCAGTGCAGCCTTCAGACTCTCACTTTCCGGTCCGGTTTTTAGCTCATATCATTATAGCATTGCAGTCCGGCTTTTTCAACCCTTCTTTTTACTGCTGACGCCAGTATACCACATCTTTCTCGTCTTTGGCACGCCAATTTTTACAAAAGTATTAAAAAAGCAGTAAAAATGGCGAAAGTTACATATTTAACAAAGATTTTCATGGGAATTTAACTTCTCATAAGGACGATTTTACGAAGAAAATTCATAAAGAAGGATAAATCATGTACGAGATACTGCAGAAATACCTTCCAAAAGATAAACGAATCCGGATGCTGATTCTCATGGCTGCCGATGCAGCGGCTGTTTGGGTGGCTTCCTTTTTAGGGCTGTTCGTCCGGTTTGATATGAACATAAGCCGCATCCCCACAGAATACAGTCAGTCTACTGCTGCGTACTTTCCTTATTATTTATTGATTACCTTGTTTATCTTTTTCCTGTTCCGGATGTATTCCACCATGTGGAGTGTTGCCGGGATTCGGGAAGTGGTACATATCATCGGAGCCTGCGGCCTGGCCTCTCTGGTTCAGATTGCTGGCATGATGCTTCTGGAACATAAAGTTCCGAGAAGTTTTTTCCTTATTTGCTTTGCATCCCTCTGTGCGGAAGAGATTTTCATCCGGCTTTCTCACCGGATCATCCTTACCATGGCGGCTTCTGTCGGGAGTAAACGGGCATCAAAGCGAATTCTGATCGTCGGCGCAGGAACCTCCGGGTCTGTAATTTTAAAAGAAATGACAACCAGCCAGCTTGTCTGCGGATGTGTGGTCTGCTTCGTGGATGACGATAAAAACAAAATTGGAAAATTCCTCAATGGCGTTCCCATCGCCGGAAACCGGGACGCGATTCCCGGGTTGGTAAAGGAATATCGGATAGATGAAATTTATATTGCTATGCCCTCTGCCACTGCCAGACAGAGAAAAGAGGTCATTGAAATTTGCCGGGAAACCGGTTGTTCTATCAAAATTTTACCAGGAATTTACCAGTTAATTAATGGAGAGGTCAGCATCTCTAAACTTCGAAACGTGGAGATTGAGGATCTTTTGGGACGGGATCCTATCCGGGTAAATTTGGATGAGATCATGAATTATGTGAGCGGGAAAGTGGTTTTAGTAACCGGAGGCGGCGGTTCCATCGGAAGTGAACTATGCCGACAAATTGCAAGCCACGATCCCCAACTGTTGATTATTTTTGATATCTATGAAAACAACGCCTATGATATCCAACTTGAATTACGGGAGAAATACCCGGAATTGAATCTGGAAGTGCTGATTGGGTCTGTCCGGAATACCCACCGGATGGAGACAATTTTTGAAAAATATCGCCCGGACATCGTATATCATGCAGCAGCCCATAAGCATGTGCCTCTTATGGAGGACAGTCCCAATGAGGCCATTAAGAATAATGTATTTGGAACTTATAAGACAGCGAAGGCAGCAGATAAATATGGGACCAAGCGGTTTGTGCTGATTTCGACGGATAAAGCAGTAAACCCCACTAACATCATGGGAGCCTCCAAACGGATGTGCGAAATGGTTATTCAGATGATGAATGCGAAATCAAAAACAGACTTTGTGGCAGTGCGCTTTGGAAATGTATTGGGAAGCAACGGTTCTGTAATTCCATTATTTAAAAAACAGGTTGAACAGGGTGGGCCGGTGACAGTGACCCATCCTGACATCATCAGGTATTTTATGACCATTCCAGAGGCCGTGTCCCTGGTCTTACAAGCAGGAGCTTATGCAAAAGGCGGGGAAATCTTTGTTTTGGATATGGGGGAGCCGGTAAAAATTTTGGATCTGGCAAAAAATCTGATCCGGCTGTCCGGATATACGCCGGATGTGGACATCCCGATCATATTTACAGGGTTAAGGCCGGGGGAAAAGTTATATGAAGAACTTTTGATGAGTGAGGAAGGAATGCAGGAGACGCCCAATAAGTTAATTCATATCGGAAAGCCCATTGAATTTGATATGGAAGGGTTTGAGTCGCAGCTAAAAGAGTTATATGAGACGGTAAATCAGGATGGGGAACACATCCGGGAAGCAGTTGAAAAACTGGTGCCGACGTATCATCCTAAATAATGGGTAAAATTGAGACACATAATACACCAATACCAGATAGTCGCACTGCATTAGGAATGTGTATGAGCATCCAGAACACAGTATCGCTTATAGTATCCGGTAATTTAACATGGAATTAAAACTAATACCTACATAATCAGACTATATTTTGTTGGGAGATTACAAAGAATGGCACTTAAACTAATGTATATTACTAATAGACCTGAAGTGGCTTTGATAGCTGAAAAGTCAGGGGTTGACCGTATTTTTGTTGATATGGAATACATAGGAAAATCCGAGCGCCAGGGCGGATTAGATACCGTTCAAAATCACCATACGGTTAATGATGTGAGAACATTACGTACTGTGCTTAAAAATGCTGAGTTACTAGTACGTATTAATCCAATTCACGACCAAACGAAAGAATATTGCTCTTCTGAAGAAGAGATAAACGCTGTAATTAATGCCGGAGCAGATATTATTATGCTACCTTATTTTAAAACAGTGGATGAAGTAAAACGTTTTATTAAATTCGTCAGAGGCAGAACCAGAATATCACTCTTGATGGAAACTCCAGAATCTGTTGCGGTTGTTGATGAGATTTTAGCATTGCCTGGTGTGGATGAAATACATCTTGGAATCAATGACATGAGTTTAGGATATGGAAAAACTTTTATGTTTGAATTACTTTCTGACGGAACTGTTGAAAACTTATGCTTAAAGTTTAAACATGCTGGTATACCCTATGGCTTTGGAGGGGTCTCATCCATTGGAACCGGAGAGCTTCCAGCTGAAGCAATCTTGAAGGAGCACTATCGTCTCGGCTCCTCCAGGGTAATATTATCAAGATCGTTTTGCAATATTAGTAAGGACACAGACATCAATTACATTCGTGAAAAATTTGAGACCGGTGTTCGGGGAATGAGAGCTTTTGAAAAAGAAATTGCTGTGCACAGTCAGTATTTTGAAGATAATACAAGGGATATAGCACTTCGTATAGATAGAATTGTTGAAAAGCTTGAATGCCGCAACAATAAACCTGCAATCAATTAATATAAATGAGGCATGACCGATGGATCATCAAATATATAGAAGATATATAAAAAGAAGTTTCGATATATTTTTTTCAGCATTAATGTTATTTGTTTTATGGCCGTTACTTTTGCTAATAGCCTTTTTGGTAAAAATTGATTCAAAAGGACCAGCTGTGTTCATACAAGATCGGCTCACCTTAGATGGAAAAACATTTAAAATGCTGAAGTTTCGCACTATGATCGTAAATGCAGAAAATCTAGGCACAGGCGCTTATTCCTTTGGCAACGATCCAAGGATAACAAAAGTCGGAAATATATTACGCAGACTTAGTTTGGATGAACTGCCACAATTAATAAATATATTAAAAGGAGATATGTCTTTTGTCGGACCAAGGCCGATATTGACATATCACCCTTGCAAGTATGAAGAATATACCGAGAAAGAAAAGCAGGTGTTTACAGTACGGCCGGGAATAACAGGGTGGGCGCAAATTAATGGGAGGAATACTGTTGACTGGGTACAGCGCTTTGAACTAAATGAATGGTATGTAAAAAATGTGTCATTTTTATTGGATCTGAAAATAGTGCTAAAAACATTCAAACAAGTTTTCTCTGCAAAAGAGACCATCATTCAGATGGAAACTGCTAAAAATTTCAAAGAAAATAGAAAAGCCGTATGTTCGAGAAAAGAAAATGAGTAATTATTTTAAAGTTGAGAATATTAGAAATTGTTCGGTAAAAAAACTCTGCTCCTTAAATATGCCAATAGAAGAAGCAGAAGTATTGGTAGATTCAATGTTGGCAGCCGATATGAGCGGAATATCAACTCACGGAATTAGAATGCTGCCATCATATATTGAAAAAATACGCAGAAAGGATTTTTCCTTTGGCACACCGGAAATAAAAAAACAGACAGCTGCATTTACCGTTATTGATGCAAAGAACATTGTTGGTGCCGTATCTGCAACATATGCACAAAATATAGCCGTAGATAAGGCGTTCTTAAGTGGGATCCACACTGTTTTTTCAAAAAATTCCAATACCTTTGGCCCTGCCTTTTACTATGTTGAAAAAATTGCCGAAAAAGGTATGATCGGTTTCACGTGTTGTAATTCCCCCGCGGCAATGCCCGCATATAATGGCTTAGAAGTTATGCTTGGAACGAATCCCCTTGCATTTGCTGCTCCCTCTAAAACATGTGGTAATATTGTAATTGATATGGCCACAAGCGTTGTTGCAAAATCTCGTTTTGGAGTGGCAAAAGAAAACGGTGAGAAATTACAGCCAGGATGGGCACTCGATAAGGACGGTAATCCAACCATAGATCCTGAAGAGGCGATGAAAGGTTTTATTTTACCTATGGCCGGCTTTAAAGGGTATGGAATTGCACTGATTATTGATATCCTTTCAGGACTTTTATCTGGAGCTGGTTATTTAAATAATGTAGGGAAATTCTACTCTGATTGCGGGGCACCGATGAATGTTGGTCATATGATTGTTGCAATAAACCCGGATATTGTTTATGACGGAGATTTTGCTGCTGAACTGGATTCATACATCACAAAATTAAGGAATTCAAAAAAAATGACCGGAAAAGAAATTGTTATTCCGGGAGATAGAAGGGCAAAAATAATTAAACGAAGTTCTGTTAGTGGAATAGAATTACCAGAAGAAATTGTGAAAAAGCTTGAGATTATATTTGGAGAGAAGCTAAAGGTTGCCACATTATAAAAAATTAGCAATAAATAAGGATGTGAATCAATGAAAAAAGTGGAAACGTTACGTGAACTTCAAATTATTAATATCTATATATATAAGGAACTAAGAGAGTTTTGCAATTATAATGGCTTACAAGTATATCTTCACGGCGGAACCTTAATTGGAGCTTTGCGCCATAGGGGTTTTATCCCTTGGGATGATGATATTGATGTCTGTATGAGCAGGCCAGATTATGAAAAGATGATGAACTTATGTAATGGCAAAATTTCCAAACATTGTTCGGTAATTGATCCGCAAAGAAATGAAAATTTTAACGGATATATACCAGTAGTTGTATATAATAATTCTAAAATGGAATCAGGCCAATATAGAACAAAAGAAGATCTAAAAATTGGTATAAGTATTTTCATATATGATGGAATCTCTGGAAATGCAGTAATTCGTAAGCTCTACTATTTATATATGTTCTTTCTGAGAGCAGAGCATGCCTTATGCAGAGCAGATTTTGCTCATGTGAATACTTTTATAGCAAAGACTACTGGCCCCATATTCCAGCGTTTTTTCAGAGTCGAAAATACGAAAAAATACAAACTAAAGATCTTAAGATTGCAAAAATATTTTCCTTATGACACTTGTAAATATGTTTCAACAAATGCAGATTATAAATCTTCATATGAGGTTTGTAAAAAAGAAGAATTTGAGAAACCCATATCCCTTAGTTTTGAAAACATTGAAAGCTATACTTACAGTCACTACGACTCACATTTAAAAAAATATTATGGCGATTATTTGCAGTTCCCGCCAAAAGAACAGCAATACCCCAAACATAGTTTTGTTGCATTTATAGGTGAAGAATTTGACTATTCAATAGTTGAAGGCGAAAAATAGGATAACATATATTTGCTGATAAGATTGTTTATTTACTTATTGCCTTCCGGAACAATTAGAACATGGTGGCTTGAGAGACTTCATATATTCAAAAAATCCGGCAAAAGTTTTTATTTCTGTCCAAGGAAAATTCCAGCTGAGCCTAAATTAATCGAATTTGGCGATAATGTTGCCGTTGCAACAGATGTGATATTTATTAATCATGATGTGTCTCAAAAAGTTTTTAATAATTTGTTACCAGAACAATTACCCAAATTCTATGGGTGCATACGGGTTGGAAATAATGTTTTTATTGGCGCCAGAGTTTCAATACTGCCTAATGTTGCTATATGCGATAATGTTTTTATTGCAGCCGGTGCTTTGATTACGAAGTCAATACATGAATCCGGCGTATGGGGAGGAGTACCCGCAAAACGTATTGGCTCGATTGAAAACCTAATTCAAAAAAGGATCGAGTATAGTCACCACATTTTTTCTGATGATATGGATGTGTTCGTATCTAAATTGTGGAATGAGCTTGATGCGAACATCAAGAAAAATAAAAACCTCCCTACATAAAATGGTCACTACCATCTCTTAGAAATCGGTTTTGTCTGCAAAGTCAGGGCGCAAATGCTACCATATAGTTGCATCTTAAGACGAAAAGGAGAATTTCTATGGAAACCGTTGCAGTAGTTTTGTGTACTTATAATGGAGAAACATATTTAGAAAATCAAATTGACAGTATTTTGAATCAAAACCGTGTTTTAGTCGAAATTTTTGTAAGGGATGATGGGTCAACAGATCGAACATTAGAGATACTAAAACATTATGCAAATTATTACTCTAATTTTCATTTAATGAATAATGGGAATACATGCAATAAAGGCATCAAGAAAGGATTTATGGAGGCTCTTAATTGGGCAGTTTCTTACTCTGATGATATTTTGTATTTCGCCTTTTCAGATCAAGATGATGTCTGGCTCCCAAACAAATTAATTAGGGGTATTGAAAAAATCAGAAAAAGTACTAATAAAAACGGAGCTTTATATTACTCAAACAAAACTGTTGTTGACGAGAATTTGAAAGTAAAATACGAAGAAAAGTTAACTGGGCACAACGATTTTTCTGACTTTTATTTTGTATCATGTGCTTATGGCTGCACGATGATAATAAACAGAAAAATGGCTGTTCTTAGTTCACAAACCTGTTCGTCCGCGAGTCATTTTCATGATGATTGGATTCACAGATTGGCAATTTCTTTAGAATCAGATATCATATTTGATGACAATTCCTATATTTTATATAGACAGCATGGTGATAACGTATGCGGAAGTTTTGCTACTGAGGACAAGCCTCTCTGGTATTTGATAAAAAGAGCTTTTGAATATATTTTAAAAGGTAAAGGATATGAGAGAGCGACTTTGGCTATGGATATTATGAATAATTACAGCCATTTAATGAGTGAGGAAATAAAAGAAAATATGAAATTAATTGCTGAATATAAAAAAAGCCCTCAAAACAAACTGCAGCTGTTAAGGAAGGCTGATATTTCCGGGAGACCGGCTAAAGAAAGATGGATTTGGAAAGTGAAGGTGCTGCTGGGATATTTTTAAATAATTTAGTCAACTCGAAATGAGGGCATATAGTATGGTTTTAATTAAAAAAATTCATTATTCTAGTAAAGGCTTACTGGCATATTGTTTTTTCTTAACGATGGCGATATCGGTTTGGGCAGTGAGAACACCGAACTCAACCTTAGGCTCAGAGACACTTCGATTGGTTCTGAAAATTATCTTTTATTTGCTTATTGTTATTGAATTAGCATTAACATTTTTGCCACAAAGGTGCTATAAGGTAACTGCTGTTACTGTTTTGATTGCAGTATGGCCAATCGTATATTGGGGATACATCCATGCCTGGGCATTCAGAATAGAAAGTTTAGCGCTTACAAGCCCTGTAATAGCCTTTTTATTTGCATTGCAGAATGATAAAGTAAAAGGGACCGTTTTTCTATTGTTCAAAAAACTGCTGGTATTCGTATCGCTTGTCGGGATCGTATGCTATTTTGCCTATATTCTAAAATTATCCATACCTTATTCCATAGAGCCATATTATGATGGACGTCCATATCAAAATTACGTTAATTACTTTAATATATCGTTCTTATATATTAATGGAACAAGTATTCGGGTTTGTGGGATATTCAACGAACCAGGATGGTTGGGCACCACCATAGGCTTAATGCTCTCTTATGAAAAGTTTGATTTTAAAAAAATATCAAACTGGGTGTTGATTATAGCAGGATTACTCACATATTCACTTGCGTTCGTGATTATAATGGCTGTTGGTTTCGTACTAAGAAATATTGAAAATATAAGTAGGTGGATTTTGATTGCTGCATTTTTCTGTTTTGGATTATTTGTTTTACCATCAATTCATACGAACAACGAGCAGATAAACCATTTAATTTCACGATTGGAAATCACCTCAAAGGGATTATCCGGGAATAATCGGTCAAGCAGCACTGTGGATAACCTTCTAAAGGAAACATTAACATCTTATAAATGCATGTTTGGATATGGTGATGGGTATGCAGAATATATAAATAGTGAAAATGAAACAAAACAAATTCTGACGATGAAAACAGAGCTGATTAACTTTGGAATTCTAGGTACCTTTATATTATATATTGTACCATTCTTTCTTTCCTTATGCTTGGTTCATCGCAATAAAAAATCATTACTTTTTTTAATATGTTTTTGGATTAGTTTGTATCAGAGGCCTTGGTTATATATTGTCTCAAATTATATGATATTATTGTCTACCATTTCCTATATAAATACGGACATCAAACCTGTACTTAAGAAAAATAATACACATCTTAGATTGGATGCTGCCATTGCCTCCATCAAAACAGAAACAAGAAAAGCGTTTGAATAGAAGGGAACTCCTATAATTATGAAAACACATCCAATCTGTTCGTTGTCAATTTCTGAAATACAGAATGCTGCTCTCAGGATACTTATTGAATTAGACTCAATATGTAAAAAACAGGGCTTGTTATACACTCTTACATATGGCACATTAATTGGCGCCATACGGCATAGAGGATTCATTCCATGGGATGACGATGTTGACATCCTTATGCCGCGCAAAGATTATGAAGCACTAAAAAGGTATTTTGAGAATACATACACCGGCGAATTAAAATGGTGTGATAGGCGTACCATTAAAAATTATCCATATTGTATTTCCAGAGTATCTGACATGACGTATAGATACCATACAAATGTGAATAACCAAAAGGATTTTGATATCGGTGTCTTTGTAGACATTTATCCATTAGATAATTATTGCGATACAAAATCAGATGCCCTGAAACTTGGGAGAAAAATATGGTTTAAAAACAGACTATTTGATATGTATTTAAATCCTAATAAAACGGAGGGAACAGTAAAAAAAATAATCCGAAACATTATGTCACTGCTTTTGCACCTTGTGCATGGAAACCAGTGGCATTTTTACATTGATGAGGAAATTCAAGCTATAATCGCCAAGTATACAAGCGCTAATAATGAAATCGTAGGGGTTATTAGCCAATATGAGTGGAAAGAGCTTATGAGGAGGGAATGGTTTGAAAAATATATTGAGGTGGAGTTTGAAAACCGGGTATTTATGATGTGTGAAGGATATCACAAATTACTTACCAGCATTTATGGAGACTATATGAAATTACCCGATGAGGATAAGCGCGTTCCTACCCACGACTACACAATTGTAATTCGATAATTAAACGGTTGATATGAATCCAAAAAAATAAAAGGAGTATATTATTATGCTTAATTTTACAGTAGGGCCAGTTATGAGTAGCGAAGGAGTGCGTGCGATTGGTGCAGAGCAGGTTCCATATTTTCGCACGCCGGAATTTTCTGAAATTATGTTTGAAAACGAAAAATTAGTCAAAAAGTTTGCAAAATCAGAAGAAAACTCCCGGGTTTGCTTTCTGACAGGATCTGGGACTGCCGCTATGGAAGCCGCTGTAATCAATATATTTACAGAAAAGGATAAAGTGCTCGTTATTGATGGCGGAAGCTTTGGACATCGTTTTGTAGAAATCCTTGAAATTCACAACATCCCTCATACAATTATTTCTCCTCAATTTGGACACGGTGTGACTCAGGAGCAATTAAATTTGTATGATGGGCAAGGCTACACCGGCTTTCTTGTAAATCTTGATGAGACATCTGTCGGTGTACTCTATGATATCAAACTTATTAGCAACTTTTGTAAAAAGAATAAAATTTTCTTAGTTGTCGATTCTATTAGTTCTTTTTTATGTGATCCCTTTAACATGGATGATCTTGATGTACAGGTAATGATATCCGGTTCACAAAAAGCTCTTGCTTGCCCTCCAGGAATTTCTTTAATTGTTCTAAGTGATAAGGCAGTGAAAAGAGTATATAGCAACAATCCTAGGATTATGTACCTTGACTTAAAACTATCCCTAAAGGATGGAGAGCGAGGACAAACTCCTTTTACTCCGGCTGTTGGCACACTGCTTCAGATAAACCAACGGCTTAAAGAAATTGATGCTGCTGGAGGCGTGGATTCAGAAATCTCCCGGATCAGAAGCCTTGCGAAATATTTCCGCAAACAAATGAAAGAAAATAATCTGCCCTTTGACATCATCTCTGATAGTTTGTCAAATGCTGTCACACCTTTTACCCCAACAAATGGAAAATCCGCGTATGACTATTTTACACTTTTGAAAGATCAGTACGGGATATGGATTTGTCCCAATGGCGGGAAACTGAAAGATAAAGTTTTTAGAGTTGGTCATATTGGCTCTCTGAAAGAAGCCGATTTTGATTGCTTAATCAGTGCATTTATAGATATTGAAAAAAGGGGATTGCTGTAAGGAGTCATACCATGATTAAAGTTATTACATATGGATCATTTGATATGCTCCACTATGGACATATACGATTATTAGAACGCGCAAAAGCTCTTGGAGATTATTTGGTTGTTGGCGTAACATCTGATGATTATGACAAGACAAGAGGAAAAATCAATCTCCAGCAGTCTTTAATGGAGCGTCTTGAATCGGTCAAAGCTACTGGTATTCCAGACGAGGTGATTATTGAGGAATACGAAGGGCAAAAAATTGATGATATAAAACGATTGGGGATTGATATTTTTACGGTTGGTTCTGACTGGCTTGGATACTTTGATTATCTGCGGGAGTATTGTCAGGTTATATATCTGGACCGCACCCAGGGAATCTCCAGTTCTGAGATACGGTCAAAAAAGCGAAATATTAAGGTCGGGCTTGTAGGGGAAGAAGAGGGACGGATATTAAATAAATACTTTGATGAAGCGAACGTTGTTAATGGGATTCATGTGTCTGGCATCTGTACAATAAATAAAAAACTAAGGGAAGAAATAGGAGAAAAAATTTCTTTTGTTACGGATGATTACCATGCCCTTCTCGATAAAAGCGATGCCGTATATATAATTTCCCATCCAAGAGAGCATTATGATCAGATAAAAGCTGCTTTACTCAAGGGAAAACATGTTCTTGTCGAGACACCGATAACGTTAAATGTACCTCAATGTACGGAACTCTTCCAAATTGCCAGGCAAAATAAACTTATTCTTATGGAAGCGCTAAAAACAGCATATGCTACGGCCTATAATAGGCTGTTATTACTGATTAAAAGTAAAAAAATAGGAAAAGTAGTATCAGTGGATGCCACATGCACCAGTTTGCGCGAAATTAATCCAAAGAATACGGGATATGATCAAATATGGAATAGCATCTGTGCATGGGGGCCAACTGCACTGCTGCCAATTTTTCAAATACTGGGGACAGAATATACAGAAGCTGTTATCCACACCTATTATTATGACAAGCTTAATAAATTTGATGCATTTACAAAGATTGATTTTACATATAAAAATGCTGTTGCATCCATAAAAGTGGGAAGAGGTGTAAAATCTGAAGGGGAACTTATCATTACCGGAACGAAAGGATACATATATGTTCCTGCTCCGTGGTGGAAAACGGATTACTTTGAAATCCGATATGAAAATTCCGAGGAAAATAAACGATATTTTTATCAGCTTGAAGGGGAAGGAATTCGATATGAACTTGTTGCATTTTCCAAAGCGATTGTTAGCGGAAAAAATTTAGCATATATTAACGAAAATGAATCTCTTGCTATCTGCGGAATTATGAATCAGTACTTTGAAGGAAGGAATATAGAAATTATTTAAAAGGACAATCGCAAAGCAGAGCATTGCATCTGACAGATTCGGCCTTGCAATGGGGGAATTCTCGATATGAATAAATCACTGGTTAAAAACAGCGTTTTTTATATGATATATAACATTCTAAATATGTTATTTCCATTTCTGACGAGTATGCATGTGGCCAGAGTTATACTTCCAACGGATATCGGAGAAATTGCATATGCCCAAAATATAGTTTCTTATTTTTCTATTCTTGCATTTTTAGGGATTCCAACATATGGGGTCAGAGAAATTGCAAAAGCTCGAGACAGTAAAAATGAATTAAGTGCTGTTTTTTCAGAGCTTTTTTTAATTAATTTTATTTCAAGTGTTGTCTTTTCATTCGCTTACTATATTTTGATATTCATTACGCCTTCATTTCGAGAAAATATGGCCCTTTATTCTGTAATGGGTATAACTGTGATTCTTAATATGCTTAACATCTCATGGCTGTATGAAGGGCTTGAAGAATTTGGCTTTATTTCTTTACGAAATGCTGTATTCAAGCTGATTATGTTTATGTTGGTGATATTTTCTGTCAGAAGCAGGCAGGATGTCTTACGCTATGTCACGATTACCGTACTGGGCGTTGCAGGAAATAACATTATTAATGTAGTTCACGCTAATAATTACATTCGCTTCCAAAAAAATAATCTCAACTTAATCCGGCATTTACGATCCATTTTTATTCTTGCGGCAGTTAATCTGGCCATAGAAATATATACACTAATTGATACTACCATGTTGGGAATTATGTCTACAAAAGAACATGTTGCATTCTATTATTATGCCAGTAAAATTAATAAGATTCTTCTTCAAATTACCAATACGGTTACTATGGTACTTGTTCCGCGGATCTCACTATATTACAAGGAAAATAGAATATGTGAATTTAATCAGCTGCTCACGAAGACATTAAAAATAATAATAATTGCTTCTGTTCCAATGATCATAGGCCTGCAATTCACGTCTGATTTCCTTTTTTCCCATCTCTTTGGCAGTTCTTATATTGTATCTGCATCCGTAGAAAGAATACTATGTTTTGTATTAGTCATATCACCAGTTGGATATTTGCTTGGTTCAAGGGTAATGCTTGTCTCAAACAATGAACCCAAAATGGCCATCTGTGTTGGAATGGGCGCCATTGTTAATATTGTTGGGAATTATTTTCTTATCCGAAGATATAATGAGTTTGGCGCTGCCATAGCGTCTGTCATTAGTGAGAGCATTGTAATGCTTATGTATATTTATCAAGGGAAAAAAATTTTCAGGCTATATGAATTTGAAGCTACGATTTTCAAAGTCTGCATAGCCGGCATCAGCGAAATTGCAGTTTTGCTCTTTTGTAGCCAAATTTTACACGAAAATTGGGGGAAAATTCTAACCGAAGTCATATCGGCAAGCTGCGTATATATAGCATCCTTGGCATTATTAGGCGAATCTGTAACCAGAGAGTATGTATCGCGGATATTAAACAGAATTATGCCAAAAGTATAAATCTAACAAAATATACAGTACGCTGCTCTCTGAGATAAATGAAAGTGAAATATTCCGTAACAAACTGCAGGGGATTTCCCCCTGACGAAATCGTCAAATGTTTATATAAGCGTAGTCCCTTGTTTCATCGCTCGCGAGAATAAAGAAACAAAGGAAGCGTTCCATGATGGCCAAGCAGATTTGAAAAATCAGGTGAATACACATGAGAGGATGATTATAAATGGTCTTTAGTTCAGCCGTTTTTTTGTTGAGATTTTTGCCGGTTGTATTTATACTGAATTATTTTGTAAAAAAAGAGTATTCAAACAGCCTGCTTCTTTTGGCCAGTTTAGTTTTCTACGCATGGGGAGAACCAGTTTTAGTTCTTCTCATGATAGCATCCATATTAGTCAACTGGATTATAGGATGGGTTATCGGAGATACGGGAGGGGGTATACAAAAAGCTGCCCTGGGCATTGGCATCATATGCAATTTAGGGATCCTTGGATATTATAAATATACAGGATTTTTTATTTCAATAATTAATGAGATTTATCATAAAGAAATATTAACCGCTCCTTTGATTACGTTACCGATAGGCATATCTTTTTTCACTTTCCAGGCGATATCTTATATCGTAGATATTTACAATGGAAATACCGAACCCTCTTCAAAATTAGTGAATGTTGCATTATATATATCTTTTTTCCCTCAACTCATAGCTGGCCCAATTGTAAAATATAAGGATATCAATAAACAAATAGAAGATAGATTTATAAGTTGGGATGCTGTATCCGATGGATTTAAACGATTTATATACGGCTTGTCAAAGAAAGTGTTAATTTCTAACGTCCTCGGACTATGTGTAGACACGATTTATGCCTATAATATTACATTAATTGATGGAAAAACCGCCTGGATTGGCGCTTTGTTATATACATTTCAAATATACTACGATTTTTCAGGCTACTCAGATATGGCTATCGGGCTTGGAAAAATGTTTGGATTTAATATCCCGGAAAATTTTAATTACCCTTATTTATCCGGATCGATATCTGAATTTTGGAGGAAATGGCATATCTCTCTTGGAGCATGGTTCAGAGAGTATGTTTATATTCCGCTTGGGGGTAATCGAAACGGAACAATCCGAACCTATGTAAATCTTGCTTTCGTATTCTTTTTAACAGGTTTATGGCATGGTGCGGATGTTTCATTTATCATCTGGGGACTATACCATGGGTTCTTCTCAATTGTGGAGAGAATCGGTTTTAAAAAGATTCTAAACAAATCGAAAATTATATCTGTAATTTATTGTTTTGCAGTTGTTAATTTCGGCTGGGTGTTTTTCAGAGCTGATACTACGTTTATAGCATTCAGGTATATCTCTCGAATGATAATGCCCTGGAGACATGCAGATTTAAATATTCCACTATGGGAGTATTCAGACAATAAAACTCTTTTTGCCGGGATTTGTGCGGTCCTCGGTACAGGTATCATGCAGTTTCTGCCAGAGAAGATCATTGGCCGATGGCGCAACTCAATAGCGGAGGCAATATATTGCGTCCTTTTATTAATTCTTTGCATAGCGTCTATTGCAAGTGATACATATAATCCGTTTATTTATTTTCAATTTTAGGAGAAAAATGTTCTGATGGAAAAAAAGTTGGGGCCTAAAATACTGTTGTCTGCATTTATTGTAATCATATGCTTTTCTTGGTTATTTTGGTTATTACTGGAAAAATTTGTTGATCAGGAAAACTATGAAAACAGAGAACTTGCCATAAGGCCAAGATTGTCCGTAGATTCATATTTTTCGTATTCTAAAGAATACGAAAAATATTTTAATGATAATATGCCATTTAGAAACAATCTGATTGCTATAAATACAGCAATTGATTATTTTATATTTAATAAATCGACAAATGCAAAAGTTATAGCCGGAAAAGATGATTGGCTCTTTTATGCAGATGCAGATGATGGAGATTCTATCGGCTGTTATCAGGGAACAAATCTGCTTTCTGAGAAAGAGCTCAAGGCTATGGCTCAGAATTGCCTAAAAATGCAATCCTATTTAAATGGGCTAGGAAAAGAATTTATTGTTTTTATTGCACCGAATAAGGAGCGTATCTACTATGATAAAATGCCAGAAAAATATGGGCTCCCGGCAGATACATATAAAGCTTTACAAATAGTAGAGTATTTGCGAAAAAATACAAATATACGAGTTGTGTACCCATATACAGAACTCATGTCGGCAAAGGAAGTGTTAAAAGAAAATATATATTACAAAACAGATACTCACTGGAATTACATTGGAGGATATATAGGAGCAGCAGCTTTGCTAAAAGAGCTTGGGATAGAAATTCCCAGCATTGAAAGCAATGAAATTACTATTACGGCAGACTGCAATATTGCTGGCGATTTAGCCGGGATGCTAAATTTAAAAAAATATCTTATATATACAGACCACGAATATACTGTTAAGGGGTATAATACACATAATGTCAGCAATATAAAATGGGACTTTCCGACTGCTTTTATATATCATGCTGAAAATGCTGACCCAAGAAAAATTTACATATACAGGGATTCTTTTGCTACACGCATGTCTGCGTACATAGGCTCACAATTTACAGATACTTACATGAGACACAAGAATACATATTCATATGAAGATTTTGCAGAACAGGATCCAGATATATTTGTGTATGAAACGGTTGAAAGATATGCAGATAAATTGATGACATTTTCAATACAGTAGTATTAGCCTGCAGATGCTGTTTGCCGAATCGGAAATGAAACTGGCTCTCCTCGTGGCAAGAGGAAGACATCCTACTCTGGAACTTCGTATATAAAGCAAAGGGGGCTGCCTGGAAAAGACAGCCCCTCGCTTTCTTTCCTATTCATTTCTCCGTCAAATCAGATAATACGATTCTGTCGTATGTTCCGGTCTTTGACTCTTCCGGGTGAGGCTCTAAACCAATGATTGCAATTTCCTGATGGCCCGGTCCATATACCCAGTACATCTGTCTTGCTCCATTATTCTTGTTCTCCCGATAGGATTGCCAGACCTTCACCCCATACCGCCTTGACAACGGTGAAATCTCATGAGTCTTCAAACCCGGATAGAAAGGATCGGCAGACAGTTTCTTTAAAGCGCTGCCAGAAGCCCCATTCTAATTGTAAATGCCATATCTGACCTCTTTAGAAATTGGAAAGATCAATTGCCTCCGATACATCTCCTTTCTTGACGTTAGCAATCGCCTTGTCCATATCCTCCAGAGTTCTTGCGGAGATTGCCTCAGGAACTTTCAGTTCTCTTGGCTCAAGAATAATGCAGCCGTTCTTGTATTTTCTTACATTATAATATTGATACGCTGCTCCACGGAGCGTTACCCGCTTCTTGCTGTCAATATGCACAATATAATCCCTTACTGCTTCCATGGTTGCCACCTCCTAATCGATAGTGAGATTTCCCATCTTTCATTATAATACGTTTTTTCTTAAATGTCTGTCAACTTCTATACGGTCATTCATAAAAATTTGTGCAACAATTCACGGGACAGGGAAAATCAGACGAAAATAGGCGTCAGACTCGCTTGTAAGGCTATTTCTCTCCGATTTTCCACATCATGTGGATGCCCGATGCTTCTTGTACGTTTTAAGACGGACAAGAAGATGCCCCCGTAAGCAGTAGCAAACTCGTCTGATTGCATTTTTGCATCATCCCCACATCTTCCCAATAAGAAAAAGATGTGGTATTATAAGGAAAAATGTATTTTTGAGACGGCTTTAAAATCCAGTTCGGCAGGGGGGTGGCGAATATGGCGGAATCTATCGTGTTTATCGACAGTGAAGTCAGGGTTTCTGATAAAAAAATCGCAGATTTAGGTGCCGTGAAAGAAGACAACACCCAATTTCACTCTCCTTCCATACGGGATTTTTCTGCTTTTATCGCTGATGCCACATTTTTGTGCGGACATAATATCGTGCATCATGATCTGCGCTATCTGCGGCCACTGCTGGCGCAGCCCCTTTCTGCGAAACCGATCGATACCCTTTATCTTTCTCCACTATTGTTTCCGGAGCGGCCCTATCACGCGCTGTTGAAGGATGACAAGCTTCAGACCGATGAGCTGAATAATCCCCTGAATGACGCGGAAAAGGCCCGCAAATTATTTTATGATGAGGTGAACGCATTTTCAGAGCTGCCTGCCCGCCGGAAAGAAATTTATTACGGACTGCTGAATTCATTTGAGGAATTCCAGGGTTTCTTTGCCTTTATGAAGTACCATCCGCTCTTCCCGATGCCGGAACGGGCGATTAGACGGGAGTTTTCAGGAAAAATATGCGAAAATGCGAATCTGCACCCCCTGATTTCCGGCCGACCTGTCGAATTGGCCTATGCTCTGGCACTGATCGGATGCAATGACTACCACTCTGTCACGCCGCCATGGGTTACGCAGAATTACCCCGCAATTGAGTCCGTGGTGAAAGCGCTCCGCGGCAGGCCCTGCCAAGCCGGATGCTCCTACTGCCGGGAGGTTTTTGGCATTCACAGGAAGCTGAAGGAATTTTTCGGTTTTGATCAATTTCGTTCTTATGGTGGCGAACCGCTTCAGGAGCGGGCAGTCCAGGCGGCAGTGGACGGAAAATCTCTGCTTGCGGTATTTCCCACCGGAGGCGGGAAATCCATCACGTTCCAATTGCCCGCGCTGATGGCAGGGCAGACGGAACACGGACTGACGGTCGTGATCTCCCCGCTTCAATCTCTTATGAAAGATCAGGTGGACAACCTGAGCGAATATGGCCTGGTAGATGCTGTCACAGTGAACGGCCTGCTGAGCCCGGTGGAGCGCGCCGAAGCGTTGGAACGGGTGGCAAACGGGCTGGCTACAATTTTTTACATCTCGCCGGAGCTGCTGCGCTCCCGCACCACCCAGAAACTTCTGCTTGCCCGGAATGTAGTGCGCTTCGTCATTGACGAGGCTCACTGCTTCTCTGCCTGGGGGCAGGATTTTCGGGTGGACTATCTGTATATCGGCGACTTTATCCATGAGTTACAGACCAAAAAGGGCCTGACCACCCCAATCCCTGTCTCCTGCTTCACCGCCACCGCCAAGCAAAAGGTCATCAGCGATATCCGCGACTATTTTCAGGAAAAGCTGGGGCTGGAACTGGAGCTGTTTACCTCCGCCGCCTCCCGGGAAAATCTGCGTTATACGGTCCTTCACCAGGAGACAGAGGCGGACAAATACAATATGCTCCGTTCCCTCATCGAACAAAGGGATTGTCCCACGATTGTCTATGTCTCCCGAACCAGGCGGACCAGGCAGCTGGCGGAAAAGCTGTCCAGCGACGGTTTTCCTGCCAGGCCCTACAACGGAAAGATGGACCCTTCCGAAAAAATCGCCAATCAGGATGCTTTTATCCGGGGCGAGGTAAAGATCATTGTCGCGACCTCCGCGTTTGGTATGGGGGTGGACAAAAAGGATGTGCGGCTGGTCATTCACTATGATATTTCTGACTCTCTGGAAAACTACATCCAGGAAGCGGGCCGCGCCGGCCGGGATCCGTCTATTGCGGCGGAGTGTTATGTCCTGTTCCATGACAATGATCTGGACAAACACTTTGTTCTCCTCAACCAGACGAAGCTGAGCATCAGCGAGATCCAACAGGTCTGGAAAGCCATGAAGGACCTGACACGACACCGCCCCACCGTCTGCTGCTCCCCCCTGGAAATTGCCCGGCAGGCGGGGTGGGACGACTCAGGCAGTGACATGGAAACGAGGGTAAAAACTGCCGTTGCCGCGCTGGAAAATGCCGGCTATGTAAAACGGGGCCGGAATATGCCCCGTATTTACGCTACCAGCATCCGGGCCGCGAATATGGAGGAAGCCGGCCGCCGGATCGATCGGTCTCAATCTTTCTCTGACGTACAGAAACTACAAGCCAAACGAATTATCAAGTCTCTGTTTTCCAGCCGCAGCATTGCCAGTACTGGAAATGACGATGCAGAATCCCGTGTGGACTACCTTGCGGATATTTTAGGCCTGGAAAAGCGGGACGTCATTGACTGCGTTAATCTGATGCGGCAGGAGGGCATCCTGGCTGACTCCATGGATATGTCCGCCTACATCTATAAACAGGACACCCAGAACCGCTCCATGCAGACTTTGAACCGCTTTGCGAAGCTGGAACAATTCCTTTTCAGCCAAATGGACGATCAGGAACGCAGCTTTACTTTAAAGGGGCTGAATGAAGCGGCCTTAAATAAGGGAATATCTCATAGTACGGTGCGGGATATCCGTACTATCCTTTACTATTTAACCATCAAAGGGTACATTGTCAAGCAGGAGAGCGGTATCAGCCAGCACGTAGCCATCACACCGCTCATGAAGCGGAATCGGATGCAGGAAAAGTTCGGAAGGCGCATAGAGCTATGCCAGTTCATCCTGGAGCGGCTGTACGCCATGTCCACCCAGGCCGATGAGGCCCAAACCGGCCGCGCCCTGGTCCATTTCTCCCTGGTGGGACTGTATCAGGAATACCATGATCGACCCAGACTTCAGCTTTACGGGACGGAAGCAAACCTGACTGACATGGAGGACGCGCTTTTGTATCTGTCCAAAACCGGAGCGATGCAATTAGAAGGCGGATTTCTGGTGCTTTACAACGGGATGGAAGTGAAGCGTCTGATCCTGGACAACAAGATCCGATACAAGCAGGAAGACTATAAGACCCTGAATGAATACTACAAGCAGAAGATCCAGCAGATCCATATCGTGGGCGAATATGCCAATTTGATGGTACGGGACTACAACGCCGCACTGCAGTTTGTTCAGGATTATTTTCAGCTGGATTTCAAAAAATTCATCGCAAAATACTTTAAGGGAGAGCGGGCCGCAGAGATCAGCCGGAATATCACGCCGGAAAAATATCACCAGCTATTTGGAGAACTGTCTGAAACACAGTCTAGGATCATTCACGATGCCGAGTCCAAATATATTGTGGTGACTGCAGGACCCGGCAGCGGAAAAACCAGAGTTCTGGTTCACAAGCTGGCCTCTCTGCTGACCCTGGAGGATGTGAAGCATGAGCAGCTGCTGATGGTGACCTTCTCCCGGGCCGCAGCCACCGAGTTCAAAAAGAGGCTGATCAGCCTGATTGGCAATGCGGCCAATTTTGTGGAAATCAAAACCTTTCACTCCTATTGTTTTGACCTTCTGGGCAAAATCGGCAGTCTGGACGGAGTGGAGGATGTGGTAAAGGACGCCGCCAAACTGATCGAAAGCGGCGGTGTGGAGCCAAATCGGATTGCAAAAACAGTGCTGGTGATCGACGAGGCCCAGGATATGGATGAGAACGAATTCAGGCTGATCTGTGCATTGATAAAACGAAACGATGAAATGCGGGTAATTGCCGTGGGTGATGACGATCAGAATGTTTATGAGTTTCGTGGTTCTGACTCCAAATACATGTGCGCGTTGATGCAGGAGTTTGGCGCGGCACCATATGAGATGACTGAAAATTTCCGCAGTCGTGGGAATATTGTGGCCCTGGCAAACGCTTTTGTTCATTCCATTGGAACACGGATGAAGACGGAGGATATCCGGGCAGTACAGAAAGAAAACGGCATTGTCCGGATTACCCGCCACATCGGCAGGCATATGGAGCAGCCTGTCGCAGAGCAGATTGCAGAAACCTACCGTGGCGGGAGCGTGTGTGTCCTGACCAATACCAACGAGGAAGCCCTGCGGGTATTGGGCCTGTTGACCAGACACGGCATCCGTGCCAGGCTGATACAGTCCATGGACGGCTTCCGTCTTTATGATCTGGCTGAAATACGCTTCTTTCTCAAAGCCATCGACCGGCGGCAAGGCGCCGCCCCGATTATCAGCGATACCGTCTGGAATGACGCAAAGGAGCGGCTTTGGACCACTTATCATGACAGCAGCTGCCTGGAAAACTGTCTGAATTTGATTTCTGATTTTGAGCAGGTCAACAGCTATGGAAAGTACCGCAGCGACCTGGAGGAGTTCATAAAAGAATCCCGGTACGAGGATTTTTACTCCGATAACCGGGAGACAGTTTTTGTTTCCACCATCCACAAAGCCAAAGGAAAGGAGTTCGACAGCGTTTATCTATTGCTGGATCATGTTCCCCTTCAAAATGACGCCGACCGGCGCAAGCTCTATGTGGGTCTGACCCGGGCAAAAAATAACCTCTATATTCATTGCAATACAAACATCTTTGACGCGTATCAGATACCGGCGGTAGAAAAACAGACTGACCCTGTCATCTATTCAGAACCGGAGGAGATCATCCTTCAATTAACACACAGAGACGTTGTACTCGATTTTTTTAAAGGAAAAAAGGCACAGCTTTTGCGTTTGCACAGCGGCAGTCCCCTGGAACCTGACCAGGGGTATCTTACAGCGCAAATGGATGGAAAGCTGTGCCGGGTAGCAAAGTTCTCCAAAGCCTTTGCTGTAAAACTCGGTGAATTATGTGAAAAGGGGTACTACCCCGTTTCCGCTAAGGTTCGGTTCGTTGTCGCCTGGAAGGGGAAGGAGGACGACCAGGAAACCGCAGTTCTGCTGGCAGATATCCGGCTTTCCAGCGCAGTCAGAAAGGAGCTAAATTGATATATTTATTTGCGCTTACGATTGTTGATTGACTGTTTTTTCGTTGCTCTGATTCCTCGACTGAAAGAATGATCTCTACTGCTCCCGACACAAGGCCAGAGCTTTACCTGCTTTCTTATGGGCACAGCTCTGGCCTTGAATTCCATCCGCCCATCTACGAAATTTTTATGTCAGTTCCGCTAACTCCCGAATGGCTGCGAAAACAAGTCATTCCACAACCGTGTACCTCGTATTCCTCGCTTTCCCATTCCTCTTTAATAAGTTTCTTTTTACCATTCTTTTAATCACTCTGGAAGCAGTCGACGTACTCACTTCCAGCAGCCGAATCACGTCATTCCTTGTAATCGCGCCATGAGACAGGGCGTATTCCAATATTTTTTCTTCGTCATCATTCAGATTTCCTTCCATCCGGCCTGCAAAGTATGCTGCTTTCCCTTCAGACACAGTCGACTTCTCTGCTTCATGCTTCGCATTGATGTTCGGTAATACGATCTTAAACGCATTCTTGGTCGTTTCAATCCGGGGCTTTTCCGCCATATCCTTGTATGCACTCATAATTTTCCCCATTCCAGTGCCATAAGCTTCAATCAGATGCAGCCGATAGAACACATTGGCAAGATCCTGGTTTCTGCATACAGAGATTCCCACCATAATATCCTCCAGGTCAATTCCGGGCACCAGGCCTCCAATAGATACAAATTCGATCCGGTCCGCATAAATACTGATAAGTGCGCTGGCGCTGAAGGAGTAGTCGCGGTGAACGAGCAGATTCAATAACGCCTCTCTAACGGCAATTTCCGGGTAATCTCTGACATCTATTCGCAGCAGCTTTTCTATGGTCGCACGAGTTTGGTTGTGGAAGTCGATAAAATCATAAACTTCGTTCATCTGCCGCATAAGCGAACCGGTAAACTCCCGGCGGTCCTTAAAAACGGTCTGATCCGTCCCCTGAAATATAGCGGCCTTAATTGTATGGACACATTGATCCGATAAAAGCAGGCCCAAATTGCTGTAAAGTCCATCCTGGTCCATCAGTTTCAGGGTACGCATCTGCTGCGGGCCGAACTCAACTTTTCTAAGCTCAAACTCTTCCCTTGCCGATTCAAATGTAAGATCCTGGTTTAAACAGCGCATTGCCTCAAAGCGATCTCCATCCGTTTCTTTAATCATGCGGCGGATTGCCGTATCCGTGGCCGGCACAGAGGAGTACCCCTGTCTGACATAGACTCCTTCCGGCCGCATTCCTTTCTTTGCAAGATAATACGGGCGGTCTGTTCCCCGCTGAATATCCACAGCAACGATTTCTTTGCCGTCCGCCTCAATTGTCTCATAATGCAGAAACATTGTTATGTCCGGTTTTATTGCGTCTCTCACCATATTGCTGATTTGCAGGGAAACGCCGTCAGGATCAGAAAGACCTGTTACTGTTCCGTCATCCCGAACACCTATATACAGCTTCCCTCCGTCACAATTGGCAAAGGCGATAATTTCTTTCTTTATTTCATCTACAACTTTTTCTTTTAATTCTATGGTCTCACTTTCCCGAAAAAGCATTTTGTCATCTCCTTTTTTGTCTCACTGAAATAGCATGTAACAATTTGAACAGGTCTGCGCTTTCCCATGCTGACCGGCACTGACCGCATGAAAACGCAGGTGCTTGAAAACATACCGGTTCGAGAACATACTGGCTCTAAAACATGGTGATTCGAAAACATGGTGACTCGAAAACACACCGGCACGAAAATATGGCGATTCGAAAACATGGTGACTCGAAAACACACCAGCACGAAAATATGACGACACGGAAACGCAGGGACGGTGGGCATACGATCCATCGCGAAGGTATTCTAAAGGATTATATATCGTGGCCGATTAAGCGTTTAACAACGATTTTCTGTACAAACTGGCAAAATTTGTGTTCTGGTTAGTAAAGGTCAGGGAACTAACTGTTACAATATTATATCCAATCGGTTCAATTGTGTCAATGTATTTGAAACGATTTCAGATCGATTCTGACCCGATTTTCTCTGGCATGTTCTGGTTATCCCTGTATGTAGTCCCGATCTATCTGAATTATTACCTGATTACTACTATTATGACCCGATTGATTCAATTATGGAACGGCTGGCTGGATTTTGGTGTAATCGAACTGATATAGGATACAAAAAATTTTTAAAGTGAGCGCTCAAGAGTTAACTTATGGTTATATTTTGAAAGCTGTTTTTCTGTCTGATGTTTATAGTAGTGGCATAATATAGGTTCTCATAAGGACGATTATCGGAAGTAATTAGCAAACAACCAAAGGAAATATACCATGTACAATTTACTTCAGAAGTATCTT
>ERZ808044.348-NODE-348-length-54329-cov-5.814422_pt1 | contig 54329 bp, 47 predicted proteins | sample MGYA00380195_ERZ808044 | MGnify/ENA primary metagenome ERZ808044 (study PRJEB31490, sample SAMN06133423) | mouse gut metagenome | isolation source: Z7_2 | host: mice | place: China: Chengdu | collected 2015-05 ...
CCCCTCCACTGCGTGATAAGGAACGCCACACATAGGTGCGCGTTCCTCAAGTCCACAGTCTTTTCCTGTCAGTGTAATTTCTAACTCCCTGGATACGGTTTTGGCATCCTCAAAAAACATCTCATAGAAGTCTCCGAGACGGTAAAACAGGATGCAGTCCGGATATTGTTTCTTCGTTTCCAGGTAATGTGTCATCATTGGTGATAATTGTGCCACGTGTTTCCCTCTCTTTATCCATTACTCTGCGTTCACATTCGGGTCTGTCGGGTCATATCTCTGATCATTGGGGATCAGAACCACGTATGGCTTCATAAACGGGGACGGAACATTGGGATCCTCGTAAATGGTCACCTGGGTTCCGATTTTACAGTTATCATAAATCCACTTGGCATTGCCGCATGTTAAACGGATGCAGCCTGCAGAACGCACCACGCCAAGCCCGTTATATCCGCCCGTATTCAGCATATTGGGGTTGGCTGTCTCATAGGTAATGGAGTGGAACAGGAACCCGGCTCCCGCCTTGATTCTTGTGGCATACTGGGTATATGTATCATTTACCATCAGTCTCCAGCGGTATTTTTCCGGTGTGGTAAAAGTTCCGATGGGAGTATCGTCTCCCACAGAGGTAAGCATCGCCTTCACAGGAATAATATATCCGTTTTCCCCGTCTCTGGCATAAACCGTCAGACAGTTCAGCGTTTTATTCACCTTAATCTCATAGGATTCCTGGGCGCCGATTAAGTCCTCCACGTCCTGGCGCAGCTCGCCGTTGGCCTCAAAGAAAAATTTAAGCCCGTCCACATAATGCCAGCCGCTTAAGGTACGTCCGTTTTCAAAGTAATACCGTCTCATTCCCCAGTCGGCCCATCCCGTATACGGTGTACCATCCTCATTCATGCAGTAGGCCGCCGTCTCGTTGAATCCGATTTTACCGGAAAATTCATTAAAATATGTATCCTTCGTGGAAGCCGGAGCCCCGGTTCCCTTGGGAACCAGAACCACCTTGAGGTCCACAACGGAATCGCCCACATTAATAGCCCCTGTCATGGTTCCTTCCGCCACAAATCCAAGCTGTCCCCTGTTTGCCGTAGTCACTGCATAATAAAGATCATAGGTTTTAGAAACCTCCCCTGTCAGATGCATCTGGATTCCCTCCACATAAGTGGAGCCTTCTGTTCCTCCTGCCGGCTCGCCGTCGGAATAAAATTTCAGCCATCCCCCATGGTTTACATAGGGACGGTAGGACAGCTTTCCATTATATCCATCCTTAAGCTTTGCGGAAATCCAGGTAAACTGGGTAGGGAGGTTGGCCTGCTGCCCCATTACCTCCACTGCATCCCAGATGGCCGCCTCGTTGGTCGGAGTCAAATCCACATTTCCGCCATTTAAAGAGGTATTGGGTACCATTCCATCAGGATAGACCACCTGGTTTTCCGTACCGGCTTCTTCCCCTTCACCGGAAGTCTCAGAATCCTTCGTTTCATCTGATGCATGGGTTTCTCCTTCTCCCTGCCCTCCGGAGTCCTCCTCCGACTGCCCCGGCGCACCGGGATATCCATGTTCTTCCTCTGAGGCTTCTGACTCATATCCGGGCCCCACCCCCTGATCAGCCAGTGCATGGAAACTCAGGCACAGGGAAAAGACCACGCATACTGTCACCGCAGTGATTTTCTTATATGTCAGTTTCATTTTCATACGCTCCTTATTGTATATATTTCAGATTTCCCATATAGTAGAAACCCTTTGCTTCATCCAGAGAAACATCCACGATTTTTCCCACCAGGGATGCGTCTCCCGGAAAATGCACCACTGTATTATTGGAAAGGCGGCCTGTGACAAATCCGGGCTCATGGGTATCCGGCTCCTCCACCAGCACCTTCTGTACGGTCTTTTCATCCCGCTTTATCACTTCAGAAGCGATTTCCTGAACCTCTTTTAAAAGCCTTTCAAACCGTACCTTCACTACATCCTCCGGCACCTGGTTTTCCATGGCCGCAGCCGGCGTGCCTGTCCGTTTCGAATAGATAAAAGTAAAGGCGCTGTCATAGCGAACCCTTCTTACCACATCCATGGTCTCCTCAAAATCCTCATCCGTTTCCCCCGGAAAGCCCACGATGATGTCTGTGGTAAGAGAAATATCGGGAACTGCCTGACGAATTTTATCCACTAAAAGGAGGTACTGTTCCTTCGTATATCTCCGGTTCATCTGCTTTAAAATCCGGCTGCTTCCGGACTGAAGAGGCAGGTGCAGGTGATGGCATATTTTTTTCGATTCCTTCATAACGGCAATCAGTTCATCCGACAGGTCCTTGGGATGGGAGGTCATGAAACGGATCCGCTCCAGTCCCTCAATTTTCTCCACCCGCCGCAAAAGTTCTGCAAAAGAAACAGGGGCCTTTAATGTTTTTCCATAAGAATTCACATTCTGGCCCAGAAGCATCACTTCCACAACACCGTCTTTTACCAGGCTTTCAATTTCTTTTATAATATCCTCCGGATTCCGGCTTCTCTCCCGCCCCCGCACATAGGGGACAATACAGTAGCTGCAGAAATTGTTGCAGCCAAACATAATATTAACACCGGATTTAAAGGGGTATTTTCGCTCAACAGGAAGCTCCTCCACGATGGCATCCGTTCTGTCCCAGATATCTACCACCATCTTCTTTTCTTCCAGACGGTAATAAATAAGCTCAGCCAGCCTGAAAATGTTATGGGTACCGAAAATAATGTCCACATGGCCATAGCTCTTTTTTATTTTTTCCACCACATGAGGTTCCTGCATCATACAGCCGCAGAGAGCGATCATCATATGGGGATTTTTTCGTTTCAGACCGTTTAAATGTCCCAGACGTCCGTATACCTTTAAATTGGCATTTTCCCGGACGGTACAGGTATTGTATAACACAAAGTCGGAGTTTTCATCCTCCCCCTGCACAAAACCGATCTTCTCTAAAATCCCCATGAGCTTTTCCGAATCCCTGGCGTTCATCTGGCAGCCAAAGGTCTGAATAAATGCAGTGGGCGGCCGCCCGTTTTTCTTCTCAAGCTCCCGGACCCATTCACGGCAGTTTGCCATAAAGTAATACTGTCTGGCAGGTTCTTCTGCGGGAGGCTCTGAATTTATATCTATTTTATCTAAATCAATTTCCTGATGCATTTCTCTTGACTTTTTTCCCTTTCCAACATATAATATACAAAAAGAAGCGGGTTTTTTACCGTACAGCTTTATGGCTCAAGCGGGGTGCTCGTTTCTTTTTTATATCTTAATCCCAATTGATTGCCTCATGCGGTATCGTTCCGTTTACCGCTCTGTCTTCTCGTCCGGCTCTTATCGCTTCTAATTCTTCCGGTTCAGGAATCACTTCAGGCACAAATTTTACAATTACTCTATACAAAGTATCAATATCTTTTTCTGGAACCCGTTCTATTAAATTTTTTAACATCTCTTTACTCATATTTCATCTCCTAAACCGACTCTACCGTGACCATTATAAACTCCAACTAAAAAAAATGCAACCACATTACCAATTCTGTAAATTTAACGTAATAATTTAGTTATTTTTTACAACCAGCGTCCGTTCGTTAAGAATGGTTGAAACAAAACGGCGGAGCTGCCCGCCGGCCCGGAAAGTTTAAAACCTTCGGGCCTTTGGACAGCTCCGTCTTCTTAATACCAATAAGACAGGCTTACCTGATCCTGTTTTCTAAGCGCACTTATTGCGCCCTTACTCCGTTGGCATTGATATAGTACCCGTCAACGGTAGTGTTGGCCGCCATAGCCCCTTGGATACCATCAGAACTCATATTCAGATAATACCAGTTGCCGTCAATCTGCTGCCAGCCGGTCAGCATAATGCCGCTGGAATTCAGATAGAACCATTTCTGATAGTTGGAGTCAAAGTGCCATCCGACAATCAGGGTTCCCAGGTTTGCTTCTGCCTCTGACAGATAGTACCACCGACCGTCAACCTGCTGCCAGCCGGTTGCCATATAACCCTCATTGTTGAAATAATACCATACATTGTTTACCTTGCCCCACTGATTCCTGGCATATCCGCCATTAGCCATCTGGAACCACCAGCCCTTTGCGTCTTTCTGCCAGTTTCCGGAGATCGTGTTGGCCTCGGCAGAAGAACCTTTGCCGCCGGAGGAAGAACTGCCGGAACTGTAATCCTCATCTCTGGAGCTTGAATCTCCGGAATTTCCAGGCTTATCGGGTTTGCCAGGCTTATCCGGTTTGTCGGGGTTCTCAGGGTTCTCAGGATCCTCGGTGGAACCGGCAGTCTCTACTGTTACAGGAGTATACCCCTCAAAAACGGCATAATAACTGCTGTTTTCCAGTTTCTGGGTACCGTCTACCATGCTGCCATCCGTATTCGCCCAGCCCTTAAAGGGATGATTGCCATACATTGCGATTTCTTTCACGCGGTCTCCAAATGGGGTTACACTGTTAAAGTCCGCTCCTTCTTCTGCAAAGGCACGTGACAGATACTTCGTCAGGCGCATCGTATAAGAGCCATGGCTGTTGGTTCTCTCGTATTCTCCCAGAGAAACAAGGAACTGACCGGAAACACCTACCCGGACACTAACCCCGTCCATATAGGAACCGCCGTCCGGAGCCTTGACTGTTACATAAGGATAATAACTTCCCAAAGGAAGTTTTTCTTTACTCTTTAATGTATAATTCTGCAGAGAGAATTTCTTGGAAACTTCATATTCAGAATCCAGCTCTATGGACCACTTATCCTTGTCAACCTCTTCATCATTCAAATAAATCTGCAAAAGAGCTTCAAAGGAGCCGGCTTTCGGGATATAGTTGGGTTCCGCCGTAATCCAAATATTACCTACGCTAACAGTAATTTCCGAATGAGCAGTGTAGTTTTCTTCTTCCCACTTAACCGCCAGGTTATACTCTCCCAGCTTCAAAGTGTCTTTACTCTTTAATACACCGTCCTTCAGGGTAAAGAGGCTGTTGTCATTGGGATACGTACTTTCCTCATCAAGCAGCACCTGATAACTCTTTTTCGTCCCGTCAGGTTTTATTTCAGAATAAGAAACCGTTCCCTCATAGACAGCTGGAGCAGGAATGCTCTGCGGGGTCCATTCCAGACCATCCTCTGTGCGCTCCGCAAATTCTGCTGAAATGACAATATCTCCTTCAACTTTATAAGTATCATAGCATCTGATATTCTCGGTCTTTTCTCCAGATTTTACCTGAACGCGATTATTTTTCGGCCTCCAGCTGGTATTGTTGACATAAGCGCCCACATACTCTATATGAAGCTCCGTCTCCACAGGAATCTCCACTTCCTCACCAATGGGAACAAAAGTACGCTTAACGCCTCCTGTTACTGGAGTATCATTATATACAATCAGGGCGCCGTTCTTTACATTCTCCACCGTGACTTTGGCCATACCGGCAACGGTATTTTCCACGCCGGCCAGAATATAGGGGCTGAAGCTCTTCGCCGTAAAGGAAAGAGTTTTCTCATTCTTATCCAGAACAGCAAACTGTACATCCTTTGCCGCGGTTGCTTCTTCATTTAAATGAAGTACCAGAACCTTATCATATTGGCCATCAAAGGGATCCTTCATGGTAATTCCTGCAGAGCTGCCTGCGGCACTTCCGCTTACAGAAATATCCAGCTGAACCAGGGCACCTTCTTCTTTGGACAGTTCCACGGAAGAAACGCCAAGAACTTTGAGATCCGCCTTATCGACGATTTTCGTAAGGGCCGGAACATCCTTTTGTTTGGTATCCTCCAAAGCATTGAAGGTTAATGTAGTTCCCTCGGCAAGGCCGCTGACCTTTACCTCCTGAACCTGCTCCTTTACACCTTCATTCACAGTAACCTGCTTGGAGCTGACCCATCTGGCATATACATTATCATGTCCATACAATTTGGATTCAGGCTCAAGCTTAGTGGTCAGATCGTCCTTCTTCACATACCATCCGGCAAATTCCATTTCGCCATTTTTCGTCTCCGGCCCCTGTGTCAAAACATTCCAGCCGGATACGGCAGATTCGGCAGCAGGCTCGGCATCCCCAAAGGGCAGATAATAATATCCGTCTTTATCCGGTGTTGTTACCACCGGGCCGCCCACCTCCAGTGTCGGTGATGTCTTCTCGCCGGACGCGGCTTTGCTGGCATTGCTGGGTGAGGCATCGCTTGGAGTGGAAACCTCGGGAGTATCCGGATCCTCAGAGCCTGCAAGACGGAACATTCCGCCATTGGCATTAAGAGTAATTGACACTTCCTTTCCCACCTCAACCTCTCCTCGTTTGCCCACGTCCTCAGGACCATCCAGAGCGCCAAAGCTGATTCCGGCGTTGGTAAGAACCATGGCGGCACTTAAGAGCAGAGCTGTCAACTGTTTCCTTTTCATTTCCTTTTCCTCCTTTTATATTTTGTACTTTGAAAATTTATTTCACAGACAGAAAATTTTTCTTCCTGAAACACAGATTATGAATCTCTGCCCCCGGATTTCCATATTTCTGTCAATGAAACAAGGTCATTGTACCAGAAGCCGTCCGAAACGGAGCCCGCCTGGGAACCCCGCTCCGTTTTTCCGTGCCGTTCTGCGGCAGTAACCGCAGCTCTTTGTATATCCGTTTCTAAGTTTGACTCTTTTGCAGCGTTTTCCTTTCTGCACTGGTACCTGCAGAACCAGTAACACTTCGGGCTGTTCTCCCGTTTTGCTATCAGGAATACAACTGGAATTTCAAACCCTTTCCCGACATTTCTTTTTATACGCAAAATTGTCCATGACATAATATTGATTATGTCATGGATAAGATTTCCAATTCCTTTATGTATGCGTATATTTTAACATTGTTATCTGTATATTTCAATAGATTTCTTAAAGCATTTTAAAAAAATTTCAATAAAAATGACAGAAACTGACGAGAATTTGCCGCTTTTATATAAAGGCGGCATGGCTGTCCATGACATAATCAATATTATGTCATGGATAATTCCTGAAATTCCTGAAATTCCTGAATTTTCAAAAATTTAATAATCACATGAAGAAAAAATTATAACATGAAATTTGAGCGAACAACAGCATAATTTACCTGGATTGCCGTGATTGCTCTGTTTTTCCTACAAAAAAGAAGCCGGCATCTGTGATTATTTCACAGTGCCGACTCTTTTTTGTACTATTTCTATATCTGTCCGTTCCCGTAATCAGAAGTCATGATGGCCTTGATATATGACGACAGGGCTCATAAGATCCTGCTGGCCGACTCTGCTTTCGATCTGGGGCTTTATGAGGAAAAAATACTGAAAAACGGTAAAACAAAGATGGTAAAGTCAAAGGCCACCATAAAGCAGAAAGTCATCGTCACCTTTTCCAGAAAAATGATGAAGTACCAGCGCCATATCCGCAGCCGCCAGGTTGAGCGGGCGAAAAAGATGCTTGCCACCCTCGACCCGGACACCTATAAAAAGGGCCCCCATGATGTCACCCGTTTTATAAAACGTACTTCTTCCACAAATTCCGGGGAGAAAGTGACAGACCTGTATGAACTGGACGAAAGTGTCATAGAGGAAGAGGAGAAATATGATGGTTATTATGCCGTAGCCACAAACCTTAATGACCCGGCAAAGGCCATAATTGAGATCAGTGCCAACAGGTATAAGATCGAAGACTGCTTCAGGGTAATAAAGACAAATCTTTCTGCCCATCCGGTATACCATCAGAAGCCGAAACGTATTGTGGCCCACTTCATGATCTGTTATACTGCGCTGCTGGTCTACCGGCTGCTGGAAGCAAAGCTGGACCGGTATGGGACACACTTTACAATTGAAACTATCATTGAAACCCTGAATAACATAGAAGTAGCAAACATAGAGGATATGTGCTATATGTCAACTTACAACAACTCACAGGTCTGTACAGCCTTAAACGCTGTTTTTGGTCTTGAACTGGACAAAAAATACTATCAACCGAAAGAACTGAATAAAAAAATCAAAAAAATTTCCAGGTAGGCTTTCCATACAACATCCATAATCATAAAAAAATGGCGAGAACCCAGCAAAATCAAGGGCTAGCGCCATTTTGCATTTCTTTAAGTGTTAAAAACAGGGTTATGATATAGCAAATTAATTTATGTATCAACAATTATTTTTCAAATCTTTTACTCTATGAAATATAAAATTGTAACGGTTCAGCCCTGCATCTTCTTGCCCGCGTACCGCGGACAAGAAGCGCAGGGCGTCCGCCCTATGAAGATTCAGAGTGAAAAATGCTTATGAAAACAAGTTTTCAACACTTTTTTCGCTCTGAATCTTCGCATGGCTGAACTGTTACATAAAATTTTCATCATGTTGCATTTTTTATTGTCATCTGGACATAATTATGCTATAATTGTGTCAAAGAAAGGAGTAAAGCATTATGCCACTTATTATGCCTATTAAGGATTTACGCAATACAACCGAGATTTCTAATATCGCACACAAGGAACAGGAGCCTATTTTTATTACCAAGAACGGATATAGCGATTTGGTTGTAATGAGTAGTGAATTATATGATAAATTTGCAAGAATGAACCGCATTGACCAAGCCATATTTGAGTCCGAGCAGGAAATTGCTAACGGAGCAGAAGCAGTTGACGCAGAGATAGTTTTTGCAGAATTGGAGAAAAAGCATTTTGGATAAATACAAGATAAAAGTCAACCCCAGAGCAATCCATGAATTAGATCACATTTATGAATATATCGCAAATGAGAAATTGGCTCCTGAAAATGCCAAAGGACAGAGCGACAGAATCAAGAAGTCTATTTTAAGCCTGGACACATTTCCACAGTCCCATCAAGAGCGTAACGAGGGTAGATATGCCGGAAAAGGCTACCGTCAGTTACTGATTGATAATTATATCGCCATTTACCGCATTGATGAACCATGCAAAACAGTCTATGTAGTAACAATACAGTATCAAGGACGAAATCTATAAAACAAGCACCAAATGACACTATAAATCATTTGGTGCTTGTTTTGAATTAAGAATTATTTACCATCGTTCCAACGAATCCTCTGCATCCTCCCACATCTGCATATTTTCTTCATGATATAATGGGGCATATTCAGGCGGTTCGTCTATCGCCAAAGCATTTAAGGCACATTCCGAACAAAGGGTAGTTTTCAATCCTTCTTCCGCTTTATTTCAGTCAATCCTCAAAAAGTAGCCTGCGTAGGTGTATACATCAATGCTGTTGTGGTACATATTGTATGTTGCATAGACAATATTCATTGTAACAGTTCAGCCATGCGAAGATTTAGAGTGAAAAATGCTTATTTCCGTATCTGCCCATTCCCGTAAATGATATACTTTGTGGAGGTCAGAGCCAGAAGTCCCATGGGCCCTCTGGCATGAAGCTTCTGGGTGCTGATACCGATTTCAGCGCCGAAACCAAACTCAAAACCATCCGTGAATCTGGTGGAAGCGTTCACATAGACGGCGGCCGCATCCACCTCGTCTAAGAACTTCTGGGCGTTCCCGTAATCGGAAGTCACGATGGCTTCGGAATGCCCGGTGTTGTATTTGTTGATGTGGGCGATAGCCTCGTCCACGGAATCCACGATTTTACAGGAAAGAATATAGTCTAAATATTCCGTTCCCCAGTCCTCCTCGGTGGCTTCCTTAAATTCCGGAACAATGGCCCTTGAGGCCTCGTCCGCGCGAATTTCCACCTGCTTTTCATCCAGGCGTTTTTTCATAAGCGGCAGGAACTTATCCGCTACGGCCCGGTGAACCAGCGTGGATTCGCAGGCGTTGCAGACACCGATTCTCTGAGTCTTGGCATTGAAAAGAATATCCAGCGCCATAGTAAGATCCGCCGTCTCGTCCACATAAATATGGCAGTTTCCGGTTCCGGTCTCAATGACAGGGACCGTACTGTTTTCCACCACGCTTTTAATAAGCCCTGCGCCTCCCCTTGGAATCAATACATCCAGGTACTGGTTCATACGCATGAATTCCCTTGCCGTTTCCCTGCTGGTGTCAGAAAGAAGAGACACTGCATCCTCAGGAATCCCGAACGAGGAAAGTCCCCTGCGGATACAGGTGACAATGGCCGCATTGGATTCCAGGGCATCGCTTCCGCCCCTCAGGATTACGGCATTTCCCGTTTTAAAGCAAAGGGCAAAGGCATCCGCCGTCACATTGGGACGTGCCTCATAAATCATGCCGACTACTCCCATCGGGACTCTTTTCTGGCCCACAACCAGTCCGTTGGGACGTTTTTTCATGGAAATCACTTCCCCGATGGGGTCTTCTAAGCCAGCCACCTGACGCATGCCCTCCACGATCCCCAAAATCCGATCCGGAGTCAGAAGAAGCCGGTCCACCAGCCCCTGGGCCATGCCCTTTTCCTTCGCTTTTTTTATGTCATTGGCATTGGCCTCTAAGATTTCATCCTGGCCCTTTAAAATTTCTTCGGCGGCTTTAAGAAGCCCGTTATTTTTTTCTTCGGAACCCATCTTTCCAAGAAGGAAGGAAGCATCCTTCGCTTTTTTTCCGATCTCCTTCAAATCCATATCTCTCTCACTTTCTGCTGTAACTTGCGCCCGGAGTCACAACCATATCCACAGTTTTGTCATGAATCTCTGACGGAAGGCGTTCCATCAATTGAAAATCATAGGCAAGCGCCACTGTCATATGATCCGGCTCCCTTGTCAGAAACCTGTCATAATATCCGCCGCCCTTCCCCAGACGGTCTCCCCCTGGGGTAAATGCCAGTCCGGGAACCAGTAAAAGGGCATCCGCCGAAGACGCCCGGGGACATTCCATGCCAGGCTCCAGAATATGCCAGGCCCCCTCAGAAAGCTCCGAAAAAGAGTGAATTTCAAAAAAATCCATCTCCTCTCCCAGAACCCTTGGAAGAGCCACCCGTTTTCCTCTCTCCAGTAATGCCAGAAGAAGCTCTCTGGTTCCGGCTTCCCAGGGCAGGGCCATGTAACCGTACACCCATACTGCGCGTTCCATTTGCGGCAGGGAAAGAACGCGTCTTAAAAGCATCCCGTCCCATTCCTTCCTTTTTTCCTCCGGGACCGCCTTCAGCTGTTTCTTTAATTTCTTCCTGATTTCAGCTTTCTCCATTCTGGTCTCCTGTATCCTGGATTCCTCCATCCTGCCTTCCTCTCAGCTTTCTGTATGCCCCACATTTTACGATTCTCTTATTTCTGCTTTTCCATCTGGTTCCCATATCCTCTTTAGGCGGCTCCATACAAAACCACCCCTTCTTTATTGATATTTGCATAAAACGGATAATTAACTACCCATTTTCTAAAATGTTCTTCACTCTTGGCAATAGGCCTTATATCAAGGTCATTGTCCATATTAAAATCGTAGGTCATATTTCTGCAATGTACAGTTCTATTAAGCTTTGCATCGTCTGTGGCATGGCCCATACCTCCCCTCTGACACTCACTTGCTTTCGGCGTGTTCTTTATTTGCCTTAACTGTATTTGTTTAGGTTTTATGCAAATACACGCCTACTTTTACATCATTTATTATGGCTTGCTGATTTTCTGTTGCCAAAATGTTGCCGTTCAAGAAAATTACAAAAGATATTGATATGCTTGATAATATCTGCTAATCTGCTCTCCCGAGCAGGCAAGATTATGATCTCCGGAATAATCCTCCAATACTTCTTTACTAATCAATAATTCTGGTAGCACATGAGCGTTTTTGCAATCCTCCATTGTAAGTTGAGTATACTGTATTGCTTTTTTAAAAAATATAATTTTCTTATCCGGATCTGAATCAAACTTTAATCCCCGTTTAACTTCATTTCCTATGTTAATCATTTGTTCCACAAGAGACAGGGCAAACCATTTTTCCTTCAAAACTGAATCCATTTACAAATTACCTCCGTTGCTTTTGCCATAATACCTGAATCCAATATTCCCATTCCGCCGCGTGGAAAACCGTGAAGTTGATTATTATGGATGTTAATAAAAGAATCATATTCTAAAATCTCATCCATCGACTTATTTTCAAGCCACAAATTAAATCCCCACATATTAATTTCTTTTGATCCACATTTTTCTTTCAGATAATCTGCCAATTCATAATGCATGTCTGCATCAAGTGCAATGAATTCCTGCTCCAAATCCACAACCCCTTTCACAAATCCATTTGCAAAAGAGTTTATGTCATGCAGTTCCTTAATTGTATATTTTCGCTCTAAAATAATCATTTTTCAACCCCCCTTTCATAACCTTACCGAATTTTTAAATAAAAATCCTTTATTAAAACAATTAACCTGTCTTACCTGGTTATAGTTTGTCCTGAAGTATATTCTGAACTCATTAATGTCTGCCGGGTTCCGGCTTCCTTCCTCTCAGCTTTCCGTATGCCCCACATTCCCGTATTTCTTTCCCAGGTCTGTGATGGAGCCGTCCTTTTCTTTAATGGAAATACTGTTTAAAGTACCTCTCAGATTCCTCCGCACCGCCTCAACATATTCTTTTCTTAAAGCTGCCTGCTCCGCCTTCTCCTCCTCCGTCAGTCCCACAGACTGGGATTTATGGTATAAGGCGTTAATTCTGTCAATTTTGCTGTTGTCCATCTCTCCTCCTTATGGGTGAACGCTCTCAATATAGTCAAGAAGCGCAAAGTCCGTACTCTTGTGGGCCGTAAACAGGGTTCCCTTTATCTCTCCGTTTAAAATGTCCCAGATCACCTCCACATGATCCCCATTGGCAATGACCATATCAGAACCGCTGTCGGTGGCAATCCGCGCCGCGTAAAGCTTTGCGGCCATTCCTCCGGTTCCCACATCGCTTCCTGTGGTAGGTTTTCCCATGGACATAAGTTCCTTCGACAGCTCGTCCACCTGTTCGATGAATACGGCATCAGGATTTTTCTTGGGATCATCCGAGTACAGGCCGTCAATGTCGGAGAGCAGAATTAAAAGATCGGCGCCGATGAGTGCAGAAACGATGGCGGAAAGTCTGTCATTATCGCCGAATTTCAGCTCATATGTGGAAACCGTGTCGTTCTCATTTACAATGGGCACCGCTCCCAGCTTCAGAAGCTCGTCAAAGGTATTTCTGGCATTGCCTCTGGACACGTTGTCCACAATGGTGTTCTTGGTCATGAGAATCTGGGCCGCTGTCTGGTTGTACTCGGAAAATACCTTCTGATACACCATCATAAGCCTTGCCTGTCCCACGGCCGCATAGGCCTGTTTTTCAGCCAGAGTCTCCGGTCTCTGGCATCCAAGGGCCTGACGGCCTGCCGCCACGGCGCCGGAGGAAACCAGAACCACTTCCTTCCCCATTCCCCTTAAGTCGCTGATGACCCGGATCAGCCTCTCGATTTTTGCCAGATTCAGGTCCCCTGTTTCCTCATGGGTCAGGGAAGAAGAGCCGATTTTAATTACAATTCTGTGTTTATCCTTAAGAAGTTCTCTCGCTGTCTTTTCCATATTTTACTCTCCCATTTCAAAAATATCATAACAATTCAGTTGAACTGTTTACAAAACATCATAACTATAAAGGCCGGTAACGCCTGATGATCTCTTCCGCCACCTTAAGCCCGTCCATGGCGGCGGAGGTAATCCCCCCGGCATACCCGGCGCCTTCCCCGCACGGGTAAAGCCCCTTTATGGTACTTTCCAGCCGCTCATCCCGCCATATTTTTAAAGGCGAGGAGGTACGGCTTTCCACCCCTGCCAGAATTGTATCCGGCCTGTCAAACCCAGGGATTTTTCTTCCGAACTGGTCCATGCCCTCTATAAATGCCTGGTTTAAGGGCTCCGGCATCAGCCCCCTTAAATCCGTAAGCTCGTATCCGCCGCAGACCTGCGGCCCCACCTCTCCAAACTTTCCGGAAGGCTCATGCCTCAGGAAATCGCCGTAAAGCTGAAGAGGAATCATTCCATTTCCCAGGAGAAAAGCCTTTTCCTCCAGTCTCCTCTGAAATTCAATGCCTCCCAAAGCGCCGGGAACCGGAAAATCCTCCGGAGTCACGGAAACGATAATGGCGCTGTTTGCATTCTCACTGTCACGCTTAAAATAGCTCATGCCGTTGACAGCCAGGCGGCCTCTCTCTGAGGAAGCGTTGACCACAAATCCCCCGGGACACATGCAAAAGGAGTAGACCCCGCGGCCTGTCAGAGTCTTTGCCGTCACCTTATAGGGCGCAGCGCCCAGGATGCCCGGGTCCTCTCTTCTGTATTGGGAAAGGTTGATCATTTTCTGAGAGTGCTGGACTCTGAATCCTACGGCAAAGGCCTTTGGCTCCATAAGAAGCGTTTTTTCAGAAAGCGTTTTAAACAGATCTCTGGAGCTGTGTCCCACGGAAAGAATCACCGTTTCTGCCCTGAGGAACCTTCCGTCAGAAAGCGTAACTCCCAGGACCTTTCCGTCCTCCTCTTTAATATCCGTAACTCTCGATGAAAACCTCACCTGACCGCCCGCGTCTTCGATTTGCTTTCGTATATTTTTTACCACGTCCACCAGAACATCTGTGCCGATATGGGGCTTGCTGTCATACAGAATCGAGGCATCGGCTCCTGCCTCCACAAAAGTTTCCAGCACCTTTTTATTCCGCCCTGACACATCCTTTACCAGAGTGTTGAGCTTTCCGTCCGAGAAGGTCCCTGCGCCTCCCTCTCCAAACTGGACGTTGGAATAAAGGTCCAGCCGGGAGTCTCCATGTTTCCAGAAATCTTCCACCTTTTTGGTCCTTACATCCACCGGATCCCCCTGCTCTAAAAGGATGGGAGCATATCCGTTTTCTGAGAGGGCAAGTGCTGCAAAGAGGCCTGCCGGCCCGGCGCCGATGATCACAGGCCGCTCCTTTAAGGATTCTGTTCCGGGTTTTGGATAACCATAAATTTCTTCCTTCTCAATTTTTATATTGGGGTTTGCGGCCTTCTTTACCGCAGCCCCCTCCTTTTTCCCGTCTGTCAGGGTCACATCCACCACATAACTGAAAAGAAGCCGGTCCTTTTTTCTTGCATCAATGGAACGTCTTACGATTTTCACGTTCCGGATGGCAGTTTCCGGCATTCTTAAAAGTTTTGCAGCCTTTTTTTTCACTGCCCCGGGGTCATGCCCCACTTCCAGGGTGAGCTGGTTCATACGAATCATATGTATCTGTTCTCCCTTCCGGCCGCGGCCGGATTTTCTTTTACGGCACTCATTCTGCCAGATTTCCTTTTGCGGCGCTCATCCTGCCGGATTTCCCTTTGCGGCACTCATCCTGCCGGAGTTCCCTTTGCGGCGCTCATCCTGCCGGATTTCCCTTTGCGGCGCTCATCCCGGCAAGGTGGCCGCTGGACCAGGCCCACTGTAAATTGTAGCCGCCGCAGATTCCGTCCACATCCAGGATTTCACCGGCAAAATAAAGGCCGGGCACCAGCCTGGATTCCATGGTTTTCTCATTAATTTCTCTGGTGCTTACGCCGCCCATACATACCTGGGCCTTATCATAGGAATTTGTCCCTGTCACCTCAAAAAGGGCGTCCTTAATCACTTCTGTGATTTCTTTAAGCTTTCTTTCTGTTAAAGATGCCACAGGGACATCCGGCCCGACTCCGGCCGCCTTTAAAAACAGAGCCGCCAGTTTTTTATGGAATATCCCGTTTAAGAAAACGGAACAGGTTCTGTCGTTCAGATACGTTTTTTGTTCTTCTAAGAGAGTGTAAAACTCCTCCACGGTACTGTCCGGGTAAAAATCTATGGCCGCAAGGATCCGTTTTTTCTGGTCCAGGGCCTCGGCCGCATAACGGCTTACCTGAAATACCGGAATCCCGGAAATTCCATAATCCGTAAGCTGCAGCTCTCCCCGGTCGGAGGCCAGGAGATCTTTCCTCTCCCCATATTTTCCGATGGTATATAAGCTTACGGCCGCCTCTGTGCGGACCCCTGCGATGGATTTAAAAAAATCCCCCCTGCATTTTAACTGCACCAGGGCAGGAAGCGGCTTTATGATTTTATGTCCCAGGGCCTTTGCAAGGACATATCCGCTTCCGTCAGAGCCTGTGGACTCTGCCGCCATGGACCCGGCGGCCAGAATCACAAACCGGCTTAAAAAAGTACCCTGGCCGGTTTTCACAAGAAATCCGCTTTTTGTCTTTTCAATGACAGAAATCTTACATTCCGTCACCGTCTTTATTCCAAGACTTTCCGTTTTATCCCTCAGGGCATCCAGAACCGTCTGCGCCTGACCGGATGCCGGATAGACATATCCGTTTCTTTCGGTGGTTACAACGCCCAGGCGCCGGAAAAAAGAAAGAGTTTCCGGAACCGGAAATCTTTCGATGACCGCCATGGGAAACGCCTCCTCCCGGCTCCGGTAGCAGTCTCCGGTAAGTCTTAAATTGGTGAGATTGCACTTTCCGTTTCCTGTGGATAAAATTTTCTTCCCCACCCGCGGCATATGTTCCAGTATGGCCACATCCGCCCCGTTTTCTTTTGCGGTAATGGCAGCCATAAGTCCGGCGGCGCCGCCGCCAATGACAAGTCCCTCATAGCCCATGGATTTCCTCCCGATCCGGCATCCGCCGCGTAGTTTTTTCCAGTGATGGCCTTCTGACCTTTTCAGTGTTTTTGCGGGTTCCAGGGTCATGTATTGACATACAGGCATGTCATACATGACCCTGGAACCCTGGCATCATCATAGTTAGTAGTATATCGGGAAGCCGTTTAAATTTCAAGTGCTAACTGGTATAAGATTCCAGATAGCTGAAAATTTCCGTCATGGTGGCAAACCAGATTCCCTCCATAAGCCGTTCCTGTTCTGACACAGGAAAATCCGCCAGGGGCATATGGGTAAACATGTTTACAGTTTCCTTATCGCTGTCATATACGATCAAATACCCCTCTTCCGCCACAAGACAATAGTTGTCCTCTTCCACACTCGGAACCACTTCCTCCTGGTTAAGCACCACATGAACCGGAGCCTCCGTTTCTGTCTCGCTTTCAGCGAACACCGGCTGTTCCACTGACTCCGTCATCTGCACCTCGGTGGCCTCCTCCGTTTCCACAGTGTTGGTGAGGAAAAAAAGCGTCACCAGGCAGCCTGTGGTAAGACATAAAAAGAAAAGAAAGCAGGATACATATTTTTTCATAGGAAAATCCCTCCTTTGGAAACAGTATCTGCTTTCTTTCGCGATTTTAAACATTTTTCTTGCAACAGTTCCGATAAACCCCGAACTGCTGTTTTTTACATCAGCCGCATTTTCTTAAGAAGCACCAGAAGTCTTGTGCCGCCCGGCATTTCATAAAGCTCGCTTTCACTCAGACAGCCAAATTTGATAAGCAGCACGCCATACACCGCAATGGCTGCCACGATGGCTCCCATGGTGCATATGGCATTGCTTTTTATTCCCAGATGAATCAGGTTGTATACACCGAAAGCACAGGCGCCCATGACGGCAGAAGCCAGAAGGGGCAGAAAAATCGACCTTTTAATCTCCTGACGGTAGCGTAAAAGCTTACGGATGGAACGGTGGTTTAACCAGCACATAAACAGGGCAAACAGGATATTTGCATACACCATACTGAAAATTCCCAGATCAAACACCAGAGCCATCACTTCCAGGGCCACAAGATGAAGAACCAGAGAAATCAGGGCATGGATAATGGGAAGGTGCATCCTGTCCACTCCCTGCAAAATTGCATTGGTCACCGTGGATACCGAATAGAACACCACAGCGACAGAGCCATAAAGGGTCATGCGGATAGCCAGAGAATTATCACCGGAAAATAAAAGGTTATTGACCGGGCCTGCCAGAACCGTCAGTCCCACCGCCGAAGGAATGGCAATGAGGAGGGAAAAACGGATGGCGGCCGCCACCTTCGCCCGTACCATCCTCTTATCCCCGAGGGCAACCGCCCTGGAAACCGAGGGAATTAAGGAGGAGGAAAGGGCATTGGAGACAGCCATGGGAACGTTGATTAACAGATGATATTTTCCTGTATACACCCCCCACTGGGAAACAAATTCCGCGTCCATTCCTTTGGCGGCAAAATTATAGGCCAGGATTCCATTATCCAGCACGCTGTTTACATTGTAAATGGCAGAGCTTAACACCACAGGAATCACTGTAAAAAACAGGACTTTTGTGATCTCTCCATAGCCTGCCAGAGTACCGGAACGGTCTCTTTTTACCTGCTTCCTGATCTGCTTTTTATAGAGAGCAAACACAAACAGCAAAAATGCGAGAGCTGTAAACGCACCGGCTCCTGTTCCGATGGTTCCTCCCGCCGCCCCCCAGGCATTTGCATAACCCGAGCCGCTCTCACCCTTTAAGGCCTCCACCTTAAGCGCTTCGTTAAACAGAATGCTTCCCGCCGCCACGCTGACAATGGCATTCATGATCTGCTCAAGTACCTGTGAAAAGGCCGTAGGCACCATCGTTCCCCGCCCCTGATAATAGCCGCGGAACACACCGAGATAGGCCATGATCCACACCGTAGGGGCCAGTGTTTTTAAGGCAAAGGCAGCATAGGGCATGAAAAAGACCTTCGCAGCAAAAAAATCAGCCCCGAACCAGATCACGAAAGCGGCAATTCCTCCCACCACTGTGGCATAGGCGAGGGACACCCTCAAAATCCGGACGGAAGTCCGGTACTGTTTATTGGCAAGTCTTACGGAAACCATTTTGGAAACTGCTAACGGCAGGCTGTACGAGGACAGCAGGAGAGCAATGTTATAGACATTGAATGCCGTTCCATAATAGCCCATTCCTTCATCACCAATAATGTTGATCATCGGGATCCTGTATGCAATCCCGATGATCCTTACCACAATGGAAGCAATGGCTAAAATACTGCCCTGCACCACAAAATCCGATTCTCTTTTCGGCCGTCTTGCTGTCACCGCAGCAGGCTTTCCTCTGCTTCTTCCCTTACTTTCCATAAATTTCCGCCTTGTTGTACTTATCTGCGCCGATAATGCAGATCCAGGTCTTTCCCTTATTCAGGGTAATTTCATTCCCATCCATATCATAATAGTGGGTCACACCAAATTCCCCGTCCTTCTTCCAGGTAATTTTCTGGTATTTTCCATTGGTGAAATACCGTCCCTCATGGCCGGTATGAACATTAATGTTTAAATAAGGGGTAGTGGCATAATGCCCCCATTCCACATATTGGAAAATCACGTTTTTCACCGCGATAGCTCCTTCATTTCCTTTATGGACATCCCCATACTGGAATCTGTGATACAGGCCGTCGCTTTCCTGATACTCAAACCAGGGTTTATTGATGGCATAAGCGCCGGGAACCACCTTATAGGCATCCTCTCCGTCAGGGATAATCTGTTCGCTGCCCCTTGCAAACTTAAAATGTCCATCGTAAGATTCCTCATAATCTGTCCTGTATTTTAAGGTCTCGATGGCCTTTGTGATCCGGCTTCCGCTGGTGTAGGCATTATGAGGCGCCTTTTTATCCGAAGAACGGTAAAAGGCCGTGGAGCCGATTCCATCAATTCCATTTATGTTGTCCACATTTTTTAAATAAGGCTCTGCAAAGTTGCTCTGGCCAAAATGGGCATAAACGGCATCAAACTCCCTTGCAAAGTATGTATAGTAGGTCCGGCAGCTTCTCACCGATCCGATTCTCTCCAAATCGTCATAATCCTCAATGAGAGCCATATACCGGTTCATATCCCCTTCCACCGGGGCCTCGTATACCACCGCGGCCCGGTTAATTCCGTACTGGGGCAGGGAAGCTTTATCGTTGCTCATCATTACAGCCAGTGGTCTCCGGTTTCCCTGCTTTACATCCACCATTTCACCGGTTAAATAGCTCTGGATTTTTCCGTCCACTTCCACTCTCTCTTCGGGTTCCGTCTCCTCCTCTTTTTCCGTTTCTGTTTCCGTTTCCAGCACCATCTCATGCTTTGAGGACTCCTCTTCTGTCTCATCGGAAACGGTCGCAGTGGTCACCGACGCCTCCTCATATTTCTTTCCGCACCCTGCAGGGAAAAGCCCAAACAGGAGCATAACCATGATGATCCACAACTTCCCGCCTCGTTTTTTCATCTCCTGTACCCCTTTCGTTCCAGTATTTCCCGCTGCATGTCTTCCATTCGCAGCCGTTCCTCTTCCTCCATATGATCGTAGCCGCTTAAATGAAGCATACTGTGTGCCACTAAAAAAGCCAGCTCTCTGGTCTCAGAATGTCCGTATTTTAAAGCCTGCTCCTTCACCTTCTCCACAGAGATCACAATATCCCCCAGCATCAGCTCTCCTGTGTCCGGATTAAAATATTCCTCCGGCGTATCCTCTAAGCCGGAAAAGTCCCCCGGGGCCTCAAAATCGCACATGGGGAATGAAAGTACATCTGTGGGGCTGTCAATCCGGCGCATGTCCAGATTGATCTGGCGGATGCCCTGATTATCTGTCAGAAGTACATTGACTTCCGCATCATAGGGGCATTCCACATAATCCAGAGACTCCTCCACCACCTGGTCAATGATATCCTTATATGGCAGATCAAGGATTTCTTCCGTTTCGTACTCAATGGTTATTGTCATGCTTTTTATCCTTCCCGGCAGGCCTGTCCGGTTTTTTTATCCCTTTGGCGCGTGCCTCGTAATCATCATATGCCTTAACAATCTTCTGCACCAGCGGGTGGCGCACCACATCGTCACTGGAAAAATAACAGATGCCGATATCATCAATTCCCTTTAAAATCCTAAGGGCCGTATCCAGGCCGGACACCGTACCGTAGGGCAGATCCTTCTGGGACTGGTCCCCGGTGATGATAACCTTGGAGCCAAAACCGATTCTTGTTAAAAACATCTTCATCTGCGCCTGGGTGGTATTCTGCGCCTCATCCAGAATGATGAAGGCGTTATCCAGGGTCCGTCCTCTCATATAAGCTAACGGCGCCACTTCGATCAGCCCTTTTTCAGAATTGTGAAGGTAGCTTTCTGCTCCCATGATCTGGTAGAGGGCATCATAGAGGGGGCGCAGATAAGGGTCGATTTTACTTTGCAGATCTCCCGGAAGGAATCCCAGCTTTTCCCCGGCCTCAATGGCGGGCCGGGTCAGGATGATCCGGTTCACCTCCCCGTTCTTAAAGGCCTGGATTGCCATGGACATGCCAAGGTAAGTCTTTCCCGTTCCCGCAGGCCCCACTCCGAATACGATCATCTTTTTCCGGATCAGGTCAATATAGGTCTTCTGCCCCAGGGTTTTGGGCTTCACCGGCTTTCCGTTTATGGTGTGGCAGATAATGTCTCTGTCGATCTCCAGAAGCTCCTCGTCCTTTCCTTCAAAAGAAAGGGCCAGGGCATAATCCACATTCTGCTCCCCGATCTCCTCCCCCCGTCTGGAAAGCTCGATCAATGTTGAAAATACGCTTTTGGCTTTTTTCACGGCATGATCCGGGCCGATGATTTTAATTTCCCCGTCACGCGCCACCATGGACACATGGAGCGTGCGTTCAATTTTCTTTAAATAGCTGTCAAACTGGCCGCAGACTTTTCTTTCATGCTCTGCGGGAATATCTACGATGGTCTCAATTATGCTCATTTACCGTCTGGTTCTCCTCTTGTTTTTCCGGGACCGGAACCTCTTTTGCAATATCCTCCACAACAGTTACTGTTCCCGTAATGGTCCACCCGGATTCACTTTCCTCTATTTTACCATCATTTCCAAGAATTTGTATACCTTTTTCTGTTAATTTTTCCATATATTCCCCCACATAGCTCCCACAAACCCGGAGAACCTCCTCCCTGGTCCATGCGTTTTCATAGGGAACATACTCATAGGCAGTGATGAATCCCCCGTAAACAGGAAGATAAAAGTCTTCAAAAATTTTAAGCTGCGCCTCTTCCGTGACAAACTCCCATTTTTCTTCCCCATAGGAGGGCATCAGAAAATAAAAGGTTCTTCCAAACGCCTTGAAAAAGGCTCCGTACCTTTTTTTTCCGGTCCTGGCCCTTACCGTATAGCCGGACGGCAGCTGTTTCTGTATGGTATGAACCGTTTTTGCATAGATTTCCCCGTCTGCATGAATTTCATGACTGTTTACCAGGGTTTCGGAGTCATCATAGATGGGAATGGTCCCATCCACCAGGAGATCCCCGGCCTTCACCTCATCCCCGGCTTTCACCGTCAGAAAGCCGTTCCGCACCACGCATTTTGTGATCACGCCGTCTTTACCGGCAGCCAGGTCACAGGGCGTCCTGGGGGCTTCTACGGGCGCCAGAAGGGCCTCATTTTCCTTTACATGGATAATGAGCCTGGTCCCCCGGATTTCTGCCGAGACCCAGGTGATTTCCGTAAACTGGTTTCGTATTTCACCTTCCAGGGCTTCGCAGGAAATCTCCGACTTTTTCATGCCGCAGACCACCGGCAGGGTTTCCATGTAATGTAAGAGCATCTCATCGGTAAACTTAAGATTTCCTTCAAAGGAAATGTCCCAGATAAAAAAAGAAAGGCAGTAGAGCATAAGAAAAAAGGATACGGCTCCGGCGGCCAGAAGCTTCCGTTTCCGGTTTCTGTGCAGAAAAAAGGGAAGTCCGTATTTTTCCCGCAGAAAAAGCCGTACTCCCGCTTTTTTCACCAGCGGCTTCATCCGTTTATAATCTTCTGCCGTAGTCCAGAAGGACACCTTTTCTTCTTCATCTTTGGATATTTCCAGAATTTTAAGTTCCCTCTGGGCGGCTATATTAAAAAAACGCTCTTTATCATGGCCGGAGATTTCCGCCCTCACTCCGCCGGAAAAAAAGAATCTCTTCCATGCCTTCAAGTTTCCATCCCCCTTTCTATAAAAATTCGCCGCCGAACAGGCGGCATGCATTCAGGGATTCCAGGTGCGACTGCCAAACTTTCATGTACGGTAATGCGTCCTCTGCCGGGCACATGAAGGTTTACTCAAACTTCACATCCTGAATCTGCCCCACAATCTCCATTTCATCCTTGTCATAATAACGGATCTTTAAATTTCTTCCGGACACAGAAAGCTTATACCGTTTCGCCTGCAGCTTTATGGATGTGTCGGAGTAAATCAGAATACTTCTGTAATTTTCCACGCGCAGGGTGTTCTTTCCGATTGCTGTCAATAAAGTCTCCCCCGATACCGCGTCCCGGGGCAGTTTCAAGGACTCCGCCAGTATATCTCTGCCATAGGTTTTCTTCTTCAAGATCCGGCTCCTGCTCTCTCGTGGATTCATGTTAATGTATGCAAAGAAACGCAAAAAAAGAAGATATCCCAAAAAGGAATATCTTCTTAATGACGCGTTTTCAATTAATTGTATTTACGCTTTCTTGCGGCTTCAGACTTCTTTTTACGTCTTACGCTGGGCTTTTCATAATGCTCTCTTTTACGAATTTCCTGCTGAATACCAGCCTTCGCACAGTTTCTTTTGAATCTGCGTAAAGCGCTGTCCAGACTCTCGTTATCTTTAACGATTACGTTTGACATAGCTCACACCTAACCTCCCTCCAGTTGTGTAATTGTGCATAATACAACTGTTTGGGTATTTTTTAGCACTGGTATGATTATATCATAAATTACACATTCGTCAACATATTTTTTGAAATTCTTTAAAAATTATTCCTTAATCTGCTCTGAAACGACATCCGTCACCTTTTCAAGGGCCGAAGCCACGCCTTCCGGATTTTTTCCTCCGGCCTGAGCCATGTTCGGGCGGCCTCCGCCGCCTCCTCCCACCAGACCCGCAATGGCCTTAATGAGATTCCCCGCGTGAGCGCCGCGCTTTTGTACGCCGTCGGTTGCTGTGGCCATCAGGTTCACTCTGCCGTCCAGAACGGATGCGATTACAATCACGCCTTCACCGAGCTTCTCCTTAAGCTGGTCGCCTAAGTTTCTTAAGCCGTTCATATCCACGCCGTCGGCTCTCACCGCCAGGACCTTAACGCCCTTCACCTCTTTTACCTGATCCAGGACATCGCCCATGGCTTCCTTTGCCAGTTTGCTCTTAAGCTTCTCGTTCTCAGAATGAAGCGCCTTGATTTCTTCCATCATAGACCCGATTTTAGCGGTCAGGGTGCCCGGCGCAGCCTTTGCCGCAGCTAAAGCCTCATGAAGTTCCTTCTCCACCGCCTCGTAATGGCCCAGAAGGCCGTCAGAAGTCAGGGCCTCAATACGCCGCACGCCGGCGGCAATTCCCGCTTCCGAGAGTATCTTAAAGGAACTGATGGACGCGGTATTGTCCACATGGGTTCCGCCGCAGAGTTCTGTGGAGAAATCCCCCATTCTGACCACGCGGACTGTGTCGCCGTACTTTTCGCCGAACAGAGCCATGGCCCCGGTCTTTTTGGCCTCCTCCAGGCTCATAATATCCGTATGGACTTCAAGACCTGCCCGGATTTCCTTATTCACGATATCCTCTACCTGTCTTAACTCTTCCGGAGTCATGGCAGAAAAATGGGTAAAGTCAAAGCGGAGCCTGTCACATGTCACAAGGGAGCCTGCCTGTTCCACATGCTCTCCCAGCACCGTCCTGAGGGCCTTATGAAGAAGGTGGGTTGCACTGTGGTTTCTGGCGGTCAGGGCACGGTTTTCTTCATTCACCTTTAAGGTAACAGCCTCACCCGCCTGGAACATACCGCTTATCATCACGCCCACATGGCCCACTTTGCCGCCCTGGAGCTTAATGGTATCTTCCACGGCAAAGGCTCCGTTTTCCGATTCAATCCGGCCGGTATCGGCCTGCTGGCCGCCCATGGTGGCATAAAACGGAGTCTCGTCCACAAGGATGGTTCCCCTCTGGCCGTCGGTTAAAGCTTCCACAATCTCATCCTCCGTGGTGAGGACTGTAATCCTGGAATCATGGACCAGTCTGTCATATCCCACAAATTCTGTGGTAACAGAAGGGTCAATGGACTGATAGACCGTCACGTCAGCGCCCATATAGTTTGTAGTCTTTCTGGCCTTTCTGGCCTTTTCCTTCTGTTCCTTCATGCAGGCGGCAAAGCCGTCCTCGTCTACCTGAAAATTCTTTTCCTCCAGGATTTCCTTTGTAAGGTCCAGGGGGAATCCGTAAGTGTCATAAAGCTTAAAGGCATCGGAGCCGGCAAGCACAGAGGAGCCGTCTTTCTTCATCTCCTCTTCCATGTCGGAAAGGATGGCAAGTCCCTGGTCGATGGTCTTGTTGAACTTGTCCTCTTCCTCGGTGAGAACCTTAAAGATCATCACTTTCTTTTCTTCCAGCTCAGGATATCCGTCTTTGGATAAGGAAATCACCGTATCAGAAAGATTGGCAAGGAACTTTCCTTCAATGCCTAATTTTCTTCCATGGCGTGCGGCACGTCTTAAAAGACGTCGCAGCACATAACCGCGGCCCTCGTTGGACGGCATGATTCCATCGGAAATCATAAAGGTACAGGACTTAATATGGTCTGTCACGATACGAAGGGAAACATCCGTATTATGGTCCTTCTGGTATTCCTTTCCCGCAAGGGCGCATACCCGGTCAAGGAGAGCCTTGTTGGTGTCGATGGTAAACAGAGAATCCGCATCCTGCACCACAACGGCCAGCCGCTCCAGCCCCATGCCGGTATCGATGTTTTTCTGCACCAGTTCCGTATAATTTCCGTGGCCATCGTTGTTGAACTGTGAGAACACATTATTCCAGACCTCAATGTAACGGTCGCACTCACAGCCTACGGTACAGCCCGGTTTCCCGCAGCCATACTTTTCTCCGCGGTCATAGTAGATCTCAGAACAGGGACCGCAGGGGCCTGCGCCGTGCTCCCAGAAGTTATCCTCTCTTCCAAAGCGGAAAATCCGGTCAGCCGGAATTCCGATCTCCTCATTCCAGATCTTAAACGCTTCTTCATCATCCAGGTAAATAGACGGATACAGGCGGTCCGCCTCAAGGCCAACCACCTCCGTTAAAAATTCCCAGGACCAGTGAATGGCCTCTGTCTTAAAATAATCTCCGAAAGAAAAGTTTCCCAGCATCTCAAAAAAGGTGCCATGGCGGGCTGTCTTACCGATATTCTCAATGTCGCCGGTACGGATACACTTCTGGCAGGTGCAAACCCTGCGTCTGGGCGGGATCTCCTGTCCGGTAAAGTACGGCTTTAAAGGAGCCATACCGGAATTGATTAAAAGCAAGCTGTTGTCATTGTGAGGAACAAGGGAAAAGCTCTTCATCGCCAGATGTCCCTTGCTCTCGAAAAACTCAAGGAACATTTTCCTCAGTTCGTTCACACCATATTTCTCCATGGTTTTTCTGCCTCCTGGTTACTGTTTATTTCTTTTGTTTTTGAATTTTTTCCCGCAGACAAGACCTGCAAACGCAAATGCACAAAGGATCACTGCCTTTATCACGGTTTCTATAAATGTAGCGAAAAATGCGGACATAAACTCCTCCTTTTCCGGCCGTCTTATTCCTCCAGACGCCCATGGCTTTTTATTCATGTTGAAATGATACATAAATACAGTTTATATCATAATCGGAAATCCTAAATTATTCAAGAGGAATTTTAAACAGAACCGTTCACAGAGCAGGGAAAACCGAACGCAAACAGATTTTCGGCGATGCCGCCGAAACCCGGTTTTTGCTTGTTGGGGCAGCATCCCTCCTTTGAACAGCCCTTTTCCAGGGGCTGGGTTTCCGAATGTTAACGGCACTGATGCAAGTTTTATTTATTTTCTTCAAATTGAACAAGATTTTCACTTTTTTCTCTATTATTCAAAGATACATTAATTAATCCTTGAATTACTTCAATGACCCGCTTTGATGCTAAGATATTAGTCACTATATCTTCTAATTCATTTTTTGTTTGAATTTCAAAAAGATAGTCGGCGTTTTCCTTCTTAAATATCTCATCCGCAATCCCCTGTTCAAGGACAATTTTCACAGGATATCCCCTTAATCCATACTCAAAAAACATTATTCTGAATTTGTAGTTAGGAAGTTTAGCCGATGTTAAATAGAACTCAAATTTGAATAACTGATAACCGATTTCTCCAAGGTCATTTTGAATATCATACGTTTGTGATGTTCTAAGAGCTTCAGCTAAAGATGCCATTCCACTTAAAGTATGATAAGATTCTACCGGACCATCATATGCGCTTACAATTCCTTTTACAAGATCATTTGTAATGGATTCAAGCTGACTTCCTATTTTAGCAATAGTTACGTCCGGGCTTGTTAAATCTGCAGCATCAAATTTAAGTTTTCTTTTTATATCAAGTCCCTCATTCATAATTAACTCTCCTCATATAATCAAGTGCTTTTTCCTATAAAGTTCAAGGTTTTTCAACCTTTCATATCTCAGTGAATGTGCCACAGTCATGGATATTTCGATGTATCAGGTACTGAAATAACGGCTTATGGGCATACCCATCCCTCTATGGCAGCTAACCTCCTATGTCCACCAGGATCATCTCTGTCTCCAGAGGTCCTTACCTCCTTCGTTCTGCCTATCCATAACCAGGGTGTCAGATCTGCTCCTGTATTTCAAAAACAATTGGCAAATGATCACTATATTCTTTGTTTGGGTATCCCTTCATATTCAATAAATCTTTTTTGCCTGCTACTATAACACAAACGGAGCCGGATTTCCATAGACAGGCGGATTAAAAATGAGGGCAGCTACGGACAGTTAGAAGCGCATTTGACAGCAGTTTCAATATGCGATACCTTTACGATCCTGCATGAGATGGAAAGCCTTGAAAACATCGGGTTTTTCACGCCCTATTTGTCCACGCTGTCCGGCATATGAGCGAAGGAAAAAAAGCTCTTGAAAGGCTGCCATATGGTGAGCCTCTCAAGAGCCTTCGTGCTTCCTTGTCGGCACAAATGCCGGGATACCAGTGTTGATTATGCATAGATTAGTTCGTAAGTCCATTTCTTTATAATATGCTGCGCCTGATCTGTACCAGAAGAAGTATCATGCTGACCCCCAGTAAAATATGTCCGATTCCGGCAACGCCGGAGATTGCCGCATCTATTCCGGAGGAAAGCTCCGGCACCAGCACCTGGGCCACTCCCCGCACAATAAGCATGACAGCCGTCAGATTCAGGCCCATATGATATGCCGTCAGCACCCGCCCGGTTTTCGCACCAGTGAAAGAAAAATTCTTTTCCAGCAGAAGAAGCAGGAGAAAGAATACCATGCCCAAAAGAAAATAATGGGTATGCACAACCGAAAGGGTGGTTTTTTCCACAAAGTTATTAAATTTTGTAAATTCCCGGTAAAATACACCGCCGGCCATTGCAAGAACCGCATACAGCAGGGCCATATTCATATATCGCTTCATAAATATTTCCTCCTTGACTCACATCTTTCTTCCATAGCCCCCAATGCCCCACTTGCATGGCACCATCGTAAATGAACGGGGGCTATGAGCCTCCGGCGAATGTGCAGAAAGCGGGAACGGCAGATGTCACTTTGTGACCCCGTTTTAAAAGTCTGCACAAAAGCAGTAGCCAGTGCAGACTTTCAGGGCTCCGACTCCCGGTCCAGGACATCGGAATAATTTTCATAAAGTTCATAACATCGTTCCCTGGTATACCGGGCCATCACCTTTACATAATCCAGATTCTGATTCTGGTTTGCGGCAGAGCGGATGGTTTTATCCGCCGCCATATCCCGCTCCTTCCTCCATTCCAGTTCGGAAAGCTTTAAAGTATCTGCTTCCTTCTGTGACATGCGGCTTACGATGGCATTATAAATCAGGTTCAGCTCTCTGTCCCAGAGGGCACATTCCTGTTCCGCCGATGCGTAAGCAGAAACCAGGTTGGACTCCACAATGGATTCCCTGCACCGTAAGGCCTGGGATTCCGTCTGAGCCAGACGTTCGGAAATATCAGCAGACGCATATGCGCCGGATATCTCCGCATCCTCCGCATTTTTTTCTACCCTTATTTCCGGATCCAGCGGAGATTTCACAGTCTCCGGTGCCTCCTCCAGAACAGATTCCGCACCGGCCACATCCACGATCACTTCTGCAGCCACCATATCCGTCTTTGCTGCTGCGCCGGCGGCTTTCATGCCTTCATAACTTTCTGTCTCTGCTTCCGCCTTTGCCTTTGCCTCTGCCTTTGTCTCTGCTTCCGCTTCCGCCTTTGCCTCTGCTGCGGCATTTCCCCCATCATAAGAAAATTGTTCCGCAACAGCCGTCCCCGACACAGATTTTGCCATACTGCGGCCTTCTGCCAGAAAATTATCGTCCCCGGCCATCATAACTGCTGTCTGAGCCGTATTAACGGATACGAAATCACTGGTTATTTTTGTAATACCCATGCCTGCTGCCAGAATGCACAGCATCACTACCCACATGCCTGTTCGTCTGCTCATGTATCACTACTCCATACCTTATCGCACAAAGTGCGCCCGCCCGAAGGGCTCTGTATTGCGGTATGCCCTTTGGGTATATTCTAGTGTGCTGACACATTTACACTTCGCCAAATGACTTGCCTGAATTTCCATCTGCGGCGTTGGCCTCACTCAACGATGCCACCGCATCGCCTCGTTCAGCCGCCTTGCAGACTGAAAATTCATTCTGCGTCATTTGACTGAAAGTAAATGTGTCAGTACACTAGTAATCTAAACATAACACAAACGCAACTGCTTGTGAATATCAAAATGAAATAAGTAATATTTTGTAAGATTATCGTAACTTTTCTTTTAAAAGCGCAGCGCTCCGCCACTGAGCTGTGCGAAAACGGGGGCACGAAGTGACATCTTCCTTACCCGTTTTCTGCACACCCGCCGGAGGCTCACAGGCCCCCATGGGGCCTATGAAACTCCCGGATCCGTAAGGAGGCCTGTCCCATCGGCCGCCCCCGTGGCAAGTTTGTCACAGCGCTCGTTTTCCGGATGGCCGTCATGGCCCCGGACCCAGTAAAAGCTCACCTGATGGGGTTCCATGGCCCTTAAAAGCCGTTCCCAGAGATCCACATTTTTCACCTGTCCGCTCTTTGGCCTCTTCCATTTGTTTTTCACCCAGCTTTCAATCCATTTCTGGTTAAAAGCATCCACCAGGTATCTGGAATCCGAATAAAGCTCCACCTCACAGGGGCGTGTTAATGCTTCCAGCCCTGCAATGGCCGCCATCAGTTCCATCCGGTTATTGGTAGTTTTCACATATCCGGCAGAAAGCTCCTTTTCATGGAGTACCCCCTTCTGGTCCACATACTGGAGCACCGCTCCATAACCGCCCGGCCCGTCGGGATTTCCACGGGCCGCTCCGTCTGTATATAATGTCACCTTCATATTCTGAAAAAATCCTTTCATCTGTGCCGCCCTGCCGGACTCCCCACGTTTTTGCCCGCCGTAACTGCTTAAGGCAGCCCCTGGGCCATTACTGTCCGCCGTAACTGTTCAGAAAAGCCCCCGGATTGCTGCTGTCTGTCACATCAGAGATCCCACTTGTCACAGAGAGCATTGATATCGGCAGTAAATTTTTTAATATCCTTATTGGCACATTCTCTGTTCTTCCTGATTACCCGCACTAAGCGCTCACCTGCAGCCACCAGAAGCTCGAAGATAGTCCGGTTCTCCTTCTGGCGTTCTGTCTCCTTGCGGATGGGAATACCGACGGTCTGCTTAAGCCATACGCCTTCTGTCAGGTCATACACAGAGCCGGAAAACGGAGCATCGACTTCATAACCGCATTCTGTCCTTAAATGATTGGCAAAGCTCGTGCAGGAGGCATCATCGCCGTGTACCAGGAACACGCGATCCGGCTTTTTCTGAAAAGCCGAAAGCCAGGTGATAAGTCCTTCCTTATCGGCATGGCCGGAAATCCCCTCCAGTTTTTCAATGTGGGCCTCCACGTCAATAATTTCACCGAAAAGTCTTACATCCTCAGCCCCGTCCAGGAGGGACCGGCCCAGGGTTCCAACGGCCTGGTAGCCCGCAAATAAAATCGTACATTCCGGCCGCCACAGGTTATGCTTTAAATGGTGGCGGATTCGTCCCGCGTCACACATTCCCGCGGCGGAAATAATTACCTTCGGCGTCATGTCAAAGTTGATATTTTTGGAATCCTCACTGGTGATGGAGAGCTTAAGGCCCGGGAAGCTGATGGGGTTAATTCCCTTCTCCACAAGCTCCATGGCTTCCTCGTCAAAGCATTCCACAATATTTTTTGTAAACACCTGGGTGGCCTCCACAGCCAGAGGGCTGTCAACGTAAACTTCAAAATCGTCGTGGCCGACAATCATATGTTCTTCTTTTATTTTTCTCATGAAATACAGAATTTCCTGTGTACGGCCAACGGCAAAGGCCGGAATCACCAGATTTCCTCCGCGGTCTAAGGTTTCCTGTAAAATTCTGGCCAGTTCGCCGATATGCTCATGAGTCCGGTCGTGGGAACGGTTCCCATAGGTGCACTCCATCACCACGTAATCCGCCTTTTCGATGTAGCAGGGATCCTTAATTAAGGGCTTGTTTTTATTTCCGATATCTCCGGAAAAGACAATCTTTTTTGAAGTCTCTCCTTCCTCCACCCACACTTCAATGGAAGCGGAGCCGAGAAGATGACCCACATCCGTGAAACGAATCCGGATGCCGTCCGTGAGGGTCAGAATATCATCGTAATGACAGGGGACAAAATGCTTCAGAACGCCTTCCGCATCATTTATGGTATATAGCGCCTCCACCTCCTGTTTTCCGGCACGCCTTGCCTTTCTGTTTTTCCACTCAGCCTCCATTTCCTGGATATGGGCCGAATCCTTTAACATAATATTGCAGAGATCACAGGTGGCCCCGGTGGCAAAAATCTGGCCTTTAAATCCCCTGGCATAAATGAGGGGCAGAAGGCCGGCATGGTCGATATGGGCATGGGTCAGGAGAACATAATCCACATCGGAAAACGGGATAGGAAGATCCGCGTTTTCGTATACGTTTCCTCCCTGTTCCATACCATAGTCTACGAGGATATGTTTGCCGCAGGCTTCCAGATAATGACAGCTGCCAGTTACTTCGTGGTCAGCGCCGATGAAGGTTAATTTCATATGTTTGCCTCCTTGCATATCTTTGGTGAAAATCTGACGTATTTTGTACAAATCATCAGAGAGTCAAAGTGTTTCTCAGCTGGTATATGATAATTATACCTCTTTTCAGATAATAATGCAAATCATTCCTCCATTACTGTCATTAATTATCTTTTGCAGAGTATCCTGTAACTTTACCTGGCAGTCCTCTGTCATCTGGGAAATTTTTGCCTGCATGCCGTCCTCTACGATCTGCTCCACAGATTTTCCAAAAATATTCGTCTCCCACACTCCGTCCTCTGTGGCCTCGCTGTCCTTTATATATGCAATTAAATCCTTTGCCTGCTGCTCACTTCCCACAATAGGGGCAATTTCCGTTTCAATATGAGCCTTTATGAGATTGATGGAGGGCGCCTGTGCATGAATTTTCACTCCATATTTATTTCCATGCCGTATAAGCTCCGGTTCCTCCAGAACAATTTCCGATTTATCCGGCATCACGATTCCGTAGCCCTTAAGACGCACCTGACTTAAGGCATCCTTCACCTTCTCGTATTCCCCCTGCATTCCCGATAATTTCGATAAGGTATGGAACAATTCATATTCATCCTGAACCGGAAGGCCGGTAAATTCACTGATTACCTGAAAATAGCAGTTGTCGTCTGTCTGAACTTTCAGGGATACGGTTCCGTCTGACATTTCCATTTTGTCAATGGAGATTTCCTTTATGGCATTCCCTTCCGGAGCCAGACTCTGGGGAACAACATCCTTCATCTGGTTTACCTTTCCCAAAACTTCTCTGGCATTTTCAATGGCCTCTGCCTTTAAGGGATGGGTATCCGGAAGAATTTCCATCCACTTGGGAATATGGAAATCCAGCTCTTTCACAGGAAATTCTTTCAGAACCCTGGCCAGAATGGTTTCGATGTCTTCCTTTTTCAGCTGCTCACAGTTCATGGGAAGTACCGTAACACCGTGGAGCTCCTCCAGCTTCGCTGCCATTTCCCTTGTTTCCTCCGCATAGGGTCTTGCAGAATTTAAAAGCACTAAAAAAGGCTTTCCTATTTCTTTTAATTCCTTTATGGTACGGGTCTCCGCCTCATTGTAATCCTCCCGCCTCAAATCCCCAAAGCTCCCGTCGCCTGTGATGGCAATGCCTATGGTGGAATGGTCACGAATCACCTTTCTGGTCCCGATTTCCGCTGCCTGGGTGAACGGAATTTCATGATCATACCAGGGAGTCTTTACCAGCCGCTCCTCCCCGTTTTCTTCGTGGCCTGCCGCCCCCTCCACCATAAAGCCAACACAGTCAATGAGCCGTATTTTAGCGGTGATTCCATCTTCCAGCGTAATTTCAGCCGCTTCTTTTGGAATGAATTTGGGCTCTGTGGTCATAATGGTTTTTCCGGCAGCACTTTGGGGAAGCTCATCACGGGTAAGGGCCTTTCCATGGCCTTCCGGCAGTTTTGGCAGCACCATCAACTCCATGAACCGCTTAATAAAAGTAGATTTTCCTGTGCGAACCGGGCCCACTACGCCTATGTAAATTTCTCCCCCGGTTCTGGCCTCAATATCTTTGTATACATGGAAATTGTCCATAAAAATACCCCCTTGTTATACTGATAGAGTATATGCAGGGGGGATTTTCTTTATGTCACAGACACTGATGTTTATCGTCTTTTATGCTTCCCACGGAAGATCGCTGTGTTCAATCCGCTTGTCACGCATCATCAGATCCGTAACGGCTTCTTTCGCCGGTTTTCCCTCAAAAAGGACCTGATTCACCTCTTCCACAATGGGCATGGGAACATCGTACTTTCTGGAGAGCGCCAGAGCGGCCCTGGCGGAATATACGCCCTCCACCACCATCTGGACTTCCTTCATGGCTTCCTCCATGGTATAACCCTTTCCGATCAGAATACCGGCTCTGCGGTTTCTGCTGTGCATACTGGCGCAGGTAACAATCAGATCACCAATTCCCGTAAGACCTGTAAAGGTCTGGAACTTTCCCCCCATGGCGATTCCCAGCCGGGCAATTTCTGCGATTCCGCGGGTAATCAGGGCGGCTTTGGTATTGTCTCCATAGCCCAGTCCGTCTGCAATTCCGGCAGCCAGAGCCACCACATTCTTTAAAGCCGCTCCAACCTCAATTCCAAGGACATCAGGACTTGTATAAACCCGGAATACCGGACTCATAAACACGGACTGGATATATTCTGCCACTGCCCTTTTACGGGATCCGGCCACGCAGGTGGTCGGAAGGCCGCGGCTTACCTCCTCCGCGTGGCTGGGGCCGGAAAGGGCCGCAGGTTCACACTGGGGAATTTCTTCTTTTATAATCGCTGTCATGGTGGAAAGAGTATCCTCCTCAATTCCCTTGGCCACATCCACAATAATCTGCCCCGCAGGGCAGAATTCCCTCATCCGCTTTGCCGTACCTCTCACATAGACAGACGGCACCGCCAGCACCAGAAGATTTTTCCCCTTCATTGCCGTCTCAAGATCCGCCGTAAAACAGATAGAATCCGGAAGCGTCACCTCCGGGAGGTTCTTGTGCTTATGGGTCCTCTCCATCTCCTCGATCTCTGACGGAATGGCAGACCATAAATCCACCTGATGACCGTTGTTGTTTAAGAGAACTGCAATGGCGGTTCCCCATGTGCCGGACCCGATAACTCCGATTTTTTCCATGGCTCATGCTCCCTTCTGCTATTTCGCTTTCTGCCCCATTGATTTTATTTTGCTTTCTGTCCCATTGATTTTATTTCGCTTTCTGCCCCCATAATTTATTCTCTGTTCCGCTTAACAGGCGTTTCACATTGGCCCTGTGACGCCAGACCGCCATTACCATAAGAACTCCGGCCACACAGAAAAATTCAAATAAATCCCTCTCTGCCACCTGGTAGTCTCCCCGAAGGCCGTAAACCACCATCTGAAGGAAAAATGCAGTCACCACCAGAATGGAGCCGAGAGACACGTATCTTGTGAGAATCACAGTGCCAAGAAATAAAACGGCACAAACAAGTGTCACCCGCCAGTCCATGGACACCAGAATTCCCGCCATGGAGGCAATCCCCTTTCCTCCCTTAAACTTCAGGTAACAGGGAAAGTTATGTCCCAGAACCACCCCAAGGCCTGCGTAAAGCACATACATGTCCACGCTTTCGCTGTCCTTAAATATCATTCGCACAAGGAGACATGCAAACACGGTTTTGAAAAAATCACCGAGAAAAACGATCAGTCCGGCTTTTTTCCCAAGAACACGCAGAGCGTTTGTGGTTCCGGAATTTCCGCTTCCGTAATTTCTGATATCAATATGATTCATTTTTCCATACAGATAACCTGTCTGAAACAGGCCGAACGCATATCCCACTGCAAGACATAAGATTTTCGACATCATTTATTCTTTCTCCTTCCGCTCGCGGATAATGAATTTCAGGGAAGTTCCGCGAAAACCAAAGGCCTCTCTGATCTTATTTTCCAGATATCTGGTATAAGAAAAATGCATCAGTTCTTTGTCGTTTACGAACACCACAAAAGCCGGCGGCTTCACGGCCACCTGGGTCACATAATAGATCTTTAACCGTTTTCCCTTGTCAGACGGGGGCTGCTGCATGGCCACAGCCTCTGTGACAATCTCATTTAAAACTCCGGTGGCAATTCTCAGATTCTGATTTTCCCTGACCATATCTATTAATTCAAACAGTTTTCCCATTCTCTGCCCCGTAAGCGCCGATATGAACACGTACTCCGCATAGGGCATGTAGGACAGGGTCTCTTTCAGCTTCCTTGTATATTCATAGATGGTCTTATCATTCTTCTCAATGGCATCCCATTTATTGACCACAACGATAATGCCTTTCCCCCTGTCATGGGCAATTCCGGCGATCTTGGCATCCTGTTCTGTCACTCCCTCTTTGGCGTCAATGACCATGAGAACCACATCAGCCCGCTCCACTGCTGTCACAGTGCGGATAATGCTGTAACGCTCAATGTCTTCCTTCACCTTACTCTTTCTTCGCAGACCGGCGGTATCAATAAAAACATACTCGGTTCCGTTATGAACAATCTCCGTATCCACAGCATCTCTGGTGGTTCCTGCAATGTCTGAAACGATCACACGGTTTTCTCCCAGAAGCTTATTGATAATGGAGGATTTTCCCACATTTGGTTTTCCCACAATGGCAATTCTCGGCCTGTCGTCCTCCTCGTCGCCGTACTGCTCCTGGCTGAAATGTCCGGTCACCTCGTCAAGAAGCTCACCAAGCCCCAGTCTGGAAGCTGCCGAAACAGCAATGGGATCACCGATTCCCAGATTATAAAATTCATAAATATCATTTCCGAATTTTGCAATACTGTCTACTTTATTAACCGCAAGAACCACAGGCTTTCTGGATTTTCTCAGCATGTCGGCCACTTTGGAATCCGCATCCACCAGTCCCTGTCTCACGTCCACAATAAAAATAATCACATCTGCGGTGTCGATGGCAATCTGAGCCTGTTCGCGCATCTGGGTAAGAATAATATCCCCGGAATCCGGCTCAATACCGCCTGTATCAATTAAAGTAAAGGTATGGCTTAACCAGCTGCAGTCTGCATAGATTCTGTCGCGGGTCACACCAGGGGTATCCTTCACAATGGAAATGGCACTGCCGGCCAGAACATTAAAAAGCGTGGACTTTCCCACATTGGGCCGGCCGACAATGGCAACTACTGGTTTACTCATATTTTCTCCTCACTTTACAGCTGTTTTATTTCCTCGCAGCTGCCTCTTTCTTTTAAAGAATCTCTCCGTCTTCCGAAAGGCTTAAGTCTTTCATGGCGGGCTCGTACATCCCGTGCTCTGCCGTCTGGATTTTGGCGGCCTCCGGGTCCAGAATGGCATCCACAAAATTATATCCGCTTGATTTTACTATATTTATGGGAATCTGTAAAGCCGCTTCCGCCTGCGCTTTTGTCACATCATCCAGAAAAATCTCCTCTCCGCTTTTAAACATGGCGGCCGGGAGAAGAAGTCGTCCCCCCAGAGGCTTACCTTTTAGCTGTGCAATTAAGTCCTGACCCGTAACAAGCCCTGCCACTGTGATCCTTTCGCCAAAAAAGTCATTGCGGACAGGATAAAGATGCACCTTTCTTCCCGGATATATAACGTGTATTTTTTCCAAAAGCTGCTTCAAATAAGGATAGGGAAGATATCCTGTGGCCATGGAAAGCTCTTCGGTCTTTTTATCATCCCTTCTTCCATCCAGGGCATCCGTCACTTCCTCATAAAGAAGCCGCAGCATCCCCACACCGTTTTCCAGCTGAAGATAGCCGTCGTAGCGTTCCTCCTCAGGGAGGCTGCGCCCTGCCAGAATATACCACTCGTCACTGGCGTGGATAAAATGAGTCCCGTACTCTTTGTAAATTTTTTTCTGCCAGCCCTCGATGGTATCAATCACCTTGCAGGCATCTTCTTTTGTAAAGGGCTCCAGAGGATACAGCCCGTCCCGGAACTTTGAAAGCCCCACAGGCACCACAGAAACACTCTGCATGCAGGGAATATACGCCGTAAGTTTTTCAATGGAAAATTCCAGTTCTTTCCCGTCGTTTACGCCCCTGCATAAAACAATCTGTCCGTTCATCTCTGTTCCGGCCTCATAGAGCCGTTCCATTTTCTTTAACGCTTCTCCGGCAAACCGGTTATTTAACATCTTACAGCGAAGCTCTGGATTCATGGTCTGTACAGAAATATTAATGGGCGCCAGATGGAACCGGATAATCCGGTCTATATCCCTGTCGCTCATGTTGGTAAGGGTAACGTAATTTCCCTGTAAAAACGACAGTCTGGAATCATCATCTTTAAAATACAGGGTTTCCCGCATTCCCGGAGGCATCTGGTCAATAAAGCAGAAAATACATTTATTTCTGCAAGAACGGTAGTCGCTCATAAGACCGTTTTCAAAAGTCAGTCCCAGATCCTCCCCGCCGCTTTCAATTTCCAGTTCCCAGTCCTCTCCGTTTGCTTTTCTGACCGTCATCACAAAGGATTCGCTGTCGGTCATATAGTCATAATCGAAAATATCTTCTATTTCTTCTCCGTCTATGGAAAGAAGAATATCACCTGGCTCCAGCTCCAGCTCTTCGCCGATGGACCCCTGCGCCACTGCTGTAATTTTATGTCCTTTATTTTTCACACTGATCCCTTTCCTGTCTTCTGAGAACTGTTACCATAATACCAGTGTTCTTCGGATTTGTAAAGAAATGATGTTCTTTTTTCAGAAATCCCGGACACACTATTGACGGAAAATACCGAATAATGGTATAAACAATACGAAAGAATCGAATCATGTATAGATAGCGGAGGTGTCTTTGACATGTCAAATCAGTATGTTTTCAACGACCGGCTTCCCATTGCGCCTTTAAAAATCGCTGCTCTGGAAAGCTGCCATGACCTTGCCAAAAAGGTCAACGACCATATTGTGAACTTTCGTCGCAATGACACAGAGGAGCTGAAGCGCAGACAGCAGAATCTTCAGTACCGGGGTTACGATGTGGACTCTTACCTTCTGGACTGTGCCTGCCCGCGGTTCGGAAGCGGAGAAGCCAAGGGTGTAGTGAGGGAATCCGTACGCGGTACCGATATTTTTGCCATGGTAGATGTAACCAATCATTCTCTCACCTACAAAATGTCCGGCTACTTAAACCACATGTCCCCGGATGACCATTATCAGGATTTAAAGCGTATTATCGGAGCCTGTGCTTCCACAGCCCACAGAATCAACGTGGTTATGCCGTTTCTCTATGAGAGCCGCCAGCATAAGAGATCCAACCGCGAGTCCTTGGACTGCGCCATGGCGTTGGAAGAGCTGGTTTCCATGGGTGTTTCCAACATTATCACCTTCGACGCCCATGATCCCCGGGTGCAGAATGCCATTCCTTTATCCGGGCTGGACAACTTCATGCCCACCTACCAGTTCGTGAAAGCGCTTTTCAAGCATGACAAAACCTTAAAAATAGACAAGGACCATTTAATGGTAATCAGCCCTGATGAGGGGGCCATGAACCGTGCCGTATATCTGGCCAACAACCTGGGCGTGGATATGGGTATGTTCTATAAGAGGCGTGATTACTCCAAGATCATCAACGGCAGAAACCCCATTGTGGCCCATGAGTTCCTGGGAAGCTCTGTGGAGGGGAAAACCGTTCTGATTATCGACGATATGATCGCATCCGGTGAAAGTATGCTGGATACCGCCAGGGAGTTAAAAGACAGGAAAGCCGCCAAGGTGGCTGTGTGCTGTACCTTCGGACTTTTCACCAACGGTTTTGAGAAATTTGATGAGTTCTATGACAAGGGCTATATTGACAGTGTGGTTACCACCAACTTAAACTACCGCTCTCCGGAGCTGCTTCACAGAAAATGGTATGTGGAGGCGGATATGAGTAAATATATTGCCGCCATCATCAACTCCTTAAACCATGACGCTTCCATCGGCAACGTTTTATCGCCCACAGAAAAGATTCAGCAATTAATTAAAAAATATAACGCCGACGGATATGATTATTACCAGAAACTTTTCTGATAGCTGTTTTCCGGTCCATGGCAGGTGGTTTTTTATTTTTAACACTTCGCACACGAAACCGGGTCTGGCCGTTCCATAAAGCATAATGTCCGCACGAAGCCAGATATCTGAGATTAGTACCCCGTCCTGAAAACCCTTGTGTAAATATTTCAGTCTGTTTTTCAGATTACACAAGTCCAGAGTGCTCAGCGCAACCCGCTACGCCTTCGCCTCTGAACCCGCACGCTCGAAAAAATATCCTCGAAAATTTACACAGGAGCTTCAAGGACGGAATACCAGTGTGTTGGCTGAATATACCCAAAGGGCACACCGTAATACAGAGCCCTCCGGGCGGGCGCACTTTGTGCGATAAGGTATAATGCAGTCAGTACACTAATGCGGGCAAATGTGCCTCAGTAACTGAAGATTATTTTATATCAAACAATTCTTTTGAATATTTCAGAAAGGGCAATGAATGAAAAAGAATATTATCTGCATAATTCCTCTCCTATTTCTCATGGGCTGTGCCGCAATTCCCTCCCAAAATCAGGCAGACCGGGTCCCTGACATGAAAGAACTTGCTGCATTTTCGGATTCTCATTCCAAACAGGAGTATGAGGATAAACTGCTTCGAATTAAAGATATCATAGACGCCGCTGCCTACGAGGAAATTTGTGGAATATATGAGGAAAGTTTAAACGAATGGGTAACGCAGCAGGAACTGAAAATTGAGTGTACTGGCATTTCCTGCTCCAAAGACACACTGTTAATGAATGAGCAGACAGGCAAACGGCTGTATAATAATTTTTTCGTAGAGGTGGACATTTATCTGGAAAAAGGAGAAGAGCTTGTAACGAATGAGGGGATGGACAAACTTTTCTATCAGGTGCAGGATGCCTTAAACCGAACTCCATATGAAAGGTTCACGCTGAATACCTTAACGGTTTCCTGTCATGGAAGCTATGCCGGAATAACAGATTTGACTGATTTCAGAACTGCCTCCTATGAAATTGTCAATTCTGAATTCCAGCCGGTACTCGATGAAGAAGAATCTGAAATGCAGACGCAGGTATATGAGTATCTGCAGGAATTTAACCGTGAAATATTTGAGGATTCCCGGTATGGCGGCTCTAATGTAACGCTGAAACATTTTGGCATTGAGGAAGAATCTCAGCGGCTTTATATGGAGATTCCTATATACTCAGCCCCCTTTGACATGGACGAAGAGCGTTTTAAAGAAGATTTTAACATCAGGAGCGACGAATTATATCAGCTGATTGCGGAAAAAGACAGATTTGTAAACTATTTAAAGGAAAAAGATATCACGACTGTAACGATTGCCCTGTATGTTCCATGGGACAGGGAAGCAAAGGATTCTTACAGAATTTATGATTATAGTTTGTAAAGATACCAGTGCCAAACGAAGGCTGTTGCCTTTTGCCGTCGCACAGCAGAATTGCTACCAGACTTTTTCGTCAAGCGGTGTATGGCATCCCCAGGATGCCGCCGCTTTCTGAAACATCTTTTTCGCAAAAGTTCTGAATACAAACTGCATGATAAGGCCCATAGAAAACGACAAATATTCCGGGCCGGTAAATTTCTTTGCTTCTTCACGGAAGAACCCGTCTCCCTCTGCAAACAGTTTTCCCATGGCCTGATAGGGTTTTGTGACCTGCTCCTGCTTCTCCCCATCTAAGAGACGGATTCCAAAATTATCTCCCTTCACCAGACAGCCGCCATAGCAAACCCCCAGATATTCCGGCAGCTTCGTCAGGAATTCCTCGCCGCATCGAAGCTGACACCCCTCCGCAAAACCGCTCTGTAAAAGGAACGAAACTCTTGTATGCTCATTCTTTTTCGGCAGAGTTTCCAGAAACTCCAGAAGAAGTCCGGGGATACATTCCACATACAGGGGAAGGGCAATCAGTATTTCCTCATTCTTTATGTAAGCGTCCCGGATTGCTTCCCATGATTTACGATTGGAAACGGCGTATATTTCAAAGGACGCCCCTTTTTCTGACAGTCCCTTTGCAAAAGAGGCAATGATTTTCTCCGTGTTGCTGTATTTTTGCACCCGCGGGCTTCCATTGATGATTACAACATGCATGAAACTGCCTCCTTCCTTTTTTCAGCGGGGAAAACTCCCAGAGAACTGCTTCCGAAATTAAGTGCCATACGCCCGCACCACCGTTCCAGATAGGCCTGATCACCATCCCCGGTATAGATAATCCCAAAATCCGGCTGATGATCATATCGCATGACATGGCGCATCTGCCCGTCCTTGATTTTCAGATACATCGTGACAAGAGGCATCACCCTGTCTACAATGTTTTTCATCTGATAAGAGACAAATCCAAAATGCGTATCCGAGATCAGCCATACCTGGCTGGCTTTACTCATTTTCTTCAAAATCGGCTCATAATCGTCCCTGATGGCACATCTTCCCGGCGTTTTCAGCCAGCAGTAATTACAGCCGGTACAGTGGGAAATGTGCATCCTGGTGGTGTCAATCCATTCAAATTCAGCCGGATTTTTGCCGCTGCGAAGCAATTCTTCAGCAAATTGCTTTCCAATATGTTCTCTCGTTGTATCAATCATCAAAACCATTCTCTCTCCTCCCACAGGCAGTAACAGTACACTCAGAAAACTCTTTGCTTAGTTGTAACCGTTCAGCCTTGCATCTTCTTGCCCGCGTACTGCGGACAAGAAGCGCCGGGCATCCGCTTAGTTCTTTATTTATGCTTCCCATCCCCATAATACCTGAAACATATCACCGCCCAAAGTCCGGGGATGACAGCATATCCTGCATTTTTCTGTCCTTGATTTATAAGAACATAACTGACGCCGGCGAATGTTAAAAGCAAAAAAATGATACCTGAAATTAATGCGATCTTCTTTATCGGTCTGGCCTTCTCCATAAAAAGGACTTTAATTATAGTACAGGTCGTTAATAATGCAACTGTAAATAAGCCATGTACGAAAATGCCAGTATACCAGGGAGCCGATTGCATGGCGTATAACTGTGGATATTTTTTAAAATGATAATATTCATATATACTATACCCCATAAATACACCTGTGGAACTTCCCATTATGATATTGAGTAATGGGAACAGTATTTGTTTCCATTTCTCTGACATTTCATCACCCCAAACTATCCGAGAGTACTCACCCGTTTTGTAAACTGCCAAGTTAAAACTGAATGTTCATGTTCACTTACATAAAATACCCGCACTTTTCTAAATAAAACTGCTGCTCTTTTTCAAACAGATTGATCAATTTATTCAGAGACTTTTCTTCTCTATATTCTTTTAAAGCCTCCAGGTACACATTTCTGTTTGCACCTTCTATCACAACCGGAATAATTCCATTTTTCAGGCACTCTCTGAAAAGGATCAGCCTGCCAGTCCTGCCGTTACCATCCTGAAAAGGATGAATACTCTCATATCTGACATGGAACTCAGCTAATACAGAAACATTTGTTTCCTCATTATTATACCAGTCCATAAGCAGATACATTTCTTGTGCTACATTTTCTGGTCTTACAGTCTGATACATACCAATCATATTAGGGCGTTTTTTATAATCACCAATGGCATACCCATTTGCACGGTCCTCAAATACTCCTGATTTCAGCTCATAATGAAATTGCTTTATCATTTCCTGTGACAGAGATTCATCCAACGTATCCAACATCTTATTAAACATGAGAAAATGCCCATTCATTTCCTCAACATCCTTTGCTCTGTAATAATCATCTGATTTTGGAAGTGTACCATTATCAAATAATGAAGCTGTCTGTTCCTCAGTAAGTGTACTCCCCTCAATTTTATTTGAGTTATATGCAAGTAAACGTTGCGTATATGCATACACACCAGAACGGTCAAATTTTTCTCTTTCTATTTTAAATCTTTCCATAAGGAAATCTAAAAACTTTTTCTCTTTATTCATAATACTCACCTTTCCTGACTGAATCCATCAAATCAGAATTTCCTTACCCTTTTGTTTCAAAACTATTTAATGTTCCCGGGCCAATAACAGTACATATCTCTTGTATAAGACAGCTCTTACATCCATCTGCCTTGTTGCAATTATAACGCATCTCTTTCTGTACTTAAAAATGTACCGCTTCTTGTACACATATTATACGCTGCTATCATGCACGAATCAATAGAATTGTATCCATGACTGTCTAGTGTTACAGTTCGGCCTTGCATTTTAACACTATTTTAGTAACATCATATTGACAAATCGTATAAGCTGAGTTATAACTAAACAACTCTTTGCACTGCATTACGTGTAACCGTTCAGCCATGCATCTTCTTGCCCGCGTACCGCGGCCAGGAAAAAGGAAATCAGACCCAAAGCCCCTCTTGTGGCTTTGTCCGCATTCAAGCTGTTCGCCGGAATTGCCGGGAACTCCGGGGCTATGGTATCCAATGCGGTTCACTCCCTGTCTGATGTTTTCACCACATCGATTGCGCTCCTCGGGGTCCGCTTGTCAAAAAAAACAGCAGACAAAGGACACCCTTACCTACGACATTCTGAAAGACGCCATTGAGAAAATGCTGGACACATCCTGCGGGGAAGACTATGAAAAAGCCCTGGCCGCCTATATCGCTTCACAGGAAGATGTGGTACAGGTGGATATGCTCCATTCCAGGATGTTTGGAAATAAGACGTACATCGAACTGGAACTCCAGGTTGATGGTAATTTACCGCTCCGGGAAGCCCACGCCATTGCGGAACGTATTCAAAACTATTGGCCTGACTGTAAAACAGCCTGTGATGCTGTTTTATTGATGCACCGGAACATTTTTTTTTTACTATTTATGGAGGAAACTATGGCTTTGAAATTGATAAAACTCACAAGGGAATATGAAAAACAGTTGTGTGAAATGCTTGATGAGTGGAAATCAGATCAGGAGATCAATCACACCAATCGCTCACCATGGGTCATTTTTAAAAATGATTATCACGATTTCGATTACTATCTGGAGCACCTAGAATTAAAAGAGGCTACAAAAGACCTGGTTCCCGATTCGGTGTTCTTTCTGCTGGACGAGGACAGAGGCAGACTTCTTGGAGCTGTAAATATCCGTCATTATCTGAATGACTCTCTGCTGAAAGAAGGAGGGCATATCGGAGACGGAATCAGACCCAGTGAAAGAAGGAAGGGGTACGCGACGGAAATCATTCGTCTGGCACTGATTGAATGTAAGAAGCTGGGTATCGATAAGGTGCTGATGACATGCAATAAGGATAATATCGGTTCTGCCAGATCCATTGTAAAAAACGGCGGCATCCTTGAAAACGAGTTTGTGAACGCAAACGGCGATGTAGAACAGCGATATTGGATTTCCATTTGATGTGGCTTCCTTCCAGTTTGCCAAGGAAAAAACAAAGCCTGCCAGACCCGTCAGCGTTCAGGATGAACAGCGCTCCTCAGCGCTACCGCTGACAATCTGATCTTTTTTGCTGGCAGGTAATCAAGGGGCTGCTGCAAAATAGATTGAGTCATCTTCTATTTCGCAGCGACCCCTTTAAGATGTTTTAAGATTGCGGGAGCACAGCAGCCCCCTGTTAAGCAGATTTCAGATTTTCCAGAACCTCTTTTATCCGTTTCATACTGATCTCCAGTGAAGATACCCTGATTTCCAGCAAATCATGAGACGGTTTAAACTCAATGATTGATTTCAGATTTTTGTAAAGCTCCAGATGGTTCTCGGCAATAATCCGAACAGACGGACATACCTGATTTTCCAGATTCAATTCCACTCCGGCAATCTTTTTCCCAAGTTCTTCTTTTGCATTTGCAAGCCCGGTCTCCAGATTTTCTGTCCAGCTTTCCAGGCCGTCCATCCGGCTTTCCAGCCCATCCATCCGGCTTTCCAGTCTGTCCATCCGTTTTTCCAGCCCGTCCAGCCTTCCATCAATCCCATCCAGCCTTCCGTCAATCCCATCCAGCCGGTCATCAATTTTCCCGAGCCTGCTATCGACATTTTCTATCTTTTGTAAGATCAGATCCAGCTTATCCATAAAACCAGCTCCTTTCTTTTTTGTGTAACTATAATATAGCATTCGACAGAAAACGAGTCAATACAACTTTCAGTTGCATAGCAGGCATCGGCCGTTTGGAATCGCTTCGCGATTAGCTGATGCCCGCGGCCGCCTGTGCTTTGTAAGGTCAGCGCAGGATACGCGAAGACCTTCCAAAATTTTTCTCTATGCCTTCAGATATTTTTCGAACCAGTTCATCATCTCTTCCATTCTCCTTACCCTGTGTCTGGGCTTTCCGGAGCGGGACAGCTCATGGTTTTCTCCGTGGAAGAGGCACATTCTGGTCTCCACACCGAAATATTTAAGGGCAGAGAACATCTGGAGGGCATCGCCCATGTAGCAGCGGTAATCCTCATCCGACTGAATGAAAAGCGTGGGAGTTTTTGCTTTGTTGGCATACTTAAGCGGTGAGCAGATCCACATCCGTTCCGGATTGGTCCAGGGATCTCCGGCAGTTTCCTGCAAATCAAAGCAATAGCCAATGTCCGTAGTCATGCTAAGTGAAATCCAGTTGGAGATGCTCCTCTGGGATACAGCCGCTGCGAAGCGGTCTGTATTTCCCACCGCCCAGTTGGCCATAAAGCCGCCATAGCTTCCTCCCATGATTCCAAGGCGTTTTCCATCCACCTGCGGATATCGTTTCAGCACTTCATCCGTAAAGGCCATACAATTTTCAAAGTCAACGGTGCCATACCGCCCCGCCAGATCCGCAAAGGCGTTGCCCCGTCCGTCGCTTCCCACCGGATTCGTGAAGAAAACGAAGTATCCGGCGTTGGCAAACACCTGGCTCTCATGGAAAAATACAGGACCAAAGGTGGCCCGCGGGCCGCCATGAACTGTCAGGATTCCCGGATATTTCTTTTCCGGATCAAAATCTGCCGGCTTCATCACATAGCCGTCCAGCTCCACACCTTTATGGGTGTATGTGAACTCTTCCACCGGGCAGACCGTCCTCTCCTCTAAGAGGCTGTCGTTAAAGGCGGTGAGTTTCCTTTCCTCTGTTCCGTCATAACAGTAGAGTTCCGTTAAACCCATATCCCGTATGGCGCTGTAATAAAGGCTTCCATGGTTAATATCCAGGGTATGTACACTTCCCTGCCGGTCCACCAGAGTCTCGAGGTTTCCGTTTTCATCAAAGGAACGGATGACGCTCTGCTTTCTTAAGGTGGAAATAAAATAAATCCTGTTTTCATCATGAACGATTCCGGCGCCGTCCGCAAATTTACAGTCGCTGCAGATAGAATTATGGACGCCTGCATCATATTTGGCAACTTCTTTCATGTTCCCGTTCTCCATGACATAAAGGCCGGGATTTTCATTTAATCCATAGGTCTTCATATCTGAAGCCAGCATCATAACCTTTCCATTTAACACACAGGCATAGTCGATCCGCATGGTATCCTGTTCCACCAGAGTTTTTCTGGTTTCCTCAAAAAGGCCGTACTGGTAAAGCCCCGGCATCCGGCTCATGATATCCGTATAGCGGTTTCCCGTAAAAAACACCTGACCGTCCTCTACCCAGAAATTTTCCACGGTCTCATAGTCCTTCGTAAAAATTTTGAAATCACCATTGTTTCTGTCATAAACAGCCAGACGGTTCCTTTTCTTATTCACAATACCCTGACCATTGGCCCAGAACGGAAGTTCATCGAAAACCTCATAATCCTTCTCTTTCTTCCATTCTTCCAGCGCTTTCCTCCTGGCCTCCTCTCCCATTCCTGCCAGATCCGGCTTGGAATAATCGTATTTAAGGCTCATGACAAGCCGGTGCCCTGCCGCCACTGTCTTTGTCACCGTAAAAGGAACCGCAAAAGCGAACTGCGCCTCGCCCCCGTGTATGTTAATGGTGTAGAAGCATGTCCAGTCTTCTCCGTTTTTTATGCGGTCCGTATATTCCTTTTCCCTGTTGGAGGAAAACAGGATGGTCTCATCGTCCAGCCAGAGAAAAGCCCGCTCTTTTTTTCCGCCCGTGAGTTTTCTGCACTGGCCGGATGGAAGCTCCATCACCCACAGGCAGGAGTCATAACAGTTATCCGTTCCGTTGGCATGGACCACGGCAAACGCTCCATGAGTCCCGTCCGGTGATGTCACCACTCCGGTCGGATAATGGTAATTCATAAAGTCCCTGATATCAATGTGTTTCATCGTAAACCGCTCCCTTCTTTTCCTTACTTTGCAACAGTTCAGATGCTCTCTGGACTGATATGTTACCTACTCTGCAACCGTTCCCTTACTCTTCCATCTTCTCTAAAAATTTTTTAAATTCCTCCTTGGCTCTCTCGATCTCTCCATTGTCATAGGAATTTAAGGCCTTTTCAAATTTCCGGATGGCCGCTTCGGCAAAGAACCGGTCATCACCGATACTTTCCTCATAGATCCGCTCTCCTCTGAGCAGCAGATACTTATTTTCTTCTCTGTCTCTGGGGTGAATTTTTAAATAAGACAGAGTCTTTAACCGCTCCTCGATCTCTTCCTGGGTCATGTCCACATCCCTGCCCAGAAAGACCTTTTTCATAACCTTCTGGGTAGAAATCACCTTCACTTCCACCTCTAAGATAGAGTTGATATCATAGGTGTAAGTCACATCCACGGCCTCCTCCCCGGCCTTTGCGGGCGGAACATCAATCAAAAGCTCTCCCAGGGACAGATTGTTGGCCGCGAAACGGCTCTCTCCCTGGAGCACATTGACACGGATTTTTTTCTGATTATCCCTGACCGTGTAAAGCCGCTCCGTCCGGCTGGCCGGAATTACCGTGTTCCTGTCGATAATGGGACAGAATACGCCATCCTCAAAACGGTTGTTATCCCATTCCCGCACCACCTCTGTGCCAAGGGTAAAGGGACATACATCCGTTAAAATCACCTCTTTGATTGCGTCCTTTCTCTCCTTCATGGCTCCCTGGATGGCCGCCCCCAGGGCCACAGCCTCATCCGGATTGATATTGATGTCCGGCAGCATTTTAAAAAGCTTGCTGACAAAGCGGCGGATCACAGGACTCTTTGTAGCTCCCCCCACTAAAACTACCTTATCAATGTCGGAAAGGCGGATATGGGCATCGGAAAGACTTCGCTTCACAGGCTTTCGGATCCGTTCCAGAAGCTCTCCGCAGGCCTCCTCATATTTTGGAAGCTCCACATCCATCTCATAAAGCTTCTCCCCCACCTTGCAGCGCATTTTTGATACCCGGTTTTCAGAAAAGCCCAGCTTACAGATATCGGCCTGTTTATGAATATGCCGCAGGGTCTTCTCATCCAGGGCCAGCCGGTCCAGCTCAGTAAATTTATCAAAAAACATGGTTTCCAGCACAGCCGTGAAGTCTTCTCCGCCGAGGAAATTATCTCCCGCCACGGCCCGCACCTCTAAAATTGTATCAAAAAGCTCCAGTATGGACACATCGAAGGTTCCGCCGCCCAGGTCAAACACCAGGAATCTTGCCCTGTCCTTATTCTGATACAGACCATAAGCAATGGCGGCAGCCGTGGGCTCACTGATAATGCGCTCCACCGTAAGTCCGGCCAGCTCCCCGGCACGCTTGGTGGCCCGCCTTCTGGCATCATCAAAATAGGCCGGGACGCTGATGACCGCTTCCGTTACCTCTTCCTTAAGAAAAGCCTCTGCATCCTCTTTTAATGCCCGCAAAACCAGCGCGGAAAGCTCCTCCGCCAGAAAGGTCTTATGCAACAGCTTAAACTGCTTCTTACTTCCCATATCACGCTTAAAGACACTGGCAGCGCTGTCCGGATACAAAAGCATCCGTTCCCTGGCCAGTTCCCCCACGTATACCTGCTCCTCCTCGTCAATACTGACCACGGACGGCGTTAAATTTTTTCCGAGCCGGTTGGGAATAATCTTCGGCCCGTCCTCTGTAAAATATGCCACCAGACTGTTGGTGGTTCCCAAATCAATTCCTACAATCATGTCTATCTCCCGGTTATTTTTTCCATTGCATCTGTTCAGATACCCTTTGAACAGATCTTTTCCATTTCTTCTATGGAAACTCTTAATTTGATGCTGTGATCATTCAGTTTATAGCCCTCCCGGAAACATGCAAGCGCTTTCTCATAGTCTCCGATGGCCTCATAGTAATATCCTAAAAACAAAAAGCTTTCGTAACAGCCCGGACGGCGGCACTGCCTGCATCTGGTGCAGGTCCTCATATCCTCAAACATCCCAAGGCCCTTTTCCGTCTCTCCCAGAGCCAGGTAAATCCATCCATGGCGCATCAGCCGGGCCGGGCGGTACTCTCCATAATTTAAGTAATCTTCCTCCGCAGCCCATCGGGATTTTTTGAAATGCTCCAGAGACTCCCGGGCGTGGATCTCTGCCTCTTTTTTATCGCCCATGCGGAAATACAGCTCTGCCAGCTCCCATTCAATCTCATGAAGCTCTTTTTCCCGTTCTTCCGCCCGAAGGGCCTTTTTGAACATCACGGCCGCCATTTTGTAATTCCGCTCATAGTCCATGTAAAAGTTTGCCAGGGTCTGGTAACGGTCCGAGCGCACAGTATTGCTTTTTGCTGCCCGGATTCCATCCTGCAAAACGGCGACGGCCTCTTTTCTCTTTCCCTGAAGAAAATATACATCTGATACGTTATCATGGTAATCATCATCGCCCGGCACCATTTCCAGATATTCCAGGGCCTTATCATACTGCCCGAGATACGTATAAAGGAGTCCGATTTCCACCCGGAAAGAATCCCGGTCAGGAAACAATTCCAGATCCTTTTCATAACATTCAATGGCCTTCTGATACTCTCCCAGACTCTCATAACAATCTGCCATATTGCTGTACGGCAAAACGCTTTTCTGACCGTTTTCCATACACCTTACTGCCTCTTCAAGACACTGGATAGCCGTTTCAAACTGTCCCATATACTTATAGCAGCACCCCATATTGTTGTTGGAGGCCCAGTCGTCAGGCTCATATTCCAGCGCCTTTTTAAAGTCCCGGATGGCAGGTTCAAATTCAAAGGCTGACATATAAAGCCGCCCCCGCTCCACCAGGTAATAACAGTTTTCCCTGGCCGCAATCTGACGGTTCATATAGTCCAGGGCTGTTTCAAAATCTTTCTTTTTGAAATGAGCCGTATACAGGGCTTTATAATAACGGGCCAGCCGTTCACAGGTATCCCGGTAACCCTCTTTCAGGCTCAGGGTTTTTTCAAAATCCTCTCTGGCAAGCTGCTTCATATCCAGAGCCTCATAACAGACCCCCCTGTTATAATAGACGGAAGGGGAATCCGCATAGTCTTCTTCCGCCGTTGTATATTCCCTGATGGCCTTTTTGTATTCTTTTTTATCCAGATAAATATGACCGTTGATTAAGTGGTACTGCATCCTGTCAGGATTCTCTTTTATGGCAATGGCCAGATGCTCCTGAGCTGCATCAAAATCATTATTGTCCCAGTGGAGAAGGGCAATCTCAAATTCCACCTCAGATGCATCTTCGATGTCTGTTTCCCCGTTTTCTTCCTGAAGTCCTTTTAAAATTGTAAAAAGAGGTTCCCGCTCCTCCCTGGTTTTTGCAAGATTCCTTAAAATCTTTGTCTCATACAGCTTCATGTTCGGCGAAAAATCCACCTGATTTTCTCTGGCCCTGTCCATGACGCCTTTGGCGTCCTCAAACTGGTCATAGAAAAAGAACACCTGGGCCGCCAGAAGGTAAGGCTTATAATATCCATTATAAATCCCGATGGCGCTGTAATAATCATCCACAACCTGCTGTCCCTTTCTCAGCTCGAAAGCCGCCTCCTGACGCTGGAGATAGGACGGATAATACTGGGGATCCTCCAAAAGGATCTGGTCGCAGACATCAATACATGATTCGTACTGCTTGTCCGCAAAGAGAATCTGGGCCTTGTACTGCATGCTGGAAATCCGGTCGCCATCGTCCCCGGAAACCTGAATGGCAGAATCCACATAAGAAAGAGCCTCTCCGAACTCCTTTAATTCCATAAAGCATCCGCTTATAATATATCGGGCCTGAAATTCCCGGGACCGGCGTTTTTTGTTTTCCTCCGTTCCGTCATCCGGAGTCTCCAGAATCAGCTCCAGCCACCGCTTCAGATGGGGCAGCGCCCTCTCATACTGCTCATCTTTATAAAGAAGCCGTCCGAACAAATTAACATAGGAATACTCGTCGCCGGCGGCAGCATCCTCCGGCTCCAGAAGGGCGATTGCTTCTTTTACCTGATCATTCTGGAACAGACACCAGCCAAGATCCGTCAGATCCTCCATCCTCTCCTTCTTTGTTTCGTATTCCCCGGAAAGCTTTTCCTCGTACCGGGCAATCAGAGCCGTATTGGCCGTTTTCATATAGCCAAGAATTGTTTCGTCCTCACCGTTCTTATTGAGAATCTCAATCATCAGATCCTTGGCATCTTTATACTTTTCTTCACGAAGCAGATACCTGATTTTTCCGGTCTTTGCCATATAATGATCCGGTACATCAGATAAGATTCTCTCCCATATCGTTCGCGCTCCCTCCGGATCTCCTCCGGCCCATCTGGCTTCACCGCAGTAAATCAGGACATAGTAATTTTCTCCATACTCCTCTTCCAGACGGTCGGCAAGCAAAAGGGCTTCCTCTAACCTTTCTTCCTCTATAAAAATACGCAGACGTTCCGTGTCCTCAAAAGGATGGTACAGCCCGAACGCCTTTAAATCCGAAAGAGCCGTCTCGGCCCCCTCAAACTGGTGTTTGTCCACCTGACGTTTTACATTCAGATAATTCCTTATATAGGCATCCACATCCACATTTTCCCGGTCCAGGACCAGAAACAGGCTGTAATCAATGAATTCCTTATTTTCCATATAGTAAATAATGTAATCCAGAAAATCCACCGGAAACTGCTGGCTTAAAGTCTCCCTGTCAGCACGGATCTGGAAGGTATCGTCGATCAGCTTAAAAATCTCCTGGGGCAGATTTATGTGATCCATCAAATAAGCCAGAAAAGCCTCCCGGGTCTCCAGAGATGTATCCAGATCCACGCAGAGGGGATCGGAAAAAAGCTTCTCCCATTCCTCCCTGTCACATCTCGTATCAATATTATCATAAACCCGGGCCACCTGGTCCACCCAGAGATCTGTTTTTGTTTTTTCCTTTTCCCCGCCTTCCTCTTTCCTTTCAGAAAAGGCCATGGCCTCCTCATAGGCCTCTCTCAGACGTTTAAACCCTTCGGGATCATCCTCTGGATTTGTCTGTTTCAGCAAAGTGATGTAGGCCATTTTAATGGCCTGCTGATCTTTTGTTTCCCCGATTCCGAGGATATGAAATGCCATCTGTTTTTCCATTTAATTTCCTCCCGTCGTCTGAAGGAGCACTCTCACAAATCCGGGCACAAAGAGTTTACGAGAGTACTCTGAAGTACGGCCTCAATGTTTTTCTTTATCTTATTGGATAGGCTGGCATATAAAATCAGCTCTTCCTCCTCAAATCCTGAAAATCTGGCTTTCTCAAAATCTCTCTGGGCAGCCGCCAGATCGGAAAGAATGGGATCCGCTTTGGAAAGCAGCGTGATATTTATCTGTTCTTCCACCTTTATGATTTCCCGCATTCCCAGTTTTTGTAACGCAACCAGAATGCGGCTGCGGGATATGCCGATCACATCTGAAAGCCCCTTAACGGATTTCACCTGCGGTTTCTGACTCAAATACAAAAGCAGGCTGGTTTCCGGCAGGGTCAGGTCATATTTGATGGCCACCGGTTCCAGATAATGAGACAGAAGTTTCCTGTCCCGGTAGGCATCCAGAAGAATGCCTTCGCTTTCCAGCGCTTCCCTGTTTACGGTACTCCTCTCATCGCCCAGCTTTCGGGACCCCGGAAAAATAGACAGGGGAACGATTCCGTCTCCGGCAGCATCCACCAGGAAACGGTAAACAGACAGCCTGTTTTTTTCGTAATCCTCTTCTGTCAGCACGGATTTATAAAAATCATGATAATAAGAAAAAACCATGCTTTTCATTTTTATGGTCTTTGTAAGGCTTAAACCCTGGCTTGCCAGAGAACCCTTTGTCTTTACATAATAATAAATGGGGACATGAAGGGCATAGATGGTTTTTGTATGCCGGATATATTCCAGGTTGAACATGAAGTCTTCGCACCAGCTTATGGTTTTATCCATTCTTAACCCGTTTTCTTCCACCAGATCCCGGCGAAATAATTTGTTCCATAAAACTCCATAATAAAAATCCGCCGGCTTTTCCATCATGAATCCCGCAAATTCCTCCCGGGTAAGAAGTCCCCCGGGCTCAATATCCCCCTTATGGGAAACCCGTTCTCCCACTACCCGGTAGAAATCGGAAATCACCATATCACAGCCGCTTTCCTCTGCAGCCCGGACCATGAGGCTTGTGGCATCGGAGCTTATCCAGTCATCACTGTCCAAAAACTGAAGATATGTGCCCCTGGCCCTGTCGACAGCCAGATTTCTTGTATCAGAAACTCCTGTATTTTCTTTATGAATCACACAGACCCTGGGATCTTTCCCGGCATATTCATCGCAAATCCGGCCGCTTAAATCGGTGCTTCCATCATCCACCAAAAGCAGCTCCGTTTCTTTATATTCCTGATTCAATACGCTGTCCACACAGCGTCTTATGGTTTTTTCCGCATTATATACCGGAATGATAATGCTGACCATTGGATTCATAACTTCTGTTCTCCTTCACAACACACTAAGTCAAGTATACACAAAAGCACTTCCCTCTGTCAAGATAACAGACGATTTCAAATGGGCATATGCTGTTACTGTTCAGCCTTGCATCTTCTTGCCCGCGTACCGCGGACAAGAAGCGCCGGGCGTCCGCCCTATGAAGATTCAGAGTGA
>ERZ808044.353-NODE-353-length-53521-cov-11.823198_pt1 | contig 53521 bp, 50 predicted proteins | sample MGYA00380195_ERZ808044 | MGnify/ENA primary metagenome ERZ808044 (study PRJEB31490, sample SAMN06133423) | mouse gut metagenome | isolation source: Z7_2 | host: mice | place: China: Chengdu | collected 2015-05 ...
TTGTGTAATATTGGAAACGGCTGTTATTGGCATAGTGTCCATGATATATGCAACTGTCGGTTAGTGATATTGTAATGAAGCGAGACCAACACATTTATTGACTAACACCATTTGATTATGACGGATGAAAGAGAGGACAGACTATGAACTTAAGTGTATGTGGAACGAATTGCAGCGAATGTTATTGCTATGATAAGATGTGTCCGGGGTGCAGTGAATGTGAAGGTAAGGTTTTCCATGCACCGGAAGGAAAGACATGCGCCATTTATGAGTGTACGGTGAATCAGAAGAAAATGAAAAACTGCGGAGAGTGCGGTGAAGTACCATGCGGTATCTGGATGAAGACCAGAGACCCTAAGTACTCGGATGAAGAATTTGATGAAAGTGTCAGGAAGCGTGTTCAGGCATTAAAGGCTGTTCATTCATAAGCGTGGTTGGTAAAGCTGCGCGGCCGGTTAAGTTTTCCTTTTTCTGTACTCATTCGGGCTCATATGGTAAGACTGCCTGAATTTTCGGCAGAAATATCCGGGACTTGAAAATCCTGTCTCTTCCGCAATAGAGGAAATGGATTTCTGCGTGGTGTGGAGCTGTTCGGCTGCCTGTGCCAGACGATACTGGATCAGATATGCCACCGGTGAAATATGAATACCGGACTGAAAGATATTAAGCGCCCCGCTTTTGCTGATGGAAGCGGATGCAGCAATCATTTCAAGGGTAAGTTCTTCCTTATAATGGTCATGGATATACTGCATCATAGTTTGGAGACGTGCCTGTTTGTGGTTCAGACGGTGAAGGCTTTGAGAATCAGAAGACAGGTCAAAATGATCGAATAAAATATCCCACATCTGTAAAAGGAGCTGTATGGTATGCAGTTCCTTTTTTGTACCGTCTTCCTGTATCGCAATAATTTTTGACAGTATCTGGAGGATCTGGTTTTGCCACGCCGTGTGCGGATTGAATATTTGGTACGGAACAGATGAATTTATGACGGGATTGACATATTTTTCAAAGATCAGGCTTTTGCCGGGAGCCAGCATGGTCGGAGAAAAAACGATATTAGGAATGCAGGTGCTGCATTCTGCCTCAAAGCGATGGAGAATACCGCTGTTGATAAACAGGCCAAAGCCTTTGGGCAGCTCTATCTGATCCGCTCCGACGAGACAGAGCGCAGTACCTTCAGTAATCAGCATGAATTCCAGTTCGTAGTGCCAATGCCAGTCAATACGGTGAAAATCAAATTGCCAGATATTCTCAGGATAATAGGCAAAGGGATAACTGCTGCTTCCGTGTGAAATGGTTTCCCTCAGGGTCTCATCGGTGGTAATTTTGCAAATGTTCATAGAGGACCTCGTATGTTATAGAACAAAATTATTGGATTCTGTGATATTATACCATAAATATGCGATTATGTGCAATGATTTCGTGCTTAGAATGCGATATAATCCTAATGCTTCATTCAATTTCTGATTGGGCGGAGCATGATTAGGAGGCGATAAAAATGAAAAATCAATACAATAAAACAATAACAGCTTGCTTCATGGGATATATCGTGCAGGCAGTCGTCAATAATTTTACCCCGCTGCTGTTTTTATTTTTCCAGAGAAGCTATGACATTTTACTTTCCCAGATTACGCTTCTGGTGACGTTTAATTTCGGGGTACAGCTGTTGGTGGATCTTCTGTCGGTCGGGTTCGTAGATAGAATAGGGTACCGTGTTTCGATGGTGTCAGCTCACATCTTAGCGGCGGCCGGTCTTGTTCTGCTTACGATTCTGCCGGAGATCTTACCGTCGCCTTTTGCCGGGATATTGATTGCTGTCATGGTCTATGCGATCGGCGGAGGGCTTTTGGAGGTTCTTGTCAGCCCGGTCGTGGAGGCGTGTCCTTCTGACAATAAGGAGAAAGCGATGAGTATGCTGCACTCCTTTTATTGCTGGGGACATGCGGGGGTTGTGCTGATCTCAACATTATTTTTTTATGCGGCCGGTATTGAGAACTGGAAGATACTGGCGGTGATATGGGCGGTTATTCCGGTCGTGAATGCCGTTGCTTTTACCAGAGTCCCCATTGCGGCGCTGATGGAAGAGGGGGAGACGGGGTTACGGCTGAAGGAATTGTTCAAGATCAAAGTATTCTGGGTTCTGCTGATCATGATGATGTGTGCAGGTGCAAGCGAGCAGGCGGTCAGCCAATGGGCTTCTACACTGGCGGAGAAGGGACTTGGAATCTCCAAGACGGCAGGTGACCTTGCAGGACCGATGGCATTTGCGCTTTTGATGGGAACATCCAGGTTATTCTACGGGAAATACGGAGACCGCATCCATCTGGACCGGTTTATGATTTACAGCAGTTGTCTGTGTATCTTGTCTTATCTGGGAATATCACTGTTGCCGATCCCGCAGCTTGGCCTGATTGCCTGCGCTGTCTGCGGATTGTCGGTTGGGATTATGTGGCCGGGAACTTTCAGTAAGGCAGCGGCAGCTTTGCCAAGAGGCGGGACGGCCATGTTTGCGATGCTGGCCCTGGGCGGCGATGTGGGCTGTTCGGGAGGCCCTACGGTGGTAGGAATGGTGTCCGGCGCTTTGGGGGATGATTTAAAAAAAGGAATTCTGGTAGGCGTCCTGTTTCCAGTACTGCTATTGATCGGAATTATTTTGTGCAGGAAAACAAAAGAAGAAATTTCTTAGCAAATTCTTAATTTCATCTAAAGGTTGGTAAAAGATTATTTTAATTTGTCGAAAAATCTTGTATGATAGAATGCAGATTATCGATGAAAGAGGATTGCCATGACTAGAAAAGAGATGAAAGCCAGAGCGAGGCAGACGGTAAGAAAACATTACATGATTTTGGTAATGACGGGGTTGATTGCGGTATTTTTGGGGGTACAGAATTCAAGCTTTGATAATTTTATCAGGATGTATTCTTCGGAGGATTCAATCTCCGGATCAGAACCGGACGGAGAGTTAGAAGCTGTTGCCGGATCAGGGGCCAGGGCAGATACGAAGGTAATGGGAAATATTGGTCTGATGGATGTAATAGAGAATATGGTTGGCGGGAATCCACAGAAGGGGAGAGAGATTTCAGAAAAGCTTAAGAAAGAGGAGATTGAGAAATCAAAGGATAATCGAATATTAGGAAGAAGCCGGGGTGCGTTATCTAAGTTGGTTAATGGGATAACAACCGGCTCTTTGTTTGTAATGTTGGTATCAGGGATTAATTCCTTGTCTGGTTCCGAGAATCTCGGCAGTCTGATTCTGATCATACTGGCCCTTGCCGGTGTGTCCGGTTTTTATCTTCTGATTGTCAATACATATACGGTGATTTCTGCCAGAATATTCCTGGAAGGAAGAAGCTATGAGAAGGTGCCGATTCAGCGTTTTGTATTTCTGCTGCGTGTAAAAAGGTGGCTGAAAGTCTCAATGGCAATGCTCCTGTGTACGATCTACCAGTGTCTGTGGATATTGACTGTCATTGGTGGTCTGATCAAGTACTACTCTTATTATCTGGTTCCTTATATTCTGGCAGAGAATCCGTATCTGACCGGACGGGAAGCCATTATACTTTCCCGGAAAATGATGCGGGGGCATAAATGGGAGTGTTTTGTGCTGGAGTGTACCTTTATTGGATGGAGTATTCTTGGGACCTTTACATTTGGGTTATCGGAAATCTTGTTTTCGATTCCCTATCGGTCTGCAGTTTTCAGCGAATTCTATGTGAAATTGCGGGGACAGGCCAAAGAGGCAGGAATTATGGGTGCAGAGCGTCTTGACGACAGATATCTGTATGAGAAGGCAGGTCGGGAAGTACTTAGGGAAGCGTATGCAGACGCTGCCGAATGGAAGAAAGAGCTTGAGAACTGTGTAGAACAGCCAAAAGGATTCAGAGGAGTTCTTGCAAAATGGTTTGGAATCTTTCTTGGTGATTCTAAGAAAGAACAGCTTTATGAGGAGAGCCGGGAACTTAAAGTCCGTCTTGGTATGTTGGATGATGTAGTAGAAGGAAGAATTTATCCCGGAAGGCTGTCACAGTTTCCAGAGACGATGAGACGTAAAAGGGTGGAAAATTTTCACTATATGCGGCATTATTCAGTGTGGTCCCTGGTCTTGATGTTTTTTATCTTTTCCATGGCCGGATGGTGCTGGGAGGTGAGCATTCATCTGGTGCTTGACGGAGTGTTTGTGAACCGAGGTGCGCTCCATGGACCCTGGCTTCCGATCTACGGAGCAGGCGGAGTGCTTCTTCTTACGGTGCTTAACAGACTGAGGAACCGTCCGGCTGTGGAGTTTTTCAGTATTATATTAGTGTGCGGAATGGTGGAGTACTGGACATCCTATTATCTGGAGGTTGTTCATGACGGAATGAAATGGTGGGATTACAGCGGTTATTTTCTGAATCTGAACGGAAGGATCTGTGCGGAAGGCCTTCTGGTATTTGGAATCGGGGGAATGGTCATTGTCTATGTTGCGGCGCCTCTTCTGGATAATCAGATCAGACGGATCAGTAAGAGGCTTCTGTTACGGGGCTGTCTGCTGCTGTTGTGTCTGTGTATTCTGGATATCGTATACTCTGCCGGGCATCCTAATGAAGGAAGGGGAATCACAGATTATCAGTCAATGACGGAAATTCAGAAGGGAAGGGTGAGGAATAATGTTGGCGGTCCTGCTGTCACCATTGTATGTACTGGTTCATATTTACATAATCCGATGGCTGATCCTCTGGCTTAGCGTCTGTAAGCATCAGTTTCGAAGGTTTAGGTTCCGCCTGATCGTTGCTTTCGTGTATCTGTTTTTTGCCAGCGCCATGGGAGTAGGATTTTTCCTCCCCACAGGAGAGATTAAGCGCTTTTTCGTTAAGGTGGGAAATATCTGGCTTGGAATCCTGCTCTATACGATACTGGTTGTCATAGTAGCGGATCTGATCCATGTGATTTTGAAAAGAATAAAAAGGATCGATCAGGAGAAATTAAGAAGTTTCAAAGTATTTATCGTGTCGGGGCTTGTCTGTACTGTCAGCATAGCAGGGCTTAGTGTCTGGGGGATGGTAAATGCCGGGAATATCCATACTACGAAATATGATGTGGTTGTAAAAAAGGATGCGGGGCCGATCGATCAGATGAAGATTGTTCTGGCGGCAGATCTGCATATGGGTTATAATATCGGATGTGACAGGATACAGAAGATGGTGGAGAAGATCAATGCAGAAGATCCGGATCTGGTGGTTATTGCCGGAGATATCTTTGACAATGAGTATGAAGCGTTGGAGGAACCGGAGAAGCTTTGCGGGATACTTCGGGGAATCAAAAGCAAGTATGGAGTATATGCCTGCTATGGAAATCATGATATTGAGGAAAAGATTCTGGCGGGATTCACATTTGGCGGAAGTGGGAAGAAACAGAGCGACGTCAGGATGGATGCCTTCCTTGAGCAGGCGGGGATTACACTTTTACGGGATGAATCTGTGCTGATTGCGGATCAGATATACCTGTATGGGCGTCCGGACAGACAGCGCCCGGGGAGAGGGATCGAGACCCGTAAGACGCCCGGGGAGATTACGGCGGATATGGATCTGTCTAAGCCGGTAATTGTCATGGATCACCAGCCCAAGGAGCTCCAGGAACTGGCGGATGCAGGGGTGGATCTGGACTTATGCGGCCATACGCATGACGGACAGATGTTTCCGGGGAATCTGACGATTCGTCTGATGTGGGAGAATCCTTGCGGATATATGAAAAAAGACGATATGCACAATATCGTGACTTCCGGCGTAGGTGTGTTTGGGCCGAATATGAGGGTCGGCACGATCGCGGAAATCTGTTCTGTTACGGTAAGGTTTGACATGGATGGAGAGGATTTACAGTGACCGTGAGATTTGATATGGATGGAGAGGCACTGCAGCGGTGAGGATTCAGGATTTGCGGTGACGGTGGGATGTGCTGTCGGTGAGACGAAGATAATCAGGAAAATGTTAGAGAGCCGGTTTGGCAGAAGGGGTGTAATATTGGCGATTACGGTAAAGGATGTGTTGGAGATTGCGCAGACGAAGGGGTGTACCCTCGCGGCGGGCGGGGAAAGGCTTAACAGAGTCGTGCGTTATGTGGATTGTATAGAGATTCCTGATATGGAAGCGTGGATGCGTCCAAACGTGATCTATATCACGACCGGGTACGCGTACAGAGGAACCAGGGAAGAGATCATGGCTCTGATCTGTAGTCTGAATGAGGCGAAGGCGGCCGCGCTTGCGATCAAATCCCGGTTCATAGGACAGTATCTGGAAGATGTGTTAAAGCTTGCGGATGAATTCCAGTTTCCGATCATTATAATGCCGGAAAATCTTCCGTTTATAGAATTAAATTATGCAGTGATGGAAGCGCTGGTAAAATCACAGAATAACTTGATTGACCGGATGAAATCCCAACTGGCGGAATATAACAGACGAGAGATGGATAAGAGACTTTTTATTGATTTTCTGACAGGGAATATAACCTGTGAGGAAGAGAGCGACCATCGGGTCAGTGTCCAAAAATGGCCCAAACCGCCGTACCGGGTGATGATTGTGGAGACGGAGGAGATGGGAGAAAGGATCGGATTGCTTTCAGAAGAAGAGGCAAAAGAACAGTTGGAGAAGATAGAAAGACTTATCAGAGAAAGCCTGGCAGCAGAAAAATGTACGGCAGTAGTTCTCTCTAACAATGGAAGCTTTCCGTGCATTCTAAAATCAGATATGGGCGAGATCCAACAGAAATGTTTTGAAGGAATCCAGAGGTATATTGCAGAAAAGAGCGGCTATGATATGATCCTTGGCATATCGGGGCAGGGGGATTCTTACCTGACCTTTCAGGATGTATACCGGGATGCGGTGGATGCGGTAGAAATCGCTAAAAGGCAGAAGACCGGACAGCGGGTTGTGTGCATTGAGCAGGCCGGATATTGGAGGGTGCTTAAAGAAATCAGCAAACAGTCGGTCTGCAAAGGATATGTAGAGAAGAAGCTTGGAGGGCTGATCAAGTATGATCAGGAGAATGAGAGTAATCTTCTGGAGACGCTGGAGACATTTGTGAGTCATCTGGGTGCCAGGAATATGACGGCAGCGAGCCTGTACCTGCACAGGAATACATTAATGTACCGGATTAAAAAAATTGAACATCTGACAGGTTATGATTTGTCAGATTCCAACAGTATTCTGGAATTGTCTCTTGCGCTTCATCTAAGACGCTTCTTGTAAGGAATACCCGGAACTTAAAAGAGTTCGGCAGAAGAGAGTGAGAATTGCCGAACTCTTTTTCAAAATCAAATTTCCAAATCAAAGTGGAGCGCCAAGGGTCTGAAAGTGATTCATGGAGCCATAGAGACCTTGGATTCTCGCAAATTCTTCTTCGTCGTAAAATTTCAGCGAGCCTTTTCCAAAGGCTTTGGCTACTTCCAGCATGAACCGGGCCGCGTCGTCTAAGTTTTCCATATGGCTTGCTCCAGTTGCGCAGCCTGGCACGACAGTTTCTGTGGTGATTGCTACACCTACAACAGGAGCCTTGGTGGCGGTTGCCGGTTGGAGAATACTGTTGATATGGTGAAGGCCATTTCCATAAGGAGTGATGTCCTGCTGTGTCAAAGCAAATACCCGCGGTAGTTTTCCGGTAGTAATCTCCATGATATCCAGCAGATCTTCAGAAGTGCGCAGAATATAGCCTTCCTTTACCGTGGGGGATATTGCAAATCCTTGTACATTTATAATACGGTTTCCCTTTGTAGTGTCAACAGATAAGACCGCGTCCAGTTCCGGTGAGAGTTCTTCGGTATTCACCTGTGACATTTCCACAGGCGAACCCATAAACGGTACAGGTGTATGTGGTGCTGTAGGGGCATCCGGACAGATGTGGGTAGAGATCAGCACATCACCATCCAGAAAGTCGCCCTTGTTTTGCATATTAAGGAGTTTTGAGGCAAGTGCAATGGCGATTAGTGCACCGTCTCCATCGGATACATATCCGATTCGTTCCGGTCTTGCGCCAAGTCCGCCAAGCCTGCCAAGAAAGCCGATTGTCGGCGCGCTTCCGCCTTTTGATTTGCCTATGATTCCCGGAACCAGGATCTTAAGCATATCTGTAGAGCCGTTTGGCCCAATGAGAGGATTTACTTTGATTTGAGCGCTGGGACGGATTATTTTCAGATAGTCTGCAACCTGTTTGCCGTCTGTACGGCTGCTGTCTATGATTTCATAAGCTTCGATCAGTTGTTTGAATAACATATTGAATTTTCCCTCTTTTCTGTATGGTTTTCATAGCGTAAGTCTAACAGCGGGCATTTTAAAAGTCGATGTGAACCGTGCCTAAAAAAGAAAAAGAGATATTGGGCGTTATGCACATAGAAATGCGTTTGAATAAATTTTATTATGCATGGTGCACAAAAAAAGGGATTTTTATGGTGCACGGAAAGAGTTGAGCTTAAAAAGAGCCAATGCTATACTTGTGCAAAAGGCGAACAAATGGAGGAAAATCAAGATGAAACAAAGAACGGGTACGGTAAATTGTATGATTGCAGCGGTTGTGTTGTGTGTACTTGCGGAATTAATTGGACCGCTGAAATTTGAGGTGGCAGGGATCGGTGTTACGATTTTGACAATGATCTGGGTCATTATTATGGGGATTCTGCTGTCGCCGATGCTGTTAGGAAAAGTGATTCCGCCGCTGAAAAAATGGATTAGCAGTGCGGAAATCAAGCGGGCGCCATTTCTTTTATCGCTTGCGCTTTATCCGTTGGGAATTATGTTTGGAATCAATGCGGGACCGCAGATTGGAATTGTGCTGAAAGCAGGTCCGGCGCTCATTCTTCAGGAAGCAGGGAATATGATGACAATGCTGATTGCGCTGCCTCTGGGTTTGCTGATTGGACTTGGGAGGAGTGCAGTGGGAGGCACCTTTTCGCTCTGCCGCGATACGGCACTTGGTATCATTGGAGATAAGTATGGGTTGGAATCCAGAGAAGGTATGGGAACACTTGGGACTTACATCAGTGGGAGCATATTCGGGACGCTGTTTTATTCCTTTCTGGCACCGGTGGGACTGTTGATGGGATTCCACCCTTACGCATTGGCGATGGCATCAGGAATGGGAAGTGCGTCTATGATGAATGCGGCAACGGCGGCGTTGGCGGATGCGGCGCCGGCGATGTACACAGAACAGATTCTGGCGTATTCGGCGACAAGCGGGATGTTGACCGCTGTTACCGGGGTATATGTGGAGATGTTCCTGTCGCTTCCGCTTGCAAACTGGTATTATCGCCGTGTCAACCCGGCAATTGAGAGGTTACGCGTGAAATTATTCAAGACAGCACCGGATAAGGAGGTTTAAGAAGATGACGAATACGGTACAAACGGAAAAGGAGATAACTACATTCGAGAATATACTGGAGCAGATTAAGATTGTTATTGTGATCTATGGTATCATCGCAGTGATCCATATAGTATCAGCAGGCAGCAGGCTCATAGATCTTGGTAAGGCGAGTCTTGTCAGCTTTTTGATGGTAGTTATCTCCATTGTTTTAAAAAATGTAGTAAAAAGACCGAATCTTCCGGGGTTTGCATGGGCAACATTGGTATCGTTTGTATTGACGGTTCCAGTGTCCCCGATTGGTGATTTTATCGTTGCAACGCTGGGGGCATATACATTTGGGCTGGTAGGACTCCCGCTTTTGGCATTTGCCGGGATTGCAGTTGGAGAGCAGCTAGAGGTATTCAAAAAACTGAGCTGGAAAATCGTCATCATCTCGTTTGTCGTCATGGCTTCGACGTATTTTGGTTCGGCACTTATTTCCAATATTGTATTGGCTTTAAATGGAATGATATAGCATGACATACATCATGAGATACTGGTTGAAATTAAATACGGTCAGACTATAAACAGAAAGGAAGGATAGTAATATGGAATCTATCGAGAGGATCAAACAGGATATCATTGCATCTGCTAAAGAAAAGAGGTCAGAATTCGAAGAGACAAGCAGCTACATCTTTGCACACCCGGAGCTTGCGTTTGAAGAATATTTGTCCCAGGAGGCGCTGTGCGGACTCCTTGAGAGACACGGATTTGGCGTGACAAAGGGGGTTGGAAGTCTGCCGACAGCTTTTGAAGCGGTCTATGACTCCGGGAAACCCGGAAAAACAGTGGTACTTATGGGAGAATATGACTGTCTTCCAGAGATCGGGCACGGATGCGGACATAATCTGATCGGAACCTCTGCGGCAGGTGCGGGGATTGTACTTAAAGAGGCGATGGAAAAGTATGGGATCGGCGGTATCCTCAAGGTGCTTGGAACTCCGGCGGAGGAAAAAGGGAGCGGTAAGGCGGTCATGGTTCGGGAAGGAGTATTCCAGGGAGTTGACGCGGCTTTTCTGATGCATCCTATGGAAACGAGTGTGCCGGATGACATTTCATTTGCCTGTGTGGCGATGGAATTTACCTTTAAAGGGAAGCCGGCCCATGCGGCTGCCTGTCCGTGGGACGGGGCAAATGCGTTAAGCGGCGTACAGCTGATGTTTCACGCGGTGGATATGATGCGCCTGCATTTCAGGGACTACAGCAGAGTACACGGGATTATTACAGAGGGCGGCACCGCCCATAATACGGTCACGGATGAAGCAAAAGCAGTATTTAACATTCGTGCTCTGGAATATGAGTATATGATGAAGCTTGTAGAGATCATCCGTAACTGTGCGAAGGGTGCGGCAATTGCTACGGGAACCGAGGTAAAAGAGAGGCAGCTTGATGAAATCGTTAAAGATATACGGAATGATAAAAAGCTGGTTCAGTATGTGCGCAGCAATATGGAGTTCATCGGGGAAGATTACATCGAGCGTGATCTGACACAGGGAATCGGTTCCACGGATGTGGGAAATGTGACACATGAGATTCCTGCGATTCAGTTCTATGTGAAGCTTAAGGAGAATGTGGGAACACATACAAAGGAATTTGCCGCTGCGGCAGGAGGAGAAGAGGGAAAGAGGAATCTTCACGCGTCGGTACAGCTTCTGGCGCTCAGTGCCTGTGATGTATTGATGGAGGGGGATTTATAATATAGTTTTGCCATAGGGCCGTCAGGAAAGCGATATTTCCTGACGGCCCTTTTATCGGTCAGATTAGAAATGCAAGAAACTATTGAAAACAAACATAAGTTCTGGTATGATAATAGAAAACAGATGTGGACATACTATTATTTATGAACAGGGAGTCATGTGCTGGCAAAGGGCGGGGTGATGATATGTCAGAGAACAACCATACGTATATCGCAATAGATTTAAAGTCGTTTTATGCTTCTGTGGAATGTGTGGAGAGAGGCTTGGATCCCATGACTACGAATCTGGTGGTTGCGGATTTAAGCCGCACTGAGAAGACAATCTGCCTGGCGGTCTCGCCCTCTTTGAAGGCATATGGAATCCCGGGGCGTGCGAGACTGTTTGAGGTGGTGCAGAGGGTGAGAGAGGTCAATTCCGAAAGGCAGAGTCTGGCACCGGGACGGGAATTTGCCGGTTCTTCTTACGATGATACGGAAATAAAAGCATCGCCGGAAAAAGCGTTGGATTATATCGTTGCGCCGCCAAGGATGGCGCATTATATAGAATATAGTACGAGGATATATGAGGTTTATCTAAGATATGTTGCACCGGAAGATTGTCATGTGTACTCCATAGATGAGATTATGATGGATGTTACCCATTATCTGAACACGTATCAGATACCTGCGCGCGAGCTGGCAGGCAGGATCATTCAGGATATCCATGCCGCAACAGGAATTACGGCTACGGCGGGAATCGGAACGAACCTGTATCTGTGCAAGGTGGCCATGGATATTGTGGCGAAGCATATTCCGCCGGATAAGAACGGAGTGCGGATTGCAAGCCTGAATGAAAAAAGCTATCGGCGGATCTTATGGGCACATCAGCCGATTACGGATTTCTGGCGTGTCGGAAGGGGATATGCAAAAAAACTGGCGGAGCATGGCATGTTTACCATGGGAGATGTGGCAAGGTGCTCCATCGGGAAGCCGGGTGAGTTTTACAATGAGGATCTGCTTTATCGGTTATTCGGAGTCAATGCAGAGCTTCTGATCGATCATGCGTGGGGGTGGGAACCCTGCACGATGAAGGACATCAAGGAATATAAGCCCAGCACAAACTGCCTGAGTTCCGGGCAGGTGCTGCATGAGCCTTATACATCCGAGAAGGCAAGAGTGGTTGTCAGAGAGATGACGGAGATGCTTGTGCTGGATCTGGTGGACAGGCGTCTGGTTACGGATCAGATCGTCTTAACTGTAGGTTATGACAGAGAGAATCTGTCGGATCCCAATACAAAGAACTCTTACAGAGGCGAGATCACAACGGATCGTTATGGGCGTATGGTTCCCAAGCATGCCCATGGGACAGCGAATCTTGAGAGACAGACTTCTTCTACGAAGATGATTGTGAAGGCTGTTCTGGAGTTATATGACAGGATCGTCAATCCAAAGTTTTTGATCCGAAGAGTTACATTGGGAGCCAATCATGTGGTGGATGAGGAGTTGGCTGTAAAGGAACCTGTTTTCGAACAGATGGATCTGTTTACGGATTATACCGCTTTGCAGAAAGAACAGGAGGCAGAAGAGGAAGAGAAAAGACGGGAAAGAAGTTTGCAGCAGGCCATGTTGGATATCAAGAAGAAATATGGGAAAAATGCAATTTTAAAAGGGACAAATCTGCTGAAAGGAGCGACAGCGATGGAGAGAAACCGGCAGATCGGCGGGCATAAGGCATGAGGTCATTTATATTCGGCGATCCGGGCGAAGTGCCGGTGATCTGTATTGCGGAGGCATTCAAGGCGAGGGTTGACAGATGGATAGAGGAACACAGCAACTAAGAAAATATAAGGACATTCATAAATATGATGATATGACCAATCTGGCGCATCATGTATCGAAGACGCATCCGCATATGCCAGTTAAAGACCGGGCAGCGCAGTTTGCCCCGTTTGCGGCTCTGTCTGGCCATTATGAGGCGGTCAGGGAGACTGCGCGCCTGACGGAAGATAGGATAGAGTTAGATGAGAACTGCAAAGCGATTCTGGATGGAAAATTACAGAATATTTATGAGCATCTGGATACAGAACCTGCTCTGTCTGTTACTTATTTTGTACCGGATCCAAAGAAATCAGGAGGGGCTTATGTAACGGTCGGCGGATGCGCAAAGAAGATTCGAGAGTATGAGCGGACACTGATACTGACAGATGGAACGGAGATACCGATAGATGAGATTATTGATATAGATGAGATTGTTGATAATGATGGGTGGTGTATATGATGATTTTGCTGGGATTGTTTATTCCGTTTATAGGAACGACTGCGGGCGCAGCATGTGTTCTGTTCATGAGACATGAGTTAAAACCATTGCTTCAGAAGTCTCTTCTGGGATTTGCGGCCGGTGTGATGGTTGCCGCTTCCGTGTGGTCACTGCTGATTCCGGCGATGGATATGTCTGAGAATATGGGCAGGTTCGCCTTCGCCCCGGCGGCAGCCGGGTTCCTTTTTGGAATCGGATTTCTGCTGCTGCTTGACCATATCGTTCCGCATCTTCATGTGGGAAGTGAGAAACCTGAGGGACCCAGAAGTACGCTGAACAAATCTACAAAGCTGATCCTGGCGGTTACCATCCATAATATACCGGAGGGAATTTCAAGCGGTGCGGTGTTTGCGGGACTTATAACCCATAATGCCAACGTGACGCTTGCAGGCGCGTTTGCCTTGTCGATCGGAATTGCCATTCAGAACCTCCCGGAAGGTTTTATCGTATCACTTCCGGTCAGAAGTGACGGGGGAAGCAGAGGAAAGGCATTTTTGTACGGGACATTATCCGGGATCGTGGAACCCATAGCGGGAGGGATTACGGTGCTGCTTGCGGCATACATCACGCCGGTGTTGCCGTATCTTCTGGCATTCGCGGCCGGTGCGATGATCTATGTAGTAGTGGAGGAACTGGTGCCGGAATCAGCGGAGGGAGAGCACAGTAACATAGGAACGATCGGATTTGCCGTCGGGTTTGTGCTGATGATGATACTGGATGTGGCGCTTGGATAGTGATGTAAGATGCAGACAGTCATTCATCCGAAGAGCAATGACCGGCATGAGATGTTTGGAAAGGGAATTCAGAAGTTATGAAGATTACGCTGATAACAGTGGGAAAGATTAAGGAAAAGTATCTGAGGGATGCCGTCTCAGAATATGTAAAGCGGTTGAGTAAATATTGCAAGCTGGAAATCGTAGAGACGGCGGATGAGAAGACGCCGGATCATGCCAGTGAAACCGTGGAGGAAGCGATACGGGCAAAGGAAGCGGAGCGGATATTGAAGCATATTCGGGAGAATGCATTTGTGATTACCCTTGAGATCCAGGGCAGGCAGTTATCGTCAGAAGAACTGGCAGAGAAGATCGAGACGCTCGGTGTACAGGGAATGAGCCATATCATCTTCATTATCGGGGGATCGATTGGACTTGGGAGGGAAGTATTGGCGAAGTCGGATTTGGCGCTGAGTTTTTCGAAGATGACATTTCCCCATCAATTGATGAGGGTGATTCTGTTAGAGCAGATCTACCGAAGCTATCGCATCATCCAGAAAGAACCGTATCATAAATAAAGACGGTTTGTTTCCCTCTATAGCATTCACCAATCAATTTAAATGTACTACTTTTGAAGATTTTTCGTCATTTAAAGCTGTACAAAAAGTAAAATATGGCCCTCTCGTGAAAGAATTTAGATTGAGTATAAGTAAAAGGCATGGTAATATAATATAAAGGTGGTGAATGGCGATGGAAACGCAGAGAGTAGTAAAAACCTGGGAAGAATTAGAAATTAAAGATGATTTTATGTTTGCTAAGGTTATGCGGGATGAGAGACTCTGTAAGATGCTTCTGGAAAGGTTGCTTCAGACCAAGATCAAGGACATTGTATATTTGGATGAACAGAAGACGATCGATATTGAAAAAGATGCGAAAAGTGTACGCCTGGACGTGTATATTGAAGAAGGGAACCGTGTCTTTGATTTGGAAATGCAGACGACAAACAAAGGAAACCTACCAAAGAGAAGTCGTTACAATCAGGGAATGATAGATCTGAATACCATAGAAAAGGGAGAAAATTACAAAAAGCTGAAAGAAAGTTATGTCATATTTATCTGTACGTTTGATCCCTTCCTTCAGGGAAAAGCGCAATATACATTTGAGAATTTCTGTTTGGAAGATAAGGAACTGAAGCTGAATGACGGAACGAAGAAAGTCTTTTTCAATGCGAATGGCTATATTCACGCAGAAAATGAGGATGTGAGGGAATTCCTTAAGTATGTGAACGGCGGAAAGAGCGATAATCCTTTTGTAAAGGAGATAGAGGATAAGGTAGCGCAGGTGAAGGAAAACAAAGAATGGAGGTTGGAATACGTGACGCTGTTAATGAGAGACCAGGAAAATCAAGAGATTGGAATAGAGATTGGAAAACAGATTGGAAGAGAGGAAGGTATCAGAGGCACAGTATCTGTGTTGAGAGAAATGAACATTCCGCCCCAGACTATTTTGATTAAAATTCAAGAGCAGTATAATTTAAGTCCAGAAACTTCCAAAAAGTATTTGTAAAGATGATGTATTTGCTTCCCAGTCCTGTGAATCAAGCAAGACTGGGAGTTTAATATTCAAAAAAACCTCACTTGGATATGTTACGGAGAACCGTATCATAAATAAAGACGGTTTTTTCGCATAGATTTATTTGATCACGGAGGAGTAAAGAATGTCAATTGAAAAGGTAAAAGCATATTTTAAGAAATATGGAATGGAAGAAAGAATTCAGGAATTTGATGTATCCAGTGCAACGGTGGAACTTGCCGCGGCTGCGGTGCATTGCGAGCCGCAGCGGATTGCGAAGACACTTTCTTTTTATGTAGGTGAGCGACCGGTTTTGATAGTGACAGCAGGAGATACGAAGATCGATAATCCGAAATATAAGGCGCAGTTCAAGACGAAGGCAAAGATGCTGACTCCGGAAGAAGCAGAGAGACTGGTGGGACATGCTGTTGGTGGAGTATGCCCATTTGCAGTAAATGAGGGAGTGGATGTCTACCTGGACGTATCATTGAAACGATTTGAGACAGTCTATCCGGCCTGCGGCAGCGGGAACAGTGCGATTGAACTTACCATTCCGGAATTGGAGAAATATTCCGGATACCGCGGGTGGATAGATGTCTGCAAAGGATATTAGTTTGGTATTCTTTTTTACAGCCGGTTTTTCTTTTTTTGGGAAAATGCTTTCCGGTATGATGTGGCAGTGACGCCTTCGTACCGTTTAAAAAGCCGCATGAAGTATTTCTCGTCTGCTATGCCGATCTGTTCGCTGATCTCAGACAATGTAAGCTGTGTCTCGGAGGTCAGATAATTCTTTGCAACACGGATGCGCTGACGGTTCAGGTATTCTGTGATCGTATATCCGCTGTAACGCTTAAAGACAGAGGCCAGATAGGAGGGGTGGTAACCGAATTTTTGTGCAATTTCCGAGACGGAGAGCGCCGTGTCATAATTCAGCTGCAGCCATTCCATAAGTTCTGCGATATTTATCGGTATGTTTTCCTTCTGTTGGCTTAGATAATGATGGAAAACGAATTCATTTGCTAATTCAAGCAGCAGCGTGCTCTGGGCATAGCTGCACTGTGTGGAAGAAAGGCGGCCGAGACGCTTTGTCAGGTCAAGAAGCTGTACGAATAACACATTGACCCGGCTGTTTGCAGAGAGCGTGCCGGTTTCGGGCAGGATATAACGGGGATGTCCTTCCTTGAGGATGAGAGAGGTGGCCTGGCTTTCACTGCACGTGGCAGTATCCGATGTACTGAAGTAAAAATGGGTCCAGTAAAAGGACAATTCTCCGTCCGTAGGCTGTGTTCCCAGATGGCATTCTCCGGGTAATAGAAGAACGAACTGTCCGGGGCAGATATGATAGCTGCGTGTGCCGGACCGGATATGCAGGATGCCTTTGGTTACGGATATGAGTTCATAGGAGTCCATGGTGCGCTTGGGATGCAGGAACTGGTCTTCGTTTGTGAGGTTGCCCGCTGATAGAAATATAACGGACTGTGAGGCGTCGGATACAATATATAACATCTAAGATTTATCCACCTTTCATTGAGAAATGTATGTTGTACAATTTTAAGTAAATGATAACATAGATTGTAAAGACAGGCAATTAAAAATGCTAATATTGCGTTGCATGATTTACTGTTAGCTACGCAATATAGTACTGATATTTGTGCACGTGAAAAATGGAGGTTTAAGAAAGATGGGAAAAGCAGTAGAAGAAATCAGGGAAAGCCAGGTAAAAATCACAGATGCATTCTGGTCGCAGATGCAGGAGAAGGTTATCGATGTGGTGATACCTTTTCAGGAAAAGGTATTAAATGATGAGATTCCGGATGTGGAGAAAAGTCATGCGATTGAGAACTTCCGGATTGCGGCGGGGTTAAGCCAGGGAGAATTTTACGGAATGGTTTTTCAGGACAGCGATGTGGCAAAATGGCTGGAGGGTGTCGCCTATTCTCTGGCTGTCAGGCCGGACCCTTCGCTGGAGGAGAGAGCAGATGCTATTATTGAGATCATAGAGCAGGCGCAGCAGCCGGATGGATATCTGGATACATATTTTATCATCAAAGAACCAGAGCGCCGTTGGCAGAACCTGCAGGAATGTCACGAGCTGTACTGTGCGGGCCATATGATGGAAGCGGCAGCGGCCTATTACCGTGTGACGGGAAAGGACAGACTTCTTCATGTTACAAAGCGCCTGGCAGACCATATTATTGACAGGTTTGGACCTGAGGACGGGAAAGAACACGGATTCCCGGGACATCAGGAAGTGGAGATCGGGCTGATGAAGTTATATCACGTCACGGGAGATGAACGGTATAAGAGCATGGCCAGATATTTCCTGGAGGAAAGGGGAAAGAACCCGGACTATTTCTATGAAGAGAAGGTAAAAAGGGGATGGCAGTATTGGGGAGAATACGATCAGGAGCGCCCGGATGCAGCCTATAACCAGTCACATCAGACGATCTATGAGCAGAAAGAGGCGGTCGGCCATGCGGTCCGCGCCCTGTATATGTATACCGCTATGGCGGATCTGGCAGGAACCGATGATGATAAAAGGCTGTATCAGGCTTGTAAAACCTTGTGGGATAATATTGTCGATAAGAAGATGTATATTACAGGCGGACTTGGCGGGGATTCTGAATATGAAGCATTCGCAGGTAATTATGAACTGCCGAATGATATGGCTTATGCGGAGACCTGTGCATCTATAGCAATGATATTTTTTGCGCACCATATGTTGGAAATGGATATGGACGGCGCTTATGCGGACATTATTGAAAAAGAATTGTACAACGGCACGATCAGCGGTATGCAGTTGGATGGAAAGAAGTATTTTTATGTAAATCCGCTGGAATGTGAACCGGGGGTATCCGGGAAGCTGTTCGGATATAGACATGCTCTGCCCAATAGACCTGGATGGTACGCCTGTGCCTGCTGCCCGCCCAATCTGATCAGATTGATTACTTCGCTTGGGAAATATTGCTTCAGTGAGAGTGATACTGCGATTTATTCGCACTTGATGATCGGGCAGGAAGCGCAGATGGAAAAGGCAGATATTACTGTGAAAACCGGTTATCCATGGAAAGGGGAAACGGAATATCAGATTACGCCGAAAACGGATCAGGAATTCACTTTGGCGATCCATATTCCCTACTATGTGGATTTGGAAAAGCAGGAAGCCGTCCTGACTGTCAATGGGGAGCAATGGAATGTATCAGAGCTTATGAAAAAGGGATATGCATATATCACAAGAAAATGGGCGAAAGGAGATGTAGTTGCGCTTCAGTTCCCAATGGAGGTGCGAAAGGTGTACGCCAATCAGCATGTGCGTGAGAATGCGGGCTGTGTGGCGCTGATGCGGGGACCGGTAGTATATTGCCTGGAAGGTGCGGATAACGGCGAATTGCTCCAGAGCCTGCGTATCCCCAAAGAATTGAAGGCAGCCCCCTGTCTGTGCGAAGAAGGCGTTCTAAAAGGGCATGTGCTGCTTAAAATAGACGGGTTCCGTATGGTGACAGGTCCGAAGCTCTACAGCGAGAAACCGCCGGTCAAAGAAAGGGCGCAGCTTACCGCCATTCCTTATTACACGTGGGCGAACCGCGGCGAGAACCAGATGAGAGTCTGGGTGCAGGAGGAGCAGTAAGAACAAAGTGGGGATGAACAGGCAGGAAACCTGCTCATCCCCAATAATGCTTACATTAATGTCTTTTGGCGATCACAGAGTCGATTAACCCATATTCTAAAGCTTCGTCTGCGCTCATAAAATGATCTCTGTCCGTATCTTTTTCAATTTCTTCCACGGTATGACCTGTATTTTCCGCTAAAATGCGGTTCAACCGCTGCTTGTTTTTTTGAATAAGATCTGACATTATTCGTATATCACTGGCCTGCCCCTGAATGCCGCTGCCATGTACAGACGGCTGGTGTATCATGATTTCAGAATTCGTTAATGCCATGCGTTTTCCGTGTGCACCGCCTGCTAATAAAAAAGCTCCGAAACTGGCAGCGCGGCCTATGCATATGGTAGAAACATCACATCTGACATATTGCATGGTGTCATAAATCGCAAATCCGGCGGTTACAGAACCTCCGGGGCTGTTAATATATAACTGGATATCTTTGTCAGGGTCCTGTGCCTCTAAAAAGAGCATCTGCGCTATGATTAAGCCGGCGGAAGCGTCACTGACCTCCTCTCCCAGAAAAATAATTCTGTCAGACAATAACCGTGAAAATATATCATAGCTTCTCTCACCGCGGCCTGTCTGTTCGATCACGTAAGGAACCGTACTCATGCTGCAATCTCCTTTATTTCAGTAATAAATTTATAATATATAGGAATACAGGAATAACACATAGATATCCTGTCCTGTTTTGGCGTAAAGCTTCCGATATCCCTGTAAATCTTAGGCGGATATAGATAAGCTTGCTTAAAGGCAAAGGAAAAGGATTGCTGCGTATCATATCCGGCTTCATATGCGATCTCAATTATCGGTTTATCCGTCCTAACCAGCTTCTCGGCAGCAACCGTAAGTCTGCGGTTTTGTAAATATTTATGAATGGTAATTCCGGTATGTTCTGTAAAGATTCGATTGAGATAGAATTTGGAATAGCCGATGTTCTTCGATATATTATCCAGGTTGATTTCTTTTTCCAGGTTTTTTTCAATGTAATTTATGACTTTTCTGACAGCTTCTTTTTGGTCTTTCATTGGATATCCTCCTACTTGTATTCATGTCTATTATAGCAAGCTTAGAAGTCTGTGTCTTAATAAAAAATGCTGTTTTGGCATCAGATTTGTGCTGCATGGTATCCGGGCCGATAAAGCAATGACAGAAATTGTATTGAGCAGATACTGAAAACATGATAATATAAAATAAAACAGGAGGATTTGCCATGATCAAACCGGGAAGATTAAAAAAAGGGGACAGAATTGCCATTGTCAGCCTGTCGTGGGGAGGGTTGGGTGATCCGGCTACCATCCATAAATACCGTATTGCGAAGAGGCGGCTGGAACTCGACTTTGGACTGGAAGTAACCTGTATGCCCCATGCGCTGAAAGGGAGTGCGTTTGTGGCAGAGAATCCCAGGCTTCGCGCACAGGATTTGATGGAGGCATTTAAGGATCCATCTATATCGGCTGTGTTCAGTGCGATTGGAGGGGATGATTCCATTCGGATTCTGTCGTATGTAGATCTGGATGTGATCAGGGCTCATCCTAAGATATTTATGGGATATTCGGATACGACGATCAGCCATTTTATCATGTATAAGGCAGGCCTGTGCTCTTTTTACGGACCGTCTGTGATGTGTGAATTCGGAGAGTATGTCAGGATGTTTGATTACACCAGGAAAGCTGTGGAGGACGTCTTGTTCGGAACCTGGGAAGAATATGAGCTGCTGCCAAGCCCCGAATGGACGGATGATTATATTACATGGAAGGAAAGCAACATCCAGGTTCTCCATAAGATGAAGAAGGATATGCACGGATATGAGGTGTTGAATGGAAGCGGCACGGCAAGAGGGCATCTGCTTGGCGGATGTATCGATGTATTTATGATGGCGGTCGGAACCTCGGTGTGGCCCGTTCTGGATGAATGGAAGGATGCGGTTCTGTTTTTTGAGACAAGCGAGGATAAGCCCGCTCCGGAATTTATCGTGTATATGCTGCGGAACCTGGCGGCACAGGGAATCTTAAGTGTAATCAACGGGATCATCGTCGGAAAGCCCAAGGATGAAGCTTATTATGAAGAGTATAAGGATGCAATCCGTCAGGTGATTCTCGAAGAAGAACACTTAAATGAGTTGCCGGTTATCTATAATGTTAATATCGGGCATGCGAAGCCGATTGGGATACTTCCTTACGGAATTGAAACAGAGCTTGATTGTGATAATAAGCGTATCCGGTTTTTAGAATCTCCTACGGTTTGAATTTATGCAAGTGTCGAAATTGACCTGTAAAAGAGATTAGAAAGTGTGGTTTAGCTTAAAGGAAGCAGGTATGGATGTATGGGGGCGGATATACTTAAGAGATTTTCTTTTTTTAAGGAAGTAATGGAGGATACGGTTGACGGCTTGTGGGAGGCCGGCAGAGTAACAGAAGTGTCCAAGGGCAGTATCCTGTTTCGTGCCAAGGAGCAGGTGGATTTTGTATATTTTCAACTGACGGGTAAGTCTATGCTTTATAACCTTACTCACACGGGACAGCGGAAGATTGTGTTTATATTCGGGAAGGGAGTTTTACTGAATGATCATGTAATTAATGTACATGAAGCATCCTTGTTTTGCGAGACGATAGAAAAGAGCAAGATCTTCGCAGTTCCTGTACAGGCATTTTTAGAATGGATGGAACGGGATTTTGCACTGACCAAGGAAACTATGGTCACTCAGGAATGGAAGATGTGGCGTCTTGGGCATCAGCTTAAGAATACGACCGGAAGCATCTATATGGAGAGGAAGCTTGCGGCGAAGCTTTGGAAGCTTGCGAGGGATTTTGGCAGAGAGACACCGGCGGGGCTGGAGATCGACATCAATATGTCTGTGACTTTCCTGGCGGATATGTTGGGTGCGCCAAGAGAGACGACCTCCAGACTCTGCAGAACACTTACGGATCACGGATTGATCCAGATGAAAAAGAAGAGGATATTCATAACGGATCCTCAGAAGATATCCCATTTCTACAAAACCGGGAAAATATAACGGACAGGTAAAATATAACAAAAAATTTGGATTATTTTAGAAATTCTGTGATAAATGTCACAGAATTTTTTTGATACAATTGATAAAATATTGTCAAAATTATTATCATGTAACGGCTTGAATGAGTTCATATGGCCGGCCATACACGAAAACGTAAGAAGAAAGGAGTCACTATGGGATATCAATTAGAACGGACAGAGGCAGATACTCTGTTTGCAACCTGGGCAAAGCGCTATGATATCTTTGCACCGGTATTGATGGAAGGGGAGGGATGTTTTGCGGATACGGATGTCATCCGCTACGGTAAGGTCTCTTCCCTTAACGAGATCGTATGGGATAAGAAGTCGGATTACTCTTTTAAGGAGGTATTGCTTCATATCAATGAGACGTTGTTTTATTTCACAGAGGATCAGACTACCGTGCCAAAAGGCCCCGGGAAGGATATTCTGATCTTCCTGCGCGCCTGTGACCTGCATGCGGTGAAGAGATTGGATGAGATCTATCTGAAGAACGGGTTTGAAGATTTTTATTATGCGAGGATCAGGGAGCGGGCAAGATTCATACTGATGGGATGTGAGACAACCTGTGCGTCAGGATTCTGCGTGAGTATGGGAACGAACCGGGCGGAGGATTATGATGTATATCTGAAGGTAGAAGAAGACCTGGTATATGCGGATATCAGGTGGGAAGAGCTGGAGAACGATGTGAAACAGGCAGCCGGGGTGCAGGAGACAGAGGTGATTTTGGATGCGGTGACTAAGAACCGGGAAGAGGTCATGCTGCCGAAGAAGCTGTCAGTTGAAAGCTTTGGAAAAGAGATCTGGAAGGAATACGGAGAACGCTGCATCGGCTGCGGCCGCTGTAACTTTGTCTGTCCGACCTGTACCTGCTTCACCATGCAGGATATCTTCTATAAAGACAATCCAAAGGCCGGGGAGCGGAGAAGAGTGTGGGCATCCTGCCAGGTGGACGGATACACGGATATGGCCGGAGGCATTGCATTTCGCAAGACACAGGGGGAGCGCATGCGATTCAAGGTGATGCATAAGATATATGACTATGAGAAACGGTTTGGCTATCCTATGTGCGTAGGCTGCGGGCGGTGTGACGATGTCTGTCCGGAATACATCTCTTATTCTAATTGTATCAACCGGTTAGCAAAGGAGGAGCAGTGATATGAAGAATGAATATATTCCTCAGTTGTCGAAGATCAGAGAAGTGATCAGACATACGAATCTTGAATATACTTTCCGCATGGAATTCGACGGTGAGACGAAGCCAGGACAGTTTTTTGAAGTTTCTCTCCCCAAATACGGCGAAGCGCCGATCTCCGTCAGCGGGATTGGGGACGGGACAGTGGACTTTACCATCCGAAAAGTCGGAAAGGTAACCAATGAGATCTTTGAGAATTATGTGGGAGACCGTCTCTTCATCCGGGGACCCTATGGAAACGGATTCGATATCGATACATATAAGGGAAAGGAACTGGTTGTGATAGCCGGGGGAACCGGGCTTTCACCGGTGCGCGGCGTGGTGGATTATTTTGCGCATCATACGGAGGAAGCAAAAAGCACGACCTTGATCGCGGGTTTTAAGTCGCCGGAGGATGTGTTGTTTAAGGATGACTTTACATACTGGAACGGTCATATCAATGTGATACAGACGGTAGATAAAGCACCGGAAGGATATGAAGGACCGGTAGGAATGGTTACGAAGTATGTTCCGGAATTAGAGTTTGAAAATATCGATGATGCGTCGTTTATCTGTGTCGGACCTCCGGTTATGATCAAATTCACGGTGATGGAGATCTTAAAGCTTGGGGTAAAGGAAGAGCAGATATGGATATCCAATGAGCGGAAGATGTGCTGCGGCCTTGGAAAATGCGGCCATTGTAAGATGGGATCTACCTATATCTGCCTGGACGGTCCGGTATTTAACTATGCAGACGGCAAAGAGCTGATAGATTAGGAGGTGTCAGAATGGGACTGGATGTTAATACAAAGAAATTAAAGAAGAATGCCTTCCGTGTGTCGAAGGTTCGCGGGATAGGGGCATCCCGGATTCGTGTGCCGGGCGGGTACCTGAATGCAAAGGTGCTTGGCATGGTGCAGGAGATCGCGGAGGAATATGGGAATGGCTATGTCCATCTGACGACCAGGCAGGGGTTCGAGATCGAGGGTATACGCTATGAAGATATGGACGCAATCAACGAGAAACTTCAGCCGATCATAGAGATGCTGGAGATCAACCAGACAGACCCAAAGACCGGCTATCCGGCTTCCGGCACCAGGAATATCAGTGCATGCATCGGCAGCAATGTCTGCCCTTTTGCCAACTATAATACGGCAAAACTGGCAAAAAGGATTGAGAAGGCGGTATTTCCCAACGACCTGCATTTTAAGATTGCCTGTACGGGATGTTCGAACGACTGTGCCAAGGCAAGAATGCATGATTTTGGAATCATAGGTATGACTATGCCGCAGTACGACCCGATGCGGTGTGTGAATTGTCAGGCATGTGTCAGGGGATGCAGGCAATTGTCCGTGAACGCTCTTAGGGTAGAGAACTATAAGATCGTGCGGGATGAGGAGAAATGTATCGGATGCGGCGTCTGTATTACAAAGTGCCCAACCAGAGCGCTGACCAGGAGTAAGACGAAATATTATAAGCTTACCATTATGGGAAGAACAGGCAAGAAAAATCCACGTCTGGGAGAGGATTTCCTGGTGTGGGCAGATGCGGATAACATCATTAAGATCATCTTAAATACTTACAAGTTTGTAGAAAAATACATTTCTCCTGATGCGCCGGCAAGAAAAGAACATATCGGCTATATTATAGACCGTGTCGGATTCGAGGAATATAAGAAGTGGGCGCTTGACGGAGTAGAACTGATGCCGGAGACACAGATGAAGCATTGTGTCTATTGGGATGGTATCCATTTTGACCGTTGAAACGGATCAAAGAAGATAGAATGGGAAGCGAGGATATAGAATGAAGAAGATACAATCAGTATGTAATTACTGTGCCATCGACTGTAACCTGGACTTTTATGTAGAAGATAACAGAATAGTTAAAACTGTTCCGACGAAGGGTTATCCGGTGAATGACGGATTCTGCTGCATTAAGGGACTGTCGTTAGATAAACAGCAGAAAACAGTGAAACCTAATAGTCTCCCAAAGATCCGTCAGGCGGACGGAAGCTTTAAGAAGGTATCCTGGGAGGAAGGATTCCGGTATGTGGCGGATAAGCTCAAGGAACTGCAGGAAAAATACGGGACGGAGAGTGTGGCCGGCATCAGTACGGGGCAGTTGACATTGGAGGAATTTGCCTTATTCGGGCATGTGATGCGAGATCATTTGAAGGCAAATGTAGACGGAAATACGAGATTATGTATGGCGACGGCAGTGGTGGCGCACAAGCAGAGTTATGGATTTGACGCACCGGGATATACGCTTGAAGATCTGGAACTGTCGGATACGATTATCTTTATCGGGGCCAATCCGGTAGTGGCGCATCCCATCCTGTGGGGAAGAGTCCGGCAGAACAAGATTCCTGGGCGTAAGGTGATCGTTCTCGATCCAAGAGAGTCAGAGACGGCGATGAATGCGGATCACTGGTACGGCCTGAGGTGGAGAAGCGACCTTTTGCTTTTGTATACCATAGCTAACCTGCTGATCGAGAAGGACTACCTGGATCATACATTTATCGAAGAACATACGGAGCATTTTGATGAATTTAAGGAATTCGTCAAAAGCTATACGCTGGAGCGGGGATCAGAAGGAACGGGCCTTAGCAAAGAACAGATATTGGAACTGACAGAGTTGATTCATGGCGGCAAGCGGGTATCTTTCTGGTGGACCATGGGTGTGAACCAGGGATATGAGGCGGTAAGGACGGCACAGGCCATTATCAATCTCGCTTTGATGACGGGCAATATCGGGAAACCGGGTACCGGCGCTAATTCTATAACCGGTCAATGCAACGCCATGGGGTCCAGGTCCTACAGTAATACGGCGGTATTCTACGGCGGAGGCGATTTCACGAATCCGGCGAGAAGGGAACGGATCGCCAAAGTATTGGGGGTAGAGCAAAGCCGGCTTGCAGAGAAGCCAACCAAGACATATAACCAGATCATCGAGGGCATTAATGCGGGAGAGATCAAGGGGCTGTGGATTCTCTGCACGAATCCGAGACACAGCTGGACGAACAACGAGACCTTTGCGTCGGCGGCAAAGAAGCTTGAGCTCTTTGTGGTTCAGGATATCTATGACAATATCGAGAGTGCAGAGGACTGTACCGTGTTCTTCCCGGTGGTGCCGGGTCTTAAGAAAGAGGGGACATATATTAACCTGGAGCGGAGATTGTCAGGCATGCGCCCGGTGCTTGAAAGAGGGGAGAATGAGATCTCGGATTATGAGGCAATTCTCGGCGTGGGCCGGGCTCTTGGCATGGGAGATGAACTGAAAGGCTGGGAGACTCCAAAAGACTGCTTTAACCTGATGCGTGAATGCTCAAGGAATATGCCCTGTGACATTACCGGAGTAACCTGGGAGGCTTTGGAGAATTCTCACGGAATCCAGTGGCCGTATCCGGAGGGCAGAGAAGAAGAGCTTCGGGCAGAGCAGAGGCGCCTCTATGAGGACGGACAATTTTTCACTCCGTCTAAGAAGGCTCAGTTTATATTCGAAGAGGTGAGAGAAAACCCGCTTCCGCAGACGGAGGAATTCCCGTATATACTGAATACCGGACGCGGGAGCGTCGGACAGTGGCATACGCAGAGCAGAACGAAGGAAGTAAAGTTTGTAGAAGATGTATCGGTGAAGAGGGCTTATCTCTATATGAATACAGAGCTTGCGAAAGAGAAGGGAATCAGAGAGCTGGACAGGATCCGGGTGTATTCCGTAAACGGGCAGGATGCGGTATTCGAGGTAAAGGTAGCGGACCATGTGCAGTATGAAGAGCTGTATGCGCCGATCCACTATATTGAATGTAACAAGCTGACTCCGTCGGTGTATGACGCATATTCCAAGGAACCGTCATATAAGGCAACGCCGGTAAGATTCGAGAAATGTCAGGAGGATTCTTATGTATCGTATTAAAATTGACAGAAGCAGATGTATCGGCTGTCTGACCTGTGTGACGGCCTGTGTGGTCAGCCATGAGACAGAGAGCGCAGATGCAAGGAACAGGGTAACTATAGACAGTGAGACGAAACCGGCGCCGATCTTCTGCAGGCACTGTGAACGGCCGGAATGTGTCTATACCTGCATGACGGGAGCCATGAAGAAGAATCCGGTTACAGGATATGTGGAGTATGATAAAGAGCAGTGTGCGAGTTGTTATATGTGCATTATGTCCTGTCCTTATGGAGTGCTGAAGCATGACAGCATCAAGAAGACAGAGATCATGAAATGCAATATGTGTGTGCACCGGAGCGCGGATGGAACAGGGAATCCCATGTGTGTGGAGAAATGCCCGATGCAGGCGATTACGGTAGAGGAGGTGTAGGGATGCAGTATGTGGTGATTGGTTCCTCGGCAGCAGGCGTCAATGCGGTGAGAGAATTAAGGAAGATCGATAAGGACAGCCGGATCGTCCTGATCTCAAAAGATAAAAGTATTTATTCCCGCTGTATTCTGCATCATTATCTTGGAGGAGAACGTAATCTTGAGGGATTGTGTTTTGTAGAGAAGGATTTCGAGAGCATTTACCGGATAGAGTGGATGAAGGGGAGAGAATGCACGGAAGTGAAACCCGGGATTAAACAGGTGGTGCTGGATGGCGGCGAGACGGTAGAATATGACAAGCTTCTGATTGCGTCCGGTTCCCATACCTTCATTCCGCCGGTTAAGAATCTGAAGGAAGCGAAGAATGTGTCTGGCTTTCGCAATATCGAAGATATGGAGGTTTTAAGAGAAGCGGCGAGAAACTGCAAGAATATCATACTGATGGGATCCGGGCTGGTAGGGTTGGATTGCGCATCCGGCTTCCTTGAGCTTGGAGTGTCTGTGACATTGGTGGAGATGGCGGGATGGCTTTTGTCAAAACAGTTGGACGAACGCGCGGCATCTGCCTACCAGAAAGCTTACGAAGCAAAGGGAGTGCGGCAGTATTATGGAGTCGGGATGTCTGAAGTGGTTCTTGATGAACAGGGAAACATTACAGAAGCGGTTCTCTCGGACGGAACGAGACTTGCCTGTGACTTTGTCGTGGTAACTGCCGGCGTCCGCTCTAATGTGGAGTTCCTTGAAGGCTCCGGAATTGAGACCGGCCGGTTTGGGCTTGTATATGACGAGACAGGTAAGACCAGCGACCCGGATATCTATGGGGCAGGTGATGTATCCGGAACCAGCCCGATCTGGCCTGCGGCGGTGAAGGAGGGAATTGTGGCGGCCAGCAACATGGCGGGTGTGCCAAGGAAGATGACCGACTTTTTCGCCAGCAAATCGACTATGAATTTCCTTGGAATTCCAAGTATGTCTCTGGGCAATGTGAATCCAGAGGGTGATATGGAGATCATCTCCAAAGAAGCCTGTCCATCCGGGAGTATCTGTAAAATGCGGTATGCGGATGGGATTACGGCGGAAATCATGGATACAGGAGATAGTTATAAGAAGATTATACACAAGGACGGAAAAATTATCGGGGCAATTCTTCAGGGAGATCTGGCTTACGGGGGAATACTACAGCAGCTGATTGCAAGGCATATTGATATTACCAGAGTGAAGAAATCTGTATTCGACATTGATTATTCCGATTTCTTCCGTGAAAAAGAGAATTTTGAATACTATTATGAAGAGTAGAGATTATGTTTGTGCAGAAGGAGTTGAGCAACTAAAAATTCCGGGAGTGTACAGAGCAGAATAGGAGGCAGATATGGAGAGATTAGAGAGAATGCCGGTACCGGTCTTACCTACGTTTGTAGGTGCGCTGACACTTGGTAATGTATATGCCGGGATGAATTATGCCTGGATACGCCATCTGACAATGTGGACGGCGACGGTAATCCTGATTCTGTATATTGTGAAGCTTGTAAAATATACAGAAGTATGTAAGAAAGAGTATATGACAGTTGTACCCTGCAGTCTGTATGCGGGATTTTCCATGGTGATGATGATCCTTGGAAGTTATTATTTTGATTATGTGCCGGCATTTGGGAAGGGGATGTGGATGGCAGGGCTTATAATCCATGCGGTGCATATTCTGGTATTTACCTGGCGCAATGTGGTTAAGAAGAGAGATATCAATACCTTTGTACCAAGCTGGTTTGTGACGTATAACGGAATCATGGTAAGCTGTGTCACAGGAGGCGCCATGAATGCGGGGAATATCCTGAAAATTGTGGTATATTATGGGATTGCGATCTATTTTGTCCTGATTCCGATTATGGTATGGAGATTGCTTAAGGTGGAGGTAAAGCCGCCGGTTTACCACACCATGGCGGTGGTCCTGGCGCCCTGCAGCCTGTGTGTGGTGAGTTATCTGAATGTGATCCAGAGTCCGAATCAGACAGTGGTATATCTGTTATATCTGTGTGTGCTGGCGTCCTTGCTGTTTATCCTCGTGAAGCTTCCGAAGTTTTTCTCCTTCAGCTTTGTGCCGGGATTTGCGGGAATGACCTTCCCCATGGCAATCGGGGTGGTGGCGACGAACAAGATGTCTGGGTACTTTGCCGGTATTGGGAAGGAGTCTTTGGCGTCCATAACCGGGCAATTGGCGGGGATACAGATTTACCTGACAACGATGATCGTTGGATTTGTTTTGCTTAACTTTTTGATGATGGCGCTTAAGATAGAACGGAAATAATAATCGGTGAAAATGATACCAGCCTTGTATTTCATACAGGACTGGTATTTTATTGCTTGATATTTTCTTAAAGTTAGAGGATAATAGGGATAGGAAACTTTTGATATTTCGCAGTGTGCAGTGATAGGAGGGTCAAATGGAACGCAGGGATAAAACGAATTATTATCTGGATCTGGCTGAGATGGTTTCGCAGAGGTGTACCTGCTTAAGGCGTCATTATGGCGCGGTGATCGTGAAGAACGATGAGGTCATATCCACAGGGTATGTGGGAGCCCCGCGCGGGCGGAAGAATTGTACGGATATCGGTGAATGCGTCCGCAAGAAGATGGGGGTGCCGCGGGGAGAGCGCTATGAGCTGTGCAGGAGTGTCCATGCCGAAGCGAATGCCATTATCAGTGCATCCAGAGACAAGATGATCGGGAGTTCCATGTATCTGACCGGCATAGAAGTGGATACGGGGAATTATATCGAGAATGCCAACAGCTGTTCTATGTGCAAGCGCCTGATCATCAATGCCGGGATCAAGAAGGTGTATGTTCGTGACACAAAGGAGAGCTATCATATGATCCTTGTGAGCGACTGGGTGGAGAATGATGAGTCCATTGAAGGGGTTTTTGGGTATTAGGCTGTGTTTGCAGCGGGCATATGCAGGTGGCAGCAGAGGAATAATGAATAAGGAGAAGAGATATGTTAAGTGAGATATTGGGAATGGCGGGAGCCCTTATTCCTGTTGTATTGGCAGTAATCGTAATTTTGATTATCCTGGTAACCGGGTATGTGAAAGCATCACCGGATACCGCGTACATAATTTCGGGTCTCAGGAAGCAGCCCAAGGTTCTGATCGGCAAGGCCGGAATCAAGATTCCTTTTCTTGAGAAGAAGGATGAGCTGAATCTTCAGTTGATTCCGATTGACGTCAAGACGTCCAGTGCAGTGCCCACGGCGGATTATATCAATATCCGTGTGGATGCCGCGGTCAATGTCAAGATCAGCGACAATCCGGAGCGTTTAGCGCTTGCAGCACAGAATTTTCTGAACCGGCAGACGGATTATATTGCTCAGGTGTCGAGAGAGGTGTTGGAAGGTAATATGCGTGAGATCGTCGGCAAGATGAATCTGGAAGAGATGGTATCTGACCGGCAGAAATTCGCCAATCTGGTGAAGGAGAATGCGGAGCCTGATCTTGCAGCCATGGGGCTTGATATTGTAAGCTTTAACGTGCAGAATTTTGAGGACGGGAACGGTGTGATCGAGAATCTTGGTGTGGATAACATCGTGAAGATACAGAAGAACGCGGCGATTTCCAGAGCGGAGAGCGAGAAAGAGATTGCGCGGGCACAGGCAATAGCGAGAAAAGAGGCGAATGATGCTCAGGTAAGCTCTGATCTTGAGATTGCCAACGCAAAAGCGCGGGCACAGAAGGAGAAAGCGGTAGTTCAGGCACAGGCGAACAGGGAATCCAAGGAAGCCGAGATCAGTGCGGCGACTCTGATCGCCCAGAAGGAAAATGATCTGGAGATCCGTAAGGCGGAACTTCAGAAGGATGCGGATACCAAGAAAGCGATCGCCGATGCTGCGTATCAGATCCAGCAGGAGACAGAGAGGAAGACAGTTGAGGTCGCGACGGCGGATGCGAACCTGGCGCGCCAGGAAAAGGCGATCGCGCTGCAGGAGAAAGAGGTTGAACTTACAGAGCGTACTCTGGAGGCGCAGATTAAGAAACAGGCCGATGCAGATAAGTATGCGAAGCAGCAGGCATCGGATGCCAGACTGTACGAGATGCAGAGGAATTCCGAGGCGCAGCTCTTCGAGCGTCAGAAGAATGCGGAGGCCGAGAAGTTCGAGCGGGAGAAGGAGGCCGAGGCTATGCGCGCGACGGCGGAGGCTCAGAAGTATGCTATGGAGCAGGAAGCCGCCGGTATCCGGAGCAAGGGGCTTGCCGAGGCAGATGCGATCAAGGCGAAAGCCCTTGCCGAGGCAGAGGGTATTGAGAAGAAAGCGGAAGCGATGAAGATGATGGGGGAGGCGGCGATCCTTGAGATGTATTTTAAGGCGATGCCGGAGATTGCAAGAAATATCGCGGAGCCGCTTGCCAAGGTAGATAAGATTACCATGTACGGGGACGGCAATACGTCAAAGCTTGTGAAAGATATTGTGGGAACATTTACGCAGGTATCGGACGGATTGAAGGAATCAACAGGGGTTGATGTTCAGGCAGTTTTATCGGGATTCCTGGGGGCGAAGCTCTCGGAAAAGGATGTGAATAAGGTCGAAGTTGTTCAGCAACCGGTTGCAGAGAAAGGCGGGGACGAAGCTTAGTATGAATTTATTTAAGAAACGGTCTGAAGGGGAACCACAGTGTGAGAATGAAGATGTGCAGGAGATGAGCAAGGTAAAGAGGGTGCTCAGAGAATGCTTTCAGATGATCGTAGTTCCGGTTGCGCTTGCTTTATTCTGCGGTAAGGTTCTGATCGTCAATGCCAACATTCCGTCAGGATCCATGGAGAATACCATTCATCCAGGGGACCGGGTGATAGGCTCGCGCCTGGCTTACCTGAATCAGGATCCGCAGCGGGAGGATATCATCATCTTCCGGTTTCCCGATGACGAATCGCAGGTTTTCATCAAGCGGATCATCGGGCTTCCGGGCGAGGAGATTGAGATCGTGGACGGCCGGGTATATATAGACGGAGCGCAGGCGCCTCTTGAGGAGGCATATCTCAAAGAGGTTCCCCAGGGGAGCTTTGGACCTTATGAGGTCCCGGAGGATTCCTACTTTGTGATGGGTGATAACCGGAATAATTCTCATGACTCCAGGTTCTGGGAGAATCATTTTGTGACCAGGGATGAGATTCTGGCGAAGGCATGGTTTCAGTATTATCCAAGGATTGGGCTGGTAGATTAGTGTCAGATGACGGTGCAAAGGCATGTCAGCCAATATACGGAAAGGAAGAAAAAGTGAAATATATTCGGAGAATATGCTGCGGACTTCTTATATTTCTTGCAGCGAATATACCAATGTTGAAGTACCTTTTGTCATCGAAAGGTATTATATTTCCGAAGCTGGGGGGCATTATATTAATGCTCCTTTTGGTTTTGGGGGTGATTGCGGTCAATATTGTTCCGGCGTTTTCTAACCGGAGACTTCCAGGGAAGAGACTTAGGATATGTGCAGACGGGTGTGAGCTTCTGATTTATTTTCTGATATCGGTAAGCGCATCGGTGATATGTCTGCTCGTCACGCTGCCGATGCTGTTTTCGGGAAATAAAATGATATGGCTTATAGACCTGATCTGCGTAGTCCTTGTGGAAGCGGCTGTCTTCTGGAGCGGAATCATCCGGGTGTACCTGACGTCCGCCCAGATCGGGATCAAATGGCGGGTTATTGGGATGGTGTGCGGCTGGATTCCGGTGGTGCACCTGGCTGTTCTCCTGAAGATTATTCGGATGGCCTCAGACGAGTGGGAGTTCGAGAGCGGGAAGATCATGCAGGCCCAGGAGAGGAAGGATGAATATCTGTGCCGGACCAGGTATCCGATCCTGATGGTGCACGGAGTGTTTTTCCGGGATTTTAAATATTTTAATTACTGGGGACGGATACCCCAAGAGTTAGAGAAGCATGGGGCCGTGATATATTATGGAAACCACCAGTCTGCGGCTTCTGTTGCGGACAGCGGGAAGGAACTGGCGGACCGTATCAGACAGATTATTGACGAGACCGGCTGCGAAAAGGTCAATATTATCGCACATTCGAAGGGAGGGCTGGATGCAAGATATGCAATCAGCCGTCTTGGAATGGAGAAATATGTGGCGTCTCTTACCACCGTCAACACGCCGCACAGAGGCTGTATCTTCGCAGATTATCTTCTGAATAAGATTCCTGCGGCGGCGAAGGATAAGGTGGCAGAGAGTTATAATTCTGCATTGAAGGTGCTGGGAGATGAGACTCCGGATTTTATGGCGGCAGTGACGGATCTTACGGCTTCTGCCTGCCGGGAATTTAATCGGGAGGTGTTGGATCGGCCCGGGATCTATTACCAGAGTGTTGGATCGAAGCTTAATGTAGCATCGGGAGGGCGTTTCCCTCTTAATTTCTCCCATCAGCTTGTAAAATATTTTGACGGGCCGAACGACGGTCTGGTGGCGGAGAGTTCTTTCCCGTGGGGAGAGGATTATACATTTCTTACAACCAGCGGAAGGCGGGGAATCTCCCACGGTGATATGATTGATCTGAACCGTGAGAATATCAGGGATTTTGACGTGAGAGAATTTTATGTGGGGTTGGTGAACGGACTGAAGGAGAGAGGAGTCTGAACGCTATGCGGGTGAATGTCCATCCATGAATTGTCTTTTAAATAGTTCTTTAGACGACGTATTCAGACATAAGTACCTAAAATGTGTTAGTTGAATATTATTAATTATAAGGTATTTTTGTTAAGGAGGATTATGGATGGAGGGACAGTTCGTATGGAGAGAAGAATACAACATTGGTGTGGACATCATTGATAAAGAGCATAAAAGGCTTTTCAAGATTATCAACAAACTGTTTGGATTTACCGACGAGAAGAATAAGAGCCAATGGGCCTGCCAGGAGGGTATCAAATTCTTCAAGGATCACGCAGTGAAGCATTTTGCGGAGGAAGAAGAATACATGGAAGCTGTCAATTATGAAAGGCTTGAGGTACACAGGCATATTCACCAGGAATTTCGGGAAAGGACGCTTCCGGCGCTGGAAGAAGAACTGGAACAGACAGATTACAGTGCGGATTCGGTAGATCATTTCCTTGGAGTCTGCGCCGGATGGCTGATCGGGCATACGCTGATGGAAGACCGCGCAATTGCGGGGAAAGGCAGGAGCAGGTGGATAAAGCTTCTTCAGGGGAAGGAACAGGAGGCAATGAAGAAGGTTCTTCTTCAGTTGATGTATGATCTGTTCCGTCTGGAGGCATCTGTGATCAGTGAGACATACGGCGGGGAGAGATTCGGCAAAGGTATCTATCATCGCCTGGTTTACGGTACAGATAAGGAGGACGAGAGAGGGGAAATATTTCTGGTGTTTGAAGAAAAGCTTTTGCTCAATACGGTTGGAAAAGCTATGGGCATCAAGACAAATAAGCTTAACGCCATCTTAATGAATGCGGCAAGATATACGGCGCGCCAGTTTGCGGGATGTGTCAAGGAGCATCTGCCGGATATGGCGGGGTATGAGTTAAAAGAAGAGAACCTTCTCACTTATGAAGAGTTTCAGAATATATTCGAACACGAAAAGTTACAGGTCAGTCTTTTGATCGATACGGGTGAAGGATACTTTGCATACTGTGCAATCGCAAAGCGCTCGATGAAAAAGGTAGATGCCGCGCCGATAGGCTCGGATAATGCGATCGCCGAGGTAGAGAAATATCTTATGAAGAGGGAAAGCCGTCGGAAAAAGAAGGTGCTTGTGGTGGATGATTCCGTTACGATAAGGCATGGAATCAAGAAACTGCTGGAAGATGATTATGAAGTGTCTCTTGCGCCATCCGGCACGGCCGCGCTCCGATGTGTTATTCTGGATCGGCCGGATTTGATGCTGTTGGATTATGAGATGCCGGTCTGTGACGGACAGCAGGTGCTGGAGATGATTCGTTCAGAAGAGGCGCTGGCAGACATCCCAATCATATTTCTGACCGGAAAGACGGATTCGGATACTGTCAGAAGACTGGTGGCTTTAAAGCCGGACGGATATCTGATTAAGTTTTTGAAGCCCGCGCAGATCAAACAGAAGATAGATGCTTATTTTGGAAGGGAAACAACCAGATGAGGTGATGGTATGGCGACGATACTGATAGCAGAAGACGAGAAAGAGATGCGGGAGATCCTTGCGGACTGCATGAAACGGGGAGGCCATGCCTGTATTACCGCAGAAGACGGGATAGAGGCGGTCATGGCGCTGAAAAATAACGCGGTGGATCTGGCGATCCTTGATATCATGATGCCGCATTTGGACGGCTTTGATGTCTGCAGGAAGGCAAGGGAGATGAATTCTGTACCGATCCTGTTCCTGACTGCGAAAAGTGATGAGAATGATAAATTGAAAGGTTATGAATACGGCGCTGATGATTATATGACGAAGCCTTTCAGTCTTAAGATATTGCTTGCAAAGGTGAATGCGCTGCTTCGGCGTGCGGGGAATGTCTCCCAGGGTGCCCTGCAGGCGGGCGGGATTGTCTTATACCCGTCATCACACCAGGTAACGGTAAACGGCATAGAAACGGAACTTACCCATAAGGAATTCGAGATGCTGTATCTGTTTATGAGAAATACAAATCAGGTATTTTCACGCGGGCAGCTCCTGAATTCTATCTGGGATTATGACTATGAAGGGAATACGCGCACGGTTGATACTCATATTAAGACACTGCGGCAGAAATTAGGAAGCGAGGGTTATCATATTGTAACATTGATTCGATCCGGTTATAAATTCGAGGAATAAGATATGAAGAAAAGAACATTTTACGAGCTTAGAACAATACGCAGTAAGACGATGGCACTGTCCAAACTGGCGGGCGGTGCCATCGTACTGTTTTATCTTGTCACGGAAGGACTGCCGGTTGACCGAAAGATTAGTTTTTGGATCTGGTTTGTATTGCTGGTTACCGTGATTATGACTGTGGATTTCCTGCTGGGAAAGTTGATCTCCAAACCTCTTGGCAGAATCAACGATACGGCAGGGCAGATGGCGCGGCTTGATTTTACGGCGCATTGCGATATCCGGACAAGGGACGAATTTGGTGAGCTGTCGGGGAGTTTGAATACTATGTTTTCTAACCTGCAAAATGCGTTGGATAAACTGGAGAAGGCCAATGCCAGGCTTGAAAAGGATGTGGAGCAGGAGAAAATGCTGCTTGAACAGAGAAAAGAACTGACGGACAGTCTGTCCCATGAGATGAAGACTCCGCTGGGGCTTATACGGGCTTATGCGGAAGGATTGAATGAGGAAGCAGATCCCGGAAAAAGGCAGCAGTATATTGATTCCATTCTAAATGCAACAGAGCGTATGGATCATATCATTGTCTCGCTTTTGGATTTGTCGGCGTTGGAGTCCGGGGCATCGAAGCTTACGGAGGAACGGTTTGAGTTCATAGAACTTGTGGAAACAATAACGGGGCGTCTGATTCTTGACACTCCTGATCCGGCTTACCGTTTTCAATATGGCCTTCCGAATGAGAAGATCCATGTGACGGCAGACAGACAGCGGATAGAGCAGGTATTAAGCAATCTGATTGGGAATGCGAAGAAATACGTCCTGAGAGGAGGCGTTATCCGGCTGACGGTAAGCCTTGACGGGGATATTCTGCTGTTTTCCATTTATAATGACTGTGCTTCGATGACTGAGGAGGAGATAGGGAAAATATGGCAGAAGTTCTATCGCTGTCCTGATAATAAACATGAAGGATCCGGGCTGGGGCTTGCGATCGCCGCCCAGATATTATCCATGTACCAGGCTGATTACGGTGCGCGCAATGTTGATAAAGGGGTTGAGTTTTTCTTCCGTTTTCCGGTGCTGATACAGAATATATGATTTATTTCACATCAATTTCACAGGAACCGCACTTGGATTTCACTTCGGTGATATAAACTGATACCAGCAAAAACAATTGATGGAAAGGAGAGTTGTTATGTTTTTAGGTATGGAGTGGTATTGGTGGCTGGTTATCGCGGGAAATGGGGTGAAGAAGAATGATCGGAGTAAAGAAGCTGACTTTCTCATACGGGAAAGATAAAGAGGCGTTGCACGGTCTGGATTTTACAGTGGAGGAAGGGGAGATATTCGGGTTCCTGGGGCCAAATGGGTCCGGGAAATCAACGACGCAGAAGATACTTACCGGAATCTTAAAAGGTTATGGAGGAAGAGTATCCCTGCTTGGGCAGGATATTGCTGCAGTGAACACACACGACTTGTTGAAGAAGATAGGGGTTTTGTTTGAATTCCCGTACCTGTATGCGAATTTAAGCGCCGTAGACAACCTGAGATATTTCGCGTCCTTTTATCCAAAGGATCAGGTACGTGAAGTGACGGAATTATTGGAAAAACTGGAATTTAAGAGAGATTACCTTAAGAAACCGGTGTCTTCGTATTCGAAGGGAATGCGCCAGAGAGTCAGCATGGCCCGGGCTCTGCTGAATAGCCCCAGGCTTCTGTTCCTGGACGAGCCCACCAGCGGTCTTGATCCGTCAGGGGCAGTCCTGTTCCGAAAATTGATTGAAGAGGAACGCGGGAACGGTACCACAATATTTTTGACAACGCATAACATGGTGGATGCGGATATTCTGTGTGATCGGGTTGCGTTTATTCTAAACGGCAATATTGTAGCTCTTGATACGCCCCAGAACCTGAAGAAACAGAATCAGACAGATACGAAGGAGCCGACCCTGGAGGAAGTATTTATCCGATACACAGGAAGGGGGTTTGAGGAGTGAGAGAAAGTTTTGTTACACTTCTTAAAAAGGACTTCCGCCTGTGTGTATCCGGCGGCTTTTTCCTGCTGGCGCTGGGATCGCTGGTCTTATATTCTTGCTATATCAATCTGTTCTATGTGAAGGTTGACCAGGAGATATTCCCTGTCTGCCGGTATGATCCCGGGAAGGTGTATGGAGAAAAAATCCCGGGGGTTATAGACGCGGAAAGTACGCAAGAATTGAAAAGTATGTGTGAAGACGGCTTTTCTGTGGGGATTCAGGTATCGGAAGATTTTCCTTCTAAGGGAGAACAAAGTGTTGTGATGGCATCTTGTGGTATGGAAAAGATCGATCATATCCGTAAGGCATATGCTGTGTCAAAGATCTTAGGAGGGAGTGCAAAAGGCCGGGTGGAAAGCCTGTCATCGGGTTCGGAGATTATAGGAGAAAACAGCAAAGAGATGAAGAACCGAAGGGAGATTACTGCAGAATTCCTGTTTTTTGAATTGTCAGCGGTAGGTTTCCTTGGGCTGGCATCGCTTTTGTTCAAGGAAAAACAGATGGGAGTTATCCGAATCCATGCAATTTTGCCGGTATCTAAAAATGAATTTATCCTGTCAAAGCTGATACTGTTTTTGTTATCGGATCTGATCTTTGCCGCACTTTTAACAGTGGTTAATCTTGGAACAGGAGAAGGGCTTGCTGCCCTGCCCGGTGTCCTGGTACAGGCAGGTATTTTGTCTCTCATCATGACTTTGACAGGGTTCTTATGTGCGGTTGTGCTGCCGGATTTTAAACAGTTTTCCCTGGTTTACCTTGTGCTTGCGGTTTTCGTCACAACGCCGGTTTTTCTGACAGGGCAGACGGGCATAGAGATGAGATGGATCCGGTTTCATCCTATGTATTATCTCTTTGGGGCAATGAAAGATGCGTACTTTAAGGAGCTGTCGGAAGGCGTTATATATTATGCAGTATGTATTGCCGCCATAGTGCTGCTGTTCCTGACCGCCAGGTGGGGATTAGGAGAAGAGATGAAGAAGGAGGGGTGATGGTATGAGTTGGACCGGATTGAAATATCAGTTCAAAGCATTAGGGCGTGACAAGCTGTGTGTTCTTACTTTTCTGCTGCCGATCATTGCCGGAGCTTTAGTCAGCCTGATGGGGGATGCGGACTTCTCTTCTGTGGCAGAACCTTCCTTTGGCATCATCGAAGATGATCTGTCAGGGGAAATGACAGAATGGCTTGAGACAAACGGTACCGTGGAGATATATAAGAGCAGGAAAGATCTTGATTTGGCAGTGCTGGAACCGTCTACACAGACAATAGGGGTGTTGTCAGACGATACGGGGTTAAAAACTGTCCGTGCCGGTGATGAGCTTACTATGTATGCGGAGATTGCGGACAAATTATGGCAGCTCTGGGAGCAGAGAGATATGGCAGAGCAGTTTGAGAGCAGGATTCTTCCAGCAGACAGCGGGAATGATATCTTAAAACCTCTGCTGCTTGTGATCGTCATGGCCACGGCCCTCTTCATGGGGTGCACCTTTAATGCCATGAACATCCTGGGTGAAAAAGAGGACGGGATTGTGTATATCAATGATATTCTGCCTATGACAAGGACACAGTATGTGAGACAGAAGATTACGGTCGGCTTCCTTGGAGGATTTTTTTCTGCTGTGATAACTGCTCTGATCTGTGTGAGGATTACTATTGCCCAGATCCTGCCGCTGTTGTTTTTGATGGTTCTGTCCTCATGGATAGCTGCTTTGATGGGGTTATTTATTGCGCAGTTTTCTGGCGGATTGATGGTTGGGATCGTGTATATTAAGATAATTATGATCTTCTTTCTGGCTTTGCCGATTCTTTTCTATCTGCTGGTTCCAACAGATAGTATATGGTATGGACTGAGCTATCTGTTCCCGTCCGCCGCAACCTTCTACGGGCTGATGGGATTGATGAACGGAAAGACGGATATTGTCAGGGAGCTTCTGGCGCTGGCAGCGCATAGTACGGTATGGCTGATGATATATGCGGGAGTTGCCAGACAGCGGAAACAGGTAGTATCCTCCTAATAGAAATACAATATAAAAAACGGGATAAAAAGTGAAAAAATATTCACTTTATACGAAATTAAGGTGAAAAGTATAAATATTTTTATTTTTATCGCCCGAATGAATCCGTATAATTGTCGTAAAAAGTACTTATACAAAGTTATTAAAGGAGGAGACAAAATGGATGTAATGCAGATCGCAAATGGACTGCCTATGTGGATTGCCTGTGGGATTCCCGTAGTATTCGTAATTATTCAGGCCGTTCTTTTTGCAAAGGGGGCGTACAGTGCGGGAAAGAAGGTAGGTCTTACAGACGATAAGATGAAAAAGGCGATGAAAAGCAGCGCCGTGACATCGATCGGGCCATCCATCGTAGTGCTCAGCGGTATGCTTTCGCTGCTGGTAACGGTAGGAGGGCCGGTAGGATGGATGCGTCTTTCCATGATCGGTTCCGTAATGTTTGAGTCCATTGCGGCGGGTCTTGGCACTTCCGCGGTAGGTGTAACCTTAGGTACGGACGCAATGACAGAAGAGGCGCTTGGCATGGCAGTCTGGACCATGATATTGTGTTCTGTCGGATGGGTGCTGTTCGCAACATTTTCGGCGAATAAGATGGAGAAGATCGAACACAAGCTTTCCAAAGGAAATGCAGGAACGTTGACAACGATTGCCTCGGCAGCGATCATCGGTGTATTTTCAGCTATGGTTGCAAGCCATATATCTAAGCCATTCTATTCTATGGTGCAGAAAGCCGATGCAGCGGCGATGTCATCTGCATGGCATAATATGCTGGCATGTATCTTTGGGGCTGTTATCATGTTTGTGCTGACCAGGATTGCCAATAAAAAAGATATCGGCTGGCTGAAAGAGTGGTCGCTTACAATTACGATTCTGGGCGCGATGATTATTACGGCGCTGATATAGGGAGGATGAGAATATGAACAGTGATTTTTATAAGGAAGAATATACACCGCAGATCAACAGGATAGGTAAGATAACAGGTTATCTGGGGGTTTTGGTTGCATTTACTCCGGCGCTTGTGCTGGCGGTGGTATACGGTATCGTTCCGAAGCCGGCGGCACTTTTGACTGCATTTATCAGCGGAGCCAGCGCATTCGGCGTATTGTGGTTCGTTGAGCCGATCTCTTATTTCCCGGTTGTAGGGCCGGCGGGAACTTATATGGCTTTCTTATCAGGAAATATTTCTAATATGAGAATTCCCTGTGCAAGTATGGCGCAGGTCGCGGCAGAGGTTGAACCAGGTACAGAAAAGGGTTCTATCGTTGCGACTTTGGGTATGGCGGTATCCATTATCATCAATGTATCTGTATTGACGATCGGCGCGATTCTTGGAACCTCTGTGCTTGCCCTGCTTCCAGAGTCCATCAAGGCAGCCCTTAATTATCTGCTTCCGGCTCTTTTCGGTGCTTTGCTGGTTCAATTTGGTATGAAGATGGTCAAACACAGTGTTATAATGGTTGTAGTTGCATTTGCACTCTACTTTGCAATCGGTATCGGTGTGTTTAACTGGCTTCCGGGCGCATCAAACTGGCTTGGAACACTTGGATGTGTATTTATCAGTATTGCAGTAGGCATTTCAACCATATCGAATGCGAAAAAAAATGCATAATGTCAGAAGGATAAACTGTTGAAGGGAAGAGAAGATAATGGAAAAGAAAGATCTTCATGATGAAGTGAAGAAGATGAAATCACTGCTTGAGTCTGCCAGCAGGACGATCTGGGAGCATCCGGAAGCCGGGGGCACTGAAAAGGAGTCTGCGGATTATTTCAGGAAACTTCTTGACGGGGAAGGGTTTAAGATTGTGAATGAAGACCATCTGGAACATGCTTTTTATGCAGAATATGGTTCGGGAAAACCCGTGATTGCGATTCTGGGAGAGTATGATGCACTTCCCGGCCTGTCACAGAAGGTGGCGGATAATAAGGCGCCTGTGACAGAAGGAGGGCCGGGACATGGCTGCGGACATAATCTGCTTGGTGCTGCTGCGGCGGTTGGTGCGATTGCAGTAAAGCGCTATCTGGAGGCAGAGAAGATCAGCGGGACAGTACGTTTTTATGGCTGTCCGGAGGAGGAACTCTTAAGCGGTAAGGTTAAGATGATATATTATCATATGTTTGATGGTTGTGACTTTGCAATCAGCTGGCATCCCATGAGCGCCAACATGGTTTATGACAATGGATATCTGGCAAGTGCGTCGGCACATTTCAAGTTCAAGGGGAGAAGTTCCCATGCCGCGTTTGCACCTGAACTTGGAAGAAGTGCATTGGATGCAGTTGAGCTGATGAATGTCGGTGTCAATTATCTAAGAGAGCATGTGACATCCAAAGCGAGGATTCATTATACGACGGACAGCGGCGGATTTGCTCCTAATATCGTGCCGCCGCTGGCAGGCTCCTGGTATTTTGTACGCGCGCCCTACATATCAGATGTAAAAGAGATTCTCGAAAGGATAAAGAAAGTAGCAGAAGGAGCGGCGCTTATGACAGAGACCGAGGCGGAGATAAAGGTTGACTATGGGTGCTGTGAAATGTTGGAAAACCATGCCTACGGAGACCTTGCATATCAGAATATGAAGGAGGCAGAACTTCCGGTCTTTGACGAAGAGGAGACGGCATTTGCCGGGCGTCTGCTCGATACTGTGGCAAAAGCAGATGCAGAAAAAGCGCAGAAGTTATATGACACAGAAGGCAGGCCGATGACCTGGAAGCTGAATAAACGTAATCTGTATCAGGTGAATCCGCTGACGGCATCCTCTGACAGCGGAGATGTCAGCCATATAATGCCTATGTGTGTCGTCTCTACCTCCTGCTGGCCTGCAGGCGTAGCGCCTCATACCTGGCAGGCAACAGCCGCCGCAGGATGTTCATTGGGAGAAAAGGGAGCATTGAGTGCGGCACAGATCATCGCGGGCATTGCGTATGATCTGTATAATAGACCTGAGAAGAGGGAAGCGATCCTGAAGGAGTTTCTAGAGAAGAAGGACGAATATGTTCCAATGTATGAAGCGTAGTTTTGATTAAAGTAAAATACGGTTATTCATTACTTCCTGGTACTGAGCTGTAAAGTTACAGGATGATAATGAATACACGAATCCAGCCCTTTCGTCGGAGACGAGCTTTTTATGGGCTGGATTCATTAATGTAAGCAGCCGGTCAGAATGTAAATTGTAACAAACATCGGTTTCTTGACACAAGGTCAGGGCTGATATTATACTTATGTTAGATATTATTTATCAGGGAGAGATGGAGATGGGAATTGCGCTGTATCAACTGTTGGCACAGGAGTATTTTAAAGATTTTCGTGTCATAGCGGGGCACAAGGGGTTGTCGAGAGAGGTGCAGGGAGTCGCGGTTATGGACGCGCCTGACGCACTTCGGTGGACGAAGGGAAAGGAACTGATCATGACTTCCGGATATGCATTGTCGAAGGAGCCTTATTGTCTGGGGCGGAGTTTTCAGGAGGGTGCGGCGCAGCTGGCTACCGGGCTCATGATCAAACGGCAGCGTTATCTGGATACGATCCCGGAGCACGTGGTTGAATTATTTGACCGATATGATGTGCCGCTGATCAGTATGCCTTTTGAGATTGCATTTATGGATGTTATAAATCAAGTAAATATTGCAGTGATGAATCAGGCATTCAAGCGTTTCCGCATCCGGAACGACAGCGTATTTCAACTGTCAAACCTAAGCTTTAAAGAGAGAAAGATAAAGAAGATCCTGCAGGCTGTTGAGGCCGAAATGAATTTCCCTGCATTTCTGTATGATATCAATGAAGAAAGGTCTTATTACAGCTCTGCTAATTTCAAACGGATATCCGAGAGCTTTCATCTTAAGGATGAAGATTACTGGCAGCCGTCAAGAGAGCACAGCAGGCACAGCTTGTGTGAGCATATGCATATGACCAGATACCGGCTGATCGATCCTGTGAATCCGGAAGGCCCAAGGATCAGCTGGGTGTTGATTCCGATCATTATGAACGATGTGACACAGGCATATTTTGTGGTGATGGAGGCAAAGGAGTTTCTGGATTACTGTGATGAGTATTCCATACGGATTGCTTTTTTGGAGCTGCAGTCGGTCTACGAACAGATCATGGTTGCGCAGAGTATCGGAAACATAGGGTTTGAGAACTTTGTACTGTATGCGCTTAATTATGACGAGAAGGATCAGGAAAGATTGATCTATCAGGCAAGCCAGCATGGGATATCTATATCCAAAAAATACATTTGCATCATGTTTTCCCAGACAAAGGATGCGGCGGTAAGTGCCAGGGATGAACGAAAGAACTTTGTGAGGAGTTTTATGGACAGCGCTGTCTCAAAATTCGGAAGGATAGCGTTTTTAGATGAGAACAAAGGAATCATTCTCTGGGATATACAGGAAGAAAATAAATATAATCTGGAATATCTTAAAAGGATGTTGGAGGAGTTCCGTCTTAAGGTGGAAGAAAAGTGTAAGGATATGGAGCTGGAGTTCGCGATATGCGGGGATGCAGTCAGTTTGTTGTCTTTAAAGGATGGGATAAAAAAGTGCCAGAAGGTGATGACGATGGGAAGGAAACTATTTCCGCAGAATCATATCTGGGATTATGGGATGCTTGGCCCTTATGCGTGGATCGATATTCAGGAGGACGAGCTGGAAGCGATGTTGAGCCAGTACCGTCTGCTTCTTCAGGATGAGAAAAACAGAGAGCCTCTGAAAACTTTGAAGATATATCTGGAAAATAATATGAATTACAGCATTACTGCGGAGAAAATGTATGTGCATGTCAATACGATACGTAAAAGAATCGATAAGATGAAAGAGCTTCTGGACATATCACTTGACAACCGGATCGCGAGGCTTAAGCTGGAGATGCTGTTGCAGTTTTTGCAATTGTAGTCCGAAATTTTGAGGAGAATAAGAATAAAGGGATGTGAACAATATGGAGAAGAAGAGACAGGAAACAGTCAAAGAATTACATGAGAGGTTCGAGTTCCGGGATATCTGTCCTGGCGAGGGGGGACAGGCTGCAGAGATTGAAAGGATATGCTTTCCGCCCAATGAAGCGTGTTCCAGGGAGATGATGCTTAAGCGTGTTGCGAAGGCGCCGGATTTATTCCTGGTGGCGGTTGACAGAAGTACGGGGAGAATAGCCGGATTCTTAAACGGACTTGCTACGGATGAGAAGATCTTCCGGGATGAGTTTTTCACGGATGCAAGCCTGCATGTCCCGACAGGTGAGAATATCATGCTGCTGGGGCTGGATGTACTGCCTGAATATCGTATGCAGGGGCTGGCGCGGGAGCTTATGGCCTGCTATTATAGAAGAGAGAGCAGGAGAGGCAGGCGCATGCTTTTGCTTACATGCCTTGATTCCAAGGTAGAGATGTATGAGAAGATGGGATTCTATGACAGAGGTATCGCGAACTCGACATGGGGCGGTAGCAAGTGGCATGAGATGAGCCGTGAGATTGATGGTTATGGGGTTTGAGAATCAGATGAATTAATTGAGAGGTCTTGTGCAGAAGTATTCTGGGTTTCGTTTTTCAGGCGGGAAGGGAAAGCTGACAAGCAAGGATGTGTTGGTGAGATAAACAAATGATTTATTAAGAGGAAGAGTAATGGCAAAATCAAGTATGCAAAAGAAGAAAATATTATTGATTATGAGAGAATTATTAGAAAAGACGGATGAAACACATCCATTGTCGATAACAGAATTGATTCTGATGTTGTCTGAGAATGGTATTTCAGCAGAGCGAAAAAGTATCTATCATGATATTGAAGTGTTGAGAGAGTTTGGCATTGATATTGAAAACCGGCGTGAGAAGCCTGCAGGATACTATGTTGCCAGTCGAGATTTTGAGCTTCCAGAACTGAAATTGTTGGTAGATGCCGTACAATGTGCAAGATTTATTACAAAGAAAAAGTCTGAGGAGTTGATCCGTAAATTGGAAGCTCTTGCCAGCAAATCAGAAGCAGTACAGCTTCAGAGACAGGTTTTTGTTGTCCATCGTAATAAAACCGTAAATGAAAATATTTACTATAATGTGGATAAGATTCATACTGCAATATCACAGAATACTATGATTCGTTTTCAATATTACGAATGGACGATTGCGAAAGAGATGAAACTTCGGAGAGAAGGGATGTTTTATGAGATTAGCCCGTGGGCGCTTACCTGGGATGATGAAAATTATTATATGATAGGGTTTGATCAGGTTGATCGAGTGGTTAAGCATTATAGAGTAGATAAGATGGTTAAGCTAGATGTAATGAGACGTTCAAGAGAAGGGAGGGAGTTATTTGCTAAATTTGATTTGGCCAGTTATTCACAGAAAGTATTTGGAATGTTTGGTGGTGAAGAAGAGGAAATTCGGATAATATGTAAAAATGATCTGGTAGGTGTAATGATTGATCGCTTTGGAAAGAACGTCTGTATTCATCCAGTTAATGAAGATTCTTTTGTAATTACAGTAAAGGTTAATGTGAGTCAACAGTTTTTTGGATGGCTTTTTGCCTTGGGAAATAAAGTTAAGATTGAGAGTCCGGCCAGAGTTGCCGAGCAATTTGAAAATCATTTGAAAGCGGTTAAAGGATGTTACAAATAGATGTTCGAAGGTTCAGGCAAGATTATTGGACAGGAAGTGTGATATACTTTATAAAAATAAAAAAAGACCTGTAACCAGATCTTAAAATTCTGCACAATGCAGCAAAAGGATTTGAATAAATTTTTATTTGAACTTGTAGTGTAATCTCGTATGGTAGTGAATCATTCGAGACATTTATAACTATAAAGGATAAAGAAGCATTTGTCAATATAAAAATCCAAAAAAGGGGGATATTTGTATGAGTGTTAAAAAAGATTACTTCTTAGGGCTTGATATAGGTACTGATTCCGTCGGATGGGCAGTAACAGATTCAGAATATCATATTTTAAGACGAAAAGGGAAATCATTGTGGGGAGTAAGGTTATTTGATGCAGCAAACACTGCGGCAGAACGTCGGACATTTCGGACAAACAGGCGGAGAATACAGAGAAGACGGCAGAGGATCCGGCTGTTACAAGAATTATTTGCGGAAGAAATGACGAAAGTAGATCCAGGTTTTTTCCAAAGGATGTCTGACAGTGCATTTTGGCAAGAGGACAAGCAAGAGCAACAGATATATTCACTTTTCGCGTGTAAGGATTATACAGATGTTGATTATTACAAAGAATATCCTACCATTTATCATTTAAGAAGTGCGTTGATTCAGGAAAAGAGGGAATTTGATCTTCGGCTGGTCTATCTGGCCCTTCATCATTTGATGAAACACAGAGGACATTTTTTATTTAACGGAAGTATAAATAATGTAACATCGTTTCATACGACATTCCAGACTTTTTTGGACTGTCTTTCTGATGAGTTTGAAATAGAATTGGAATGTGATTCAGAAGAAAGGTTTGCTGAAATCCTAAAGGATAAGCATTCCAGAAAGACGGCGAAATGTTCTGAATTAGAAAGTCTCTGCCATATAGGGAAATCAGACAAGCAATTAAAAGAGCTTTTGAAGTTGATAACTGGTATGAAAGCGAGTTTAAATATTATATTTAGTGAAGACGATCTAGCGGATATAGAGCATAATAAGATTAGTTTTTCAGAGAGCAGTTACGATGAAGTCCGCCTTGCTTTAGAAGATGAGATTCAAGAGAGAACGGGAATTTTGGATATTTTTCATGCGGTCTATAGTTGGGCAATTTTGGCAGATATTCTGGAAGGCGGTGAATATGATGGAAATTCGTATCTAAGTGTTGCAAAGGTAAGCACTTATAAGAAGCATGGTGACGATCTGCGGATATTGCGAAAATTGATTCGAGAATATTGCCCGGATCAATATAAATCTTTCTTTTCAGAAGCAGGGAAGGATAATTATTGTGCTTATGTGGGGACTTTGAAAAAGAATGGAAAGAAACAGCAAATCAAGCGTTGTGGTCAGGAAGAGTTTTATAAAGCATTAAAAAAATTGTTTAACCAGATACCAACAGACCAACCAGAAGTGAGGAATATTTTAATAGAAATTGAAAATGAAACTTTTTTGCCGTTGCAGGTAAGTAAGGATAATGGTGTGATACCATATCAGGTAAACAAGATGGAGTTGGAAAAAATTCTGCAAAATGCGGAGGAATACCTTCCATTTCTGAAAAAAGTGGATGAAGAGTGTGGAAAGACAGTAAGTGAAAAGATCATAACTCTGTTTGAGTTTAGAATACCTTATTATGTAGGGCCACTCAATACCGCCAGAGGAGAAAACTGCTGGATGGTTAGAAAAGAAGAGGAAGGAAGAATATATCCATGGAATTTTGATGAAAAAGTAGATAGAGATCAATCCGCAGAAAAGTTCATTCGTCGAATGACAAATCAGTGTACATATTTGATTCATGAAGATGTCATACCCAAAAATTCTTTGCTTTATTCAGAGTTCATGGTACTCAATGAATTAAATAATGTGAAGATTCGGTCGGAAAAGCTGCCGGTGGAATTAAAGCAGGAAATTGTATCAAACTTATTTAAGAAGCAGAAGCAGATAACGGGTAAGAAATTACTTAATTATTTGAATGCGAACGGGTATGATGTAAGAAAAGAAGATTTGTCTGGATTTGACGGGAATTTTAAAGCACCTATGTCGTCTTATCTTACTTTGAAAAAAATATTCGGTGAAGAATTAGAAAAGTATAATGTTCAGCAGATGGCAGAGAATGTTATCCTATGGATTACCTTGTATGGAGATGATCAAAAGATGTTACGCAGGGTAATAAGGAGACATTATGAACAGCAATTAAGTGAGGAACAGATTATTGCCTTATCAAAGTTAAAATTCCAAGGGTGGGGAAGATTATCCAAACGCTTTCTAATTGAAATGGAAGGAGTTGATTGTGAAACAGGTGAGTGTATGACAATTATGCAAGGGCTTCGTAATACACAGAATAATCTGATGCAGCTTTTAAGTCAGCAGTATACATTTACAGAGATGATTGAAGAAGAAAATGGAAGTTTCCATGTAGATGAAATTACATATGACAATCTTGTGAAAGATATGATGATCTCTCCTTCTGTAAAGAGAGCAGTTTGGCAGACCGTACAAATTGTGGAAGAGATCAGAGATATAATGGGAGAACAACCAAAGAAAATATTTGTTGAGATGGCGCGCAGCGAAGAGGAAAAGAAACGTACCATATCCAGAAAAGATAGATTATTAGATGCGTATGAAGCGATTAAAGATGAGGCCAGGGAATGGCAGAATGAGCTTCAAAAATATTCTGACGGAGACTTTAAAGCTATCAAACTGTATCTGTATTATACACAGATGGGACAATGTATGTATACTGGACGAAAGATAGATTTGTCACAGTTAAATGATGCGACAGTATGGGATAGAGATCATATATATCCACAATCTAAAACTAAGGATGACAGTTTGGATAATCTTGTGTTGGTAGATAGGAGTGTAAACGCTAAGAAAAGCGATGGTATGCTTTCACCTGAAATTCAACAAAGAATGGGCGCAACCTGGAAATATCTAAAAGAGAAAAAGCTTATATCAGAGAAGAAATACGAACGTTTAACGCGAACATCACCTCTTACTGATGAGGAATTGGCAGGTTTTATCAACCGACAGCTGGTTGAGACGCGTCAGTCCTCAAAAGCGGTGGCAACGCTTTTGAAACGTGTGTATGAAGAATCAGAGATTGTCTATGTAAAAGCAGAGGCTGTTTCACATTTCCGGAAGGAAAATTTAGATTATATTAAAGTGCGTGATCTGAACGATTATCATCATGCAAAGGATGCATATCAGAATATTGTAGTGGGAAATGTATTCCACGAGAAGTTTACGAGCAATCCGCTTCGTTGGTTAAAAGAGAATCCGAATGCAAAATATAGTTTGAATCAGATGTTTCATTTTGATTTGGTTAAGAACGGGGAAATAGTATGGAGAAGGGGAAAGGACGGAAGTATTAAATGTGTAAATGAAACATTAAAAAGAAATGATATTCTTTATACACGATATGCATTTTGTAATAAAGGCGGATTGTTCAATCAAATGCTGACAGCGGCGCCGGAAGATAAGACAAAGGCAAAAGGTCTTGTACCAATTAAAAAAGGGATGGAAACATGGAAATATGGTGGATATACTTCTGTCACTCCTTCACATTTTATGTTAATAGCTTCAGAAGATAAAAAAGGAGATGAGATACGAACGATAGAGACGGTTCCGCTGTATAGATGGAAAGAGTTTGAAGAAAATTCAGATGCATTACTTCAATATTGTAAAGAGTTCTATGGTTTAAAGAATCCAAGGGTGATTATATCATGTATCAAGAAAAATGCTTGTCTAATTGTCAATGGATTTCCAATGCATTTGAAAGGAAGTACCGGTAAGCAATTGATATTGCAGGGCGCGGTGCAGCTATGCCTGGATATGGAAAAAGTGAAGTATCTGAAAAAAGTAACAAAATATTTGGAAGAGAATGCGAAGAGAAGGGATAAGAGAACTTTGCTGGAAGTGAGAGACATTACAGAAATTAATAAGGCGGGAAATATGGAATTGTTCGATATATTCCTTGATAAATTGAGCAATACAATATATCAATGTCGCCCTGCAAATCCGAAAGATGCACTTGTAAAAGGAAGGGACAAATTTACAGAGCTGGATTTGGCAGAACAGTGTGTAGTATTGGGGGAAATATTGCATTTATTCCAATGTAAACCATTAGGTGCTAATTTGGTATTAATTGGAGCATCGCCACATACAGGAGTGATAAATATTGGAAAGAAAATTAGTAATTGTGATTCAGTAAAGCTGGTTAGCTACTCTATAACAGGCATTAAAGAGCGGGTAATAGACCTGTTAAAAGTATGAGCTGGCGGACAGTTGTAATCTCACGAAATGCAAAGCTAGATTATAAGTTGGATTATCTGGTAGTGCGGCAGGAAGAAATCACTCGTATTCATTTGAGTGAAATATCGGTTCTCATGATTGAATCTACAGCTGTATCGTTAACTGCTGCATTACTGAATGAATTGATGAAGAGGAAGGTTAAAGTAATTTTTTGTGATGAGAAAAGAAATCCTTCCTCTGAATTGATTTCATATTACGGTAGTCATGATACAAGTGTAAAGGTTAAGAAACAAATTGAATGGACAGTAGAGATGAAATCTATAGTCTGGACGGAGATTGTGACAGAAAAGATTCGAAAACAGATGGAATTCTTAAAGAGTTTGGGTAAAGAAGAATACCATCTATTAGAAGAATATATTGAAGAAGTTCGTCTGGGGGATTCGACCAATAGAGAAGGACATGCGGCAAAAGTGTATTTTAATGCGTTGTTTGGAATGAAGTTTACAAGAACGGCAGATGAACCTTATAATGCGGCACTAAATTATGGATATAGTTTACTTTTATCCGCCTGTAATAGAGAAATTACAGCAAACGGATATATTACTCAATTGGGGTTTTTCCACGAAAATATGTTTAATCAGTTTAACTGAACGTCCATTAAGCCCCCATCGGAGATGGGGAGAACGGAGTAAGCAGTAGCGTTGCGTAGAGTACCAAAAAGAAAACCTCTGCGGTATCATAGAAAATGGTCTAGGCAACCAATTCTATGAAAGCAGAGGTATCCAAAATGGACGATCAAAGTATAGCACATACGAGATATAATTGCACGTATCATATAGTGTTTATTCCGAAATATCGTAGGAAGGTAATGTACGGGCAACTGGGAATTGAAATCGGAAATATAATATCCACAGTTTGTAAAATCACAGGGGTTCAATTAATCAAGGGAGGAGTGTGTCCGGATCATGTACACATATATGTTTCAATACCACCGAAAATGAGTGTTTCTACGGTAATGTCGAAAATTAAAGGAAAAAGTGCATTGATGATTTTTGACAGGCATCCAGAATACAGAGACAAATATGGGAGACATTTCTGGGCAAAAGGATACTATGTAGAGTTAGACCGATATCGGTCTAACTCTACATAGGCCGACAAAAAAATTAGGCCGATAAATCACAGGAAAAGCCTTATTATACTATATATTCAAATTAATTTATCGGTCTAAAATCCCACTAAGACTGCCCTTTAATCTTGTTCCTTTCATCCGGGCTTAGTGACGCATATAGATCCTCCTGATCTTCTTTAGATATTTGTTTTAAGGAATCTCTAATCATATCTACATCGGTTTCAACATAGATTTCCGTTGTGGATTCCTGTTCATGGCCTAATAGTTTTGCAATCTCTGCTTTTGACATATTGTTTCTGTATAAGACTGCCCCATAAGAATGCCTGAGCATATGTGGATGGAGTTTAGGAAAATCCCCATCAGTCTTTCTTACCATATCGGCATACTTCTTGATAATTCTCTGCACATTATCAGCCGACATTTTATGTCGGTTCCCATCATGGATTGTATATATGAGAAATTCATCATTATCGGTATTTCTATGAAAAAGATCCAGATAGACTTTCAGGTTATCAATCGTTTCTCTGGTAATTGGAATTACTCTTTCTTTGCTGCCCTTTCCTTTGACATAGATGTAGGAATCTTTGCCACATAGATGAATAGAGCCAATTCGGCATTCAAGCAGTTCATCCAGTCTCATTCCGGTAGAAAAAAGTATCAGCATAATAAAACGGTCCCTGATACCGGTTCTGTTTTTAGATGGCTGTTCCAACAGGCACTTTACCTGTGCTGATGATATCCAGTTATGTTTCTTTGGCTGAACCTTCTTTGTCTTGATTTTTGAAACTTTTAACTGCAAAGGCAGTAAGGTGATGTCCTTTTCCGCACAATATCTGATATATCCTTTTATCGAAATAAGTTTGATGTTTCTTGTAGACAGGGAATGTCC
>ERZ808044.355-NODE-355-length-53242-cov-30.695514_pt1 | contig 53242 bp, 35 predicted proteins | sample MGYA00380195_ERZ808044 | MGnify/ENA primary metagenome ERZ808044 (study PRJEB31490, sample SAMN06133423) | mouse gut metagenome | isolation source: Z7_2 | host: mice | place: China: Chengdu | collected 2015-05 ...
TACCCCTTGACCGAATTTGTTGGGGAAACACACGCTTAAGAACAATTCATGGGATGAATTGGGAGTTTTTAAAATCGTCGATGCGGGAAATGGCTGCATAGACAAACTGCCGAACTGTATCTGATATGAAAAGAGGATGTGCCTGTTTTGACACACCCTCGTCCGGTCTGAAACCGAACAGAACTTTTAATGCTAAACTTATCAAAGAACTCTTTGGCATAGTGGCAGAAGCCGCTTAGCCGATATGTGGAATTTTTAACGGACTATTATACCGACTTTACGTTGTGATAAAACGCTCGAACAATTCTCTTTTTTCTTATTTTTACTGCGCAATTTGTTGATTATAATGCATTTACAAGTCGATTTCCAAATAAGCACATTTTAATGTGCTTATTTGGAAATCGATAGCGGACGGGGGATTACAATCCGTATGAGGATTTTATTTGCTTCAAAATCGTAAATAAGTAATTGGAGAGATAAGTTCTTGTGCGGAATAGCCGTGAATAAGATAAATTAATGCCCCTGTTGTCCGACATATAAGATAAATCCCTATCTTTGTGGCGTTTTTTATCCAGATAAAGATTTCAAATTAATTAAGATACAACAGAAAATGGCACAAGAAGACGTTTTTAAGAAACTCGTATCACACTGCAAGGAATACGGATTCGTGTTCCCCTCCAGCGACATTTACGACGGACTGGGAGCCGTGTATGATTACGGACAGATGGGTGTGGAACTGAAAAACAACATCAAACAATATTGGTGGCAGAGCATGGTGCTGCTGCACGAAAACATTGTCGGCATCGACTCGGCTATCTTCATGCACCCCACCATCTGGAAGGCAAGCGGACACGTGGATGCGTTCAACGACCCGTTGATTGACAACCGCGATTCCAAGAAACGCTACCGTGCCGATGTCCTGATTGAAGACCAACTCGCCAAATACGACGAAAAGATAAACAAGGAAGTGGCAAAGGCCGCCAAGCGTTTCGGCGATGCTTTCGACGAAGCACAGTTCCGCAGCACGAACGCCCGTGTGCTGGAGCACCAGGCGAAGCGCGACGCCCTGCACGAACGTTTTGCCAAGGCGCTGAACGACAATGACCTGGACGAACTTCGCCAGATTATCCTGGACGAAGAAATCGTCTGCCCCATCAGCGGCACGAAGAACTGGACGGAAGTACGCCAGTTCAACCTGATGTTCACCACCGAAATGGGCTCTACCTCGGACGGCGCGATGAAGATTTACCTCCGTCCGGAGACGGCGCAGGGCATCTTCGTGAACTACCTGAACGTGCAGAAGACGGGCCGCATGAAGATTCCTTTCGGTATCGCACAAATCGGCAAAGCGTTCCGCAACGAAATCGTGGCACGCCAGTTCATCTTCCGTATGCGTGAGTTCGAACAGATGGAAATGCAGTTCTTCGTGAAGCCGGGCACCGAGCTCGACTGGTTCAAGTCGTGGAAAGAGACGCGCCTGAAATGGCACAAGGCACTGGGCTTCGGCGACGACCACTACCGCTATCACGACCACGACAAGCTGGCCCACTATGCCAACGCCGCTACCGACATCGAGTTCCTGATGCCCTTCGGCTTCAAGGAGGTGGAAGGCATCCACAGCCGCACGAACTTCGACCTGTCGCAGCACGAGAAGTTCTCCGGCAAGAACATCAAGTACTTCGACCCCGAGACGAACGAAAGCTACACGCCGTACGTCATCGAGACCTCTATCGGTGTGGACCGTATGTTCCTCAGCATCATGTCGGCCTCTTACTGCGAAGAACAGCTGGAGAACGGCGAGACACGCGTTGTCTTGAAGTTGCCCGCAGCGTTGGCTCCGGTGAAACTTGCCGTCATGCCGCTGGTGAAGAAAGACGGGCTGCCCGAAAAGGCGCGCGAGATTATCAACGACCTGAAGTTCCACTTCCACTGCCAGTACGACGAGAAAGACAGCATCGGCAAGCGCTACCGCCGTCAGGATGCCATCGGTACGCCGTACTGCGTGACCGTAGACCACCAGACGCTGGAAGACAACTGCGTGACGTTGCGCAACCGCGACACCATGCAGCAGGAGCGCGTGGCTATCTCCGAACTGAACAACATCATTGCAGACCGCGTAAGCATCACGTCGTTGCTGAAGACGCTGCAATAAGAGTAGTAATCCCGTAATATATAGTAAGTAGATGAAGAGACCGTATCTTTTGTTTTTACCTTTCCTGCTCTTCGTGGCAGGCGCGTTTGTGGCTTGCGAAGAGGTGCAGGAAGAGGGAAAGTATGATAACTGGCAACAGCGTAACGAAGCGTTTATCGATTCGATAAGGAGCAAGACCGGCGATAACATTGTGACCTCATTGGCAGACGCCGAGAACATGGAAGTCGGGAAGCTGTTTGCCGTCAAGGTCGAGACCGGCGGAACCAGTACCGGTGCCAATACCACGCATCAGTATGTCTATTGCAAGAAGCTGTGGAAGACAGATAGCGGGGCACATCCGTTGTACACGGAAAAGGTAAGCGTGTTCTACTGCGGTACTCTCATCACAGGCGACGAGTTCGACGGCAACTTCGACGGCTTCGGAGCCACGGACCGCGAAGAACTCGACCGCTTGTTGCCGCTCTCCGCTCCCTCGGAAGCGAAGCCTGACTCCAAGTGGCCCACGGTGTTCAATTCTCCAGCGGAGTTTGCCGTGTCGGGAGTGATTCCGGGATGGATATGGGCTTTGCAATATATGCGTGCCGGTGAGCGCTGGATGCTGTATATCCCTTGGCAGAGCGCTTATGGCAGCAGTGGTAATGGTAATATCACCGGATACAGTGCATTGACTTTTGATGTGTGCCTGGACGAGGTTATCGCAGACTAAGCGCATTTGATATACACAATATTCCAACCGCAAACGGCGCGGATGATACAGATTTCTTCTTGATTTATCTGTGTCGTCCGCGCCGTTTGCGGTTGAATAGTTAATGATAAAGGTTGGATACTTTTTGAAAACCGTTTTCGTGTCGGTAGAATATATGTATTTATTTCACTAATTAGCTTTTTTCCAACAGAATATGAACATATAAATAATAGTTAAATGTTTTGCGGATGTTCTGTTTTCTGTGAATTACTGTATATATTCGCATAATAATCAATATCAATAACAATGAAAATTAAACTTATTGCCTTTGGTCTATTTATTGTAATGTCTGCTTGTTTGTATGCGCAATCAAACGAACAGTTGGAAGCACTTCAAAAGATTGAAAGTGAGTATGAGTTAGTGGAAAACGGTACAAAAGTTAGGTATTTGAAAATTTATGAGGACTTGGGGAAAAGTCGTGAAGATTTGCTGGAAGGACTTACAAACTTCTTTAGGTTTCGTGAGGGATATCAGCTTAATGGTGATTTCGATGTTAAGGATGTGAATGATACCTATGTAGTAACTTTTTCATTAAATTATGGAAATGTAGGTGGTCGCGCGAGCTTGGGACATGACTATTCGCATTACCTCGTCAGCAACTGGCGTATTGATATAAAAGAAAACCGTGTCCGTGCCATTGTGGACTTGTCCGATTACACCCAGGTACATTTGAACAAGACCGGCATTTTGGTGAAGGAGTATAAGAATGCTGTTCCGCTGGTTGCCGTTGCTCCGTTTAAGAAGGTAAAGAAAGAAAAGGATAATGAAATGTATGCCGCTTGCTTCATTAGGACTTATGTAAAGACACGCGATTTGTTTTATTATTTAGGTGAATCTTTTAAGATGATAGTAAAGAAAGCTCCGGATGCTTCTACCGATTGGTGATAATAAATTGGTGCCAAATTATTGTACACTTTAAAGCCTGCCTCTAAGAATAGGCATATAGATTCTCAGATGAATCTTTCTGCCAATAAGCCACACTTCGATTATAATAGCAAGTTCCTTTATCAGGAAATTTCCGAGCTTGTAAAGCAGAAAGAGTATTTTTTTGAACACTTTAATCGTGATATGGAAGACTTTGTTTAGTGCCATGCGAATCAATATACCCCTCCCTCTCTTGAACTGCACCCCAAAAGTTAGACACAAAACTTTTGGGGTGCAGTTCAAGAGAGGGAGGGGAATCTTCTTTTCGTTAAATCCTTTTCCGAATGGCTTTCGCCCATATCTTGTAGCCCTCTTCTTTTAGGTGCAGGCCGTCCGAAGTCAGGTCGGCACGTAGCACGTTGCTCCCTTTTTCGGTGAACAGCGGGAAGAGGTCGATGTAGGTGATGCCTTTCTCCCGGGCGAGTGCCTCCAGTTGCCGGTTGATTTCGGGTATCATGGCGGTCTTGCCTGTCAGTCGTTTGTAGCGGCCGAAGCTCTCGTTGATGGGAAGCAGGCTTTGCAGGTAGAGGCGGGTGTCGGGAGACTCTCTCCGGATGCGCTCCACGGTGGTGCGAATCATGCCGACGATGCTGTCGGCAGTCAGGTCGTGGGAGATGTCGTTCACGCCAATCAGCAGGAACAGTTTGGCGGGATGTCCCGGCAGTATCTGGTGCAGGCGGTCGTATACGCCCATCACTTCATCGCCGATGATGCCGCGGTTGCGTACGTGCTTGTTGCCCAGGCGTGCCGCCCAGTCGCCGCCGTTCTCCGTCAGGCTGTTGCCCAGCATCACGATGTCCTTGCTGCCGATGGCCGGTTCGTCCATGAATTGGAGGAAGCGTTGGTAGTAGTGGTCGGTATAGGTGCGCGGGGCGGGGTAGAGGGATGCTGCCACGGCGTTGGATACGAGCGAACGCAGGCGCACCACGCTATGCCCGTCTTCCGGATGCACGGCGTTGATGAGCAGGATGACGGAGGTGTCGTTGTCGGGGTCGATGACGATGGACGTGCCGGTGTAGCCGGTGTGGCTGTAGGTGTGTGGACCGAACAGGTCACCGTTGTTCGAGGCATAGGCCGTGAAGCAGTCCCAGCCGAGCGTACGTCCCAGGTCGGCAGTCGCACGCGGAACGCTGCGCATGGCTTTCACGCCCAGCGGGCTGAGGATGCGCCGTCCGTTCCACTCGCCGCCGTTTTGCAGGGCGGCACACAGCAGGGCGATGTCGTCGGCACAGGAGAAGACGCCGGCGTTGCCGCTGATGCCTCCGTTCATGACGCGCGCCAGCGGGTCGTGCACCTGTCCGCAGAGCACTTGCCCGTCGGGCTGCTTCTCGGTGGGGGCAACTTCTTGTAATTGAGAATGGAGAATTGAGAATTGAGAATTGGCTGCGCTGGTGGGCTTGTCTCCTTGTCCCTTTGTTCTCTCTTTTCCTTGTCCCCTTGTCTCCTCGTCAACTATATTTATCCACCGGCCGTTCTTGTCGCGGTGGCAGGGGAGGTAGTCGGTGTGGTTCATGCCCAATACGTCAAAGATATTCTCGCGGGCAAAGTCGCGTAGGGATTGCCCGCTGACGGTTTCGATGATGTGTTGCAGGGTGATGAAGTTGAGGCAGCTGTATTGGAAGTCGGTCTGTGGCTTGAAGTCGCGCCTGCATCCGGCGATGTACTCCATCAGTCCTGCCGGATTGGGCGAGCCGTACTTCTTCTCCAGTTCCGCTACAGGGGCATAGGGCGGCAGACCGGACGAGTGTGTCAGCAGGTCGGCGATACGGATGGTCTTGCTCGTTTTCCCGTCTTCGCTTGTCCAGTCCTTGAAGCCGGGGATGTAACGGCTGACGGGGTCGGACAGGCGGATTTTTCCGCGTTCTGCCAGTATCATGGTGCATACGGCGGTCGACATGGACTTGCTGCACGATGCCATGTCGAAGATGGTGTTGACGGTCATGGGTTCCACGGCGGGATAGACGCGCCGGTTGCCGTAGGCTTTCAGGTAGGCCATTTTGCCGTTGCGCACCACAGCGAGCACGGCGCCGGGAATCTCTTTGTCGGCAATCGCCGTTTCGATGGCTTCGTCGGCATACATCAGTTTGTGGGAGTCCATTCCCACTTGTTCGGGGGCTACACGCTGCAGCGGCTGTGCGATGGCGGCTTGCATACCGAACAGAAGTAAAAGGATATAGGTAAATGTTTTCATGTCTCGTGAATCTATAAGTCGTTATTCCTTGGCCCGGTAAGCGTCTGCTGCTTTCTTCACCGACCCGTGCATCAGCAGGAGCGCCTTCGCCTTGCCGTAGTCAAGTCCCAGCTCTTCGACCAGCATACGTGTTCCGCGGTCCACCAGTTTCTTGTTGCTGAGCTGCATATTCACCATCTTGTTTCCCTTCACACGTCCCAGCTGTATCATCACGGAGGTGGTAATCATGTTCAGAATCATCTTCTGTCCCGTGCCCGACTTCATGCGCGAACTGCCTGTGACGTATTCCGGCCCTACAATCATTTCGATGGCGACATCCGATTCCGCTGCCATCGGAGAGTCGGGATTGCTGGTGATGCAGCCGGTCAGGATGCCGTGTTCGCGGGCTTCGTGCAGTGCGCCGATTACGTAAGGTGTCGTGCCGGATGCCGCGATGCCAATGACGGTGTCCTTGTCCGTGATGTTACGCTCCACCAGCTCTTCCCAACCACGGTGCACGTCGTCTTCGGCGTTTTCCACCGGGTTGCGCAGGGCGGTGTCGCCGCCGGCTATCAGGCCGATGATCAGTGTGGGCGGCATACCGAACGTGGGTGGTATCTCGGAGGCGTCGAGCACGCCGAGGCGGCCGCTGGTACCGGCACCCATGTAGAAGATGCGTCCGCCCTGTTTCATGCGGGGTACGATTTGCGTCACTAATTTCTCTATCTGCGGTATTGCCTTCTGCACGGCAAGTGCCACTTTCTGGTCTTCCCGGTTGATGTCTTCCAGTATTTCACGGACGGGTTTCTTTTCCAAGTCGTTGTAGAGCGAAGGTTGCTCTGAGATTTTTACGAATGCCATAGATGTTGATGTTTAAGCCCCGCCATTTGGGCGTATCCTCGGGGCGGGGCTTGGTGTTACTTATGTTTTTTTATTCTCTTTGATACCGTAAAGGTTTAGGGGAGAGGCCGGTGGTATTGAATCAGTCCTTCCATCGGGCTTTTGATAATCGTCCCCAGCCGGATGCCCATCTCGCGGGCAGCCTCTTCCAGTACCGGTTTGTAGTAGAAAGCCACCGAACCGATGAAGTGCACCTTGCTCGTTCGGTATTCCTCGTACTGCATGACGTTGCGTTTCAAGAATGCCTTGAAGCTGTCCAGCACCAGCGCGTGTATGCAAGGTTCGTCCAGATTCTGTGCAAGGAAGGGGGAGAGGCTTGCCAGGAAGCGGTTGGGGAACGGTTTGCGGTAGACGCGGTCGATGATGTCCGCCGGTGCCAGGTTGAACTGCGTGAGGAACTTCTCCTTCAGTTCGGGCGTCATCTGGTTCTTCAGGATATTGCCCACCAGCAGCTTGCCCAGTACGGCGCCGCTACCTTCGTCACCGAGGATGAAGCCCAGCGGGGATACGTTGGACACAATCTGCCGTCCGTCGTAGTAGCACGAGTTGGAGCCTGTGCCCATGATGCAGGCGATGCCCGCCTCGTGCTGGCAGAGCCCGCGGGCGGCGGCGAGCATATCCGTGTTCACTTCCACCTCTCCCGTCACCCGGAGATGGCGGGTGATGGCACGGTGGACCATGGCTATCTTGTCGGGAAAGCCGCATCCTGCGCCATAGAAGTAGACGGCATCCAACGTATCGGTTTCCAACTGGGGCAACAGTGCCGTTGCAATCTCGTTACTGATTTCCTCTTCCGACTGGAAGAAAGGGTTCGTCCCTTTCGTGTTTATCCGCCGGATAAGTTGTCCGTTCTCCACAACACACCAATCGGTCTTTGTAGAGCCACTGTCTGCTATTAGAATCATATCATTTGGTTTTTAGGTTTTTCAGTTATTTTGTTTTTACTCGCTCGAAACGCAGGTTTCCCGGCAGCTTATTGTTTTATCTTCCGATGAAACCGTCACCCTGTCCTTTCGTCTCCTTGTACACTCGTTCCCTTGTCCCTTGTCTACTCGTCTCCTAAATCTTGATGTAAATCTTCCGTTTGTAGAGTTGGTAGCCGATGCACCAGTTGATGCCTACGAACAGCAGCGCATACGCCAGCGAGCCGCCGGTTTCGCCGAACAGCGGCATCAGGAGTACCTTGTACAGGAATCCGTGCACGCTGATGATGCCTTCTCCCCACGGGAAACGGATGCTGCCGAACAGGATGCCGAGCACGCCGCCCAGCACGTACATGAACAGCGGGTTGACACCGAACGATTCGAAGAACAGGCTCCACCGCTTATAGCCTTTCACGTCGATAATCCAGATGAGCAGTGCCAGGAAACTGGAGGCCAGTCCGCAGGTGGCAAGCACGAAGGTGGGCGACCATATCTTCTTGTTGATGGGGCATCCGTAGCTCAGTAGCAGTCCGGCGAACGTGAGGACAGTACCCAGCAGGAACAGCTTGATGAGGTGTGAGTTGAGCAGGCTTTCCCGGTCCTGGTGTGCCTTGCCGCCTTCGAGCATCATGCGGCCTACGCAGAATCCCAGCAGCACATGGGCGATGGCGGGGATGGTACTCAGCAATCCTTCCGGGTCGATGCCGTTGTCCTTGTACATATGTGCGGGGGTCAGGATGGCACGGTCCACGATGGAGAGTATGTTCGTATTGTCGTAGGCGAAGCCGTTGCCGCCTGCCAGCAGGATGAAATAGCCTACGAGCAGGGTGGCAATGAGGTAGGGGATGTTCCGGTGCTTCACGGTCAGGGCGATGATGGCGGTTGCGCCGTAGCAGAGTGCCAGGCGCTGCATGACGCCCAGGATGCGGATGCGGTCGAATGTCCACACGGCTTCCCACAGTTGCGCGCCGAAGCCGATGCCCTCGGTGGGAGAAGTCCAGTAGTAACAGAACTTCGAGAACCAGCCGATGGCCATGCCTATCAGGAATATGAGTATAGTGCGTTTCAGAATCTTCATGCCGACGGCGCGGCTGAACTTGAAGTCGTACTTCCGCAGGGAGATGTAGGTGGAAATCCCCATGATGAACATGAAGAACGGGAATACGAGGTCGGTGGGGGTAAGTCCGTTCCATTCCGCATGGCGCAAGGGGGCATAGATGTGTGCCCATGTGCCGGGATTGTTCACCATAATCATTCCTGCGATGGTGACACCGCGAAGGATGTCGAGGGCAAGAATGCGTTTGTTCGTTGTTGCTGGAGTATTCATAATTTGTGTGTTAAGTTAGTTATCTGATTTTACGGTTATGGGTCGGGTACATTCGTCTACCAGGTAGGCGATGGACACGTAGGGGATGCCCGCGTTGGTGGTCAGCCCGATTTCGCAGGTGCGGCTGTTGGAGTAACCGATGGTTGCTCCGGAGGCCTTTATCTGCGGGCGGAGTTTGCGCAGGGCGTATGCGTTCAGTTCGGGATGCGTGAATCCGCGGTCACCTGCGAAGCCGCAGCAGCCTACCTCTTCCGGTACGACAACCCGGGTGGAGCAGAGCCGTGCCAGGGCTATCATCGTGTCGGCCAGCCCCATCTTGCGCATGGAGCAGGTGATGTGCAGTGCCACGGGGCGGTCGGTAGGGGTGAACACCAGCTTGTCGCGCAAGAAGGTGTAGATGAACTCTGCCGGTTCGTAGAGTTTCATCCGGTGGATGGTTTCGCGCATCCGGTGCAGGCACGGGCTTTGGTCGCACAGTACGGGATACTTGCCCTGTTCGCTGGCCTTCCACAGTGCCGCTTCCAGTTCGGCTGACTTACGGTCGGCGATGTCGAGCATCCCTTTGCTCTCCCAGATGGTGCCGCAGCAGAGTTTCTCCATGTTTTCGGGGAAGATAACCTCGTATCCGCCCTTGTGCAGCAGGGCAATCATCTTGTTCACCAACGCCTGCTCCACGGGCGACTTCCGGGCGAGGCCCATGGTCTGGTTGATGCAGCTGGGGAAATACACGACTTTGTTTAATGAAGAATTAAGAATTAAGAATGAAGAATTTTCCTGTGTGGAGGATGAAGAAACGTCTTGCGTAGAGGATGAAGCATCCTCCTGTTGCGTTTTTGCAGCGTAGCCCAATTCTTCATTCTTCATTCTTAATTCTTCATTTCCATTGTTCTTTATGCGGAGCGGCTTCGGCATCGCCGGTGTCCACTGCGGGATGCCGAGTACGTTGTGTAAACCTTTGGTGAGGCTGCTCATGGCTTTGGTACCCAATACGGTATGCCCGAAGTTGGCGAGTCCCAATATGGGGCGCAACGTGCTCTTGATACCTGCGAAGTGGTTGGCGGCGAAGTTGCCGGCCTTATATCCCAAGCTGCCTTTCGGAAGCTCTTCCTGGCGGATGAGGTGCGTCAGGTCGCCGGTGTTGATGCCCATAGGGCAGGACATGGAGCAGAGTCCGTCACCGGCGCAGGTCTGGTTGCCGAGGTAGCGGTATTGCTTTTCGAGTAGCCTGGCTTGCTCTTCCTGCCCGCATTGCTTGAGACGCGATATTTCGCGTTGTACTACGATGCGCTGGCGCGAGGAGAGGGTGAACCCGCAGGAGAGGCAGTTCACTTCGCAGAAGCCGCACTCGATACACTTGTCTGCCGCGAGTGGCGGGCAGACGGCTACGATGCGTGGCCTGCCGGATACGATTTGCAACTGGTATCCTGTTGCCCGTCCGTGTTCGTTGGTTGCCAACAGCGGTAGCGGCTTAAAGTGCTTGATGTGGCATTGCGGGTCGTCGTTGAAGATGACGCCGGGGTTCAACAGTCCTTTCGGGTCGAACAGCTGTTTGACGGCTTTCATCACTTCGTAGGCGGCATCGCCCCATTCGTAGCGGACAAAGGGAGCCATGTTGCGCCCCGTGCCGTGCTCTGCCTTCAGCGAGCCGTCGTATCTGTCCACGACGAGGGTCTTGACGTCGTCCATCAACGCTTCGTAGCGTTTCACTTCGGTATTGCTGCTGAAGGACTGGTTGAGGATGAAGTGGTAGTTGCCTTCCAGCGCGTGCCCGTAGATGCAGGCATCCTCGTAGCCGTGGCGGGCGATGAGCTGCTGCAATTCGGCGGTCGCTTCGGGCAGGTCCTCGATGTGGAAGGCGACGTCTTCGATGAGGCACGTGGTGCCCGGCTTGCGCGTGCCGCCCACGGAGGGGAAGATGCCGGAACGGATGGCCCAGTACTTGGAGTACTCCTCGGGCTTGTCGGTGAAGTGTACGGGCGTGTAGGTCCGGAACGCGGAGAGGCATTGCTCTATCGTGCGGATATTCTGTGCCAGCTCTTCCGCACTGCGCGCTTTGGTCTCGGTCAGTATGGCGGTCAGTCCGGTCTCGTCTCCCGGTTCCACGCCGGGCAGGGGCGAGGAGCATACTTCGCCCTTGTATTTCAGGAACACGGGGTCGTTGACCGATGCCAGCGACTTCCAGTCGAGCAGTTCGGCACCACAGACTGTAAACGGAGAAAGGGCTTTCATCGCCACCACGGCACGGCACGCCTCCTTGATGGTGCGGAAGTAGAGCATGGCGCTCGCCTTGCAGGGGTAGTCGTACTCCGTCCGCATCGTCACCTGCGAGAGGAACGCGAGTGTCCCCTCTGAGCCTACCATGAGGTGGGCGATGATGTCGAACGGGTCGTCGAAGCGGACGAAGGGGAGCAGGTTCAGCCCCGTCACGTTCTTGATGGAGTACTTGTAGCGGATGCGTTCCGTCAGTTTCTCGTCGGCGCGCACCCGGTCGCGCAGCGTGCAGATGCGGTCGATGAAGTCGCGGTGGGTCACCTCGAAGGCGGCGCGGCTGGCGCTGTCGCCGGTGTCGAGCACCGTTCCGTCTGCCAGCACAATGCGGGCGGAGAGCAGCATCTTGTCGCTGTTGGCGTGCGTGCCGCAGTTCATGCCCGAGGCGTTGTTCATGACGATACCGCCTACCATGGCGCTTTTCACGGAAGCAGGGTCGGGAGCGAACTTACGTCCGAAGGGTGCCAGCAGTTCGTTGACCCGCTGCCCGATGATGCCGGGTTGCAGGGTAATCCGCTCGTGGTCGGGCGACAGGCTGTACCCTTCCCAGTGCTTGCCTGCCACGATGAGGATGGAGTCGCTGATGGACTGTCCGGACAGGCTGGTGCCCGCCGCGCGGAAAGTGACGGGCAGCCCGTGGCGGTCGGCAAGTTTCAGTAGGCGGGAGATTTCCTCTTCCCCGTCCGAACGGATGACGATTTGCGGGATGAGGCGGTAGAAACCCGCGTCCGTCCCCCAGGCAAGCCGACGGAGTTCGTCGGTGTATATCCTCTCCTGCGGGATGAACTGTCTCGCTTCCTGCAGGAAAGCCGTGTAGTTGCGCTCTTTCATAATGTATGAATCTTTTATTGGTTTTCCGGTTTCCGTACTCCCCCTGCCACAATGGGTTGTGAGGGGCCTTTATCGGAGGGGTATCTCAGTATACGACTGAGGTACCCTAAGTATACGACTGAGACTATCTCGGTATACGGCTGAGAGGGCCTCGATATACGGGGCTGTCGGCCGTATGCTCTTTCTTGTCAATTTATTTGTATAAATAGTACCGTTTCGACAGCTGGCGGAACGCTTCGACATCCTTGTACCAATAGTCGCGGATGTCTTCCCAGCGATGGCGTTTCGCGAAGCGTTCGCGTATCTGCCGCGAACCACTCACTTTGTCAAACATCGCGAAGCGCCCCTTGTCGGCATGGTCGAACACGGCGCGTTCGGGATAGAGCGTTGCCAGCTCCTGCATCACGAGGAACTGTATCTCGCTGAGCGGCGCTTTGGCGAGATCCATGATGTGCACCTGCACGCCTTGCAGCAGTTCCCCTTTGCCGACGGCGTAGAAAGGTTTCAGGAACATCGGGCGGAACTCGACGCCCGGCACGTTCAGCGCGTTCAGGTTGCGGGCAAGCTTTCCGGCCTCCACCCACGGGGCGGCGAACATCTGGAACGGGATGGTGTAGCCCACGCCGATGGACATATACCCCAGTTCGCCCAGGATGCCGCTCACGGGATAGAAGAACGCGGAGTGCGGGTGTGGGATGTGCGGTGACGAGGGCACCCATTGCAGTCCGGTCTGCGTATAGTCCATCTTGCGTTTCCAGCCTTTCATCTTCACGACGTGGAGTTGGCACGTCTTGCCGTCCTTCAGCATCTTCTCGCCGTTGAGCATCAGTGCCAGCTCGCCGCACGTGAGTCCGTAGAGGTAGGGAATCTTGAACTGGCTGACGAAAGAGATGCAGTCGTCTTCCACCAGGTTGCCTTCTATCTTCAGTCCGCCTACGGGGTTGGGGCGGTCCAGCACGATGAGCTCCTTGCCGTTCTCGGCAGCGGCTTCCATGGCAAGCCCCATGGTGCTGATGTAGGTGAACGAGCGGCAGCCGATGTCCTGGATGTCGTACACCAGTACATCAATGTCCTTCAGCATCTCCGGCGTTGCCTTGCGCGTCTTGCCGTAGAGGGAGTAGACGGGCAGTCCGGTAGAGGCGTCCTTGATGTCCGTCACGTGGTCGCCCGCGTGCACATCGCCGCGCACGCCGTGTTCCGGACCGTAGAGTGCTACGAGGTTCACGTTCGGCGCCTCGTGCAGGATGTCGATGGTCGATTTCATTTGGTTGTCCACTCCGGTGGGGTTGGTAATCAGTCCCACGCGTTTTCCTTCCAGGCACCGGAAGTTCTGTTCCTTCAGTACCTCAATGCCGGTCTTTATCCGGATTTTCTGCGCGTATGCCATGCTGCACAGGGCGCAGAGCAAAAACAGTGTAATATTTTTCTTCATCATAATCACTAATCACTTGTAACTTGTCCCTTGTAACTTGTCCCTTGTAACTCATAACTTGTAACTCGTCACTCGTCACTCGTCACTCGTCACTCGTCACTAAATCTCACTTCTTCCCATATTCCGGGTCAATCTTCCTGTCCACAAAGTAAGTGACAGCCAGCGTGGCTATGCAGCACGCCATCACCATCCAGAAGAAGTTGACGTAGCCGATGGCTTCCTGTATATAACCAGCCACGAATCCCGGCAGCATCATGCTCAGTGCCATGAAGGCGGTGCAGATGGCGTAGTGCGAGGTCTTGAACTCCCCTTCGGAGAAGTACATCATGTAGAGCATATAGGCAGTAAACCCGAATCCGTAGCCGAATTGTTCGATGGAGACGGCAATGCCTATCAGCACGATGCTTTCAGGCTGTTCGACGGCAAGGTAGACGAACGTCAGGCAGGGCAACGTCATGCACGCCGCCATGAGCCACAACGAGCGCTTCAGGCCGCGGCGCGAGGCATAGATGCCTCCCACGATGCCACCCGCCAGCAGGGCGATGACCCCGATGGTGCCGTACACGATGCCCACCATATCCGTGCCCAGTCCCAATCCGCCGTTCTCGACGGAGTGTACCAGGAAAGGCTGGCACATCTTGATGAGGAATCCTTCGGGCAGGCGGTAGAGCAGCATGAAGGCGATGGCCAGCAACACGCCGGGCTTCCGGACGAAGGTGATGAACGAGTTGGCCAACTCTTGCGCCTTCGATTGCGGTGCGGCTTGCGCCTGTGCGTCTGCCGCAGGGTCCGTCGTGCGGGGCTTGTCATCCTTCGAGTGCGGCAGGCAGAAGGTGTGGTAGAGGGTTATCAGGCAGAATACGGCGGCGGAGCATCCCAGGGTCACCTGCCAGGAGAGGGGGATGTTGCCGGTCTTCTTCTCCAGCATACCGGCGATGAACACCAGCACGCCCTGCCCGAACACGGAAGCCACGCGGTAGAAGGTGCTCCGGATGCCGATGAAAGCAGCCTGGCTGCTGGGGCTGTGTGCCAGCATATAGAAGCCGTCGGCGGCAATGTCGTGCGTGGCGGAGGCGAATGCGGCGATGATGAACAGTACCAGCGTGAAGTGGAACATACTTATCGGGGTCTGTCCCGACGCGATGGTCTCCGGCGAGGGATGGGGCAGGCTGACGGTCAGCAGCACCATGAGCAGGGTCATTATCGCCTGCATGGAGAGAATCCACCAACGTTTCGTCTTCACCACGTCTACGATGGGGCTCCAGATTCCTTTCAGGAACCACGGGAAGTAGAGCAGCGTGGTGAAGAACGACATATCACCGTTGGGCACTCCCATCTTGGTGAACATCATCACCGAAATCGTATTGACTACAAAATAGGGTACTCCTTCGGCAAAATAGAGCGTCGGTACCCACCACCAAGGGTTTCTTTCTTTACGGTTGCAATTCATTTCTTTTGTGTTATTCATGGTTATCTTTTTGCGTTATTTAGGATCATATAATGGGATTATTTCCGCACCGTGGTAGTAGTGCAGCAGTATCTCGTCGTACTTGTAGCCCTGTTCGCCCATCACGGCAGCGCCTATCTGGCAGAGTCCCACGCCATGCCCCCAGCCGGCTCCGGTGAGGATGAAGCGTCCGGGGATGCCTTCGGGCGACAGCTCTTCCTTGTCGACAACGAATGCCGAGCTGTAGAGGTGCGACGGAGAGAGCGTGCGGCGTATTTCCAGCTCCTTGCCGATGGTCAGCGTCTGCTTCGTGCCGACGATTTTCAGTTTCCAGAGGCGTCCGCTGGTGCCGCGTGCCACGGGGACGAGGTCGATAATCTGCCCGTAGTCGATGCCGGAACGTTCCTTTATCAGTTCAGCCAGTTCGTCCTGGGTATATTCCACTTTCCAACGGTAGAAGTCGGTGGTCTCCTGGTCGTAGTTGTTGAGCACTTGCGAGAGGATGTGCCGGTCGGTGGTGTTGCAGAAGGCTTCGGGGGAGGTGCGTATCCAGCGGTCTGCCTCCTCTTCCTGTGTCAGGTCGGGCGCCTTGTTCCCTTCTCCCCTTGTCAACTCGTCAACTTGTCCCCTTGTCAACTCGTCCCCTCGTCCCCTCGTCAACTTGTCCACTCCAAAAACAAGATACGGATGCCTGATGTTATCCCAGCAATACTGGAACTCCTCGAAGGCACCGCCGCAGCATTTGGAGAAGCGGGCATCGCAAATCTTGCCGCCGGACATCAGTACCTGCCCGTAGGTGGCGGCTATCGCCTGCTTCACGATGTCGGTAGAGGCGCGGGTGATGCCTTGGTAGCGTTGGCAATGGTCGTCGGCACATACGTCGAAATGCGTATGGGCATCGCGTTCATACCAACGGATTTTCTCATCCGCCGTTTCATCATGCGGGCTGTCTATTCTCCGCTCTACGGGAGAGGGGGCTGGTGAGAGGTTCGCCAACAGCCAGCTGCGGGAAATGACCGCATGGGCTTTCAGCAGTTCCGGCGAAGCGGTTGCACTCATTTCGCTGGAGATGACGCTGGTCAGGTAGTCTTCCACGCGGATGATGTTGATGGCTGTCAGTTTCCCGTCTTCCGGTATGAACTTCAAGGAACCTTGGAAACGTTGGTTCTCCTTGCGTTCCCAATGGAAATTGATGCCGATGGTGACGTCTTTCAGTTCGAAGGAGTCGGCTGATTCGTCAATCGGGTCGAACTGCAATTGCTCGAACTCCTTTCCATTCCATACCATCTTGTCTTGTTTGTAGCAGACTGATTGCGGACCACAGGCTATCTTGTGGTAGATGACTACTCCGCCGCAATAACTTCCCCACATCTGGTAGGGGGTCGGCAGGTTGAACTCAATCTGCGGTGCGGACAGGATACCTACGTGTACTTTGGGCTCTTTCATATTCGTTTATTCGGTTTATCGGTCGATGGGGTTCATAGTTGTTCTTTGATGAGTTGCCGCAGCTGCCGGAAATCTTCAGGCGAAAGGCAGACTTCGTTCAGTATCTGTGCGATGTCTTCGGCTGTTATCTTGATGAAGTCTTTCTCGACAGGGGTGATGAACACGCCGCCCAGGTCTACGGATGCGGGACTGCTCAGCAGGTTGGCATCGCCTTCGGCGGTGTAGCAGGCTGGGCGATGCTTCTCGCGCGGAAAGATGAAGACAATCCAACGCTCCTCTTCGTACATCGCGAGGACGTTCATCATCGGTTCGTCTTCGCCGGGCTTCACGTCCAGCGAATGATAAACGGCATCGAACAGTTTGATGGCCGTCTTGCGGTCGGCAGATTCGATGACAAGCGTAGTGCGCGGAGCATCGTCGAGATACCAGAGCGTTGCCTGCCCGTAATCCAACACTTTGCCTGCCACCTGTCCGCGCCAGTCCTTTTCAATCGGCATGAAGCCCTTGTTTCCTGCCTGGAAGTGTGCATGGTCGGGGGCGGAAGCACCACACCGGGGACCGTTGTAGAAGACGGTGTAGTCGGTCAGTTGCCGCGCCAAGTCCAGCATATCGCCGAAGCGGGGGGCGATGCGCTGCTCCACATGGACGTTCTCCGGCACCGTGAGGTGGCGGGGGAAGATGGGAAACGGGTTCACCAGTATGTTGTAGTGTCCCTCGAACGGAATGCCTTTCTGCACCGGCGGCAGATTGGCAGGGCAGAGGAAGCACTTGCGTTCCTTGATAGACTTGGCATCCACCTTGGCGCCTGACGACACGATGCGTGCCGGATTGAACTGCACCTTATAAGGAATGCCGTTCACATCCAGCTCTTTCACCTGTACCCCGGAAAGGGCGGTATAGTTGTTGCGCGCCGTTTCCCAGGAAGCAAGTTGTTCGGTTAGAAGATTGTGTATCGTTTGATTCATGAAATCGTGTAATTAGCAGGGTTATTTCTTCTTGTTCATCGCGATGCGTGCCTGTAGTTCCCAGGTGCGGATGCGGTCTTTGTAGAGGTTGTGTCCGTTCATCTTCACGATGTCCAGCGAAGCGTCCGAGTTGTCGTCCCAGCGGCGGCAGTTGTAGACAACGTCGTAGACACGGCCTATCTGGTAGTGGCGCGAGAAGTTCAGTCCCAGCGCATAGTCTTCGCCGTAGCTGGTGTTGGGCACTTTCACTTCGCGCAGTACCGGTGTGTAGAAGGCACGCGGAGCACCCAGCCCGTTGATGCGGAGGGCGTTGTTCCGTCCGTTTTCCGGTGTCCATTCCTTGTGGTCGATGATGCCCGGGGCAATCATGTTCATGTTGAAGTCCGTCATCATGTAGGTGCCCACCACCATGGCGCAGTTCTGTTCGTAGAAGGCGCGTACCATGGTGGACAGTGTGTTTTCATCGGCATATACGTCGTCGCTGTCCAGTTGCACGGCAAACTTGCCGCATTTGGGATGGTGTACGCCCATGTTCCAGCATCCGCCGATGCCCAGGTCGTTGCGCTCGGGGATGATGTGGATGAGGCGTTCGTCGGCCTTGAACTCGTCGATGGCTTCCGTTGTCCCGTCCGTGGAGTGGTTGTCGATGATGATGAGGTTGAACTTGAAGTCTGTCTTCTGGCTCAGTACGGAGCGGATGGCATCGCGGATGGTACGTATGCGGTTGCGTACGGGGATGATGACGGATGCCTCGTACTCGAAGTTGCCGGCGGAGAACTCAATCTGCTTGAACTCCGGTTTCAGGTAGCCGCCTATCTCTTTCAAGTGTTCCGTACACGCCGCTTCCATTTCGAGTTGGCGGTTGCGGTTTTTCGGGTCCACGTAGTCGAATATCTTCTCGCCGCTCTTGCGTGTGTCGTTTTCCACTTCGCTGTACAGGTATTCGTTGATGTGTACGAGGTCTGCCTTTTGGCTCAACTTCAGTCGCAAGTCGTAGAGACCGGCGAAGTCGTATCCGGATGCCATACGTCCGGCGGCTTCTTTCAGTTTCGCCGTATTGAAAAGGAGTACGGAACCGAAGTTGAAGTCGTCGCGCAGCGAGCCGAACTGATAGTCGATGACGGGTGCGTTCGTCTGCTTGCCGTCGGCTGTCTGGTAGTGGTCGGCATAGACCATTCCTGCATCTGCGTCTTCGGCGATGTGCACCATGCGTTCCAATGCGAACATTCCCAGTTCGAGTGTCGTCTCTTTGGTGTAGAGCAGTGTGTATTCCGCACCGGCAGCTTGGGCAACCGCCTTCATGGCAGCACTGCTGTAGGGTTTGTCTACGTGCAGCAGTTCGCAGCCGGGCAATGGTTCAAGCGTGGCGTCTGTCGTCATTAAACAGATGTTTCCAGCAAGCCCCGTGGCCTGCAATCCTTGTACTGTCTTTTCTACTTGTTCTTTTCCTGCGTAGGGAATAAAGCAATCAATCTTCTTCATATCTATAAGGTATTATTTCTCAATTCTCAATTCTTCATTTAAAACTCAGCATTCCCGTCTCTCCGCTCGTTGCGGTGAACAGCACCCTGTTGTTGCCAATCGGCACCACGGTGCTTATCAGCGAATTGCCTATCTTGTGTTTCCACAGCACGTTGCCCGTTTTGGCTTCCAGTGCGAAGATGAGTCCTTCCTTGGTGCTGCCGAACATGATTCCGTCTTTCTCTGTCTGCATGGAGGGGGCGTGCTCGTAGCCGAAACCGACGTTGGATGCCCACAGCTCACGCGGCTGGTCGCCCTTGGCGGCGTAGCAGACGATGCTGTCGTTCATGGTCTTGCTGTAGATACGCTCTCCGTCTTCAGACAGTCCGATGGTTTCGCGTACCATCGACCGGAAGGTGCGCCATACGGTATTGCCCGTCTCTATGTCGATTGCTGTCATGGCGCGTTGCGGGTCGGTGATGAACACTTTCCCGTCCGATGCCACCGGCCAGACGGCTGCCGGAGAGAAGTGCATACGCGTCAGCCCGCCCGTCCATTTCCAAAGTTCTTTGCCGTCCGTTTTGTTCAGGGCATACAGGGTGTTGTCCCATGCGCCGAAAATCACCTTATTGTCCGTCACCAAGGGTTTGGTCTCGATATAGCCTTTTACGCCCTTGAACGCCCATTTCACTTCGCCGGTACGGATGTTTATGGCGCGGAAAGTGTGGTCGCTGGCACCGATGTAGGCAATGCCGTCCGCTATGGTCACGGCGCCCAATACGGGTTCGGCGGCATCTACCGTCCACAACAGGCTGCCGTCCCGGACATCCAGTCCGTATATCTTGCGGTCGGCGGAACCGAAGACTACAATTCCTTCGCTTGCGGCAGGCGTCCCTACGATTCTTTTTCCGGATTGGAAACTCCACAGTTGCTTGCCGTTCTTCAGGGCATAGGCGGTCAGACGTCCCAGGTCGTCGCCGACGAACACTTTGTCTTTCTCTACGGCGGGCGAACAGTAGATGCCCGCACCGGTTTGTACCACCCACTGCTCTTTCACCCGGGCATACTCCTTGTTCACGGAGAAGTCGGGATATTTCTCTGCCTTTCCGTTGGGGTCGTAGTATGCGTCTGTCAGGGAGAAGGCCGCCCACTGCTTTTTCGCTTCTCCGATGCGTTGCGTATAGACGTGGATGGAGTCTTTCGTCACCTCATAGATGCCATACCCCGGCTTTCCGTCCTTGTCGCGCAGGTTGCTGCGCATCAGGATGCCCGGAATGCCGTCATAGCGCAGGTTGCGGTTGCGGTGATAATGCCCGCCGATGAACAGGCGTATGTTGTACGGGCGTACGGCATCGGTCACTTCATACCAGTTGTCTACATCTCCCTCTATCATCGGATAGTGGGTGACGAGGATGACGGGACGGAAGGATTGGGCGCTGAACCAGTCCATCCGCTCCTTCATCCAGCGGATATCTTGCGGAACGACATGGCCGTATGCCATGCGCATCAGCGGGCCGGAATTGAAGCCGAGGAACAGGAACCCCTTGTGCTCGAACTCAAACCGCTCGCCGCCGAATATCTCGCCGAAAGCGGTGCAGCCGGAGTCGCTCCATTTGGTTTCATGGTTGCCCAGTGCGACGTAATACTTCACCTTCAGCAGGTCGAGGCACGATTTCACTTTCTCCATGGTGGCGCGGTCGCCCTCTTCGGCGATATCGCCTGTCACCAATACGAAATCAAGGCTGTCGGTCGCATTGATTTGCGCGATGGAACGTAGCAAGTCCTCCGTCGGATTGGGGTTGTTTGGGCTTAGGTGGATGTCCGTCAGTTGTGCGAAACGGAATGCACCCTGCTGTGCCTGCACCGCAAGCGGTAGCAGGCAAGCAAACAGGACGCTGAAAAATAGTCTTCGGTTCATAAATGATGATTGGCTTTTAGTGAGGTTATTCTTTAGTTGTTTTTTACTTGTCCGTACGGTTGTCGAAGAACGTCAGGATGGCGTTCATCAGCTGTTCCCGCTCTTCCGCCGTGCGAAGCGACTCGAAAGGAAAGCCCAGGACGCAGGTCTTGTAGTTGCCTTGGTAGGCAACTCCGGCGCTCAGGTTGTTCTCCGAATAGCGCATGACGGTATATGCTTCCTTGGTGGCAGGTTCGATGGCATCGGGAGACTCCACGACGTACGAATCCCGGTTCAGCTTATTATAATAGGTGTATACTCCCGAGAGGGACGGGAAGGGGGAAGCTACGCACCGCACCTTGCCCATTAAAGCGGCTTGTCCCGTGCGCCACTTGTATTTCAGCACTTCCGTGGCGAACTTCTTGTCTGCTTCGTTGGCGGGGGCGAGGCGGTTGTCCCAAAGGTCTGTCCCTACGTAGGCTCCGGAGACGAAAATGTTGCCCCCCTGGTTGCAATAGGCGGTGATGCGCTCCTGCATCGGCTGACTGAATGTCTTGAACTCCAGCGGTTTTACTCCGCCCCTGCCTATCTTGGTCTGGCACTCCTTGCCGAGGATAAGGTCGGTGTACCGGTAGTCGTTCAAGACGGTTTGTCCGCTTTCGACCGCCTCATCGCTGCACGACACGAAGGAGTAACCGGCTTTCAGTATGGCGGCTCCATGCAGGGCAGGATAGTCGAATGTGTTTCCGGCGATTACTTGTGTCTCGTAGTTGCTGTAGCTGTCGCCGAAACCGGACGCGTCGTCGTCCATCCAGGGAATGGAGCGGCGGTACTCTTTCATCTTTCCGATGTAGCTGATGTCTTTGACGTAGGGCACTCCGTGGTCCAGGTCGTCCAGGAATCCGGCAAGCAGCGTGTCGGCAGGTGCGGCGGCGACAAAGTCCGCCGGAGCACTGATGCGGTCGAACCCGTTGACCACCAGGACGGTGCCTTTGCTATTGGAAGCCCGTCCTGCCGAAAGAATCTCGGAAGGGAAGCTTTCACCACCTTTGTTGAGGGCGGTGACTTTGTAGCTGCACAGTACGCCGGTAGGAAGCGTGGTACGGTAGCTGTTGCGGTCCACCACCACGCCGTTGTCGAAGTCGCCGTTGCCGATGCGGGTATAGACGATGTATCGCTCGGCACGGGCGGTCGGCTCCAGCGGGTCATCCACCGGTTGCCAGGTCAGTTCCACTTCATTTTCGCCCACCATGCGCAGCGCCATATGGTCTACGGGCAGGGGCTGTACGATGTAGTCCATGTTGTACTGCGAACAGAGGAACTGTAACATTCCTTTGTAGATGGCACGGCTCACCGTAAACCGGAAACGCGGGTCGATGCCGTAGCGCATATCGGCAAAGTTCTGGTGCGAGAGCAGTTCGAGCAGCATGGTGGGCACGCGCGGAACGCGGGCTTCGTAGTACGATTGGTTCCATTTGCCACGGCGGGTCCATTGCGGTTCGTAGAGCGTGCGGATGTCGCGCACGATGTTGCTTTGAATCAGGTCGGTCAGGTCGTGCGACAGGTAGCGCGACGCACCGTTGGCGAATACGCCGTCGTAGGCATCGGTCTGGTAGATGCCGAGCGTTCCGATGATGGAGTCGTTGAGCGTGGTTCCCGCATCCGAGTGGAACGCGAACGCCATGTCTACCGGAATGTTCAGTCCCCGCTCCGTGGGGTTGGCTGCCGAACCACCGGCAAGGTAGTTCACCCATATGCCGCGGCTCTTGTAGTCGTCCGTATAGTCGTTCGTGCCGTGGCTCTCGGAGTAGACGCTGTCCGGGATGCCTGCCCACTGCATCCAGTAGCGGGCAGCCTCACAGAAGCGGGGATAACCGCTTCGCTGGTATTCGGTGGCATAAGCCGGTTGGTGAGTTGCCGGGGTGTTGCCTGTTTGCCCCGACGAATTGACGGCTTTATCGGAACTTTTCAGATTATCTGTCGAACCTTCTGCCGAGATGCGGCGGGCGATGTTTCCCATACCGCCGCCTATCTTGACGGCATCGGCGGTCACCAGCTGTCCTGCCTTGGCGGAGCGGTTGCTGAGGGTTACTTTGCAGGTATTGTTCTTTCCGGCGTCGAAACCGAAAGTCCCTAAATAAATCCAGGTTCCGCCGCCCATCTGCTGGTTGACCTTGAACTGCGACACGCCGCCCTTGTGATAAACGGTGTAGAGGGCGTCGTCGCTGCTGTTCGGGACGGTCCGGTAAGAGACATAGACGGCGTATTGTCCGCTTTGGGGAACATCGGGAATCCACTCGGCGATGCTCTCTTTTCCTTTCTTGATGGTCTCGATGGTGCGGAATGTACCCTCTTTGAAGGGGTTCTCGAACCCGATGTATTGCGGGCGAAGATGTGCGAATCCTTCTCCGTCGCCTTGCATCCATGCTTTGTCTGCCGTATGCTCGATGTATGCGGAGCGTGTGTCGAGGCAACCGTCGTTGTCGATGATGATTTCGGTGGGCTGGCAGTCGCGTTCGCGCGGTATCAGCACGTTGGCTCCGGCATTCTCCAACATCGGGACGAGGTAGGGCAGCACGAAACTTTGTGTGTAGAGGTCTTCTACGGTCTGCCAGCAGCGGGCGCGTTGCCACTCCCAGCGGTCGAGCTTCGATTCGTAGTAGAAACCGTGGCTCTGCCACAGGGCGATGTGGCGGTTCTGCAATCCGTTGGTGGGCGTGTAGGGTCTGGACACTCTGGTCACTAAGGGCTTCGCAACTTCCTGGCTGAACGTCAGTGTCTTTTTGTCCCTCTTCGAGCGCAGTGCCAGCGGTATCAGTTCTTCGATACTGTGGTTGTTAGTGCGCAGCTGCAATCGGTATTGGGCAAGTTCTGTCGGCAGCAGGGCGCTGATGCCTTGGTAAATCTCTTTCACGTTGTTCTCCCGGAAGGGGATGTAGGAGCAGTTCATGTTGGCAAAGAGTTGCAAGGTATTGCCCTCTATGGCAACGGAGTCGATTGTGATGCGTCCTACGGATATCTCTTTCCGTGCGGTGGCGTCCAGAAACGCGCCAATCTCCCGGCGGGTTTCTGTAGAAAGCTCTTGCGCGCCGCCCCATTGGGGGATGAGGGCGGCGGCGAGCATACTGAATAAAAAGTGAAGTCTCACATTCATGATGATGTATTAAGTTAAATGTTCTGTTTCTCTTTCTTTATCAACAGGCAAAGCCCGAACGCGGTTATCAGTGCGTTGATGATGAGCAGTTCGAAGCTGATTTGATAGCCGCCGAACCATGCTTCACTGTTTTTCTGCAAGATGTAGCAGATAATCGGGGAGAGCGTGGCGATGAGCGGCACCCAGCGGTCGTGCACCTTCCGTTTGCACGCCATGCCGAAGATGAACATACCCAGGATGGGGCCGTAGGTGTAGGCGGCAAGGCTGTAGACGGCGTTGATGGCGCTGTCGTCGTTCAGCTCGTAGAAGATGACAATCACGATGACCATCAGCAGCGACATGATGAAATGCACCAGCTTGCGCGTCAGGGTCAGGTCTTTGTCGCTCTGCTTCTCGTTTGCCTTCAGGATGTCGATGGTGAACGATGTGGTGAGGGCGGTGAGCGCCGAACCGGCAGCCGAATAGGCGGCGGCGATAAGCCCGATGATGAATACGATGCCAATGAATAGCGGGAACTCTTCGCTCCACGCCACCTTGCCGAACAGGGCGTCGCCTGCTATCTTGCCTTCGCTTGCCAAGTAAGTGTCGGCATACATATAGAGTAAGGTACCCAGCACCAGGAACAGCCCGATGACGAATATCTGTATGAACGAGCTGACTATCATGTTCTTCTGCGAGTCGCGGAAGTTCTTGCAGCTGAGCGTGCGCTGCATCAAATCCTGGTCAAGTCCCGTGCAGGCGATAATCATGAACACGCCTGCAATGAATTGCTTCCAAAAGTAACGCCCGTCGTTGGGATTGTCGAAGAAGAACACGCGGCTGGTGGGATGGTTGGCGACGGCACCCGCGCAGTCGGCAAAGCCCACTTGCAGGCTTTGGGCGATGAAGACGATGCAACACACCACCGAAAGAATCAGGCAGACGGTCTTCAGCGAGTCGGTCCAGATGAGCGACTTTACGCCTCCTTGGAAGGAGTAGAGCCAGATGAGCGCCACCGTAAACACCACATTCAGGCTGAAAGGCACGTTCAGCGGGGCGAACACCAGCGTCTGCAGCACCACGCACACCACAAAGAAGCGTACCGAGGCGCCCAGCATCTTGGAGACGAAGAAGAACCATGCACCGGTGCGGTAGGAAGCAAGCCCGAAACGGTTCTCCAGATAACCGTAGATGCTCACCAGGTTCATCTTGTAGAACATGGGGATAAGCACGAAAGCTACGATGACGGAACCGACAAAGAAACCCAGCACCATCTGCATATACGAGTAGCCCCCCGCCAGTACGGCACCGGGAACGGAGATGAACGTGACGCCCGAAATGCTGGCGCCAATCATGGCAAGAGTCACCATATACCACGGCGACTTACGGTTGCCGGTGAAGAAACCGGCGTTGTCTGCTTTGCGTCCTGTCAGCCAGGAAATCAGGAACAGGAGGCAGAAATAGAATGCGATGGTAGCAAATACAATCCAAGCGGTAGTCATTAGATTTATGATTTATGATTTATGATTTATGATTTATAATTTATGATTTATGATTTATGATTTATGATTCTTCATTCTTTATTTTTCATTCTTCATTTTTCGCTTTTCATTCTTCATAGAGTAGGTATGGTTTCCGTTGCTCCTTGAATTTCTTGACGTCGTCTTTCCAGCACGCTTTGATTTCTTCGGCGTTCTTACCTTCCTCAATCATCTTGCGTACGTAGTCGGTACCTACCAGCAGTTCGAAAAACGGGCGGAAGAAGTGGTCGCCCATGTTCAGGTTCTTGTAGGCGTCGATGATGTAGCTCAGGTCTACGCCGCGTTTCCAGATTTCCTCGTCGCTCATGTTGCTGAGGTCTACGCCGTGGCACAGCTTGTTCAGTTGCGGCGGGTTCTTGGCTCCGGGAATGCTCTTGGGCGTGAAGCTGTAGCTATACCCTGTCATGTTGGGGTGTCCGTAAACCTGGAAGGGAAGCGAGGTTCCTCGTCCTAAGCTGACGGGTGTCGCTTCGAAGTAGCAGGTCGCCGGATAGAGGTAGATGGACTTCATGTTGGGCAAGTTGGGCGACGGCGGGATAGGCAGTGCATAGCGCGTCTGGTGCGTATAGTTCTTGCAGGGGATGACGGTGAGGTCGCATACGCGCGAGGCGGGCAACCAGCGTTCACCGTTTACCATCAGTGCCAGTTCGCCCAGCGTCATGCCGTGCACGATGGGGATGGGCAGCCAGCCCACTCCCGATTTGTACTTCATGTCCAGTATCGGCCCGTCCACGTAGTGCCCGTTCGGGTTGGGGCGGTCCAGCAGCAGTACCTTGCGGTTGTATTCTGCACAGGCGTCCATCAGCCGGCACATGGTGACGTAATAGGTATAGAAGCGCAGGCCCACATCCTGTATGTCGATGACCAGGATGTCGAACTTCCTCATGGATGCTTCGCTCGGTTTCCGGTCTTTTCCGTCGTAGAGGGAAAGGATGGGGACTCCCGTCTTCTTGTCGACCGAACTGGATACGTGTTCTCCTGCATCGGCGTCTCCCCTGAAGCCGTGTTCGGGCGAGAAGATGGCGACTACATTGAATTTGTTCTCCAGCAGTACGTCCAGCAGATGCTTGTCTCCCACCATGCCGGTGTGGTTGGAGAAAATGGCGATTCGCTTACCCTTTAGGATTGGGAAATACGCCGAAGTCTGTTCATCGCCTAAAGTAACACGCTCTTTTTGTGCCTGGCACAGGAGTGAACCGCATAGCAGGATGGTCAGTAGCAACAGTTTCTTCATAATAGTATTATTAAGGGAATTTGTTTGGAACAAAGATACTTTTTATTTTAATATCAAAAACACTTATTTACGAATATTTAGTATTATAATTATTAATTTGCAATTATGGCAAGACTGACTCCCCCTGATACTCAAGAAAATGGTGCTAAAAAAATCTGCCCGTTCCGCAAATGAGCGAAACGGGCAGATTGGTTCGTTTATAATCTAAATACCGGTACTCTGTTTATTCTTCCCAGCCTTCAGTCTGCGTCAGCTTATAGCCTCTTTCCTTATATTGGTTGATTTGGGCGCGGCCTATAGGAGCGCAGTAAGAACGTTCTGTAAATTTGTCACGGTTGCTGGCTTTCAGCGGAACATAGAAACCTACCATCTTATCGCCATTCGTTCCGTCGTACTTGATTTTATTTCCGTTGGCGTCTACGACTTCTCTTGCAGGCCATGTGCCGTCCTTGTTGGCATCCAGATAGCTGGGAACCTCTTTCTTCAGGTTTACCCACAGACCCAATGCTGTGCTGGGGTAAAGCGCATTGTCCATATAGTGCAGCTTTCTCCAGCGCTTCAGGTCTAAGATGCGGGAGTGTTCATACACGAACTCCATGCGGCGTTCGCGGCGGATTTCCCAAATCAAGGGGTCTACTTCGTAATCGCCCGTGATGCTGGTACCCTTGTCGCGTGCCGGGTCGAAAGCGGCGTTGATGTCAGCCAACTGCATGGGAGCTGTCTTCTCTACACCCTTGTCTATTGCCGGTTTGTCCAATGGACGGTTGCGCAGTGCATTGATTGTGAGGTCGATGTCGGCTTGTGTGACAGCATCGCCGTTATAGCTCAATGCCAATTCGGCCTTGGCTTCCAGCCAGTTGAGCAACACTTCGGAATAGCGCATGACGGGATAGTCGTTGGTGTTGGTCATACTTGCGTAAATCGGTGTCTTGCTGGGGTCTGCCAGTGAAGGACCTACGCGGTCGATAAATTTAGTGGCATAGAGCAAAGTGACGGACTGAATCTTGGCCGTGTTTGCGAATGTTGCCTCAAAACGCGGGTCGCGTGTCTTGATCATGGTTTCGATATCCATATTTTCAGGCTGGTCGACATTGGGTATAGCTGATGTCTGATAGGGCTTTCCGTCTTGGCAGATGAAAGCTTCCGCCAGCGCCAGGTTGGGAGCCGGAGACTGGCTTTCCTGTCCGTTGGAGTAGGATGCCACGTGATGTGTCACGCCCAAAGCGGCATCGTAGTGACGGTACATCAGCACTTCCTTGTGGCCTTTCAGGTCTTGCGAACCGAACAACCCGCGGAACTCACCGCTGATTTCCCATTTTTTGGAGCCGATAACTATCTGGGCGGCATCGCGTGCCATTTCCAGATACTTCTTTGCCAAAGCCTGGTCGCCTTTGTGGTATTTCTGCCAGGTGCCCTCGAACAACATGAGACGGCTGATGAATCCGGCGGCGATATATCTGTTCAGGTATTGCGCGCCATCGTCCGTACGCATATTGGTCAATACGTATTCGAAATCCGCATAGACCTTTTCCATCACTTCCGTACGCGGGGCACGGTCTTTGAACATCTCTTTCTCATCCGTTTCGGTGAAAACCTTGTCATAGTAAGGCACATCGCCGAATACGCTGACCAGACGGCAATACTCGTAGCCTCTGAAGAAACGGGCCACCGCACTCCAGTGCTTGTAGACATCTTCGGTGATTTTCGGTTTCGCTACATTCTCAATGCGGTCGAGGAACAGGTTGGCCTTGCGTACCCAGGCGAAATTCCAGTTCGGACCGGCAAATGCGGCGCCCAGCCAGGCTACGTCCTCGCTGCTGCTGCCACGGCTCGCGGGAACTGAATTTTCAAATGAAGACTGTTTGCCCGAATAAGCCACGTCGTCAGAGAAGTTGTAGCCGCGCAGGGGAGCGTATGCCGAACCCCAGCCGCTGTTGTAGCCTACAAAGTAGTTCGTGTAGAACCCGTTGCCGAACAGACGCAGGTCTGTTTCGTTTCTCCAGTAATTATCGTCCTGGGGATTGTTCAACTGTGGGCGTTCCAGTACATCGTCGCAACTGGCAAACATGAGTGCCGCAGCTGAAAATAGAGCAAATATATATTTTTTCATTGTATCATTGTTTTAGAAGTTCAACTGAATACCAACTGACATACTCTTGAATGTAGGAGTACCAACGCCTGTACGGCCGGAGTTATAGTTGTCGCTGTTAAACATGGAGTAACCGCTGACTTCTTCCGGGTCGATGGGCAGACCGTTCAGGTTGTCCCAAGTGATGAAGTTCTCGAGCGCGAAGTATACACGTGCCTTTTGTATCCATATTTTCTTGAGCAGGTCTTTGGGAAGCGTGTAACCTACGGTTATGTTCTTGACTCTCAGGTAAGACATATCCAACAGGTAGCGGGACTGCTTCTGCATATTGTAGCTGTAGCCGGAATCGCCCAAGCCGGGGCCGCCCAAGTTCCATGCGCGCGGGTAGAAAGCGTCCGTGCGGTCTTCTTTCCAGAAGTTGCCGGCAATGGCTTGCGGCATGGCACCGTCTGCGGAGTTGTAGCCCGGGATGGCCAGGAAGCCTGCGCCCCATACTTCGCGCTTGCCTACTCCCTGGAAGAAGACAGACAGGTCGAAGCCCTTGTAGTCGGCGCCTAAGCGGAAGCCGTATTCGTAGCGCGGGGTGGAGTTACCGATTTTCTTCAAGTCACCGTGGTCGTCTATCGTGCGGCTGCCGTCGTTGATGGAGCCGTCGCCGTTCAAATCCTTGTATTTCACGTCGCCCGGGCCGAACACGAAGTCACCGCCTTGCAGGTAGTCCTGATAAGCTGCGTTGGGGTCGCTGAGCTTGTTCATCGCTTTCGCTCCGGGAGTTTCTACGTTGTAGACCTTACCGCCTTTCAGCCATACCTTCTGGAATGTGCCGTCCGGGTTGTAGAGGAAGTCTTCTTTCTGATACAATCTGTCGGTCTCATATCCCCAGATTTCGCCGTATTGCTTGCCTACATACCAGCTGTCGATGCTCTTGGTGTCGCCGTAAGCGGTGATTTCCGTGATGGCGTCGGACAGTGTGAACATGGCGTTGACGCCCAGTCCGTTCTTGAAGCGGTGGTTATAATCGAGGGCAATTTCCCAACCTTTTGTACGCAACGAACCGAAGTTACCCTTGGGAGCGCCTGCACCGAAGGCCAGCGAAACATTGCCTACAGGGACAATCATGTTCTTGGTGTCGCGTTGATACCAGTCGAAAGTAAATCCGAGTTCTCCGTTGAAGAAGCGTGCGTCCACACCGATGTCGAGCGTAGTGATGTCTTGCCAGGTGATGGATGAGATGATGGCGCTGGGAGTACCCACGTAGCCTACCTTACTGCCGTCTCCGCCAATCCATGCGCTTTGACCTGTGCTCATGGTAGGCACGTACAGTTTGTTGCTGACCGTTTGGTCACCGATTGTACCCCAGGAACCGCGGACTTTCAAGGAGCTCAAAGCCGGTTTCGCCCACTGCATGAAGGCCTCTTCGCTGGCACGCCATCCGAGAGAGAAGGAGGGGAACCAACGCCATTGCAGGTCGGACGGGAATTTGGAAGTACCGTCGTAGCGCAAGTTGGCTTCCAGCAGGTATTTGTCCATCAGGTTGTAGTTCAGACGTCCGTAGAAGCCGAGCTGTCCGTCCCATGCGCTACCGCCGCTGCCGGTTTGCGTGCCGTAAGCCAAGTCGTATTGAGGATTGTCCAAGTCCATCAGTTTGGTGGTCTGGTTCCAGTTGTACTTCTCGTCCCAAGTCACGCGGTTCATACCCAACATGGCTTTCAGGTTGTTGTTGTCATTGATTTGCCAGTTGTAGTTGGTGTTGATGTTCAGCGTGTTGCGGTTGGCGTTCGTCGTCTTGCGATAGATGTGGTCGGGGTTGGAGCCCGAACCGGTGTATTCGAAGTAGCTCAATGCGTAAGCGGGCATTGCGCCGGCAGCGCCTGCTGCAACGGTGTTGCCGTTTTCGTCCACATAAATCTGGTTGCCGGAAGCATCCAGTTTCGGCGAAGCGGCACCCCATGTGTTGGCGGCTGTATAGCGTGTTCCGGGGCGGTTGTTGATTTCCTGTTCGTTGGCATACGTGTAGTCGATGTCGAACTTCCAGTCCTTGGTGATGTTCAAGGTCGCTCCGATGTTGATGTTGGCATAGCTGTTTTCGATGTTGGCGGTGTTTGCCTGGCGGGTTTCAGATGCCGGGCTACGCAGCTCCTGTCCATCTTCGTTGTATCCCATCGGCACTGTCGGGCCCCAGCGGTAAAGATACAGCCACGGGTCGGCGGTGGTGGAAGAAGTGGCATAGGCATATCTCTTGTCGCGTTTGGAGTAGATGGCTCCGGCGCGGAGAGTGACGTGTTTATTGAACTCTGTACTGATTTTCACAGAGGCGTTCCAACGTCTGAAGTCGTCCTTCTTGGCGGTTTTCATCAGACCGTCCTGCGACAGGTATCCCAATCCGATGTTATAAGAAGTCTTGCCGCTCTTTCCGTTTACCGACAGGTTGTGTGTCATGGCAGGAGTCCACTCCTCGATCATATAGTCGTACGGGTCGAAGGTTCTCATGCTGTATTTGTTCTTGTCGGCTCCGTAGTACCAGTCGCGGCCGTATACGAACGGGTCGTTGGGACCAATCTTCCCACCCCATTTCTGTTGCCATTCCTTGGCTCTTTCAAAGCTGGTGCGGTCTACAAGCCAGAATGCTCCGGCCTTTGTTCCGCCTACGCGTTCGAAAGCGTTCACCGTGTATTCCAATCCGTCTATACCGGCCATTTCCATCTTCTTGGAGACGTTCTGCCAAGAGAAGTTTCCGGAGTAGGATACGTTGATGGTCTCCTGCTTCGCGCCTTTCTTGCTGGTAATCAATACAACACCGAAAGCACCTTTCGCTCCGTAGATAGAAGCGGAAGCGGCGTCTTTCAAGATAGAGATAGATTCGATGTCGTCAGGGTTCACCATCTGGATAGAGGGGATTTCCACGTTGTCCAACAGGATGAGCGGTGCGGAACCACCATCGATGGAGCCTATCTGTCCACGGATTTTGATGGTGGGGTCGGAACCGACTTCACCACTCGGCACAACGATGGACAAGCCCGGGGTAGTACCTTGCAATCCACGGCCGACATCGGCGATGGGACGTCCTTCCAGTGTCTTGTTTATGTCGACGGACGAAACGGCGCCTGTCAGGTTCTCTTTCTTTTGTACGCCGTAACCTACTACTACCACCTCAGAGAGTAACTCGCTGTCTTCCTTCAAGACGATTTTCATTGTCCGGCTTGCCTTTACCTCTTGGGTCTGATAGCCTACATACGAGATTTTCAGGATTGCTCCCGGTTTTACGTTCAGGTTGAATTTTCCGTTCGCATCGGTGATGCTACCGTTGGTCGTGCCTTTTTCCACCACGCTGGCGCCGATGACCGGTTCGCCGTTGTTGTCCACTACCAAGCCACTGATGTTCTGTGACTGTAGCTGTTCGGTCACTCCAAAGGAATTGCCGGAAGTTGCTTCAGTAGCTCCTACGTTGCCGCTGCTTAGGAACAGTGCACTGATTGCTACTGCTGTGAGGAACTTGCTGTTTGCCATTCCTCGTTTTTTGCGATCTTCATTCATAAGTGATTGATGATTTTGTTAATAAAAAATGGTTTTCTCAAAAAAGGGTAAGAGGTGATTTTATGAGGAAATAGAATGCTCTATTCTCATCCAAGGTTTTTCATTGCTTCATAGGCGTCTCTCCAGTTTAAAGGTTCGTAACTTCTATATTATCTCTCTTTTTATCGTTTCAGCCAAGTTCGCGGCGAACTTGGTATATCTTGATTCTGAATTGGTTCGGCCTGTTTTTCAGCCTCATCCGGTTGTCTTCAGAGATAAATTCTTGTTATTAACAAAGGTGACAAAACATCCTGCTATGTTTTGCACGTAACAAAGATATATTATTATTCAATATCAAGAACATTTCTTTGCGAATTTTTAACTTTATACTTTTAATTTTGCAAAGATAACCTCTATATACCTTATTATATAGGGTAGTTTAAGGTTCTTCAATATTTAAAGAATGGAATTCTATCAAACCATTCATAGGTGTTTCCTCAATCACATCCAATTCGACCCCAAATTCACCGGCCACCTCCCGCAGTATGGCGGCATAGCTATAGGCCAACGAACCGACAAAACGGATAGGGTAGTTCTTGTAGTCGTACTGGCATACGTTGCGGGTGAAGAAATTCCTCAGATTATCGGTTATCAGGCCAAAGACATAATCGTCGTGAGTGTAGTCGGCCAGGAAATACGAAATCGTGGAAAGAAAACGGTTCGGGAACGGACGGTTGTATACCGATTCCATCACTTCGTTGGGGCTGATGCGGAACTTCTCGAAGAAATCGGTCGCCACGTCCTTGGGGGCCAGCCCTTTCAGGACGTCGGACAGGAACAGCTTGCCCAGCACGGCTCCGCTGCCTTCATCGCCCAGGATATAGCCGCCGGCCTTGACGTTCTTGACCACGATTTTCCCGTCGTAGAAGCATGAGTTGGAGCCTGTCCCCAAGATGCAGGCAATGCCGGCCTCGCACTTGAACAGGCCGCGGGCAGCCGCGAGAAGGTCGCTCTCCACTTGGATGGGGGTTTTGAATTGTGCTACCAAGGAAGCACCCAATACGTTCTTTTTCTCGTAAGAAGTACATCCTGCTCCGTAATAATAGACTTGCTCCAGTTTCTTCTTGAAAAAAATCTCGGGCAACCCTAAGCGCACACTCCGGCTTATCTCCCTCCGTGTCTGGAAGAAGGGATTCAAGCCTTCGGTAAAAACGCGCTGTATCAAGCGGTTATCTTCAACCAAAGCCCATTCGGTTCTTGTCGAACCGCTCTCCGCAATAAGTTTCATAGGCAGTCAGTTTTGGAATCGAATACAAATATATAGCATTTTTTAATATTCCTACGATAATTCCTCAAAAAAGATTGCAAAGACAGATGGGTTATTTCTTTTTCCGGGCTTTCTGATTGATGCGATACGGGCATTGGCAAGGTACGGCGGGATGTGTGCACGGACTATCGGCAAACTTAGGGAGCAGTAGCCGCGCAAACGGCTTCGAGTAGCAGCAAAAACGGGAAAAACTATTCGTACAACAGCTATGCTCTTTTCTTACCACAGCTGTGTTCTTTTCTTACCACAGCTGTTGTAAGAAAAGAACACGGCTGTGGTAAGATTAATAATTAGCGAAAAAGAGGTTAGTGAACAGGATGGAAAGGATTAATTCTCAACGAGTTTCGACTTAGTGGGAATCTGTCTCCTCTTAAACAAGCGTTTACTGCCTCTCTGACAATCTTTTATGGACTCGCGGGCGGGCTTGGAAAAACATACCAAGTTCGCCGCGAACTTGGCTGAAACGATAAAAAGAGAGATAATATAGAAGTTACGAACCTTTAAACTGGAGAGACGCCTATGAAGCAATGAAAGAATCCTGAAAAGAGTAGAATAATTCTATTCTGATTTTATCTACTCAATATCCTTTTTTTTGAGAATACCATTTTTAATTAACAACCAAATCATCTATCATTTATGAATGAAGAATGTATGAGAAGTAGTGGCGGTGTAATGGTGACACAGGCTACTTTGATAAAAAGATTATTGATTCTGTCGGTAACCGGATTAATGCTTATGTGTGGCGGTTACTTTCCCGGAATGAGTGTATATGCGCAGAATGCCGTTGCATCGGGTGCGCAGCATACAAAGAGAATTTCGGGTGTCGTTGTAGACTCGAACGGCGAACCCGTCATCGGGGCGGCTGTGCTGGTGCAGGGCACAACTGTCGGTGTGGCGACGGATGTTGACGGTAAGTTCTCTTTGGACGTGCCGTCCAACGGAAAAATGCTGGTGGTGTCGTATATAGGATATGATAACCAGGAGGTGCCTATCACAAGCAATCCGCACTACAAAATTACGTTGAGCGGAACGAATTATGCCTTGGACGAAGTGGTGGTGACTGCTTTAGGCATGAAACGTGAGAAGAAAGCGCTCGGTTATTCCGTGCAGGACGTGAAGGGGGATGCCCTTATCGAAAACCGAACGGCGAACATCGCTACTTCGCTGAACGGTAAAGTGGCCGGTATGAATATCTCGGCAACGTCTATACCGGGCGGATCCAACCGTATCGTAATCCGTGGTAACAACTCTATTTCCGGAAACAATATGCCCTTGATTGTGGTGGACGGGGTGCCGTTCGATAACACACAGGGCGTGGACGATGCCAATACCAACTCCTGGGGTACGGGGTTTGCGGATACGGGTGACGGATTGTCGATGCTGAATCCGGACGATGTTGAATCAATCTCCGTGCTGAAGGGCCCTTCGGCCACGGCATTGTATGGTTCGCGTGGTGGTAACGGCGTTATCCTTGTGACGACCAAAAAAGGACAGGGAGGTAAGACGCAGGTCTCTTTCAACAGCAATTTCACATTCGAGAATGTGATGATTCAGCCGGAGTTCCAGAATGAATACGGGCAAGGTACGGGAGGAGTGTTCGACCTTACCTCGCGTAACTCCTGGGGACCGAAGATGGGCACGGTTGTTACCGATTGGACCGGACAGACCCGTCCTTTGGAAGCCAAGAACAATGATTTTTCTGATTTCATGAATACCGGTACGGCTTGGACCAACTCTGTCGACGTGACGGGGTCGGCAGCCAAAATGAATTACCGTGTAGGTCTCTCGAATACGACACGCCGGGGCGTTATCCCCAACAACAGCCTGAGCAAGAACAACTTCTCGGTGCGTGCCGGTGGCGAGATTATCAAGCATCTTACGCTGGATGCCAAGGTGAACTATACGTATCAGAAAGGTAAGGGAAGACCGGAGTTCTCCGCATCGGCCTTCAATCCTATCTTTGCGTTGATTTATACTCCCCGCAGCATCAACCTGCATGAGATGAAAAACGTGTTTGACGAAAACGGCAATGTCCTGGACTGGTATCCCAAACCGCTCACCATCGTGAACAACCCGTATGCCGCCACTTCGCTGACCGGCAATCAGGATGTGACGAACCGTGTCAATGGTTTTGCTTCGTTGACGTACGACATTACCGATTGGCTGAAAGCGATGGTGCGTTTCGGCGGTGACACATATGGCAAGAAAACAGAGAAGTGGGTGCGCCACGGGCTGGTGTCGAGCTCCGGCTATAGCGACGGTCGTTTCTCTACGGGGCAGTACAATATGACCGAGTATAATGTGGACTTCCTGGTGACGGCTCAGAAGGACAACATCGCCGGTTCCAGGTTCTCGGGCTCGCTTTCGTTGGGCGGCAATAAGATGAACCGCAAATACGACAGTTTCAGTGCCACGGCCGAAGGGTTGAATATCCCTGAACTCTATACGATTCAGAACGGCGTGTCGAAAACCACATCGACTTATAAGTCGCAGAAGGAAGTGCAGTCGCTCTATGCGTTGGGGCAGTTGTCTTGGGACAACTACCTGTTCTTCGATGTAACCGTGCGCAACGACTGGTCGTCCACGCTTCCGAAAAACAACCGCTCGTTCCTCTATCCGTCCTTCTCCCTGGGATGGGCTGTGACGGATATGTTGGCCAAGTTCAAGGTGGACGTGCCCCGTTGGATTTCTTTCGGCAAGTTGCGTGCGTCTTATGCCGAAGCCGGAAACGACACGGATCCTTATCAGCTGTTGTCCGTACTGTCCACCGTGTCCAATATGGCAGACGGACAGATGGGAGTGGTGGAGCCTTCGACAAAGGTGAATGCGAACCTGAAGCCGGAGATTATCAAGTCCATGGAATTTGGTGCCGACATACGCTTCTTCGACAACCGTCTGGGGCTGGATGTCACTTACTATGACAAGCGTGCATACAACCAGATTATCTCCATGCCTTCGTCCATTACATCCGGATACAGTGCCAAATACATCAATGCCGGACGTGTGGACAACTGGGGTTGGGAAGTCCAGATGAACGCGGTGCCTGTCCGCACAAAAGATTGGGACTGGAATGTATGGGTGAACTTCGCCAAGAACTCTTCCGAGGTTGTCGAACTGACCGAAGGCGTGGAGTCCATCACGCTGGCACGGCCTATGGGACAGAACTGCTATGTGATGGCTACGGTGGGCGAGCCTTACGGCCAAATCTATACGAACGGATTCAAGTGCGACGATAAAGGAAACCGCCTGGTGGGTGATGACGGCAAATACATTGTCGACCCCACGCTGCGCGTGTCGGGCAATATGAATCCGGACTGGACTGCCGGTATCGGTTCTACCTTGCGTTGGAAAAACCTCTCTTTCGGTTTCTTGATTGACGTGCGCTACGGCGGTGATGTCTACCTGCAATCCATGATGCGTCTGCAATCCTGCGGCCAGACCAAGGAGACGGTTGCCGGACGTGAAGAGTACTATACCACCGGCAAGGGACTCATCTCCCAAGGCGTGAATGTGAATACCGGACAACCGAATACGGTCGAACTTGATCCTACTGCCTATTGGGGACAATTCTATGGCAATATCGGCAATTACATCTATGACACGACGAACGTACGCCTGCGCGAGTTGAACCTGAGCTGGACGTTGCCGGACAAGTGGTTTGCCAAGACGATTATCAGGAGCCTCAAACTCAGTGCTGTGGCCAACAATGTATGCTTCCTGTACAATAAGCTTCCGGGATTTGACCCTGAATGTACATACTCTACCGGTAACGGACAGGGTATAGAAACGGCAGCCTTGCCTTCTACCCGTTCATTTGGTTTCAATCTTAATGTTACATTCTAACCCATAAAAGGATAATAATATGAATAAATTTTTTAAGACAATGATAAGCATCGTCGGTATTTCAATGACCTTTGCGGGCTGTACCGGTGATTTCGACAATATGAATATCGACCCCAACAATCCTACCCCGGGTTCGGTCGATCCTAAGTTCCAGTTGATATATATCCAAGGGCGTGGCATTCCGTATGCCAATAAGTGGCAGCAGATAGACCAGCTGATGATCAGTACGCTGTGCGAATATTCGGCCAACGATGGCTTGTCGGCTTCCGACTACAACATCGACTCGCGGTATGTGGATGATTTGTGGGAACTGAGCTATACGGTGCTCGCGAATACCAATTCGCTGATTCGCGCCAATGAGGGCAACCCTATCCATAACAATGTGGTTCAGATGGCACGTATTTGGAAAGCTTATGTCATGCTGCGCCTGACAAACTGCATCGGTGATATCCCCTATTCGGAGGCGGCCAATGATATAGACCAGCCGAAGTATGACACGCAAAAGGAGATTTACTATGCGATATTCGAGGAACTGAAAGATGCGGTAGGCAAGCTGGACGAGTCGGCTGCCAACAATGTGGGGACTTATGACCTGATTTATGGCGGTGATGCTGCCAAATGGAAGAAATTCGCCAACTCCATCCGCCTGCGTATGGCCGTACGCATTTCGGATGTGGATGCCGCCAAGGCGAAAACGGAAGCGGAAGCTGCCATCGCGGCAGGTGTGTTTGCCGGTGACGATGACGCCGCCTATATGGTGCAGGGCGAAGACAAATTCTCGCAGAACCCGATTTATTACCATAAGGCCTCTGCCGTGATACATATGTCGACCGCTTACAAGCGTCTGGTGACGGGTATCGGCGGACAAGCCTGGCCTACGGCTGCCGACCGCGAGAAGAATAACAATATCACCGAGGCGATTGTGAATGCCAAGAACGCCCCCGCTACGGTCGACCCCCGCGCCCCGATTCAGTTTGAACCGGCCGGGATGGTTGAGAATCCTCAGGATCCGGCGATGGCAGGAAACTGGGACGGGACAGACCCGGGACACGTGACATCCGCCGTGGGAGCAGCCATGGACAATGGGCAGTTTGTCAGCAACTTTGCTAAGATAGGACCTTGGTACTACGCTACGATTGACAGGAAATACCAGTTGTTCAAGTACAGTGAATTGTGCTTCCTGAAAGCCATTGCTATTGAACGCGGTCTTATCACGGGTGACGCCAAGAGTGCCTATGAAGCAGGTGTGCGCTCGAATATGGCGGAATTTGCGATTCCGGACGAACAGATTACGGCCTATCTGGCATCCAATGTTCCCAACTATTATGGGACTACAGCCAAATACGATGACACTGCGGGAAGTTGCAATACGCATCTGGACAAGATTCTGACGCAGAAGTATATTGCCCAGTTCCAGGAGTGCTCTTTTGAGACTTGGGCCGATCATCGCCAGTTTCATAAACCTACGCTTATGCCGTTTGCCAATGTCAGCTCCAGCGTGTTCACCATGAATCCGGCCGACCAGGCCAACAATACTCCGGACGCATACGTGAAGCGGCTCTACTATCCCTCTTCGGAATATACGGTCAATGCGGATAATGTGAAGGATGCGGAAAAACGTATGGGCGGAACAAACAGCATACAGAACAATGTATGGTGGGATGTTGATTAATCGAAATTGAATCATGACGTGCGCGACCGGGCTACCTTGTCCGGTTGCGCATTTTTCTTATATATAATACAGACTATGAGGCATTTGTTATCTTTATTTTTCATCGGATGTTTTCTCTTCTACACCCGGGCGAACGGTCGGGACATACTGTGGCAGGACACACAGGACTGCGGTGGGCGGTTGCCCGGTTTCGTGGCGAATCCCGCTTCCGGCGAGCAGGAGAAGGTCTTTGTCTATGCTCCGGGCATCCATGTCCATATCAATGCACCTTCCGAGGCTTTGTTCGACCGGAACAAGCCTACCAAACTCGTGCTGTATGCCTTGCCTAATGGCAACAGTACGGCATGGACGATAGGAAAAGTCCCGGAAGAGGGGGACGACTGGCATTTCCATATACAGAATATTGGTGCCCAGACGCGTTATCTGCGGGCCGTCGCCCGCGATTGTAACTGGGTCACCGTGTATTTGGAGGCTGATTCGAAGAGCTGGGGACGCTGGAGAAAATCCGGACCGATGCGCGACCGGACAATCAAGGAGGCCGTGGAATATCTCCTCTCGCTTTTCTCGGGATGCAATCCGCAGATAGAGCTGAACAGCCATAGCGGCGGTGGAAATTTTATTTTCGGCTTTATGGATGCCAATGCGGACATACCCGCGTATGTGAAAAGGATATCCTTCATCGACAGCAATTATAATTGGGACGATAAACGCTATGGCGACAAGTTGAGGCGATGGTTGGCCGCTTCTCCGGACCACCGCCTATTCGTTGCCTGCTATGATGACGCGAACGCTTTGCTGGATGGCAAGCCTTTTGTCTCCAGGAAAGGAGGGACTTACTATCGGACCTATCTGATGCAACGCTATCTGAAACGGAACCTGAAAGGGGTGAAATGGAAGAAAGTGGAGACAGACAGCATCATTACCCATACGACGGGAGATCGGCGTATCCAGTTCTACTCCAGAAAAAACCCGGAACGGGCCATTTATCACACGATACTTGTGGAACGCAACGGCTATATCCACTCCGGGCTTTCGGGAACAGCGTACGAGGGAAAAGGATACACATTCATGGGCGGCAGAGCCTATGACGATTATCAGTAGGATTCGTTAAACTCTTGGTTTATCCGCTTCACCGTTTCCAGTTTTCCACCCTTCAGCAGCGCTCTGGCATTGAAGAAGTTGACTCCGTCGGCTCCGGACTCGATGGATGACCTGGCCGCCTGGTAAAGTTCTTCGGCAGTGATGTCCGGCACGAACAGGCCGGAAACATATTTGTTCCGGTGGAAGGTTTCGCGCAGTCCGTTTTCGACGCTGAACGGTATCCAGTCAAGACTTTCCGAATAGAACGACTGGTAGTTCATCGGACATACGATGTCCAGTTGCCAGGTAGGCCAGTCTTGATATACCGTCATACGCGCACGGGTAGGATATGGGAATACGGCAGCCGAAAGCAGTTTTCCTTTGGCGTGCGTCTCGTCGGCAATCTCGTTCACCAGAGAAGTCACTTCGTTCAAACGGAACTGCAACCATTCCGGACTCATCCAGGGAGCCTGCAAGTCCAGCGGAGAATAGCCGAATTGCTTTTTGAACTTCTCAATCGCTGTGGGGTGATAGCCGAAATCATATTCCGCACGGTAAGTGTCTTGCTGGATTTTGAACTTGTGTTGTTGCAACCGTCTTCCTAATACGGCGTCGTTATAGCGGATAAAATCCAGATGAACGGAAGCCAACCCCTCTAAGGCGGCATACGAAGCCGCCTTGTTCTTCATGTATCGGCGTGCTTCCGGTACTGAAGGACTTAGCCACTTGTAATGCTTGACGTATGGGTCGTATTCGTGGCTGTTGTATCCTATGCGGTTGACATCGAACCATTCGGGGTGTGCCAATGCTGCGGAATCCTTGGGAGCATTCACCGTAAACATCCAAGCGTGTATCTTCGTGCCCGGATAAGACTTGGCGGCTTCGATGTAACGTGCCACTTCCTCGGGAGAGCCGCACATATAATAGTTCCTGATTCCTGCTTCGTGAAAGGGTTTCATCCAACGGATGATGGAATCTACCGAAGCCGTTTTATCCACGTCTTCCCATACGCCCAAGGCGACCTTCTGTTCTGTGACGGATACTTTCTTTTTGTTTTTGGCAGATGCAGGCAATGCGTTGCAGTAGAAAAAGCAAACAAGTGCGGCAAATAAATAAGCGGTTTTCATGATGATGATGATTTAAGAGTGATACAATATAAACTCAATTCACGTAGTAACAAAGATACGGATAAATTCTGACTTTATCACTCTAAAGTGACCAAGTAATTGACTAAGTTAATGCCCGTCTGTATTAACGAGAAAGTCTTCGTTAGGGTTTGATTACGCTGACATATTAAGCGAAAACGTGTGCCATGCTGGGCAAAATTCAGCATAACACACGTTTTAATTATCATTATGGTTGGGTTAAAGGGAGTCTATTTCTTCAGTGGATAGCCCGGTGGCTTGCGAAATGATATCAGTCGCCACTCCTAATTTTTTGAAATTACGGGCATTCTCTATCCTTTCTTCAGTACGGCCTTCAGCACGACCTTGTTTCAGTCCTTTCTCCAGTCCTTTCTCCTCACCTTTGTGTTCGGCAGTAGCAATTGTATTCTGCCAGTCTCGATAAACCTTCAAACTGTCCTCATAAGCTTCGTATTGCTCTTTGGTAAATTTGGCAATTTCAGCAGCATCGAACAATTTGGTAAATACCCTTTCCTGTAATGCCTTGGGGCGCTCCATCAAACGGGAGAGATTGCGTAATACAAAAAGCCATTTTTCAAACATACTTTCCAGTTCCTCTTCCCTCTTGTTGAATTTGGGCATTTCTAAATAGACAAAAGTCAGTTTATCGTAGAAAACTTCCTTTGTGTGAATATCCATCAGTTGAACCTCATGGTAGAAACCTCCTTCATCCTTGTGGTCAAAGGTGAAGTTCAGGATACCGATTACATAAACCGCTTTCAGGTGGTAGTTCCATTCGCCCTTTTCACCCTGTTCCCGGATTGGAAATGTCGAATAGTACAAACTTCTGTCCTTGAAGAACTGTTGTTCTCCGCGTTGCATTTCAATCAGTATTTTCTCACCTTTCTCATTCTCGCAATATACATCGAAAACCGCGCGTCTGTCAATCTCGGAATTGCCCAAATGTTCCGTATTGAGATAAGTCAAATCCTGGATGGTTTCTTTCCCCTTAAAGAGACTGTTCACAAAGCTAAGAAGCAATTCCTTGTTCATTTCCGTACCGAATAGTACTTTGAAACCAAAATCGGTGTATGGATTAATATACTTGTCTTTTAGCAATTTATTTGTCATGGCTTAAAGTCTTTGAATAAAGTAAAGGTACGAAAAGAAATGAACGCATCCTCATCCGTTTATTATTTATTCAATAAGAGTCGGGAAAGCCTTTAGAGCGCTTTCTCCTTCACCAGATACTCGGCAATCTGTACCGCATTCAGCGCGGCGCCTTTCTTGATTTGGTCACCTACAATCCAGAAGGTCAGTCCGTTTTCGTTGCTGAGGTCCTTGCGGATACGGCCTACGTATACGGGGTCTTTTCCGGCAAGGAACAGCGGCATCGGGTACTCTTTCTCTGCCGGGTTGTCCATCAATACCAGGCCGTCGCCCTTGGAGAAGGCTTCGCGGGCTTCCTCGATGGAGACGGGGCGTTCTGTCTCCACCCAGATGCTTTCCGAGTGAGAACGGAGAGCCGGTACACGGACACACGTTGCGCTGACCTTGATGTCGGAGTGCATAATCTTGCGGGTCTCGTTGTACATCTTCATCTCTTCTTTGGTATAGCCGTTGTCGGTGAACACGTCGATTTGGGGAATCAGGTTGAAGGCAAGCTGGTAGGCGAACTTCTCGACGGTGACAGGCTCGCCCGCCAATACCTGGCGGTATTGCTCGTACAGTTCGTCCATGGCGGCGGCTCCTGCGCCGCTGGCTGCCTGGTACGTGGATACGTGTACGGTCTTTATGTGGGAAAGTTGTTCGATGGCTTTCAGTGCCACTACCATCTGGATGGTGGTGCAGTTGGGGTTGGCGATAATGCCTCGCGGACGCTCTTTGGCATCGGCGGCGTTGACCTCGGGCACTACCAAAGGCACATCGGCATCCATACGGAAAGCGCTGGAGTTGTCAATCATCACGGCTCCATGTTTGGTGATGGTCTCGGCGAACTCTTTGGAGGTACCTGCGCCTGCGGAAGTGAAAGCGATGTCGACCCCTTTGAAGTCATCGTTGTGTTGCAAGAGTTTTACCTCGATCTGTTTACCGCGGAAGGTGTATTTGGTGCCGGCACTGCGTTTAGAACCGAACAAAACTAACTCGTCCAACGGGAAATTCCTTTCATCGAGCACTCGCAGGAACTCCTGTCCCACGGCTCCGCTTGCTCCAACAATAGCTACTTTCATTTTTCTTTTGTTTTTAATTTAGTTTATAAAATTGTTTTAATCTATCTATAAATGATAGAGTTGGGTGCAAATTTATAACAAATTGCTGTATGGCGCCGCATAAAGTGAAAACTTTTTCGTTATTTTGCAGTTAAATCCTAAAAAAGACGCTGCGTATGGACTGGCTCAATCTCAGTTTGACACTTCCTGTGACAGACCCTACATGGATATTTCTCCTTGTACTTCTCATCATATTGTTTGCACCCATGCTGCTGAACAAATTGCGCATACCGCACATCATCGGCATGATTCTGGCCGGTCTGGTGATTGGCGAGCATGGCTTCAATATCTTGGTGCGCGACAGCAGTTTCGAGTTGTTCGGTAAGGTGGGGCTCTATTACATCATGTTCCTGGCGGGGCTGGAGATGAATATGGGCGACTTCAAGAAGAACCGTGGCAAGGCTGTGATGCTGGGGTTGCTGGCTTTTGTGATTCCGATAGGCATCGGGCTGGTGACGAATATGTTGCTGCTGAAGTACAGTCTTGTGACTTCTGTCTTGTTGGCGAGTATGTATGCCTCGCATACGTTGGTGGCCTATCCCATTGTCATCCGTTACGGCGTGTCGCGCCATCGCAGCGTGAGTATTGCCGTGGGGGGTACGGCGGTGACGGACACGCTCACGCTGCTGGTTTTGGCGGTGGTGGGCGGCCTGTTCAAGGGAGAGTCCGGCGGCTGGTTCTGGCTGTGGCTGGTGATTAAGGTCGTGTTTCTCGGAACTTTGATTATGTATTCGTTCCCGCGCATCGGGCGCTGGTTTTTCCGCCGTTACGACGACAACGTGATGCAGTTTATTTTCGTGCTTGCCATGGTCTTTCTGGGTGCGGGCTTGATGGAGTTCGTGGGGATGGAAGGCATTTTGGGGGCATTCCTGGCGGGATTGGTGTTGAACCGTTTGATACCGCACGTGTCGCCGTTGATGAATCACTTGGAGTTTGTGGGCAACGCGCTGTTCATACCCTATTTCCTGATAGGGGTGGGTATGCTGATTGATATTCATGTGATTTTCGGACAAGGGGATGCCTTGAAGGTGGCGGCCGTTATGATTGTGGTGGCACTGGTGGGCAAGTGGATTGCCTCGTGGCTGACACAGAAAATCTACAGGATGGCTCCCATAGAGCGTGAACTGATGTTCGGCTTGAGCAATGCGCAGGCTGCGGCTACGCTGGCGGCGGTATTGGTGGGCTATAACATCATCCTGCCCGACGGCAGCCGCTTGCTGAACGAAGATGTGCTGAACGGTACGGTACTGCTGATTCTCGTTACCTGTGTGGTGAGTTCCTTTATCACGGAAAGGGCTGCACGCAAGATTGCCATGTGCGAGGCGCATCTGGAAGAGGAGCGTACGGTGGAGGCGGAAAGAATCCTTATCCCGGTGGCAAATCCGGATACGATAGAATACCTGATGAACCTTTCCTTGCTGATACGTGACGCCAAACAGAAAGACAACCTGCTGGCACTGAACGTCATCAATGACAACAATACTTCCGAAGGCCTGGAGCTTCGCGGCAAACGCTATTTGGAGAAAGCGGCCATGATTACCGCCTCGGCGGATGTGCCCTTGCGCCAAATAACCCGGTATGACCTGAACATTGCCGCAGGCATTATCCACACGGCCAAGGAATATGAGGTGACCGACGTGATTATCGGCCTGCACCGCAAGGTCAATATCGTGGACTCTTTCTTCGGTATGCTGGCGGAGAACTTGCTGAAAGGTTTGCATCGTGAGGTTATGATTGCCAAATTCCTGATTCCCATCAATACCATCAGACGGATTATCGTGGCCGTCCCGCCTAAGGCGGAATACGAGGCGGGGTTTCAGAAGTGGGTGGAACATTTCTGCCGGATGGGCGGCACGCTGGGCTGCCGGGTGCACTTCTTTGCAAACGGAGAGACGACCGACCGGCTACAGGCTTTGGTGAAGAAGAAGCATGGGCAGACCTTGACGGACTTCTCCCGCCTGGACGATTGGGGGGATTTGCTGATTCTGACCGGACAGGTGAATTACGACCATCTGCTGGTGGTGATAAGCGCACGCAGGGGAGCTATCTCCTACGACAGTTCTTTCGAAAAACTGCCGACACAGTTGGGCAAGTATTTCTCCAACAATAGTTTGATTGTGCTCTATCCCGACCAGTTGGGCGAACCGCAGGATGTTGTTTCATTCTCTAATCCGCACAATGAGGCGCAGCATTACGAGAAGGTAGGAAAGTGGGTGTACAAGTGGCTCAGGGCGGAGTGAGAGTAATAGTAATAGTGATTAGTTCTATAGTGATTAGTGATTAGTGTTGGTGTGATGGAGGATTGGAGACAGCGGACTCGGCTTCTGCTGGGAGAGGAGAAAACGGAGCGGCTGCGGCGGGCGAATGTGTTGGTCGTGGGGCTTGGCGGAGTAGGTGCCTATGCGGCCGAAATGATATGCCGCGCAGGAGTGGGGCAGATGACGATTGTGGATGCGGATACGGTGCAGCCCACGAATATAAACCGTCAGTTGCCGGCTCTGCACTCCACGGTAGGCAAGGAGAAGGCTGAGGTATTGGCTGCGCGTTTCAAAGATATTAATCCGGATATTCGGCTGACGGTATTGCCCGTGTTTCTGAAGGATGAGAACATTCCCGAACTGCTTGATGCTGCCCGCTACGATTTTGTGGTGGATGCCATCGATACGTTGGCGCCCAAGTGCTATCTGATAGCGGAAGCATTGAGGCGGCGTATTAAGATTGTGTCGAGCATGGGGGCGGGGGCAAAGAGCGACATCACGCAGATACGCTTTGCCGATATATGGGATACGTACCACTGCGGACTGAGTAAGGCGGTGAGGAAACGGTTGCAGAAGATGGGCATCAGGCATAAACTTCCGGTAGTGTTCAGCACCGAGCAGGCCGACCCGGAAGCCGTGTTGCTTACGGAAGATGAGCGGAACAAGAAGTCCACTTGCGGAACCGTCAGCTATATGCCGGCTGTCTTTGGCTGTTACCTGGCTGAATATGTGATAAAGAGGTTGTGAGGTTTGGAATAATAGAGATAGGGCTTATGATACATTTGGAGAATATAACGAAAAGTTTCGGCGATTTGCAGGTATTGCGCGGGATAGACCTGGAGATAGGAAAAGGGGAAGTTGTCAGCATTGTCGGTCCCAGCGGAGCGGGAAAGACCACCTTGCTGCAGATTATGGGGACGCTGGACAGGCCCGATAGCGGTTTGGTGGCGATTGACGGTACGCAGGTGAACCGCCTGAAGGAGAAAGAACTCTCCGCTTTCCGCAACAGGCATATCGGCTTTGTCTTTCAGTTCCATCAGTTGCTGCCTGAGTTTACTGCCCTGGAGAATGTCATGATACCGGCTTTCATTGCCGGGACGGGGCAGCAGGAGGCGCGAAAGGCTGCCGTCGAGATGCTGGCGTTCATGGGACTGGCAGACCGTGCCTCGCATAAGCCCAGCGAACTGTCCGGCGGTGAGAAGCAGCGGGTGGCAGTGGCGCGCGCGCTCATCAACCGCCCGGCGGTGGTGCTGGCGGACGAACCGTCCGGAAGCCTGGACACACACAACAAGGAGGAACTGCATCAGCTGTTCTTCGACTTGCGCGACCGTTTGGGACAGACGTTTGTCATCGTGACGCACGATGAAGGATTGGCGCAAATCACAGACCGCACGATTCACCTGAAAGACGGGGAGGTCTGTGTCCCCTCTTGCTATTCAAAACAGACGTAGTGGGCAATCCGCTCCAGGTCGTCTTCCGTAAATTCTTCGTAGAGGGCAAATGGCTTGAGGCTGTGGAGCGTTCCTTTCTTCTTGCGGTATTCCACCAGCGCCTTTGCCTGATAGAAATTGATGTAAGGATGGGAGCGTAGACGTTCTATGCCGGTACGGTTCAGGTTGATGCGCCGGATTTCGGAGGGCGAGACGGTGAACCATGCTTGCAGCGGGTGGTAATCGATATGAATCTCCTGCAACTGCTCTATCCGGTAGAAGCCGCCCAGACGTTGGCGGTAACCGGCTATCAGCCGCGCTATGCCGCTGCCTATGCCGGGGATTTTCTTCAACTCGGTGGTGTCGGCCTTGTTCAGGTCGAGCACGGTGCCTGCCGGGTATTTGTAAATACTGTCTTTCCTGACTTCCGGAAGCGCAAGCAGGGATGCCGTTTCTCTTCTTGTCGTATCTTCTGCCGTGAAATAGATGTAAGGGGCGAGTGTCCGGTATTGTTCTTCCGTCAGCCCGTACACTTTCCTGAAATCTTCCGCCTTGCGGAACGTTCCTCCCTTGCTCCGGTAGCGCAGGATGTTCCTTGCCATCCATGCCGGAAGGCCCAACCGGCAGAAGGCGGCGGAGTCGGCACGGTTGGGGTCGAAAGGTGCCAATACGATTGTTCTCTTCTTATACTCTCCGGGATGGTAGGAAGAGGTGCGGACGGGCTTCTCCTGCTCACGTAAGGAACTGATGAAACTGTCGTACTCTTTCAAGGCGATGGCCTGCGTCCGGATTTCCTCGTCGGACGGTTGCGTGTTGCTGTGCCGGGACGAATAGATGTGTCCGGAGAGAAAGACGAGGAGAATCCCGATGATGAGCACCAGGATGCCCCGCCTTTCTTCCCGGGAGAAATATAGGATGTCTTTGAGCGGGTTCTTCATGATGGGTTAGCTGAAGAGACCCAGCTCGTTGATGAAGATAACCCCGATTCCTATCGGAGCGATGAACTTCAGGATGAAGATCAGTACTCCGTAAATGCGTATGTTTAAAGTGCCGTTGTTGCTGATTTCTTCCCGGACAATCTTCTTGTCCAGATACCAGCCGGTGAAGATGGAGATAAAGAAACCGCCCAACGGCAGCATGATTTTGGCGGTGACAAAGTCGAACAGGTCGAACAGGGTGAGACCGAAAACGGTATACTCCTTTCCTGCGCCCAATGACAATGAACATAGCACTCCCAGCAGGATGCATCCGGCCGTGACCAATCGTGCGGCCTTGCCGCGCGTCAGCTTGAACTCTTCGTGCAGGTAGGCCGTCACGACCTCGTGCAAGGAGATGGTTGAAGTCAACGCCGCAACCGCCAGCAGGACGTAGAACATGATGGACAAGGCGATTGCCAGCAAGGGCGCGTCGCCGAATGCCTGTTGGAATACGTTGGGCAGCGTGATGAACAGCAGACTGGGACCAGCGTCCGGCTGGATACCCACTGCAAATGCGGCGGGAAAGATGATGAAACCGGCAAGAATGGCGACCAGCGTGTCGATGCCCGCCACGTTGAGTGCCGTCTGGGGCAGGTTGGTGTCGTCCCTGAAATAGGACGCATACGTGCAGAGGCATCCCATGCCCAGGCTGAGCGAGAAGAACGCCTGTCCCATGGCACCTAAGAATACGTTGCCGTCTACTTTGCTGAAGTCCGGTTTCAGCAGGAACTCGATGCCGGCGCCTGCACCGGGCAGTGATATGGAACAGACGGCGAGCACAATCAGCAGGATAAACAGCATGGGCATCATTATCTTGGCCGATTTCTCAATACCTTTCTCCACCCCTTTCACGATGATGAAGTGGGTGCCCGCCAAGAATGCTATCAGCCAGATGACAGGGCGCCACGGGTTGCTGACAAATCCGTTGAAACCGGCGATGAATTCTGCGGCGGATTTACCGGCAAAGCTGTTGGTGGCGGCCTCTCCGATGAACTCCAGGGTCCAGCCCGCCACTACCGAGTAGTAGCCCAGAATGAGGAACCCGGCCAGTACACCCATCCGTCCCACCCAGCGCCAGTGGGTGCCGGGAGCCAGCTTCTGATAAGCTCCGGCGGTATTGGCGCGCGAACGGCGTCCGATAAGGAACTCCGCTATCATGATGGGGATGCCCAGTATCAGTACACACATCAGATAGGTCAGAATGAAGGCCGCACCTCCATGGTTGCCCGTTTCGAAAGGGAATCTCCAGATATTACCCAAACCAACTGCCGAACCGGCTGAAGCAAGTATCACTCCTATTTTGCTCCCGAAGTTCGCTCTTTCATTTCTTGTCATAAAACGTGGATTTTTCTTACAATTCGTTATTGATATCACTTGAAAGCTACAAATGTAGAAAATAATCTATACTTTTGCGCACAGTTTGTTTATAATTTGAGGTATGCTATATTATATTAAGAAATATCCGGTGTCGTTGGCGGTCATCCTCGCTGTGGTCTACTTGTCGTTTTTCAAACCGCCTGCCGCTCCCGAATTTGACACGATTCCTCATCTCGACAAGGTGGTGCACATCTGTATGTATTTCGGTATGTCCGGTATGTTGTGGGTGGAGTTCTTGCGGGCACACCGGCGCGACTGTGCCCCCATGTGGCACGCGTGGATAGGTGCGTTCGCCTGTCCGGTGCTGTTCAGCGGCGTGGTGGAGTTGCTGCAGGAGTATTGCACCGAATACCGTGGCGGCGATTGGCTGGACTTTGCAGCCAATGCCACGGGAGCTGTGCTGGCATCGCTGGCGGCTTATTATGTGCTGAGGCCGCGCATGGTGCGTAAATCTGCGGATTAGAGATAATCCACTACCGTACTGAGCCTTATCCCGTTTGAACCTTTAATCAAGATGGTCTTTCCACACGGTTTGTTGCGCTGCAATTCGGCTATCAGGGCCGGGGCGTCGGGATAAGTGGAATAGGCGTGGCGGGTTGCGGCAAACAATTCGCCTACCAGCACGACATCCTTAAAACCGCACTCTTCCAGACGGTCCACTATCCGCTGATGCTCTTCGTGGCTCTCTTTTCCCAGTTCGCGCATATCTCCCAATATCAGCATCTTCTGTTCCGCCTGCATCTTGTGGAAGTTGTTGATGGAAGCCAGCATACTGGTGGGGTTGGCGTTGTAGGCATCGATAATCAGCGTGTTGTCTGCCGTCTTTTTCAGTTGCGAACGGTTGTTCTGCGGGCTGTATTCATTCAGCGCCTTGTCTATCTTCTCGGCTTCCACTCCGAAGAAGCGGCCGATGGTGACGGCGGCAAGGGCGTTGGGGAAGTTGTATTCGCCAATCAGCTGGGTGTGCACCTCGTGCGTATCTCCTGCTTGCCCGTTCTGCCATTCGAAAGCGAGGAAGGGGGAGTTGCCGGTGACGTGCCCGCTGACGTACAAGCCTTCCTCTCTCTTTTCTCCGTAGGTCACCGGGGTCAGTCCGCCGGCTATTTCCGTCAGGTAGGGATTGTCCTGATGGAGGAAGATGGTGGGTTTCCCGTGCTGGCGCAGGTAGTCGTACAGTTCGCCTTTGGTCCGGATGACACCTTCGAAAGAGCCGAAGCCCTCTAGGTGCGCCTTCCCCACGTTGGTGATGATGCCATAGTCGGGTTCGGCTATCTCCACCAGCTCCTTGATGTCGCCGGGGTGGCTGGCGCCCATCTCTACGACGCCGAGCTCATGCTCCGCTTTCAGGCGTAGCAGGGTGAGCGGCACGCCGATGTGATTGTTCAGGTTTCCCTGTGTGTACAGCAGGTTGTACTTCTGCGACAATACGGCGGCAATCAGCTCCTTGGTGGTGGTTTTACCGTTGGTTCCGGTGATGCCTATGATGCGTGTACCCAGCTGGCGGCGGTGGTGGCGGGCAAGCTGCTGCAAGGTGTGCAGGCAGTTGTCTACCAATATATAATGTGTGTCTCCGGCGGGAGCGTATACGGCTTCGTCCACCACGGCGTATGCGCAACCCGCTTCCAGGGCTTTGGCTGCAAACGCGTTGCCGTTGAACGTTTCGCCTTTCAGAGCGATGAACAGTGAGCCTTCGGGGCAGTGGCGGCTGTCGGTCGTTACGCCGGTGCAGCTCAAGAATATCCGATAAAGGGCGGTTGTATCCATAACTGGTTTGTCTGTTTTGAGGTCGTTTCTGATGATTGCACTGATTTATGCGGTGCAAAGATAGGGGATTAATCGCTATGTTGCTCGAAACTTCCTTTTTCTTTGAGAAAATTTGTTTGGGGGCGTGGCCGATTGACCCTTTCCCGTCGGTTTCTCAGATTCAAGCTTTCAGATACACCACCGTCCTTCCACTGCCATACTTGCGGATGATGCCCTCTTCGAGAAACCCGTTCAGGTCGGCCACCGCCTGATGCTTTGCTCTTCCGGTCAGTTGTTCGTAATCGGCGCGGGTGATGCAGTTGTACTTTTCCAAATGTTGCAGTAACTTGTTTCTCCGCTGTTCCGATGTCAGCTTGGAGTGCGAGACGTAGGGCGATGCCTTCCGTTCCAGCTTCATCGTCGCGAACCGTTTGCGGAACTTGCTGCCGATGCGTAGGTTTACATTCTGGAAGTGCACGGACGGCGAGCGGATTTCTTTTTTGTCCATCACCGTCTTATCGCATTTCAGCGACAAGGAGAAATGTCCCAATTCGCCCACCTCGACAATCCATCCGTCGGACAGCCAGCTGTGCAGCTCGTCCGTTATCGCCTGTAGCGTGCCGTCGAGGATGGCAGGACTGAATCCGGTCGCCTTGTGCACCAGTTCGCGGAACTGGTCGGCGGTGATAGTGCCCTTGGGCAGGATGCGGGCGTGCAGTGTCTGCTCTTCACCCTCTTCCGGCGAAGGATTCGGGGTTTGGTATAAATCGTAATAGGCGCTCATATATATTAATGCATTGGTTATACGTTTTTATTCGTCTCGTTGCACGGAATTATGCTCAGGAACGGCGAATTTTATTCGTTAGACAATTATCTAACGAAAAGTAGACTGCTGTCTAACGAAAGGGCAACAGCTGTCTAACGAAAAGTAAACAACTGTCTAACGAATTAAATTCACTGCTCAAAGGTATTAATAATATTGGGAAGGAAGGTTGAGAGTGTGGACGTTTTTTTAAATCTGAATTTCTTTAAGGTGTTTTTTCTATATCCTTTCTTGTTTTTTTATGTTTTTTGTAACTTGCCACTGTTTTTCAAGAACATATCAATAACAGTAAATAAGAAGTTGCTCCCGACACAAATCAGGGCTTTGAAAAATGGATCAGGAAATTAATAATCGTGGTGAAAAAAGAAGGGGTGTGTATGCATTGCTTGGAAAGTTGCGATTGATATTAGGCATTTGTTTTAATATATAGATATTATATATCTATGGTGAGGCACTTGTGAATGGCGGTATGCGTGACGAAGCTTGGGATTATGATTATCCCCTTGTTCCGCAATATTTGATAATGCTATCGTGTTGCATATCTTTATTTGCCGATTGTATGCTTTATAAAAAGAAAAGTAAGACGATGTTGAATATCCTTGTCACATCGAATTTACTATTCTGGCTCTCTTTTTTCATGTTTGTTTCGTGTGATTCCAAAACCGGATTATCATATTTTATACCTTATGGTATGATTGCTTTTCTTGTTATAGGTTTTATCATGTCTTGTTTTCATCTGCTGTTTTTCCGTAAGATTTATAAAGAGATACCCTATGCCGATAGAGGAACTTTCTTATAATACAGACTTCTTGAAGCTTGAATCGTCGCAAATTTTGTAACATTACCTGTTGGTTGAATTAGATTCTTAACATATTTGCAATGAAAAAGTTGTACATATCGCAGATATTTAGTAAATTAGT
>ERZ808044.359-NODE-359-length-52956-cov-4.859207_pt1 | contig 52956 bp, 51 predicted proteins | sample MGYA00380195_ERZ808044 | MGnify/ENA primary metagenome ERZ808044 (study PRJEB31490, sample SAMN06133423) | mouse gut metagenome | isolation source: Z7_2 | host: mice | place: China: Chengdu | collected 2015-05 ...
AGATATCCTTACCATTTATACCCAAAAAAGAATAAGTCTGTAAGCGGTTTTTCTTGCTTACAAACTTATTATACGAGGAGGTATCGTATGAGTCAAATGGTATCGAATCTATGTGAGAAACGAAATATTTTGATTTCCGGGATATTGGAATTTCCGCTCCAGGTGGGCAAGCCGGCATATTATTTTTATAATGGGAGACGTATGAAAACATCCAAGGTTAAGCGGATTGTGGAAATTGCGCTTGATCACGCATGTTTTGAGACGGCTAACCTGTGTTACAGAATTGATTATTTCCCTGTTGCAATGACAATGGCAAAAAAGGCAAGCTGAAGAGGAGGAGAATAAACAATTTAAGGGAGGGCCGGGGACGTGATTTCCGGCCTCATCCATTTCTATACTTTTGTTTTGAAATATTGTATAATAAGGTAAACCGGAATTTGAAATCCCCGAAATCATAGGCGTTTGCCGCTGATTATAGGGCGTTAATGAAGTCCTCTGAAACCGCCCCAAACAAAGGATTTTTCGCAATCTGCTCACCGAAGGTTTCTATTAAATGTTACACCGTTTTAGTGTCGCCCGCGCCGCTCATAAGGGCAAAAGCAAGGGCAAGAAAAACCCATAACAGGATATAACAAGGTGTGGCAATCGGGAGCCTGTGACATATGTGCGAATACATCAACGGAACTATTATACAGGAGGATTTCACAATGGAAAAGACCATTTATAACGAAAGCAACGGTTTATGGTACGAACTGCAAGGCGATTACTACATTCCATGCTTGACAGTACCAGCCGAAGAAGAAAAACCTATTGGCATTTGGGGGCAGCGGCATCTGCGGTACATAAAGCAGGAGCGAAAAGCTCTTTACACGGAACTGCTGACCAGCGGCAGGCTGAATACATACCTTGCCGACATCAACGAACAGGCAACGGAACAAATGCTCCTGCTGACAGAGCAAATGGCCGAACGTGAGGGGGTCACCGAACAGCTCAAAGCGCAGGATCAAATGCAGTGGGTACAGCGGATGAATAACATCCGTGACAGGGCAACAGAGATCGTTAATCATGATCTGATCTACATATAAGGTAAAGGTATCGGGCGGCGGGGAGCAATCCCCGCCACTCTTATCTCTTTTGACAAATAATTGTACGGCTTATTCAGAAGTAGATATAGGTAGGAGTATATTCTCCGCCCAAATTTGCAATCAGCTTTGCTTTGGAGTGTGGCCAGAAAAAATATGTTGCTTTGTTGTTTGAACAACATACAATCCTTCTAATTATGTTTATAATAAATACAGAAAAATACAAAGGAGGTCTATCACTATGGCAAAGAAGCTTGATTTGAATAAAACTGTCTATGAATTGACACAGGAATACCCTGAGCTGATCGAGATCATGGCAGGGCTCGGTTTTACCGAGATCATTAAAAAGCCCATGCTACACTCCGTCGGCAAGATCATGACGATTCCCAAAGGCGCGAAGATGAAGAATATCTCTATGATGGATGTCGTGACAACCTTGATGGGCAAAGGCTTCGAGCTTGTCGGTGAGATGCCGGATATGTCTTCTGCGCCGCAGGCTGGTGTGGAGAAAATAAATGTGAACAATCCCACCGCAAGCCGCACCGAACAGCTCAAGACCTATCTGAAAAGGCTGGGCGAAGGCGAAAAACTGGAGACTGTACGGGCGGACTTCGTCCGTGAGTTTAGCGACGTCGAGGCATCGGAGATCATGCAGGCAGAGCAGGAACTCATGAAAGAGGGAACGCCGCTTTCTGAAGTGCAGAGGCTCTGCGACGTCCACTCCGCCCTGTTCCATGGCGCGACAACGGAGGAGAAAATAGCCAATGCAGAAAAGGAAGTCGAAGCCTCCCTCCTGCGAAAAAAGGCGCATGAGGAGCTGGCGAAGAGAGACTCCTTCCCCAAAAAGGACTACACGGATAAGAACGCCCGCGCCGCCGAACTGGAGGCAATAGCCGGGCATCCTCTGTACACGCTGACAAAAGAAAACGACGCGCTTACCGATTTGCTTGCCAGATTTAAGGAGGGCAAGGATGAATCGCTTATCCCGGCGATTCGTGATCTTTCGATCCATTATGCCAAAAAGGGCGATATGCTCTATCCCCTGCTGAAGGTGAAATACGGCGTCTCCGGTCCCTCCGATGTGATGTGGACGGTGGACGACGAGATTCGCGACGAGCTTGGGGCGCTTGCAAAAGAAATCGATCACGGCGCAGAATGGAGCGCCAGGCTGGACGCTGTGCTGACCCGGGCCGAGGAAATGATCTACAAGGAGCAGAACATCCTGTTCCCGATCTGCGCAGTGAACTTCACGGAGGAGGAATGGTACGGTATCTACCACGACGAGAAGGATTACGACCTGTGCTTCGGCGTGGCGCAGGAACGCTGGGAGACTGCGGAGGAGAGGAAAGTTCCCGCCGTCTTCGATGCGGCGGGAGAGATCGTCATGCCCGGCGGTCACATGACTTTGGAACAGCTGACCGCGCTTTTGAATACGATTCCGCTGGAGATTACCTTTGTGGATGCGGATAATATCAACCGCTTTTTCAATGAAGGACCGAAGGTCTTCAAACGTCCCGGCATGGCCATTGACCGGGAAGTGTTCTCCTGCCATCCGCCGAAGATCGAGCCCATGGTGCGCCAGATCATCGATGATTTCAGGAACAATCGCCGTGACGAGGTGCCTGTCTGGATGGAGAAGGGTGGCCGCACGATGCTGGTGAAATACATGGCGGTGCGTGACAATTCAGGAACGTATCTCGGCACGGTGGAGCTTGTGCAAGACATGGAGTTTGCAAAGGAGCATTTTCTTGGCGAAAACAGGTAATACCGGGTAAAACAAAAGGCTTCCCGTCTATATCGGCGGGAAGTCTTTTGTGCTTGATAATCATGACAATTCATTGAGCGTGAATTCGCTCTTGTGATACGAAATCAGACCGTCCTTCTGCATCTTGGACAGCTCATTGGACATGGCGCTGCGGTCTACGGCAAGATAGTCGGCAAGCTGCTGGCGGTCAAAGGGGATGGTGAAGTGCGAGCTTCCGTGTTCCAGCGCCTGCTCCGAAAGATAAGAAAGCAGGCGCTCCCGGAGAGATTTTGACGCGGTATGCATCATACGGGAAGAGAGATTTAAGTTCTTCTGTGCGGAGATCCGAAGCATATTCTGGATGATGCGGGTATGGAACGCGCATCCTCTCGGGCAGGTAGTCAGCATGTTCCGCATACTCAAAAAGAGCACTTCGGTTTCCTCACAGGCAACAACGTCGCAGAGCAGCTCCTTGCCGGGAATTGCCGCATAGTTTTCTGCAAAAATCTGTCCTTTTCCTATATGACCGAAAATATGGCTGTTCCCCCAGTAAAAATTGACGACGATATTCACGCTGCCGGATTCCACAAGCCCAATCTCGCTGATAGAGGATCCCGCTCGGAAAATAATCTCATCCTTTTTGAATTTGCGTTCTTTCGCGCCCAGGCAGCTAAGCAGTTCCGAAATTTCGTTCTCGCTGATGCCATGAAACAGCGGCGTGTTCGTCAGAAAAAAAGTATTCATAAAAATCGTCCTTCCGTTGTTGCAACAACATACTCGTTGCTATGATTATAGTATAATCATAGCAGAAAATCAAGAACAGGGAGGAAAAACTTATGGAAACCACTTATATAAACAAAAAAACCCTGATCGGCGAAATCGTAAACCGGTACCCGGAAACGGCGGAGGTGCTGCTCGGAATCGGTATGCACTGCCTCGGCTGTCCGGCTTCCCAGGCGGAGAGTCTTGAGGATGCCTGCGCCGTTCATGGCGTTGATCCTGAAAGCGTCATAAAGGCCATCAACGATAAAATCGCCGATAGCGGAAAGTAAGCGGATTATGAGCGCATTTTTAGGACCAATCCACTTCTGGCTGTATAACAAGATTGGCAAGCAGGAGGAACTCACCAAAGCGATTGCCTCCATGGCTGCCGGGAACGGCTGGATTTCAGATCGTACTGCTTACATCAGAGACCTGCCCGCATTGGAAGACGTCATTGATGAAAGCAATATCCACGGCTGGCTTCAAGATCAGATTCATGATGCGGAAACGCGGTATGCGGATTTGATCCAGACTGTCCTTACCACGCATCCCGAAAGATTGGAGGAAATCAGCAAAGTCGCGTTTCGCTATGGCCGGAGGAACGGAAGGGACGCAGAAAAAGCTACGGACGTTTTCCGCATCTTTGAAGATTTCTTCGTCAACGGTATGCCGTGTGACAGAGTGAATGCTGTCGTAACTGAATCCGATGATGAAGTCTCTTGGCAAATGACGCAGGATATTCACGCACAGTACTGGAACGGAGAGACGAATATCTACTACGAGCTCCGAGACTGCGTGATGCGCGGCATGTTGGAGGGCACTCCTTTTGCGCTTGACAGTCGGGACGATGCCCGCTTTACGATCAAAAGAACATGATGATGAAGGAGAAGGTCGGAGAAGTATTCTCCATCGCAATGGACAATCCGGCGATTCCCGGCTGCACGATCTCCAAAGCCGTGCATGACGGAGCAAACGACATCATTTGCTTTTCCTTGGCCAGGAATACGGATATCAGCGCAGAGATTTATCCGTATCACAAACTGATTATTATGGCGGAAGGCGTCATAGAGATTTACGGGGCAGACGGCTTTAGGCGGAACCTCCATACCAGCGACAGCATTATAACCCTAACGGATACACCGATGGGAATACGAACAGCGGAAGGTGCTGTTTATACAGAAGTTTCGATCAGGAGGAGAGATATCATGAACGAGGCAATCAAGGCGGGTGAAGTTTTCAGACTGGCAGAAATTGTCCCCTATCAGGACGGCAAGATCGTCAACATGGATGTCGTGCATAACGACAAGATGAAGTTTGTTATCATGGCCTTTGATGCGGGCACCGAATTGTCCGAACACGCCGCTCCGGGCGAAGCGCTCATCTTCGTGTTGGATGGCGAGGGCGTGATTGGCTACGAAGGAAAAGAACATCCCATCAAAGCCGGTGAGAATTTCCGTTTTGCCAAAGCAGGAATTCACAGCGTCAAGGCAGCCAAGCGGTTTAAGATGGCACTGCTGTTGACCCTAGAATCATAAAAACGAAGAAAGCGAAGATCTGACAAGGGTGTAACCATCGTGCGCATGGAGGTGCCCTGCTGCGGAGGCCTCGAAATGGGGGCAAAAAATGCGCTTCAAGCAAGCGGCAAGTTCATCCTGTGGCAGATTGTGACGATTTCCCGCGACGGAAGAATTCTTGATTAAATGAAAGGAGAAAACGAAATGGACAAGTACCTATGTGAGCCCTGCGGATATATCTACGATCCGGCGATCGGCGATCCGGAAGGTGGAATAGCTCCGGGAACAGCATTTGAAGACATTCCCGATGATTGGGTGTGCCCGATCTGTGGTGTGGGAAAAGATATGTTTGTAAAAGTCGACTAAATGAATTGCCAAAAAGGGAAGGAGAAAAAACAATGGAGAAATGTGAGATGTTTTGTTATCAGTGTCAGGAGACAGCGAGGGGCACCGGATGCACAAAGGTCGGTGTATGTGGAAAGAGACCGGAGCTATCCGGAATGCTGGATCTTCTGGTCTATGTGACCAAAGGGCTCTCCTGTGTCACTACAATGCTGCGCGAGGAAGGAAAAGAGGTTGGCAAAGATGTCAATCATCTTGTGACAGTCAATCTTTTCGCGACGATCACAAACGCCAACTTCGACCGTGATGCCATCATCGCACGCATCAAGGAAACGCTTGCAGTCAAAGAGGAGCTGCGTGCGAAACTTGTCGACCCGACAGGTCTTCCGGAAGCGGCTGTCTGGAACGGAAATGAGAACGAGTTTGACTCGAAGGCAGATTCGGATGAGGTGGGCGTTCTTGCGACGGAGAACGAGGATGTACGTTCCCTGCGCGAAATGATTACATATGGACTGAAAGGTCTTGCTGCTTATTCCAAGCACGCCAATGCCCTGATGCAAGATAATGAAGAGGTGGACGCATTTATCCAGAGCGCACTTGCCAAGCTTCTGGACGACAGCCTCGGCTTGGATGACCTCGTGGCTCTCACACTGGAGACGGGAAAATACGGAGTGGACGGCATGGCGCTTCTTGACGGGGCGAATACGGGCGCTTATGGAAATCCGGAAATCACCGAAGTGAATATCGGCGTGAGGAACAACCCCGGCATTCTGGTTTCGGGACATGACCTGAAAGATCTGGAGCAGCTTCTGGAGCAGACCAAAGGTACAGGCGTGGATGTTTATACCCATTCCGAGATGCTTCCTGCGCACTATTATCCGGCCTTCAAGAAGTATGACAACTTCGTAGGCAACTATGGCAACGCATGGTGGAAGCAGAAGGAGGAGTTTGCCACCTTCAATGGCCCGATCCTCATGACCACAAACTGCATCGTGCCGCCTGCGGATTCCTACAAGGAGAGGCTGTGGACAACCGGTGCCGCAGGTTATCCGGGATGCCGCCACATCGAAGGCGAGTACGGAACCGTCAAGGACTTCTCTGCCATCATCGAACAGGCTAAGACTTGTGCACCGCCGCAGGAAATCGAAACCGGAAGCATCATCGGCGGTTTTGCGCACGAGCAGGTATTCGCGCTGGCGGACAAGGTGGTTGATGCAGTGAAGTCCGGAGCGATTCGAAAGTTCGTTGTCATGGGCGGTTGTGACGGCAGGATGAAGAGCCGCGACTACTATACCGATTTTGCCAAAAAGCTGCCGAAGGATGTGGTAATTCTGACCGCAGGCTGTGCCAAGTACAAGTACAACAAGCTTGCTCTGGGCGATATCGGTGGTATCCCTCGCGTACTTGATGCCGGGCAGTGCAATGACTCTTATTCGCTGGCTCTGATTGCCTTGAAATTGAAGGAAGTCTTCGGGCTGGACGATATCAACGATCTGCCGATTGCCTTCAACATTGCGTGGTATGAGCAAAAGGCGGTCATCGTGCTTCTCGCACTTCTTTACCTCGGCGTGAAGAACATTCATCTCGGCCCGACGCTTCCGGGCTTCCTCTCTCCCAATGTGGCGAAAGTTCTGGTCGAGAACTTCGGCATCGCCGGTATCGGCACTGTGGACGAAGACCTAAAGCTTCTTGTCGGAGAGACAGCATAAAAACATACACTCAGTTTATATCGACGCCCTGCAAGCCTCAAACTTGCAGGGCGTTTCTATGTATGAACCGCAGGAGCCTCCTGCGGTGTATTCTTCTGTCTTAGCGTCCTCTGTCATAATCATGGCTGCGGGATCGTGTCTGCTGCCGCCGTGCGTCGTTCCGGCGTTTGGCCTCCGCCTCTATATCCCGGAGCTTCTTTCGGATGCTCTCCTTTTCAGGCGGGGTCTGCTGGGGCTGCTGCCCTCCGTGGACTTGCCTCTCCCATGCGGCCAGATCGCGGTTGTACTGCTCCACAAGGGCTGTAGCGGCGTCATACGTCCGTTTGAACGCCTGCACATCGGGATAGCCGTCCTCTTTCAGAATACCGGGCAGCCGGTCCATCCGGCGGTCGATCTCCTGTTGTATACCTTTAATCTTTTCCTGCAGGGCCTTGCGCTCTTTTCCTTTGAACAGTCCAGTCGTTTCAGCGAGCTGCCTTTCCAGCTTTGGAAGCTCTACGTGCATGAGCTGCTTAATCGCCCTGGCTTCGTCCTGTACCTTGCCCATCAGCTTCTGCATGGTGCGGTATTCCGCCATATCAACTGACAGCGTAGGCATGGGCGGGATCTCCGTTTCCCGTATCAAGCCTTGCAGGATGTCCTTTGCCTTTTGGATGATGCCTCGGAACAATCCCGGCAGCCAGCCGTGCTTCTGCACAGACCGGGTTGCTTCATCATAGACGTGTCCATTTCTGATCTCTATGATCTTGGATTCTTCGATTCCAGATACCAGCGCCATATCCGCCGTTCTGTTCCAGTCCTGCCGTGCGGCATTGTCCGCCTCAATCTCCGCCGCCTTCGGGTTGTTTTTCCCGATCTTCTTTGTCGGGAGATATACCCTGTTCGGATCAAATACCTTCAAGCGCCGTTCCGGGTCGTGGACGTGCCGATTGATGAGGGCGGTGTAGAACTGCTTTGCCTCATCCAGAAACAGCTCATTCTTGAATACCTCGTCCTTTGCCGTGAACAGGTGCTTTTCGTAGGCCTCGCCTTTCTTGATGACGGTGCAGCCCTTGCGGATTTGACCGTCCTCGCCGGTGATCTCCTTCTTCGTGCGTACCCGCTTGCCGAGTTCATCATAGAACACGCTGCGGGTGGCGGTTTTGACCTCCGGCGACCGCAGCAGGCGCCGCTCCGAAAAGATCAGATGGATATGATAGTTTTTCTTTGTCTTGTTATGGTGGAGGGCTGAGACGCATTCCACATCATACCGTTGCTTAAACTGCTCCGTGAAATCTTCCAATACCTGCTGAGGATCATACTGCGTATATTCCTCCGGCAGGGCAATGATCAGCTCCCGTGCTTCGATACATTTTCCTTCCGTCCCATAGCGCCGAAATTCTTCCTGACACTCCTTCGCAAGGTCGTTCCAAAAGGTCATATCTTCCCTTGTAGAGAAGGCGGCGTACAGATATTCCTGCCGCTTGGGGTCTGAGATATAGTCTATTCTTCCCTTGACATTTGACAGCTTCGACATCTGGATAAAGCTGTGCCGTGCCATCGTTCACCTCCGTTCTTTCCTTCATTGTGCGCCCTCTTTTTGCAACTGCAAAAGCAGTTGCCGCTGCGGTGCCGATCAAAAGTCGGCAGAGCAGCGATAGAAAAATGCGGCAGCATTTTTCTCTGTATCGAATGTGAGGCAGGAAGCCCGCACAGTCGATACAGGCCCTCCGCAGGAGCGAAATACCCGGAGTACAAATCGCCAGATTTGTGCGAGGGGTGTATTTCGCTCTCAAACGGCGAGGCCTTTTAGCTGCTGCGTCCATCCTCAGCGCACCTCCCGGACATCTGCCTGATTGAGAAGGTTTCTTCCCTGATTGACCGTCAAGAAGTTCTCCAGCGTGTCCCTTCGGATAATTGTCTTTCGCCCCACTTTGAGTACGGGCAGCTTCCCCCAGTCCACCAGCTTCCGCATGGTGTTCCGTCCAATGCCGGTCATTTCGGCGGCTTCCTCAATGGTTAATCCCATTTTGCTGCTTGTCATAATATCGCCTCCTTTCATAAATACTCATTTTGCAACCTTTACTCCGTCATTATACTTATTCTGCCATCGTTTGTCAACCCGTTTTGGCGTTATTCAAAGTTATTTTACAAATAGATATGCAAAACGGGGTTGCAAATTAAAATCATCTGTGGTATAGTAGGCTCGTTAGGAGGTGAAAGCCTTGAAGGAAAAGAAATCATTCGGCCCAAAACAGGTCGGTGAGCGTATCCGGGAACGCCGGACAGAGCTGAAGCTCTCCATGCCGGAGCTGGGAAAGCGGCTCGGGGTCAATAAGTCCACCATCCAAAGATATGAGGCGGACGGGGTCGATCCGAAGCGCACCATGATCATAGACGGGCTGGCCCACGCTTTGCTCACCACTCCTGAATGGCTGACAGGATTATCTGAAGATAAGGAATACAACAGCTATACTGTCTGTCAGATGGATCTGGAAAAGCATGTAAAGGACTATCTGGAAGCCTTGACAGTCTCCGTAAAGGGAGAGCCGCACCAGCAGCTTTTAACCACCTTCCTCGGACAGCTCGTTGATCTGTACGCCGTCCTCACCAGGTATTGGGCGCTTTCCATGACGAAGATCGACGCTGTGGCGGAGGATGAAGGGCTTAAAGAATCTATCGGCAGATACGCCATTAACATCGGCTCCATCACGGAGCAGGTCTATCGGAAGGAAATGGCGGAGCCCATAGAGGACATGAAGCAATATCTGGACGGTATCCTCCACCTTTACGATGAAGGGCGGACAAAGACCAGGCTTCAGGAACAGTTTGGCATGGTTGAGGAAGCACAGAGAAAGTTCAGAGAAGCTGCCGCAGATATAGCGGAGGATGAAGGTACATAAGTACCGTGGCACCTTGAAAAACGAATACGGGAACGAAAAAAGCCGGTCATAAAGACCGGCGGATATGGTTAACAACGAGGAAAATGGACACGGCATTTATGCCAGTGGACATTTGACGACTGTCTCCACGGAGGCGATAGCCGACGTGGTAACACGCACACCATATGTCACAGACCCGATTGCCACGGATACGGAAAGGAGAATCACGATCTATGGCAAAAGGATCTGTCAGAAAGAAAGGCAAAAAGTGGTACTACCGCTTCTACGTGGAAAACGAAAGCGGAAATCTGGTGCAGAAGGAATACGCCGGAACGGAAAGCAAGTCCGAAACGGAAGCCCTGCTCCGCAAGGCGATGGAGGACTATGAGGCGAAGAAGTTCGTTGCAAAGTCCGAAAACGTCACAGTGGGCAATCTGCTGGATATGTGGGTGGAAGAAGAACTGAAACCCGGCAATCTCGCAAACGGTACGGTATCCCTGTATCAAAGCACCATCGAGAGGATCAAGCAGTATCCCATCGGAGACCGCAAGCTGAAAACGGTCACGCCGGATCACTTGCAAGCGTTCTTCGATCTTCTGGCCTTCGGTGGCGAGAAACCGGATGGCTCAGAAGCAAAACCGCTGGCATCCAACTCGATCCGCCCCTACTCGGCGGTGATGCAGGCAGCATTCCGGTTTGCAGTCTTTCCCAAGCGGCTGATGACCTTCAACCCGATGCAGTACGTGAAGATCAGACACAAGCAGGAAACCTATGAACTGTTTAATGAGAACAGCGAGGACGGGCTGACCGTCCCGACGATCTCCTTTGAGCAGTACAAGGCGCTGACGGACTATCTGAAAAAGAAAGAGAATCCGGCGCTCCTGCCTGTTCAGATCGCCTACTACACGGGGCTTCGGATCGGCGAGGTCTGCGCTCTCACATGGCAGGACATTGACATGAGGGAGCAGACCATCACGGTGCGGCGCAGCATGCGCTACAACGGGACGAGGCACAAGACGGAGGTCAGCACCACCAAACGGGGCAAAATCCGCACGGTGGACTTCTGCGACACGCTGGCAGCGATCCTCAAGGCAGCCAAGACCGAGCAGCACAAAAACCGCTTCAAGTACGGCGAGCTTTACAGCCTGAACTACTACAAGCAGGTACAGGAGAAAGGCCGCAGTTACTACGAGTTGTACAGTCTGCAAAGGTCGGAAGAAGTGCCGGAGGACTACAAGGAGATCGACTTCGTCTGTCTCCGCCCGGATGGATGCTTTGAATCATCCAGCACGGTAAGTATTGCCTGCCGAACAGCCTCAAAGAAGATTCCGGGGCTTGAGGGCTTCCACTTCCATCAGCTTCGCCACCCGTATGTCAAGCCCACGACAAAAAATATATCCTGCAAAAGCAGAAATCCCAAACTACCAAAGTATTGATAGTCTGGGGTTTCTGCTTTTTATTATGGGGCTATAAGCCCCGTCGAGAACGCAAAGCGTTCGAGACAATAAACCACCCGTTTTACGGGTGTGCGACGGAGGTTATACCAAAAAAGGCATCCTTTTGTTACAATAGAGTTGTTCAAGCCTTATTGTAACTAAGAAAGGAGGCCTTTGATGGCAAATATAAATCACAGCTTGTCGCATACAAAATGGTTGTGTAAATACCATGTCGTGTTCACACCTAAGTATAGACGAAAAATCATCTATAATCAATATAGAGAAAGTTTGAAAGAGATAATAAAAACATTGTGCGGGTACAAAGGAGTGGAAATACTTGAGGGTCACATGATGCCAGACCATGTACATCTGCTCCTGAGTATACCACCGAGCATAAGCATCTTTCATGGGGTACCTCAAAGGAAAAAGTGCACTGATGATGTTTGATAAACATGCCAATTTGAAGTACAAATTCGGAAACAGACATTTTTGGGCTGAGGGGTACTATGTCAGTACAGTTGGACTCAATGAAGAAACCATAAGAAAATATATAAGAGAACAAGAAAAGCATGACATAGCCTTGGATAAATTAAGTGTGAAGGAGTATGAAGATCCCTTCTCAAAGTAATGTAGCCCCTTGAAGGGGCGAGCAACAGAGGTAATGACAATAAGGCTTGAACAAAGAGAAAGCCCGCGCCTTTAGACGCGGGTCGGTAACAAGGGCTTATAGCCCTGAGCGAACCACCCGTTTGACGGGTGGAAGCGATTTACTGAGTGTCTATATAGGCAGCGCATGATGGGCATAAGCCATGCTCAAGAATATCTACATTTAGCATTTCACCACATCATTCACATTTCGCTAGTTCATTTTCATAGCCACAATAACAACATCTACCTATAGTCAGAAAGGTTTCATCGATGGATATGCCAAACTTCCCGCACTGCTCACAAGGGAAGTCAGCAACGAACTGCACGGCACCCTTGTTTTCATAGGAAAGCGCGTCCAATTTTTCCGGATACGGATTCAAAGACTCAATGGCAGCAAGAAGATCATCTTGAAACCCATCCAGTTCAGAAGTATCATACTCAGAATTATCAGTAGCTTCCATAATTCCTTCTTCACTTTCACAACCATTCCCATTGTGAAAGCGAACTTCTGCTTTGCCAATTTCTCTTCCAGCTCCGTCTTTGGCGATAATATAGCAAACACTATCTTCGCCGAGGCCATCATCAATAGAATATTCCACAACAATATCTATTTTTGCACTGCCATCCTCAACGGCCGGGCAGGATATTGTGAACGCGACTTCATCTTCATTGGGTGTAGTCAAATCGGAAATATCATAACAAACATCCAAATGGTACTGTTGATAGACCAAATCGAAAAGTTCATGCAGGACTTCCTCAAACCAGTTTTTTATCTCATTTTCATTCAGGATGTCCATCCCAGTTTCATCTGCTAGCCGATCACGATAGTATTCTTGCTCATATTCATCATTTTCCTGTTCTACTTGCCATGTTTGGATGACTTCATCTGCTGTCTCTTCATGCTCGAACTTGACATCTGCTGACAAAATTAGGGAGTCCATTTTCTCAAAATCTTGAAGAATTACTTGATAGGCACTCCAAGAGAGCACCTTACTATGTGCAACATGATTACGATCTTCAATAAAATTGTGGACAGCAGTTTTGAAAGCGCTTGGATCATCAATATATGGAACGAAAAGATCATCCCAAATTCGTTTATCCACAGTTCTCAGATTTTTAATATACTCAGCTATATTGTTCCCTGTGGTCTTTTGTCTGGCTCCCATCACTTGAACCTTTGTATAGTCTTGTCGGCTCAGAATAACATCATCCATGTATATAACCCCTTTGAACATTATCCCAACCAAAGTCTCGAGGGTCATAGAGAGAAAGTCTGTATTAATGTTGTCAAAATCCGAAACACGCTGGATAAACTTTTCTTTCAGAGTGTCTACCGATTCAGCTTCTTTTTCCAAGCCAGCTTTTTTAATCCAATCTACACCAAGAAAGTGAATTAGTACTTTGCTTGCAAAAGCTCTTAGATTGTTTTCGATTACAAATGTCTTCTCATATGCGTTTTTACACAACGCAGCCGCCTGCTCATCCACAAGCCATGTACATTGGTGCCAATCTGGGAGAAGCCGGTTTTTCAACGCAATTTTCAGTTTTTCGAGTCTATGGTCGTAACCTTCGGTTTCTGGCGCTGTGATGGTAATTTCTAAACGGGCTGCTTCTCGATTATATGTGTTGACGGCAAATGATATGTTGTACTCTGAACCAGCAGTTGATGAGAGCATAAATGTCTCATTTGCTATGCGCTCACGAGAACCAAGATATTTTTGCCCTGCCCAGTCTGAAGGTGTAAGGGCATTTAACACGTCAGTAATTACATTTTCACAGTAATTATCACCATAATAATGCTCTACATGTCCCTTCCCAAATCCTGGATGATGTTCTGTCGTATAGGTATATAACTGATCCATGCTTCTAATGCCGTCCATTGAAAAAGATATACGCATTTCCACCAGCCTTTCTATTTTTGATTTTGACTATCGGGATAAATATTTTTGAAAACAAACTGATAAATATGTTAATGCAGATCGTCTTGGCACTAATTCGGCAGTCAGCATGTTTCATATGAACAGGTGTAGTTTCTTAATGTGTAAAATCAAAAAACAAGTGATGCAATGTAATTTCACTTTCATCTGTGGATCTCTTATGTAGTGAGGCGTACTGCGGTTCTGCATAACGTAATTCCCGGGACAGATTGCTTATTGGCGCAACTGTTGCAATTTCAGTAATCAGTTCCGCTACAATTTCCGGAATCTTTCCGCTTAATACATATCCGATGAGTGAGGATTCTGATGACTGTGATCCATAGCGTCCTGACGTGTAGTTTTTTACTCCTGTATCGACATATCTTTTAATTTTATCTTTCTTGTGATTATAGAGATTCTTGCATTCTGCACCAAAATAACTGTTTGAAGTATCCCAATCACGAAAACAAAAATCAATCGTAGGTTTATATCCACGGCCCTTTTTTAACGTGGGGTCTGGGTACTGATGAACAGGTCCAATGTTGTTTATTCTCAGAGTGGTGGCCCGATTCTCGTTGGCCCAGCGCTGCGATATTTTCCCATACCATTCCAAGGTGATATCATCCTCCTTAGCGGTTTCGGAGATAGTTATATTCGTATCTGCTATTAAATCATGATATCCCTGCCACAGGGTCAATAAAATCTCATTAACCCCAGAAGGGCCAAGCCGCTTTGCTAAATCATCCGGAACAGCTGTGGATGCTGTTATATTTCTTATACTGCTCATTGTATCACCTCCACGCCTTGGAAACATCTTCGAATATCTCATCTGCATCCCTGCAAGCAGCGGAATATGTCCAATATTTACGTTGGGACGACTTAATGATAAATATCCTATTCGGCTGGTAAATTCGGAGATTTCGCCTAATAAATACCATTTTCTGGTTATCGGCCAATGCACTGTCCAAGCTCAGGAGTATTTCATTCAATCTATCATTGTTTTTTACAAAATTTAGATCCGTATCGTTTTGTTGTCCAACATTTAAAACAAGCACAGACAGTGGAGCATCGCCAAAATATAGATCTCCAGTTAACCCTGTACTTGCTCCAAATGTGTTTGTCAGCACCTCGCTAATGGAATCATAATACAGTTTGTAAGCATCGGTGTTCGGCCGTTCAAAGGATACTGAATGCTGCTTTTTTTTGAAATAGTCGTATACATAATCAATTACATCATCTATCTGATAGCTCTCATATTCTTTTAGTCGATACATATGGCGCACAAATTGTTCTGCTTTTTCCTTTTTCGCTGGTGAGACCGCCAATTCATCAAATATTCCGCATGCTTCAGCAATTTCTGCATCGCTTGGGCTGGGGATAGGTGTTTGCCAAATATCTCCTGCTTCTAACTCATCTCTTTCTACAAGCCATTTCCTATTTGTAAGAATATGATAGTACGAAAAAACTCTCGAGCCAATTATCACGCTCAAGTATTTAAGCTTATTTATGTTGCCGTGTACTCCTAAAAGACTATGGTTAAACACAGCATCATAATCCAGCACTTCTGAAAGAAATGTTCCATTTTTATGGCTCTGTTTAATTATCAAGTGTGGGGCTGCAAAAATTTCTCTGGCATTTTTAACAATGCACTCAAAATCATCGAAATCAACTATCGGAAGCTCATCGGATGAAACATAGTATGGTTTAAAGGATTTGGCTTCCACCAATGGAAGACCTTTGAAGTCATAACATTGGTGTTTCCTGTTTCCTCTTTTGAACCCCTCGGCAGTTGTCATGTGATTTTCTTCAATAAATGATGCCATAGGTGCAAAAGTACTTTGCATTTTTCCTATTAATTCAAGATCTCTAGGTGCTCCCCACATTGCAATTTTCCAGATCCTATCGTCATCAATAATGTCACGGGGTATTCTACATATATCGGTAGGATCAATAGAAAACTTCCTGATATCTTCAATTGTGTAAATTGGCTTTGGCGTACAATAAACAATTGGCTGATTGATCTCTTCCTTTTTAGGAGTATAGATAATGGCAGCAGCAGGTCCACTAGCGTGATCAAACAAGAATTTTCTATATACTGATAGATTAATAATCGCTAGGACGTTGTTATCGGAAAACAGATTTGCCCTATACGTCCTACTTTTATCTGATCTATTAAAAAGCAATCCTTTGCTAGGCATAAGGAGACAAATAATTCCGTTTTGCTTGCACAACTCTGAGCACTTGATAGAAAATGCTTGCGCAATTTGCTTGTCACCTATGACGCGATTTGCTTTTTTCAAGTACTCTTTCGTTTTTCCAGTAATGTTACTCTGCCAAGGCGGATTGCCGACAATGACATCATATCTTCTGTTATTAAAAGATTTATCCTCTTCGAAAAAATCACTTGAAATCAAGTTGTCATCTAGTAGACGCGGAAATGAAAGCTTATCCCAGATGCTTCGTGGATCGAGGAAATCACACATAGCTAAGCTAAGGCTAAACGAGGCAACTCGAATAGCTTCTTCATTAATATCTACACCGAAGATACTGTTTTTCAAGAGAAGACTCAGTTGATCACAGGTGATCGTATGAACGTCATTTTGGGACATCCATCTGCAAACAAGTCTTCTGTATGCTTCAACCAAGAAAATACCCGAACCGCATGATGGATCAAAAAAGGATGTATCTTTATACTCGCCTTCCCACGGATACACTTCATCCATGACCAAGTTGACAAGATGGAGAGGTGTATAATACGTGCCCTTCTCATCATCTTCGTCTGACAGGTGAAAAAACAGCTCATAGATACTGCTGATCAATTGAATGGGGATAATGTCAAAACTATAAAATGGCCATAACGCGAGTTGTTTGCTCTCTAATTCGCTATCACCTAGAATAAATGTGCGAAGCTCATCCAAGTCATTTTGAGTAATAATCTCTATTTCAACTTCTGAGACTTGCAGTGTATCACCATTAAACTTCTCTTTAAGTGTTCTAAACAAGCTATAAGTTGCCTCTTTACTGTTTAGCACATCGGTATACTGTTTCGCTGACTCCAAAAAATTGGAATAAAAGCCTTGCGGAAATACTGTTTCTCCGTTTGAATCTTTTCGTTCTTCCAGGTACTTAATAAAAATCGACCGACTGAGCAAAGAGTGAACTACGCTCGTGATTGTTTCCTTACTCTTATCACACCTTTTGCTGATTTGATTGATAAGCGTTCTTCGCATTATTCTCAAATTTGACATCAATGTGGCATCCACCCGGCCTTGAGCGTCAAATCTAGTCATGCTTTGCCGCCAATATTCGCCACTTTCAAGCAATGAGCGATGATATTTCTGTAGTGCAAGTCGCTGTGAAGTCAATCCATCGGTCAGGCTCAATGTTTCAATTATTCCTGCGGTGGGGTCAAGGTTTCCGTCCTCAACGGCTCGAGGCGCCTCGTAGTTGTTATAAATCAAAATCTCATCCGGAGTCACTACAAATAGCAGCGGAGCCTCTCCGAGATTCCACGAAAGACGATGCAATTCTGCAACTTCCTTTGCATCATATTTCTGGATAATGGAAAAATAGATAAGCGGAACTTTGGCAATCCCATTTGCATCGCGAAGAAAATACACGGCATCAATTCCTATCTTTTCATGAACTTGTGTATAGAATAGTCTTTGAAAGGGGCTCATGCTCCGCAAACTGTCTTCTGAAGCCAAACCGGTACTGCTGTTTATATCAAGGCATTCAAATATGCCATTTAGTAACTCACTCATATTTCTGCCCCCACATTAATTATTTTCAAATCTAATCATATGTTGTTTCATTGATGCTTGGTAATGTAAATATAAAATCAAGATTGGAGTATTCCCAAATTCGATTCCTTGTGGTATTACTTCTTTGCAAAATAAGCTTGTTCTCATGCAAGGTAGAAAACGCTTTAGAAACAGAATTGTACGATAAGCTAAGATGCTTTGCCGCAATAGGAATACTTGTAACAGGAAAAGCCTTAAGGTACTCATACACGCTCCAAAAACTTCTTGCTTGCGGTATTGCAGATCTTAACCTTTCCTCATCCAGCTTAATTTTTTCTTCGTATTTTTTGAGTAGTGCTACGCTGTTTCTAGCAGCTTCGTTGATAATCCGTAAAAAAAACTTAATCCAACGTACATAACCACCACTGTATTGTGTTGTTCGGAGCATATCAAAATACTCGTTTTTATTGAAGAACAGGTATTCAGAGAAACACAGCCCGGACAACGCTTTGCCTACAATTTTTTGCAGAACCATGAATATCAGGACACGTCCAACAACCCCATTATACTTCTCGAATGGGTGTATCATTTCAAACTGATAGTGTACCAGCGCAGCTTGAATCAGGGGATCATCCTCACTGTCATAGAGATAAGCAGAAATATCGGCCAGTGCCGGCAACACAGCGTTAGGTGCAGTAGGGTTGTATCCTCTCAAATTTGTTTTTGCGTCCAGCCAGAAAGTTTGATGATCCCTAACATCTATTGAGATTGCTTCTGCACCTCCATAAAGGGCAATTCCACAAATACGGCTCAAGTCAGGAGCTGCGATTTCCATATTCATCGCTGTTCTATATGCCGACTCCAGATTCATGATTGGCGATATATCACCTTTACCAGTGCCGCAGCTGGTAAGCACGTCTTTGAAATCAGGACCGTTGCAGTCAATCATACGGGAATAGGTACACTCTTTCAGCAGCATCAGCTCTGTAAATGAGTCTCTATTCGGAGCGAACTTAATAAGCCCTTCCAGAAAGCCAATATTACGGTGAGCTTCAGTTAACAATGCTGCTAATTCATCGTCCATCTGATACATGTTCCCGTTCATTAGAGGACGAGGTGTAAAAGTATAGTATTTGAAGTTATTTGTGGTGCTATCAATATGCTCAGTGTAATCTCCTGTATAGGGAAGCATCTCATATACCTCAATATAAAAATCTATTTTCAGTATATCATCAATGTTGAAATAAGAAAAGTACTATTTCTTCAATTTATTTCAAAAAATCTAGAAATAGTGCAATATAAATTAAAAATCGAGCTCCATGAATTAGGCACACTTTCACAAGTAATCTGCTCTCTAACGGGGCAGCGCCGAAGGATGTACAGGAGCTTTTGGGACACGCTGACGTCAGTACCACCATGAACATCTACGCTCACTCGACAAGGGAAGCAAAACGCTCCTCGGCCCGTCTGCTGGATAAGGTAGTAGGCGGCGACTGATAAAAAGTTTCCCTTGTTTTTCCCCACAAGGGCAAAAACAAGGGAAAATGGAGCTTTTTATGGTAGCAGACCTGAGGGAAATGCAGGAAAATCAAGGATTTTCAGAGAGACGGATAGATAAACCGGAATTTGCAGAGGTAAGAAACCATATGAATAAAGAAAATGTAAATCAATCAACTGTAGATATCTTTTGCGAAAAAAAAGAATTAGAAAAATCTTGCTTGGATAATGCAATTAGTAAAGTTTAGGTATTTTAAGTTCCCTTATATGTGTATTAGTAATAATAATACTACCAGATTAGATTCTAAAAATATACCTATAACTAAAGATATTGCCGAATATCTGAATAAATTCGGAGAGGGAGTAGATTTCTTTATAGTAGTTGTAAAAGGATTATTGGATGATTCTGTAAGCGTAGAATTTTATGATAAAGATAAACCTCCAATAGCAAAATTTGATAATTTTGAATTTGAAAAAATACCTGGAAAATTTCAAATTAATGTTGAACAATAATGGAGAGCTGATGATGAACCAAAAAGATGAAATGACAAAAAATCTCTTAGAAGAACTTGATGATTATTTTATGCAGTTAGTTTACTTGAAAGATTTACTTAGTGTACAGAAAGACATAGAACACTCTACTGAAAAGTTACAATATGCTCCTAATTTCACATTAATTGTAGAATGTGCATTGTCAGATAGTTATATGCTTGTTCTTATGAAACTATATGATAAATCAGAAAATGCAAAAACAATTCCGAACTTAATAAAAAAATGCAAAAAAACATTAACTTGTTTCCTTTCAAAAGTGATACCTTAGCAAAACTTGATGAATATGAAACTAAAATTCTTGAAGATGAATTTATCTCACATGCAATTAAAACGCTCATGAGCAGACGTGATTCTTATTATGCTCATAATGATAAGAAATATTTTGGTAAAAATTTAGTAAATGACACATCGAATTTAAAAATGTATCATATTGAATTTTTGGTGTTTTTTACAGAAGATGTGTTGGATTATCTTTTTTCGCAACTGGCTTCTGAAAAAAGGAGAACTACAAAATATAACCAAGATTTAAGTAATTTGTTTAAGCATGATTAAGTCAACTTCCAGTTTAAATATAAGGTACCGGGAGATTAGATATCATAAGTTATCTGGCGTCTTGTGTTTTTATACGCTATATAAATAAGTCGTGTATAGTAACGTAGTTTGTATATAGTCTGGAGCTGGGAACGTGATTTTTGGCTTTTTTTCATATGAGAACATTTGAGACTGATTTGAGACAATATTGCGTCAGCAACATGATTGACACACAATTTCAAAAGAATTATAATGATAAAGTCAGGTTTCATGCATGAGGACATGATGGGAAGCCATGAATCTGAAACAATTAAATCTGAGGGTACAGGCAATCATTTTTCGGAATGGTTGCTTTTTTATTTGCCCGGAAATCAAAATGGAGGTGAAAGAAAGTTGCATTCTGGAAAAATACAATCATATTTAAGAAATATGAAGGAAAAAGCAGAGGTGGAAGCAACGGGAATGGTTGTGGAGCTGCAGCAGGTCAGAAATAACCGTATGGTTATAATGATTCCGCAGATTGCTTTTTTTGCATTCATGGTCATAACCTGTATGGCCTGTCTGATCATGCCTGTGTCGGCAGATGATATTTTTGATATTGCCAAGAGCGCAATGCAGAATGTTTACAAGGATGTGGCGGGAATTGCCACGGTTGCGGCAGTTGTGTGTTCAGCGGTGTGCCTGTTTTTGATGAATTTCTCCAAATCTGGAAAAACCGTGGATGAATCACGGGCATGGCTGAAAAGAATTGTAGTATGCTGGGCGGTTCTGATGACGCTTGGGGCTATTGTAACCTATATGGAGAAGATTATTCCAAAGAGTGAATTTAATGGTTAAGTAAATCCGAAACAAAATTTGCCGGTGCTTCCCCGGCAGAAAGGAGGGGTATTTGAAAGAAAAACCAATAATGAAAATAAGATACCGTAAAATCCTATGGGCTGGCTGATACAAATGCTGATTGATGCAGTCAGAGAGCAGTGTTCGCAGTTTATTGTTGACATGATGGAGATTGTCAATCAGGTTTTTACAGAACTGCTGTCCTGTAATCTGGATCTTTTTGAGGAGCTGTTCAGTGTGGTAAAGGATTTGTACAGAGAGGCAATCGTTCCATTGGCGATTGCTATTTTACTGCTCATTTTTATCTGGCAGCTTTTAAAGGGGATGTTTGGTAAGTACCTGAATTCGGAAGATCCAATGGAACTTGTAATCCGGAGCTGTATCTGCCTTTTTATGGTGACCGGAGCTAAAAGTATCGTGAATTATGTTCTGGAAGTTGCGGGAACTCCGTATGACTGGGTTACCGGAACACATATTACGGTTGTTTCGTTTGCTGATTTTACTTCCGCAGCCGAAGCAGTCACCGCAGGGCTGGGGATTGATAGTCTAAATATCCAGATTCTGATGGTAATTATTCAGTTTATGGTTGCCTGGAACTACCTGAAATTGCTGTTTATCATGGCGGAACGATATGTGCTTTTAGGGGTGTTTTCCTATACGGCCCCGCTTGCATTTGCGACCGGAGGCTCAAAGGCTACGAACAATATACTGGCTTCCTGGTCTAAGATGTTTGGCGGACAGGTGGTTCTTATTATATTGGATGCCTGGTGTCTGAAGGTTTATTTGAGCGGGTATGGAAATATGATGGCGAGTTCTTATGGATTTACAAAGTTTTTTGCTGCTACACTTTGTCTGGTAGGATTTGGTAAGATTGCATTTAAACTGGATTCCTATATGGCCTCCCTGGGAGTCAATTTGGGACGGACAAGCCCGGGAATGGGTGGACTTGGTGTAATGATGATGTTAGGGCGTGTATTCTCTCATTTTGGAGGCAATGCAGGAGGCCATGGCTCACCGGCAGGAGGCAAGGGCAGCCCGGCTGCAGGAGCCGGGAAGATGGCTTCCGGCATGGGAAGTCCTATTCCAATGGGGAGTCCGGGAGGCAGCAGCTTCTGGGGTAAAAGTTCCTGGGGAGCGGATCGGTCAGCAATGGCTGGAAATGGTGCAGATATGGGTGTGCCTGCTTCGGGACATCAGGGAGAAAACGTTCAGGAGCCTTTCCGCAATATGCCGAAGGATTCCAACGGATCGGACAATGCCTTTGGTGCAGATGTGAATGTTCCATCCTATCAGGATGATTTAGCAGCTTCAAATGACAATGATTTTATGAGGGCAGGAGAAGCTGATGACAATATGGGATTCGGAATACCGCCAGGAGAGGAGTACATGGAAGGACCATTTTCAGGAGATATGGAGTATGGCACTATGAATTCAGGTATGGATGAGGAGCAGGGCATGACGCCGAATGCCAGTGGTGAGGGAGCAATCAATCTTTCAGAAAATCCGATAGAGACAGGACCATTTGGAGCGGAAGACGGTATTGCACAGCTTGGCGATGCTGGATCAATGACAGACTACGGTGGAATTGGCGATAGTGCGATGGCAGACGGTATGAGCATGATGGATGCCGGAGCAGCCTTTGATGATGAAAATGCAGCTGTTTCCTTTGATTCCGGTTATCAGGGAGCGGAAGTAAGCGATTTTACAGGCGATTATATTCCAAACAGTTCTTCTGCGGCAGATGGAAGCGGAGATACCGGTATTTTACAGGGTACTGAGATACAAGGAATATCTGGACAGGAGACAAGCGTAAGTGCAGGAATACCTGGACAGGAGGCAAGCGTGAGTGCAGGAATTTCCGGACAAGAGGCAGGTGTAAGTACGGGAATATCAAGTCAGGATATCGGCGCGGGGTCAGGAATATCCGGTCAGGAAACGGGTATGGATACAGGAATATCTGGAAATACGTCAGTTTCAGGCCAGGCAGGTGTGATGGCAGAAGCGGAAAGCAGCATGGCAGCTCCAACAGGTGCAGCCGGCTCTGCAGGAGCCGGAAATGTGATGACGGCCATGGAGGGCGGCCAGGAGCCAGGAACAATTTCCAACCGGGTACCGGAAGCAGCCGACCAGAATTTTGGTACGCCTGTACCAGACAATCAGAACTATCAGCAGCTTGAGCGGGATGGAATGAAATATGCCAGATTTGCAGCTGACGTTTATGAGAGGCCGGATTCTCCACACCGGGTTGTGGAGGCAGATGGAAGGAAGTTCTATGAAGTAAAGATGGAACCAGTTCAGTCCGGTATCAAGACGACGATGCAGAAGGACGGTAAAGTTCATTATGAAAAGACGTATAAAGAAGTTTTGCCTGCGGTACCCAAAAAGAAGCAGAAAGCGCCAGCAAAGAAGGAAAATCCATCGGGAAGCCAGACAGCGAAAGGAAAATCCGGCTCTAAGAAGAATAAGGGGAGGTGATAGATATCGGAGGAGACGGACTGGATTCTGATTTTCCTGATCAGGCGGCAGAAAAGGCAGCTCAGGCGGCTAAAGCGGTCAATCAGGCATACCAGACGGCCCATTCCGTTCAGGCAGCCCGGGCAGCTATTGGCGCAGCCCAAAGCGGCGGCGCTTCTGCAGGAGCGACTGTGGGAGCTGCCGCAGGCGGGCCGCTGGGAGCAGTGATCGCAGCAGTAGTTACCAGTAAGACCTTCTGGAAATTCATCGGAGCCTTGCTTGTTATGGTGGTCCTTTTTATGTATATTGTTGCGAACATGCTGACCCTGGTATTATCCTATATCGGTTTAAGCAGCTCTGATGATTATGTAAGTCAAGCAAGGCAGGCAGAACGGCTGAACCTACAGACACGTATTGAAGCAGTATTGTCGCAGCCAGAGGCAAAGAATGAAATATTGTCTATGATTGAAGAAAAACGGGATGCCATCCTGCTGGAGATAGAGGCGGATTTTGATCGTTCGGGCTGTGATGAATATGAGATTATCAGGGACGAATATGAAACCGTGCTGGTTCCGGAACTGAGCAGATACCTGTCTGTTATTTTTGAGGAAAAGTGGACCGGCGCCCAGATCAGGAGTTTTGGAGGATATGGAGGTTTGGACTCTTTTTCTACGGATTTGACCAGTGAATATGATGAATATTTTGAACTGGGAGCCGCGACCTATGATGTTTCGGTATCCCTTTTAAAGGCCATGGCAAAGGTGGAATCAGGTTTTGATCCGAATGCGGTTTCACCGGCGGGAGCGATTGGAATTATGCAGCTGATGCCGTCTACTGCAAGAGAGCTGGGGGTGACTAATCCTTATGACCCGGAACAGAATATCATGGGAGGGGCAAAATACATAGCTTCCCAAATCAGGGCTTTTGCAGCATATTCAAATGGCCTGGAGCTTGCAATAGCGGCTTATAATGCAGGGGGCAAAGCGGTGCGGGATGCAGGATACCAAATCCCCCAGAATGGGGAAACACCTGCCTATGTGGCCAATGTCATGGCTTTATTAGGAGATGGCGGTGAGATACCGGAGGGAGGCATTGTATCGAATCCCTCTGATGCCGTTTCTGTCAACATGATGAAAACAACGATAGCCTCTGAACTGGATACGTTTTTTGGCTGGAACCTGACAAGAATTAGGGAGGTGACCATTTCAGAAGGAGAGGGGGATGAAAAAACGGAGACTACCATAGAGATTGCGCAGTATTCGATTTTACTGAAGCTGAACCGGGAACTTACGGAAACCAGCACAGGATATGAATACCGGTACATAACGAACCGCTCTCTTTTTAGCCTGGTTGTAAAGCTGTTGCAGGCGATACAGGATGGAACGCGGTCAATGAAGGATATTTTATTTCAAATGTTCAGTTGGAAGGATTTTGTGACAGGTGTCGGCGCTTCCGATGACGGGATTATGGGAGACATTGATACTGCGGGAGATACAATCGCTTATGAGACGGTTGCAGGATGTGTGAAGGAGGTTGTTTATTATAATCAGGGAGAGGAACCTTGGAAAAATATGAAGTTCGGAAGCAGTACGATTGGAAGCGCAGGATGTGGGCCAACGGCACTTGCAATCGTGGTTTCTACCTTGACAGGGGAGACGGTATCGCCTAAAACCATGGCAGATTACGCGATTGAACATGGGGAATATGTTTCAGGTCAGGGAACCAGCCATTCTTTTCCCTCAAACGCGGCCCGCCATTGGGGACTGACTGTGGAGCGTGATGGAAAAGACAAGATGTCGAAGGTGGTTCAGTCATTAAAGCAGGGAAAGCTGGTGGTGGTAATCTGCGCGCCTAATACCATATCGGGAAGCAGCGGTCATTATATCGTGCTTACGGGGGTAGACAAGCAGGGATATATCACAATAGCCGATCCGGGAAGCCGGAGCAGGACCGGGAAAGTCTACAGTGTTGATACCATCAAATCATATGGAAGGGACTTGTCTGACGGCGCATTCTGGATTATTGGGAATTAGAGGAGGTTCTGTTTAAATGAAATGCTGGAAAATTAAGATACTCCCTGTCCTGTTGCTCCCGCTCCTATTATCGGAACCTGCCCATGGAGGACAGAATGAGATAGAAAATCAAGACGTTCCGGTTATTGTGATGTGGCAGGAGGGGCATGGCTTTGGGGAAGATGGAAGAATGATTTACAGCGGCTGGGCATTTGATCCGGAGAGCGGCTGCTATGTGAGATTTGATAATGGAAATGTCCTTGTAAAAGCAGAACGTATCCTGGATACGGATGACTATGATGAATTTTTTACGGATACAGAGCAGGCAACAGGAACACTGGCAATCCGCGGCGAGGTAATCCGGTACTTTACCGGAAATGTCCGTGTGGTGGTAGAAAATGTGGATACTCATGGAGAAAAAATATGCAACCTGAATGTGGAAAACGGATATTGTTATAATCTGCCGGTGCCAGAAGGGCAGTACCAGATGAAAGAGGCTGAGGCTGTCTGGAATAAAAATCATTATAAAGTCAGTTTTAGCGGAGAAAGCCAGGAGATAAGTCGGGATAAAACTGGTCTGTTTGAGATTTCCGTTTTGCCGGAAGGAGATGGCGGAGAAAATCAGGAAGCCTGGGAACGGTTAAATCAGGAACTGGCAAAGACTGACCAGGAAGAACCAACTGTCAGTGCTTCTGATGAAAGAAATGACGGTGAGGAATATGAGGCGCAGCCATTGTACTGGCCGGAGGTTTGTCTGGTTGTTGGGATTTTTGTATTAGCCTATGGCATTTACCGTTTTTGGGCTGGTGACAGATGATGGAACAGAGGAAAGAGGTGGTTTGGTAAGGTGTCAGAGCAAAAGGAACGAATTGATATGTATTTTATTCCTCCCAATTTTGCGGAGGAAGGTACTGTATTGTCAGGAAGGTTACGGACCAGGAATGCGGTTGAGACGGCAATCCTGGTATTTTTTATGTTAAAACCGCTGACGATGCTGGATACGACGTTAAAGACCAAGATTTATATTGGCGTGGCAGTTATTCTGCCGGTTACGATTATTTCCTTGATGGGGATACAAGGAGAGAGTCTGACTGCGTTTTTAATCAGCTTCCTTCGGTATGTCAGGCAGAGGCGAATACTGAAGCCGCCCGATGCAGGGTACAGGCTGGAGCGGAACAGGAGGCTGCAGAAACTTGCCAGGGACAGAGAACGCAGGGAGAGGAGGCAGAAGAAAGGGGATGGCGGAGAGAAGCAGGCTGGAGAAAAACAAGCCAGAGAAGAACCAGGATCAGATGATATGCCAGCTAAGAGAAATAAAAAAAGTGTATCGAAGCGAGAGAAGAAAAAGAACACACGGCGGCGGTGAGCGCCGGGAGGAAGATAAGAGGACTGGGAAAGAGAAACGAAGCAGTAAATCGTTCCGTCCCGAAGGGCCGGTTGATGTGGGGCCAATCCCGAGGACGCTTGCGTCAGGCTGTATTCCAATCACGGGCATCACAGATGGGATTATCCATACAAGTGATGGCAGGCATGTCAAGATTGTGGAAGTGCTGCCTGTCAATTTTTTGCTCAGGAGTCCGGTGGAACAACGGAATATTATCTATTCCTTTGTGGGCTACTTAAAAATTGCGCCTGTGAAGCTGCAAATCAAGGTGCTGTCAAAAAAGGCGGATATATCGGGTTTTCTTGAGAATATCCGCAGGGACATAGAAAATGAGCCGGATGAACGCTGCCGTCTGTTGCAGGAGGATTATGCGTCTCTGATTCGGTCTGTCGGCTCCCGCGAGGCAATTTCCCGCAGGTTTTTCCTGATATTTGAATATGAGACCTACAGGAGTACCCGCAATCAGAACGAAAATGACATTGTTGCGGTACTAAATACTGCGGTACAGACCGCCAAGAAGTATTTATCCCAATGCGGCAACGAAGTCCTGATCCCGGAACATGACACACAGGCATGTGTGGAGGTTCTTTACCACATCCTGAACCGGAGGACCAGTACGTTTAAGACCCTGGGACAGCATATGAATGAGGTTGTCAGCTGGTATATCCGGGAAAATGGGGAGGAGAGTGTGGAACGTATACCGATAACGGAATTCATAGCCCCGGAATCCATTGATTTCAAGCATGGGAATTACGTTGTGATGGACGGTGTTTACCACACCTACCTGTTTATACCTTCCGCAGGATACCGGAGCCGTGTTCCGGCCGGCTGGCTGTCACTTTTGGTAAATGCCGGTGAGGGGATTGATATTGATGTTTTTCTGAATAAACAGGATAAAGCCAAAAGTGTGGAGCGGATTGGACGCAGAATCCGCCTGAACAGTTCAAAAATTAAGGAGGTGTCTGATACCAACAGCGATTACGATGATTTGGCAGAGTCCATCCAGGCGGGGTATTATCTTAAAAATGGGTTGGGCAGCAGTGAGAATCTATACTATATGAGTATCCTGATAACTGTGACGGGTTATAGTGCGGACGAGGTTGAGTGGCGGGCAAAGGAGATGAAAAAGCTCCTGAATTCCCAAGATATTGATACCATGTCATGCCTGTTTAAGGAAGAAAGTGCGTTTCAGTCTGCCCTGCCGTTGCTAAATCTGGATAAAAATCTGTATCAGAGATCGAAGCGGAATCTGCTGACCAGCGGTGTGGCGAGCTGTTATCCATTTACAAGCTATGAAATGTCAGACAGGGACGGAATCCTGATGGGAGTCAACAAAGCAAACAGCTCTCTGGTGATTGTGGACATTTTTAATTCAGAGATATACAAAAATGCCAATATGGCTATCATGGGTACCACCGGCGCAGGAAAGACCTTCACCCTTCAGCTTATGGCATTGCGTATGAGGCGGAAGGGAATACAGGTATTTATTGTCGCACCGGATAAGGGACATGAATTTGCGCGGGCCTGTGAGAATATCGGAGGTTCCTTTATCCAGATTTCACCGGCTTCCTCCAACTGTATCAATGTGATGGAGATTCGGGAAACGGATAAGGCGGCCAGTGATATTTTAGATGGGCCGATGATCCAGCATTCGGAACTTGCCTCCAAAATCCAGGACCTGCATATCTTTTTTTCTCTGCTGATCCCGGATATGAGTCACGAGGAGAAGCAGCTTTTGGATGAGGCTTTGATTATCACCTATAACAGAAAAGGGATTACCCATGAAAACCAGAGCCTGGTTGATCCGGAGAAGCCGGGGTGCTATAAAACCATGCCTATTCTTGGGGACGTATACGAGGTGCTGATGGAGAAAGCGGAGACAAAGCGGCTGGCCAATATTTTAAACCGTATGGTGCATGGCTCCGCTTCCAGCTTCAATCAGCAGACCAATGTGGATTTATCCAACAAATATGTGGTTTTGGATATCTCGGAGCTTTCAGGGGACCTTCTGACTGTCGGCATGTTCGTGGCCCTTGACTTTGTCTGGTCTAAAGCAAAGGAGGACCGGACGGTTGAGAAGGCCATCTTTATTGATGAGGTATGGAAACTGATTGGGGCGGCGTCCAATGAGATGGCAGCGGAATATGTACTGGAAATTTTCAAGATAATCAGGGGATACGGCGGCTCCGGCGTATGTGCGACTCAGGATCTGACAGATTTCTTTGCGTTGAAAGACGGGAAATATGGCAGGGGCATCATTAACAATGCAAAGACAAAAATTATTTTAAATATGGAAAACAATGAGGCGGAGCAGATTAAAGAGGTTCTGCATCTGTCGGAGGCGGAGATGATGTCTATTGTGCGGTTTGAGCGTGGAAACGGCATGATTTCAACGAATAACAATAACCTGACGGTTGAGTTTCGGGCAAGCCAGCTGGAGAAGGATTTAATCACTACGGACCGGAAGGATTTAAAGGAACTGCGTCAGAGGCTGGAACGTTATGGAAAGGGGGCGTTGGGAAAACGGTTTGATTGAGTATAGATGGCGTAAATAATACGCATAAGCATAATAAAAGTGCTCTGTTTCAGGATTATTGCGTCATGAAAACGTCATTGTTTTTTTGTGCGTCATTATGACGTAATGGACCAGTATATAACAGGAGGGCAGGATGGTGGAAGGTACTTTGCAGGAAAGGGAAGTTTTTGAGTTAATAAAGAAATACAATGTACTTTTTAAATCACAGGTATATGCGTATTTTGGACAGGAGCGTGCGGTGGGAAGGGCGTTTAAACGTCTGGAAAAAGATAACCGCATCGGGAGCAGCCCGGTTACTCAGATGGTATATCTGAATGAAAATTCTTATGCAGCCAGAGACGAGGGGACGCTGCAGGCATTCTGGGTGTTAATCAGCCTGATGAAAAAGAGAACCATTATAGAGCATTTTCTGGCGGACCAGGAGGAATATCCGGTCCGCATTATTTTTATCAGTGAAGATGATTTGTTTGATATTCTGTATGTCGGCTTGAATGATGTAAAGCTGGTGAACAGTGTATTCCAGAGAAAATGCAGGGGGACGGGCAATCATATTGTTGCAGTGCCAGACCTGGAGGTAATTGAGAAGCTGGATTTACCGGCAATCGGATATTGTTTAGTGAAAGGAGATGGTGAAATCGAATATTACACAAAATCATGAGAGGGGTGACGCCTTCTCCAAGATGGGACAGCAGCTGGATGATGTGCAGAAGACGGCGGGAAAGCTGGATTTGTCAGTAGCGGAGGCCAGAACACTTTTGTCGGCCCGCACAAAGCAGTATATTAACAGCCAATATGAGAATTTCAATGATCTGATTTTAGAGGCGGCCAGACAGTCGGAACGGCTGACAGAAAAAATGCGCCGGCTGGTGCTGGAAGTGACTTTTGATACGAGGAAATACGAAGCGTATAAAGAGGATTTAATAGGGATTCACGGAATAGAAGTGGCGTATCAGGAAGGGATTATGACGATTTCGCTTCCGTTTCTGGTGCCTCACAGGAAAAGTGATTATACGGATTATATCTATAAACCGCTGTACATGGCTTTAAAACACTGGTGTATGAAACGGGAGGACAGTGCCAAGGAGGTTCCGCAGTATGAGTGCTGCACGGTCTGTTTTCTGCATGTATATAATGCAGATCTGCCGCTTTCACGGGTACGGGATCATGACAATCTGGAGGAAAAACATATCCTGGATGTGGTGGGAACGTTCTTTTTAAAGACAGATAATGGACTTTATCTGAACAGCTATCATACTACGTCATTAGGGGAGGAGGACCGCACCTATCTGGTCATCATGGAGAATGAAAAATTCCCTGGATGGCTGTGGGAGAATATGCAGGATAAGCCTGTTTGCCCCGGGTGACAGGTATCGAAAATAAAGCAGCATTTTTTGCCGGATTTTCGATAGGGTACGGTTTGGAGAAAATATGCTGGATATCAGGGAACGGGAGGTGAAAATGATATGAAAATCTACCCTGGGATGGAGTCAGCAGGGTATGGTTTTAGTATTATACGGAATAAAAAGGCAGGTAAGTGAGGTGGTGAATATGGAGCAGGAGAGTAAGGCTGTTCGTTTGCTGATGCTGATTGGAGTGAGCGGCGAGCTGCCGGCAGATTGGGCGGCATATGCCGTTGGAGCGTGTTCCTATAGTGCCGCTTTGATTACGCGGTTAAAGCAAAACGGTTATATTAGTCTCCGCTGTAAAGACGGGTTAAAAGGGTATGTGCTTAAAGCAAAGGCAAAAAGAAAGCTGCTGGAGCTGTATCCGGATAATTTCACCACTTTCCTCAGTGGTTCTGTAGAGACAAACCATATTAAAAGCGAACCGGATAAACGGCTGAGGCTGCACCGGATGAGCATGGTGTGGGTTTATCTGTCTGTCGCCGGCGTTTCAATTTATCAAAGCGATAAACCGGACTTTTTATCCCCTGCCTTCCATCTCCCTCCGTCAGAGGACGGACAGGAGACGGTTTGGACCGATATGGGGGGATATTATGGTACTTTGGAGTTTAAGGGCGGCATGGCAAAAGAAATTGGTGGCTCCAGAGCCTGCGGAGTGCTTTTGTCTCCAGGTATGCCACTGATTGTATACAATACCATGGAGAGCCTGATGAAATGGGCAAAGAAAACAGAGAGAACAATGCGAAGCCGTATGGAGGCAGTTTTCCGGGGAAAAGGATACCGTGTGCCAGCCGGAGCGGTGATGTTTGGGAACCGGATGGATATGCTTAAAAGGCTTTTGGAAAGCGATGGGGGACTCAAAGGGAATCTGTTTATGCTTGACGATATTTATGAGGCAATTTATTTTATTCCGTTTGTGAAAGAGGCAGAGATACAGGTACGGCTATTGATGAATCCGGTGGAAGACAGAAGATTGCGGAAATTTTTGTGTACTGCATTGTGGAAGATAACTGAAACAGACGGAGCCCTAGGCGATGGTGTGGATTCAAGCGGGAATCCCGTGTACTTTTGCTATAATCTGGAGCTTTGGAGGTTAAAGAGAGTCCGAGGGAAAATAGAAAGAGAAGGGAAAGGAGTTATCTATTGCTTCGATTATCAGGAAGAAGTTATTCGGAACTATTTTGGGACTGAAATAGTAATAAAAGGAATTATAAGAGATAGGGCTATCCAGTATTTGGAAAGGTATATGATATAGAAAACATTGAATAGCAGTTGAATCCATTTAGTATTTTATGCTGTACACAGCTTGAAAATGCTAAATATTCAAGTGATAAAATTATATTTTAGAAAAATATTTTAACGATATATACAAAAGTTTTTAATGTTGCTATAATAAAATGAAGGAAGAAATTAGAATAACACGAGGTGTTGTATGGAACGGATAGAGATTTTTGAACACAATATACCCAATATAGGTTTGTTTACTCGGACAGCAACACAAGGTGAAGAAATTGAATTAGTAAAGGAATTTATTGAGTATTATTGTAGTAAGTTTTTGAAAGATAACAAGGTATATAATTTAGCAGTTTTTATTGAACCAAGAGTTAGCTCCGGTTTCCCTGATATAGTGTTTGCGACTTATTCGCCAGATATAATGGAAAATTGGTCTAAGGAAAGAGAAAAACTAGATATATTTGATTTGAAAGTATTGTCGCATTTATATCTATCAAAGGGCTGTACAGGAGAACAATTAATTAATACCTTGAAATTACCTGAAAAGCAAATATTAAAATCAATTGAATGTTTAATAGATGCAAAAATGATTATGCGAGTAAATGGAAAGTGGAAAGTGGAAAAATTAAAAAAAATATACAGTATTAAAAAGTTAGTTACTGTAGAGGCAAAAATAAATGATATGAAAAAAGTTGCAGAGCAATCGTTGATTAATACTTGGTTTGCTTCGCAGTCATATGCTTTAACAAATATTGAAAAGCCTCAGGAGGGGACTCTTAATAATTTTCAAAGACAAGGTGTTGGTTTGTATTGCAAAGGTAATGGTTTTCGAAAGGTGGTCGAAGCACAAAAACTAGCCTTGCCATCCAGTTATCTATCTTTACAGTTTAATGAATGGATTGGAAAATCGATTGCAGATGAATGCTAAAGGAAAGGTAATATAGAAATGAAACGGTTTGATGAAATGACCCAAGAGTATAAGAGAGTATCAGTATTGGCTAGAGGGGGACAAAAGCTGGTTTTTGATGCTTCACATAAAGATTACGGTGACTGTGTTATAAAATTATACTTTTCGTTAAATGATCCGCGATCGCTGAGAGAAATTGAAATAGGACGAAGTTTGAATTTAGATGCGGTTCCTAAACTGTATGAAACAGGTACAGTGATATATGATGATACTGAAACTCTATATATTGTGGAAGAAAAAATATGTGGTACAGAATTACGTGAACTTTTAAATCAGGGATTAAAATTCTCTTTAGAAGAAGCAGTAGATTTTTTAGAACAAGGACTTTTATTTATTCATAATATAGAAAAAAAGGGAATTGTTCATAGAGATATTAAGCCAGAGAATATTATCAGAACAACAGATGGTAAGATATACTTTCTTGATTTTGGTATAGCTAGAATTATTAATGGTCCGTCACTAACCAAAACAGAAGCGTTAATGGGACCACATACTCCTGGTTACGCAGCTCCTGAACAGTTTAATAATTTAAAGAGGGATATAGATTCACGTGCAGATATTTTTTCATTAGGTGTGGTTACATATGAATGTATAACGGGTAAAAATCCATTTCGGGAAAATGCGGTTAATGTATTGGATGTGTTACAAAGAACTGAAACAATCACGCCTGTACAATATTCAATTAAAGGAGACTCACAAAGCCAGTTTATGGCTTTATTGGGTGCGATAATGGGAAAATATCCTTCACGTAGACCAAGAACAGCAGAACAAGCGATAGGCTGGTTAGTAGCGGCAAAATCAACATTTATCTATTAAGGGGGGCTGTGTTGTGGAATTATTTATACAAATGGGACATGGTATGCAATCGCTAGCAGAAGAACATTTAGAAGATTTTGGTAGTGGAACAATTATTATCAGTCCTATGAATATTATACCTAAGAGTATTGGTGGATTTGCCAATAAAGTGCATAAAGGTAATGGGAAAATTTTAGTTGATCCTCAATTATACTATCCACGTAAGTTTCAAAAAAATCTTGCAAAATATGCATATTGGCCTCAAGACCAATTTACAATGCTTGAAAGTGGAGGACTGGATAATACCATACAAAAACTAATTGAATTAAATCGTGAAGTGGATTCAGAATCATTAATTTTACCAGCATTTACTGCGACCAAAATAGATGATTTATGGGACCGGATACAAAGAATGGCAATAGATTGTGCTAAGAAATATGGCGCTGACTTTAATAGGATACATACAATTTCTCTGTCTGGTGATGTTATGAATGATGAAGATCAGATAGAAAGGATAATATCTTATGTAGAAGAATGGGATGTTGAGGGTGTCTATATTGTCTGTGAGCATCCTGAAAGATATTATTTAGTAGATAAACCTTTATGGGTGTCAAATTTATTATCCTTAATTGCTGGAATTAAGAGACAGCGCAAGAAGACAATAGTAGGATATGCGAGTCACCAATTGCTTTGTTTATCTCTAGCTAAATGTGATGCGATTGCCTCTGGAAACTTTTTGAATTTACGTTGGTTTCAACCGGAACATTTTGAAACTGTAGAAGAGAAAAATATTAGTAGGAGAGCAGTATGGTATTATTGTCCACATGCATTATCGGAGTTTAAAATTCCTTTTTTGGATATAGCCAAACGTATGGATTTATTAGATCGGTTAAAACCTGCAGCGAGTATGGAAAATCCATATAGTGAAATGTTATTTGGATTGGGTTTACCGTCATCAACTGGATTTGGGGAAAAAGAGGCTTTTAGACATTATCTTTTTTGCTTGAGGAAACAGTGTCAAATGAGTGTTCGTGAAACTTATAGGGAGACCAGAGATGCACATTTATTATTGTTAGAAACAGCAGAACAGCTGTTATCTGGTTTACGTGAAAAAGGTATAAAGGGACAGGACAGGGATTTCGGAGAAATTGTAGATGTAAATAGAGCAGCAATAGCAGCATATGATATGGCGTATCAATTTTCTTTATCCCAAGAGTGGAAGTATTTATAGAGAAGTAAGTGAGAGCGGAGATAATTTTAACCGCTCTTTTTTTGCCCTATTATGTGTAAGATAGACGGTAGGAATAAGTAGCTGTTTTGCCTTAGAACACAAAATTAAGTAGGAAGGAGGCTATTATGGACAGTGATTTCACAACCGGTAATAAAACCGTGGACCGGATGAGCCGAATCAATATCACAGGTAATATCATACCAGCGGCCTGGTATAAGACCATACGCAAATCAACCGGAAAACCATATTTAAACGCAATCGTAATCCTCTCTGATATTGTGTACTGGTACCGGGCGGCAGAGATTAGGGATGAAGGGAGCGGACAGCTCATAGGCTTTCGGAAACGCTTCCATTCAGATTTATTGCAGAGAAGCTACCAGCAACTGGCGGATCAGTTTGGTATTTCCAAGAGGGATGCCAACAATGCTATTGTGGAACTGGAAAAACTGGGGGTGATTAAGCGGGTATTTCGGACACTGTGTATTAACGGGCAGCAGGTGCCGAATGTCCTGTTCCTCGATTTGGATGTGGACATACTTCTTGCATTGACTTACCCGGCAGAGGAAGCAGCAGGTGAAGAAATGGCAGAGGAAAAGTCCGGGGGATATCCCACTCAAATAAGTGATACCCCTGGCGTCTGTGCGGTATCTCACCAGAATGAGAGGGGTGTCCCACCGGTATTTGTGGGAGGTGTCACTGAAATAAGTGGGAGGGTACCACCAGAAAGAGGAGGACCTCCAGCTGAAAACAGTGGGACAAATACAGAGATTACTTCAGTAGACTACAACAAAGATTATCCCATCTTATCATATCAGGAGGTTGAAGCGCGGTTTAAGAAGCAGATTGAGTATGAAATATTAAAGCATGATTACCCGGACGATGACCGTCTGGATGAAATGGTGCGGATTGCAGTCGATGTCCTGACAACGGAGGCAGAGACCGTCCGGGTCAACAAGGAGAACCGGAAAGCGGAACAGGTAAAGGCGCAACTTTGTAAACTGAACCTGTTCCACATGCAGTATGTGTTAAGCTCCTTGGGACAGAATGACAAGAAAGCCCATAATATCCGGGCAGTAATCATCACAAGTCTGTATAATGCGGTCAATACCCTGGGCAATTATTATGGGAACCTGGTTCAATATCATGCTGCAAACCGTGAAGGAAAGGGAGGTGAGCAGACAGCCAATGTGGGATAAAATAAAACAGATGGACAGGAAAACAGGGAAGCGGATTCTGTTTGGCCTGTCTTTTTTTGTAATGGCTTTTTATGTGGGAGGCTTGTTCACGCAGATATTCAAAGATGCAGGCTCCCTTCGGTTTCAGCCATTCGTCTGCCTGTATTATGGCATTTTTACCGTGACGGGGCTAAAGAATACGGTTTTTTCCCTGTTTCTCTTCCTGTTGATTGGAGGAGTCATTATCTATCGGGGAAATGCCGCAGAAAATCAGATGGATGAGGAGCGTAATTTTGAATATTCCAGGAAAGGAACGTATGGAACGGCAGGCTATATGACGAAAGCGGAGCGGACAAAGGTGCTGGCCGTTGACAGAAACATAAAGGAGGTGGACGGAATCCTTTTAGGACAGGATATTCATGATGACCAGATTATCAGCCTGCCAAAAGATTCCATGCTCAACCGCAATTTTGCCGTATGCGGCTCCCAGGGAAGTATGAAGTCCAGGGCAATCTCAAGGAATATGATTTTCCAGTGTGTGAAACGCGGGGAAAGCATGTTCGTGACAGATCCTAAATCCGAGCTCTACGAGGATATGGTCGTTTATCTAAAGGAACATGGCTATATTGTGAAACAATGGAATTTAATTAACCTTGAAAATTCAGACGCATGGGATTGCCTGGCAGAAATTGATGACGGCGGGCTGATTGATATTTTTGTTGATGTGGTAATCAGGAATACAACCGATAAATTTGACCATTTCTATGATAACACAGAGATGGATTTATTGAAAGCGCTCTGTCTGTATGTCTACCGGGAGTACAATGACGGGGACAGAACCTTCCCGGAGGCGTATAAGCTGCTGATAAACCAGAGTCTGGAAGCGCTGGACGCTATTTTTGACGGGCTTTCAGAAACGCATCCGGCCAAGGGACCGTACCGGCTTTTTTCTAAGGCTGAAAAGGTGAAAGGGAATGCTATCCTGGGGCTGGGAACCAGGCTCCAAATCATGCAGAATAAGCTGGTGCAGGAGATTACAAGCCACAAGGATATTGATTTGACGCTGCCAGGACAGAAAAAATGTGCTTATTTCTGCATTACATCCGATCAGGACTCCACATACGATGTTCTGGCCACGTTGTTTGTTTCTTTTTTATGTATTAAACTGGTGCGGTTTGCGGACCAGCAGCCAGATCGTAAACTGCCTGTTCCGGTATACTTTATTCTGGATGAATTTCCGAATATAGGAGTTGTCCCGGATTTTAAGAAAAAACTGGCTACAGCAAGGAGCAGGCAGATTGGAATGTGTATTTTGTATCAAAATATTCCACAGCTTCAAAACCGCTATCCTGACGGACAGTGGGAGGAGATTTTGGGAGGGTGTGACACCTCATTATTTCTGGGCTGCAATGATATGACAACGGCAACCTATTTCAGTGACCGTTCGGGAGAGATTACAGTTGGGGTATCGTCCATCCGCAAAAGTTACCAGACCATGAGGATGACGGACTATGTTCCGGACTATTCGGAATCTGCCTCCGTGGGAAAAAGAATGTTGCTACTTCCTGATGAGGTGCTGCGGTTTCCTCTTGACCAGGCATTGCTGATTATCCGGGGGCAAAAGGTGCTTCGGGTTAAAAAAATTGATTATACCAGGCACCCGGAGGCCAAATACCTGAAACCGGAAAAGACAGGGGTACATGTGCCGGAATGGTGGGAGCAGGCGGAGAAAAACGCAAAAGAGCGGGAGCAGGCGGAGGATAGCAGGCGGAAACCCCAGTCTTCTGCCTGGGGTGAAGGGAAGGAGGACGCAGAGGAAGAACCGCTACAGTTACATACTGTTTTTCATGACAGGGGAGAAGGAAAGAAGAACGGCAATGATCCGAAAGACCAGGAGGGAGGACGTGGCCGGATAGAGAAGGTGGAGGATTTGTTTCAATAATTTAAGGAGGAGCTATGCAGGGGATGATGATTTTTGAGAGTCCTATTATATGTTTGGGATTTGCAAATATTATGAAGGCAGAGTTTGACGTGGATATTGATTACACGGACAGGGCGGCGGTACTGCGCGCGGCTCAGGCCTTGGTTCCCTATGAGGGAGTAGAAGGATTTTTGATGTTTACCGGTTGGGACAAGGATAATCCGGAATGCTGTAGTGAGGAATACTTGGTGGAGAACCGGATCTGCCGCTGGCTGGATGGAAAATTTGTTTATTTTAGCAGACTGTTGTGGGAGAAGAATAAGTTCTAATATTGAATTGTCAAAAAGCTAAAATATATTTCGTGGAAAAAAGATGGTTGTTGTGGTAAAATAAAGTATTATGAAGTGACGCAAATTATTGGAAGAACGGGGGATGTATTTGTGAGTAGACCTATTATTTTAGATTATGTTACACCAAGAACGGGTGACATGAACAAAGTGTTTGTATACGATTATGTAAGAGATATGAATGTTTTGGCAAGCAATCAAGATTTGGAATTCATAGGGTGCGGTGAAGCTGATTGTTTGGCGCAGACAGAAACCCGTGTGGCGAGAGAAAGTGATGATGATGAGTATAGGGCATGTGAACTGGAAACAAAGACGGAAGTTACTCGTGAACGCGATGAAGAGGAGATTAGTTTTACAGAGTTAACTACAAAAACTGCAGAGAGTAGGGAACGTGACGATGAAGACGTTTTTTCTTTATTAGAACTTATATCAAAGACATTTGCAGACAGAGAAAGAGATGATGAAGATGATTATTATCTTGACTAATAAGGATGATGTAACATCTGATTTTGTTGTACGAGAATTGAGAAATCAACGGTTAGAATATTATCGTTTGAATACAGAAGATATTCCACAGAAGATAGACGTCATATTTTCTATAGAAGATGATAAATTTGTATTAGTTGACAAAATAAAAAATATTCAAATTGATCTTAGTCAAATTTCGGCCGTTTATTTTAGACGAGCACAGGTAGCTGGGTTGGAATACTTAGATGAAATTAGTGAACAGGAGAGAGAATATTTACGTGGGGAACTTGCTTATTTATTAGAAGGAATCTATAAAATATTAGAAAACCGTTGTTGGTTAAATAATATATATAAAATTAGAGAAGCAGAAAATAAAATTTATCAATTGCAAGTGGCGAGAGAATTGGGATTTATAATTCCTACATCACTAATTACCAATATTCCAGAAACAGTTATCAGCATGGTAAATAGATATAATAAAGATTGCATTATCAAACCAATAAAATCAGGAAATGTTGATATTAAAACATCCTCAAAGATAATTTTCACATCTCAAATTGAAAAAGATTTTTATGAAGATAAAACAAGAATTGCAGATTTTCCAGTATATTTACAAGAAAATATACATAAGCGGTATGATTTGAGATGTATTGTAATCGGAAAACAAGTATATTGTGCGCAAATTGAATCACAGGAGTATGAAGATTCAAGAATTGACTGGAGAAGAGGTAAGAGTTTTTTAAAACATATTAAACATGAGTTGCCAAATGCAATAAAAGAAAAATGTATTGAGATGACTAAAAAGTTGGGGTTAAAGTATTCGGCCATAGACTTAATACTGGACAATACTGGAAAATACATATTTTTAGAATGTAATCCTAATGGGCAATGGGCTTGGTTAGAAATACGTTTAGGATTTCCTATCAGTAAGGAAATTGTAAATTTGCTAAGCGAAGGGAGTCGCTGATGGGTGTGGTAAAAACGTTGAAAAGTATAAGAGAATTTTTTTGGCCATTATTAGATCCCTTAGATGAAGTTAGCATACGTCAAATAACTATTGAAGACTGTAAATTTAATGATGATGAAATTGATATGGAACTAAAATATTTGGAAGATAATAAAAGAAGTGAAGAAGATCGAAAAAAAGAGGTAGAATCTAAAGCAACAATATTCATAGGAACGTTTGCTGTTGCTACTACAGTGTTAATTAATATGGCTAAGGAATTCATCTTTAGTCCTATTCTGCAAACAGAATCTTTAAACTATGCAGTGGTCCTTTTAATCGCATTAACGATTATTTATTTATGCAGAGCAATTCAATATGCAATAAGGACACTAAAAAGACGAAATTATAATACATTAGGTTTTCCAGATTTTATGTTAACAGAAGCAATGGATAAAAAGAAGCAAATTCTGGTCATCCAATATAATGCTATTAAAAAAAACCAAATAGAAATAAATATTAAGGTAGACTATATGACAATGGCGCAGGAGTATTTTCAACGAGCAGTTACGACTGTGCTATTACTTACAATTATGTTTTTAGGAGCATTTATAATGCAGAATAAATTCTTTTTGGATAATATTTTGAATATGATTCAAGAAATAGTAACAACTCAAACGGCAGTGGTTCTGGTTATAGGTATAGCATTAATATTCCTGGTTATTATTATATTCCTTTTTTGTAAGATTCACTCTTTGGAAAAACGAATAAATGGTGACAACAATTAGTAAAAACAAATTAAAATATTTATTTTACAATAATCTAAAAATGACCAGTCGAAAAATGAGACGGTATTGCGACTATATTGCGTCGCCAGGCTTATTGACATAGGATTCTGTCTATTCTATAATGATATCATGAAATTTATATACTTACATGCAGGAAGCAGCTTCTCATTTTGAGGCTGCTTTTTTGCGTTCCGGTGTTTAGAGCAGAGGGAAAATCTCTGATTCTATAAATAATTGAGGAAAGGATGGTTTGAGAGTGGCAAATCTAAAAGAGGAAGAGGTGAGAACATCGAAAGAGACAGCGAGGGAAGCGCTGCAGGCAGGTGCAATGGGGATACTAACGGTTGATACGGATGGACAGCCCAGGCCCCTGCGCGGACAGGAGGATGTAAACTGGCATGAACTGACGAATGCGTTTCGTACCAGAAAGATTTTATCGGGTATGCTTGGCGGAATTGAAAAACTGGAGAGCGGATGGGTTGTGGCTGTCATCCAGTATAAGGGATACCGGGTCATTATCCCTATGGAGGAGATGATGATTAACCTGGAGGGAGACGGCAGGGAAAATGCGGATACGGTCAACCGTCAGACAAGGCTTGCCAACAATATGCTGGGCGCAGAGATTGATTTTATAGTGAGGGATATGGATCAGAAGACACGGAGCATTGTTGCGTCGAGAAAAGAGGCTATGTTAAGAAAACGCCAGCTCTTTTATTTTACAGAAGGCACAGATGGACACCCAATGGTGCGTCCGGGCAGGATCGTGGAGGCCAGGGTGATCGCGGTGGCTCCCAAAGCGGTCCGTTTGGAGGTTTTCGGTGTGGAGTGTTCCCTGAAAGCAAGGGATATGGCCTGGGAGTGGATGGTGGATGCCAATGATAAATTTGCCAACGGAGATATTGTTCTGGTAAAGGTTTTGAAAATGACAGCAGAATCACCGGAGAATATGCGGGTGGAGGTGAGCGCCAAGGAGGCGCAGCCTGATACAAATAGGGAAAATCTTATGCGTCTTCGCAGACAGGGCAAATATGTTGGAAAGATTACGGATGTCTATAAGGGGACTTATTTCATCCATCTGAATAACGGCGTTAACGCGGTAGCTCATTCCTGCAACACGGCCAGTCTGCCGGGGCGCAAGGATGAGGTTGGCTTTGTTGTCACCAGGATCAATGATGAAACACAGGTGGCTGAGGGAATTATCACCAGAGTTATTAAAAGGAACATGTAATGGGATAGGGCCGGTAACCGGCGTTAGGCAGCAGGCGGAAAAAGCCTGCTTTTTTCATACCACAATGTAGGTGCGAAGGAGCATCGGAAAAGGAGAATAAAATATGTCAGAAGTATTAAAAGGTACTACGAAATGGTTTGATGCAAAGAGGGGATTCGGCTTTATCACGGACGAGGACGGGATTGACTATTACGTCCATTTTTCTGAGATCCAGATGGATGGTTTTCGGAAGCTGAAGGCGGGGCAGAGTGTAACCTTTGAAGCGGATGAAGACGAGAGCCACCGCAGCATTGCAAGAAATGTATCCCTGGAAGAATAGGCAGGGCTATCTTATGAGGCGGAAAACGATCAGGGCGGCGGGGATTATGGCCGCCTTCTTTCTTATGTTTACATTTCCTTCGTTTGGCAGTGAGATGGCAACGCCTTCCGATGCTGGCATTCCCGCAGCGGAAGAACACATCCATGAATTAGTGGAAGAAGTAGCAGAGCCAACATGTCTGTTAAGCGGAAGCAGGATTGTGACGTGCCGGCTGTGCACGGATTACAGGGAGGAAGTTATCCTTCCTATGCTGGGACATAGCGACCAGGACGGCGATTTTTTATGCGACCGTTGCGGTGCACTTTTGGAGCTGTTTCATAGAGGGGAAAAGCAGACGGTCAAAACCGGTCTTCCGGACGAGTGGGGAGAAATGACATTTACCTGTATAGATGCGGATTATAAGGGCGGACAGTTATTTTTAGCGGATAGGGTCATTCCCTATTCCTTATGTGCCGGTTTTGGAAATGGGGAGAGTTATGATACCTCGGAAATTAGAAACTGGCTGAATCTGCAGTTTGCGGATGGGCTGTCTGTGGCAGAACAGATTCTCCCCATCAGGCTGGCCGAAGGGAATGACAGTATCAATGACCGTGTATTCTGCCTTTCCCTTGCAGAGATCTGGAGCGAACCATACAAGCTCTATACCTTGCAGACCTGGACTCCGAATATGGGAAACCGATTTTATTGGACCAGGACCATGGCAGAGGATCGCCATGCCTATGTGGTTCAGAATAACGGCCATATTGCAGCAGAACAGACGGATACGATGGATGCGGGAATCCGTCCGGCCTATGTCTTAAAAAAGCCGGGAGAGAATGTGACACAGGAGCGGCTCTGGTATACGGGGGATGTCCAGGAACGGACCATTGCAGGAAAAATCTATACATTCCGCTGCATTGACCCGGATTACATGGATGCCGCCAAAAAGCGAGGAGCTCTGTTTCTGTGCGATCAGATTATTGGAGGAGACCAGGCTGTTTTTGATTCAGGAAGCAATGACTGGACCGGCTCCAGACTCAGGGAGTGGTTAAACCGTAATCTGGAAAACACGGAAAATATTGCGGACACGGCAACGACGTTACGGTATTCCTATTCCGGAGTATCATCCGCTTATGAGATTGCCATGAACCGCTTTACAAAGTCTGCTGTGCGGCAGGGAAATTCGACGGACAAACTGTTCTGTCTGTCACTGGAGGAGGCAGCACGGTACAAAGACAGCTTATGGAAGCTGAATGGGTCCGATTCTAACAATTATATAAATGCGGGTACCTATACGATGGGCTACTGGCTGAGAACACCGGTGACAGGCGGGAAGCGGGTGTATCAGATATCCTGGGACGGCCGTGTTTCGGCGGGGGAGGTAAGCAGTCAGAGCATTGGATTTCGGCCGGCATTTGTTGCGAATCAATCAGAATAAGAAATTGAGGAGGAGAACATGGATAAGAGAATAAAGAAAGGTTCGGCTGTCTTGACTGCCTGGACGTTGATTGCCATTATGGGGATTTCGCCTGCAGGGGCCGCATTTCCTTCCTATGCAGCCATTGCCGAACGCACGGATCAGGAAATAAAGGCGGCAAGCAGCTCAGAGGCTGGGAGAACCTATGATGTTACAGAGCTACAGACCGGGGAAAATCCTGAGTTGACGGACACCGATATCAGAACGAATCCTGAAACAGCGGATACCGAAGTCAGGGAGAATCCCGAAGTTACGGATACCGATTCGGAAAAAGAGGAGGGAGAACCGGAGCAGGATCGTTCTGAGGCGGACAATCCCGAAGCGGAGGAGGAAAAAGACAGGGAGGAAATGCCGGAAGAAAGAATAACAGCGACACCTTCAGAAGCGGTTCCGGAGAAGGAACAATCTCCTGAACTGGAGGAAATTGTGGAAGCCACACCTTCCAATGCGCTGCTGATGGCCGGGGATTTGTGGGGCGGCATAGAGATGTCGGATCATTTTGATGGGGAGGGTACCACAGAGTCGCCATATCTGCTTCGGAATGATAAAGATTTAAAACTTCTGGCCTATCAGGTGGCCAATGAGGAAGTTGATGGCTACGAGGGATGCTATTTTGAACTCACGAAGGACATCTCTTTAAATGACAGCGCTTCCTGGCTGCCGATTGGTTATTACAGAAGTCTGACCGATTCAGAACCATATCCATTTAAGGGAAACATAGAGGGAAATGGTTACCGTGTCTATAACCTGAAAATCAGTGATACAAGACAGAGCTATGCGGGCCTGTTTGGATATACATACGGTGCGTCCATTCGGAACCTGACTGTGGACGGACAGGTAAATGCGGCGAATAAAGCGGCCCTGATTGTGGGGGAAGCAAATGACACGGTAATTGAAAAGTGCTTTTCTTTAGGGCAGGTCCGGGCAGCCGGCGTCCTCGGCGGTATTGTCGGAGAGGCTTATGACAGCATGATTTCGGATTGTAAAAATACCGGAAGTGTGTTAGGCGGAACCGATATTTCCGGTAGCCTGGAGGCGTATGCCGGAGGAATCTGCGGCTCTGCACACTCCACTTTTATTGGTGATTGTGTCAGCGACACCAATGACAGTTACAGCTCCCTTTACTCTGAGGGCTGCGTCGGCGGTATTTGTGGAAATATCTATGACAGCGAGGTTTATAACTGCTATGTAGAGGGAAAAGTGGGAAGCACATCGGCAGATTATATCGGCGGGCTTGTGGGGCGTATGCAGGGCGGACGGGTGAAGAACGGCCGGTTTGCAGGAACCATCGGGGCTTCGACCTCATCTGCTTTAAAGACGGCGGGTCTGTTTATCGGATTTATTGAGGGCGGTAATATCGAGCTGGGAGATCATCTGGAATACCTGTTTGCCAACTCGGAGGACAAGTTTGCATTGAATCCATTTGGAAATAAGCTGACTCCGCAGATCAGGCTGGAACATCATATCGGAGCATACTACTCCAACAACCGGGATTTTTCGCTGTATCAGATGGGCAGCTTTGTAAAACAGACAAGCCGTTTCTTTTATGAGGAATTAGAGGAAGGGGTTTTGGCAATCGGGGACAGCAATCTCCATCATATCGCGGCCAGCAAGACAGGAGACCCCATCCGGGGATATTTAGTGACGGTCCCCTCGGTTGACTATGGAACCTTATCCGTCATGGAATCCCAGAATAATTATGCGAAGGAAATTAACTGGGCGAATCCGGGGGCGGTTGCAGCGGGAACCAAAGTGCTGGTCTACACCAGCCCGGTCAACGATACGGAGAACAATCCGCCTGTGTATTATGAGCTGGAGCCCGGATCATTAACCTGGGTGTCGGACGATGGCGGACATCATGAAGAAATCAACACCGATACAACCGATATTTCCTTTACCATGCCGGATGAGAATATCACAGTCTCAGCTAAATACCGGGCTATGACAAACGGAGTAGTACTGGACCGCGACAAGTTGAACTTTGAAGTGGAACAAATCAGAAGCGGGTCCCGCTGGAATCCTCAAATTGCCTGGAAGATTACAGATCCACAGCATCTGACTGCCACCGTTATTCCGGATTCGGCCGCTAATAAAAACGTGGTCTGGAATGTGAAGGATACCGATGGTTCCTCAACCGATGTGATTTCTGTGGATGACAAAGGCGCTGTGACCATAAACCAGGATGCAAAGTGGATACAGGATTTAATCAAGGCCGGCGTGACCAACCAGGAGCTGTATCCGTCCAAACCGATTACGACGGAGGGAAAGAATTACGCTTCCGTAACCGTGACAACAGAAGCAGGACAGAAGCGGGCCAGCTGCCTGGTCACTGTGGATTTCAAGATTACAGACGAGACAACCGTGCCGGTGTCCAATATTACGCTGAACCAGTCGGAAATCAGCTTTGATGTTGTCCGTGTCCTGAGCGGGAACCGGCTGCAGCCGGAGATGACTTATCGGGTAACACCGTCCCAAAGGCTATATGAGACAATCACTCCCGAGTACGCTGATAACAAAGCAGTGACCTGGAACGCCGGGGATGGAGATATGGTGACCGTGGACAGGGACGGGCTTGTAAGCGTGAATAACCAGGCCAGATGGATTGCTGATTTGATCAATGTGGATAATGAAAACCTGAAGCTGAATCCATATGATGCGTCCATCGCCAGCGGAAACCGGTCCACCTACATAACGGCAACTACCGTAGATGGTGGAAAACAGGCGGTCTGTGCCGTAAACATTGAGTTTTCAACCGAGGACCATACGGTCGTCCATGTGGAAGGGGTACAGCTGGACAAAAAGAATCTGACATTTTCCATAGAGAAAATCATGGAAGGCAACCGGTTAAATCCTTCTGTTCGGTATGAGATGACGCCGGCGCAGAAACTGAATGCGGTAATTGTGCCGGACCAGGCAGATAATAAGAAGATTACATGGGAGACCAATGACGGCTCCGTGCTGACAGTGGATCAGGGAGGAAGTGTGGAGGTAAACCAGGATGCAGCATGGATACAGGCTTTGATTGCAAATGATGAAGCACGGTTGAAAGAAAATAAGTATGCACTTTCCAATGCTTTGGGGTCTAAGAAGGGATTTGTGGTTGTCACTACAGAGGACGGACGGTACAAGGATACCTGCGAAGCGGACATCACATTTGCTACTACCGATCTTACCATTGTCCATCCGGAGGAGGTGCAGTTAAGTAAGGAGGAACTGGTATTTGACATTGAGTTGGTGAAAGAGGGCAGGAGAAGCAGCCCGACCCTCACCTGGAACATTACGTCGCCGCAGCAGCTGAGTGCGTCAGTGCTGCCGGAAGCCGCCCATAACAGAAACTACACATGGAGCGTCAGTGACCAGAATATGATAAGCGTTGTAGATGGTATGGTCACTGCCAATCATGAGGCAAAGTGGATACAGGACTTAAACGGTGCGGCCGGTAGCGCCGAGGCAGCCGTTACGGTGACGGCCGAGGACGGCGGGATTGAAAAAAGCTGCAAGGTAATCCTCCGCTATAAAACAACAGACCGGACTTATTCCAGCTCCGGTTCCGGTTCTTCCGGCGGCGGAGGCGGTGGTGGAGGTTCCTCCAGTTCCGTCAGGCCGAATACAGTTACGGAGACGGGGCCTGCTGGAACCTGGCTCCAGGATCAGACCGGCTGGTGGTTTAAGTATACAGATGGAAGCTACCCGAAGGATACCTGGGTGCAGCTTGGCTATAATGGAAAGCTGGAATGGTATCATTTTGATGAAGCCGGGTATATGCAGACAGGCTGGTTTACAGACAAGGACCAAAACCGCTACTTCCTCCACAATGTCAGCGACGGCACCCAGGGACACATGGTTACAGGCTGGTATCTGGTGGAAGGAAAATGGTATTATTTCAATCCGGTATCAGACGGAACCAGGGGAGCTCTTTTTGTGAACCGGACGACACCGGACGGTTACACAGTGGGAGTTGACGGCGTATGGTTGCCTTAAGTCCCTTGCTGTCCGTAATTTTTGTTGTATTGAAAACGGGTTTAGGATATAATTATAATTAGAAGATACCTGTTGAGATACAGCAAAGGAGGTGCAATCCATGGAAGTATTGAGAGAAATCATAAACAGCGACAGGCTGAAGACACTGTTCACAGTGCCAAAGTCAATGGAGAATATGGATGTGGAGGTGATTGTGTTGCCACTTGCAGATAAAAGAAGACAGAAAAGAGAAGTCGATGTGGAGGCCGCCCTGAAGAACATTACGGGAATTATCCAGGATGAGGGGATGTCTTTAGAAGATTACCGGAATGAGAGGCTTGAAAAATATGCAGGTATTGATTGATACGAATGTAGTGCTGGATGTGTTGATGCAGCGTCCGGGATATGAATTGTCAGGACGGGTACTGCAGATGTCCGGGAAGGGAATCATCAGAGGCTTTTTATCTGCCTCGGCTGTCACGGATATCTACTACATTTTAAACCGCCAGATGAAAGACCGCGTGAGGACCGTGGATAGTATTAAAACAATCCTGAGCCTGATTGATGTGGCAGATGTGACGGGAGAAGACATCAGGGAGGCGCTGGACAGCGGCTGGAAGGATTTTGAGGATTGTGTCCAGAACCGGGTTGCAGTGCATAACCATGCCCGCTATATCGTTACCAGGAATATAAAGGATTATGAGGGCGGCGGGCCGCAGCCGGTCACACCGGAGGAATTTTTAAAACATATGGAGCCAAATGAATAAAATGCATGCAAGATACCTGCTTTTCGGAGTGGGTATCTTGTTTTTTCTGGTGTTTTTAATGAAGGGAGAACAAACCGTGAATTCCAATCCGGACAGCCCTGTTACCTTTGCCAAGGCGAAAATGGCGGAAAAAGAGGAATTGGGGGAGGTGGATAGTGATTATCATCCGCCAGTTCCATTTGAGCAGCTCATGGAACGTAATCCGGAAATAGTCGGCTGGCTTTTTATAGAAGGGACGAACATCAATGAACCGATCATGCAGTCTGCGGACAACCGGAAGTATCTGACCGTGGGATACGAGGAGGAGGAGAATCCTGCCGGAGCTGTTTTTTTAGATTACGAGTGCAAAGAAGATTTTTCTGGCCTGCATAATATTATCTACGGACATAATATGAAAAATGGGACAATGCTTCATGATCTCGTAAACTATAAAGAGGAGTCCTATTTCAGACAACATCAAAACATAATCATTTATACCCCGGAAAAAGAAATCCGCTTACGTCCCATAGCCGTTGTCTGCACAGAAGGGGCAGGAGTGAGGAGAATGACAAGTTTTTCAGATATGGCAGCGTTTCAGGAGTACGTTGAAGCTATGATGGAAGGCGGATTGTATAAGGAAGACAGTGAATCTGGCATCGCCAGGCTTTGGTCCTTTGTAACCTGCAGCTATGAATTCGATAATGCCAGGACAATTTTATATGCCAGGGAGTGTACCCCGTAGAAAACTCAAATCTTGTTTTTTTCTGAAGCAGTGGACACGGGAAAACGCAGTTTGGTATGATGAAAGTGAGATAGTGGATAAACGAGTCAAATTTTGGGCTGGAGGTGGATAAAATGAAGAAGAAATGGATTCGTATTACTGCATTGTCGCTGATTTTATCATCTATGACGGCGGTTTCTGCGTTTGCAGGAAAATGGGCAGGCGATGACAACGGCTGGAGATATGTGAGAGATGACGGAAGCTACCAGGGAGACGGCTGGCTGGAGGATAAGGGTGAGTTATATTATATTTCCAACGGCTATATGAAAAAGGGCTGGATAAAGGACAACGGGAAAGATTACTTCATGGGAGTGACCGGGGCCATGCTACGGGATGCAATCACGCCAGATGGATTTAAGGTGGGAAGCGACGGGGCCTGGCTGGGGCCGGAATCGGTTATTGATGAGAGAGGATTTACAACTCCATACGATGATTACAGTTATTTTCTGGATGAGAATTCCCTTGGACTTAAATTCGATGCTGAGACAGATTATGCAGAGGTACTTGGCAGATGGGATATGTCGGATACCTATATACTTGCGGCAGTCAGAGGCATTTACCCTGTGAGTGGTCTGAATGAAAAGGAAACAGCAATTTATCAGAAGGTAGTAAAATTTATAACCGGATTCGATTTTCAAATGAGTGAGCGGAGGAAAGCGGAACGGGTATATGAATATATCCAAAACCGAGCCGTTTACGATTATGGTAAGTTCGTGCCGGATTCAGATACCACATATGGCGTACTCATTCTGGGTAAATCCGAGTGTGTAGGATTTGCCAGGACCTACAAGCTGTTAAGCAATGCGGTGGGGCTGCGTTGCGGTATCAGGGAAAATGCCGCTCATGTCTGGAATGTTGTATATATTGATGGAGAGTGGAAAGGGATTGATTCCTCCACAATGGGAACATCTTCATCCTTTTACTTAGACCGGAGAAGCTTTTCCTGTCCGGTTTGTGGAACCGGCTATACGTTTGGCGCAAGGGAATCTGCATGGACCTGTCCGGTTTGTCAGATTGAATATGATAATCCGAGCTTTAAGTAGGGCGTATACCATGAACCAGGCACTCGCAAACAGTTAGCAATTTAATATGAAATGAAAAACACATTCAAGCGAAGCAATTTGCTGGATGTGTTTTTTATGCCTAAATAAAGGAGGAACACACTTTTGAATAAAGGATGTGCAGCTATAAGCAGACGATGTACAGCATTTTTGCTTGCGCTGGTACTTTCATTGATGCCTGTTTTATCCGTGGAGTTTGGTGCCTTTACGTCTTGGGCAGAGGGAGATGGCAGAGGGAAGGCCTACACTTACTTCGGAACACAGAACCTGTTAAAGGATGGAGCCAGTTTTCCGTTTTATGGGAAAGAGCATAATCGTGTAGGCTTATGGCCGTATGGGATTACCAACGCAGGAAATAATGTAGATGCGCCTGGATATTGTCTGGAACCTAACAAGTCTATGAGAAAGGATACTTCTGGCACATTCCACACCTACGACCTGGACGCAGACGGTGACAATCTGCCATTGGGATTAACTCGTGAGACAGCGGAAATTTTATGGTATGCGCTGTCTTCTGCCGGAAACTTTGAAGGGTATCAGGAGCGGGCCGGAAAAGTCAGTCAGGGCCACTACATTCTTGGTCAGGCGGCTACCTGGGCAATCATGAGCGGTAACTGGAATGGACTGGAAGATTTTCAAGACCAGATGGAGGTGCTGATTGCCAATATCAAAGACCCTTCGGTGGCAGCACAGACCAGAGGGGCATTGGCTCAATTCTTTAATCAGACAAATGGAGCCGTGGAAGAGGGCGCGGTACCTGCGTTTACTTCAAAATACCAGAGTAATGCACCCAGACATGTGATGAAGAAACAGGATGATGGAACTTACAGCATTACATTCGATATTGACGGAAGCGACTGGCGGCAGATTGAATTGGAGTATGAGCTGCCGCTGACCTGGAGCTATAAGATTTCAGGAAACCAGATAACCTTTACGTGTACCGATGGAAACCCCAATATTGGTCTGGTTAAAGGTCATTTTAAAGGAGGCTCTCTGGCAGCCCAATACTGGATCAAACCAAATACATTTAAAATCTGGTATCCGGACGGCTGGACAGAGACCAGTGCCACAGAGGGAAAGCAAGCTATGATTACCATGGCAGGAAAGGAGGAACCATGGGAAGTGTGGCTCCAGTTTGGGGAGGGAAGTACCATTATCACCTCTGGCCGGTATGAAATTCCTTACCAGCGGCATGAACATGAGGAGACATTTAAGCGGAACTATAAAATTGAACTGATCAAGTATGACTCTGAAACAGGAAAGCCTCTGGAAAACTCTGATTTTGAGATTCGGGAGCAATTTGATTTCGGACAGCTTGACGGAACCAATCTGGAGGAGGACCAGTTCTGGGAGGAGAAGCCTTCTTCAGAGGGAGGATTTGATTTCCTTTCCGTATGTGCGGACCGCATTACCACGGACCGGCAGGGGCATTTGGAGCATACGGATTTGAAAACATATGACTATTACAAGACGTACTGTAATGGACACCCGGAGCCGATTATTGATTATTATGAGGCAGACGGCGACGCAGATGAAGATGAGCAGGATGAAATTGACGCCAAAAATGAAGAACTGGAACGGGAAGCCTAGGAGGCATGGCAGCAGTGTGTTGACTGGTGCGAGGAGAACTGCGACTTTCATTCCTTAGACGAGGGCGTAGCCCGTGGATATTTGGAGGAGGACCGGGATGAAGCCTGGGATACATGGATCAATCTGGAACGCATCTATACGGTCAGGGAGATTAAAGCCAGATTTGGATATATTCTTCATGACCTCCATAATGATGACATTCCAGTGGAAATCGTGACATTTTCTTCATCAGAAGCAGGCGGTAGAGGCAATGTGATTGGAACGTATCCGGGGAATAAAGCGGAGGAAAAAGAAGAACCGTTTTCTTTGGCGCCAGCCAGGCATCGGGCCACTCCATCTGAAATCCAGGAAGAAAAGGAAGGCCCAGGTATCTCTGTGCATGAGGTTCCAGTGGTACAGGCAGCGGCTACTCCTTCCAACGCGGATAAACCTCAGAAAGAGGAGCAGGAGGAAGAATCTCAGGATGAGGAGATACTGGACGAAGATGAGGATTTCGATGAGGAACTGGAGGATGACCTAGAGGAGGATTACGAAAACAGCATTGAGGAAGCAACGCCGAGTAATGCTGTCAGCCGCTTAAAGCTGGAACTATTGCGGGGCGAGACGTATGGGGAGGATGATGAAGGAGAAGGCGGGAGCTGGACCTGGGATGGCGTGATGTATGACAGTGAGGTCCCGCCGATCAGGCAAAATGACTACTCCCATTCCGATACGGGATATACCTTTGAAGTGTATGACCACCGTACAGAGGGACAAATCCATATCAATAAGAGGGATTTGGAACTTTACCGGCAGGACGCAGTAAGCAGCTATGGAAAGACGCAGGGAGATGGTACTCTGCAGGGGGCTGTCTATGGACTATATGCCTATGATGATATCGTCCACCCGGACGGTTATACCGGAACCGTGTTTTTGGCAGGGGAGCTGGTAGCTGTGGCGGCCACGGATGAGAATGGGGATGCTTCTTTTGTTGCGATTACAGAG
>ERZ808044.360-NODE-360-length-52623-cov-6.950672_pt1 | contig 52623 bp, 51 predicted proteins | sample MGYA00380195_ERZ808044 | MGnify/ENA primary metagenome ERZ808044 (study PRJEB31490, sample SAMN06133423) | mouse gut metagenome | isolation source: Z7_2 | host: mice | place: China: Chengdu | collected 2015-05 ...
GCAAGAGACGGATATCTTCCAGGTAAGTTATACAGGAACGCATCGCCGGATACAAAGTCCGTTTACTTTTTGTCCTCGAGAATAGCAGCGATACGTGCCGGAATGGAAGATAACAAGGATATAGAATATGTTGACAGTATGAAGTATTTCGGCACACCGGAAGAATCGTTAAAAACACGTTTTGGAATATCTGTAGAAGATATCAGCAAGAACGAACGACAAAAAGAGATATTATTGAAAGCAGGGATTCAACGGGTGAATTATAAAAAGTATATTGAAAAACTAGACATAAAGGATGCCAAAATCGGAATGTTTGATTTTGTAGCTAAAGGGACGACGCAGATGTATTTACAGAAGTTGTTTCGACATCATATGAAAGGTTTTTATTTTCTCCAGCTTGAGCCAGAGTTTATGGCGGATAAAGGACTTGATATCGAGCCGTTCTATTCCGATGAAGAAAGAAATGTGAGTGCAATTTTTGACAACTATTATATACTTGAAACGATGCTGACATCCCCATATTCGCAGATGGAGGAATTTGACGAGAACGGAGATCCAGTGTTTGCTGACGAGACAAGAAGTGAAAAGGACATTAAAGTGTTTGAACGGGCGCAGGCTGGAATAACAGATTATTTTGAAGAGTATATGAGATTGACTCCTGAATCTGCGAGGATAGAGAATAAAATGCTCAATGAGAAAATGCTGGCACTCATAAACCGGATTCAGATAAAAGATGAAGATTTCATGGCACTACAGGTAGAAGACCCATTCTTTGGAAGGATGACAGCAATAGCAGATGTGATAGGGTAGATTACTTGTTACTTTTTAAAGGAATTTGATACGCGAAGGGATTCCGCCAGAACGAAATCAAAAATATAGGTTTGCGTTCTAAGGGAAAAATTTTGATCGGATAATATCCGGAGATGCAAGTCCATCCTGATACTTTTGATAAGTGGATCGCTGAAATTTTTGACATGTATTCAAGGACAAATTTAATTAAGTATTTTTTTAAAGAAGGGAAGTCGAATCATTTCGACTTCCCTAAAGTAATATAGAATGCAAATTTCAATATCTGGTACACATTGTTGTACCAATCAAAGACAGGCATGAGTGAACTAGTGCTCCTGATTCTATTTTCGTAGAGTATTCTCCTCTGCGAAAAATATTTCTAAAGAACATATTCATTGTAATCATCCCACATCCATAAGTCAATACCTAAAATGTTTTTGTAATAATTTGGCGGAATTTCATATGAAAATAGAACGGAAATAATTATAAGATTCGATATATTATTTGATAATTCATAGATTTTAGGTATAAAATCGGTAAATTCAGCCTCAAAAACAGCAAAAATTTTCGCAGAGGAGAATACTCTGCGAAGCTGGAGGGATTGGTTATCTGGTACTTAATGGACTGCTGCGGGCAGGATGAGGCGGAAGCGGTTGTTTCATATAGAAAATATTTAACTTTAGAAGCGGCAAAAGACATTTTCGTACTGACATATGACAGGATGCGCCGCTATGAAGGGACGTGGCATACGGAAAAGAAACTTTTATTCCCCTCCTATGTGTTTTTGGATAGTGAAAATAGAAGGGTTCTTTTGAAGGAATTGGGAGAAAGTAGACGATTACTCTGTATCAGGCAAGCTGAGGAGGGGTTTTTAAGAGATTTATATGGAGACAGCCGCCATCTGAAAATGTCAAAAGGTATTGTCAAGAATGGTTTTCCTAAAGTTACAGAAGGGCCTTTGAAGGGATTGGAGCAGAGGATATGCAGGATTGACAGGCATAAAAGAATTGCGAAACTAATGATGCCCGCAGAGCAGAATATTGGCTATATCACGGCAGGTTTGGAAATCACAGAAAAGATATAGGATGCCCGCCAAGAATAGGAAGTGGATTGTATGAATACGAACTGGTGCGTAATGCGAACGATCCCAGGGAAAGAAGCAGAGGCGGCTGCATTGATGGAAATGAAAATCAGCCGTAAGCTTTGGGATTTTTTAAGGATTCTTCGGAAACAGCAGCTATTCCGCACAAAAGGCATGTATCTCTTGAGTAAGAAAGAAATGTTTCCAGGGTACATTTTTGTGCATACGGAATCGCCAAAGGAACTTAAGAAGGAGTTGGAGAAATCCAGGCAGTTTCCCCAGTTGGTCGGAAGTCGGGAGATTGATATCGTACCGGTAGAGCCGAAGGATTTGAAGTTCCTGGAAGATGTCTGCGGAGAGAATCTGGCGCATGACATGAAGCTGTCTACGGTGCAGGTAGACGGCGAGGGGCAGGTAAAAAGCGCGGCGGGGGCGTTAGAGCCGTACTTAAACCACATTACCAGGCAGAGGCTCAGACATCGGTATGTGACGGCAAGGGTGAGCTTGTTTAACCGGCAGGAGGACGTGCTGTTCGGGATACGGGTGGAAGGAGACCCCAGGTAGGCGGATGAGAAATCAGGAATACTTCTTGAAGCATTGGCACATGAAGTAGGAATGATGGAAATAGAAGGATTATGACTGTGGCTGTGCGTACATACAGGTATGGATGGCGAAGCTATGTAAAAATGAAATGTCCAGGAGGAGATATGTGGTATGTAATGCAGGTGGTATCGGGAAGGGAAGGACATACAGTCCTGTTGATGGAGAGAATTCTTTCCCGTGGGATTCTTAAGAATTGTATTGTTCCCATGCGCAGGATGAAGAAGAAATATGAGGGGAGATGGCAGGAGGTAAAAGAGAAGCTGTTTCCGGGGTATGTATTCTTAATCTCAGAACAGCCGCAGTTATTGTATGACGAATTGAAGCAGATACCGGCGTTGACGAAGCTGTTGGGAAGCTGCGAGGAATATTTTACGCCGCTGTCGGATGAGGATGTGAGGTTTTTGATGAGATTGCAGAGTATGCAGCCAGGCGGATATGGGAAAAGCTCCGAAGGTTTACAGGAGGCAGAGAAAATCCATTCATTCAGGGAGGGGGAAGAACCAGATGCTTCGCCTGTGGGACTGTCGGAAGGGACAGAGGTTTCACTTGTGGAGCTGTCGAAAGTGGCAGTGGGAGAGAACCGGCGAATCAGGATTATATCCGGACCGCTTAAAAATCTGGAGGGACAGATTAAGAAGATAAATCTTCATAAAAGGATAGCGGTTGTGGAGGCAGATTTTATGGGAAACCGCGCATTGCTTCATTTGGGGATTGAGATTGTTGAGGGTTAAAATTATGGTACAGGATTACATCAATGATTTACGTTTTAAAGATTTAAAGCCTTTGAAAGAAAAAGTCTGGCTTGCTTCTCCTACGATGCATGGAAAAGAGCTGGAATTCATGACAGAGGCTTATGAGACAAACTGGATGACGACTTTGGGAGAGAATATAGATTGCATAGAGAAGCTGGCGGGCAGTTTTATCGGAGTGAAACAGGCTGTGGCCCTTACTTGCGGAACAGCCGCCATCCATCTTGCGGTAAAACTGGCGGCAGAAAAGTTATACAACGCGTCTACAGGAATCAGCACTCCAAATGGATTAGGAACGGGAGGGGCATTATTTGGGAAACGTGTATTCTGTTCAGACCTTACTTTTGACGCAACCGTAAACCCTGTTGTTTATGAGGGCGGCGAGCCAGTGTTTATAGACTCAGAGTATGATACCTGGAACATGGACCCAGAGGCGTTAGAGAAAGCTTTTCATCTTTATCCGGATGTGAAGTTGGTAATACTGGTGCATCTTTATGGAATTCCGGCGAAAATAGATGAAATCAGAGAGATATGTAAGAAAAATGACGCCATTCTCATTGAAGATGCGGCAGAGAGTCTGGGCACATTATACAAAGGGCGGCAGACGGGCAGTTTTGGAGACTATGGGATTATCAGTTTTAACGGGAATAAAATTATTACAGGAAGTTCGGGCGGTATGCTGCTTGTACATGACGAATACAGCGCAAATAAAGCACGAAAATGGAGTACACAGTCGCGGGAGCCTGCTCCGTGGTATCAGCATGAGGAGTTGGGATATAATTACAGGATCAGCAATGTTGTTGCAGGAGTAGTCCGCGGACAGTGGGAGTTTATGGGCGAGCACATAGAGAGGAAAACGCAGATATATCAGAGATATAAAAAAGGACTTTCTGATTTGCCGGTTACTGTAAATCCAGAGGGAGAAGGGATATCCAATCATTGGTTAAGCTGCCTGCTGATTCATAAAGAAGCTATGTGCGAAACAGAAAGATCTGATTGCTCGGCAACATATATAACGTCTCAGGGTAAAAGCTGTCCGACAGAGATTTTGGAAGCACTGGCAGCTTTTCATATAGAGGGCAGGCCGATTTGGAAACCGATGCATCTTCAGAATATATACAGGAATCATGGGTTTGTGACAGCAAAAGGCGGCATAAGGCAGAAAGGCAATGAAGCTAATGTTGGTGCAGACATATTTGCAAGAGGATTATGCCTGCCAAGCGATGTGAAGATGACTGACGCCAAGCAGGATTTTGTGATAGAGATTATTCGCAGATGTTTTGCGTAAATCAACAGCTTCAGGAGGTTAAGTATGGAGGAAACGGGGAATATAAGAAAGACTTTGGAATATCCATTCGACTCAAAAAATATTCTTTCCAAAAAGAAAAAAATAAAGCGCATGCTTCTTAAGGAAAGGCGGGAATTTGAGGATAAAAAAGTCGCCGTTTTAGGAGGCTCTACCACACATGATATCATAGATATTGTTGAACTTTTCCTATTAGCCCAGGGCATCAGGCCCAGGTTTTATGAGTCAGGATACAATGGGTATTATACGGAGTCGGTATTTGAAAACCCTGCTTTAAAAGAATTTCATCCTGATATTATCTATATCTATACGACGAACCGAAATATCGAGCAGTATCCTGATATTTCTATGACAAATGAGCAGGTGGATAGGCTTATTAGCGGCACGGTTAGAAAGTTTACAGATATATGGGAGAGTCTTTCTAAAGAATACCACTGTCCGATTATCCAGAATAATTTTGAAATGCCCTGCTATCGTTTGCTTGGAAACAGAGAAGTATGGGATATTCATGGCACCGTAAATTTTTTGTCCAGAGTAAACGAGCAGTTTTACCGGTATGCACAGAAGCATAATGATTTTTTCATTTGCGATATTAATTATATTTCCGCGGATTATGGTTTGCAAAAATGGCATGACCCATTGTATTGGTATATGTATAAATATGCCCTTAGTTTGGATGCGATTCCGACTCTGGCGTTTAACGTCTCGAATATGATTAAGTCTATCTTCGGAAAGAACAAAAAAGGCTTCGTTTTGGACCTTGACCAGACACTATGGGGCGGCGTCATTGGAGACGACGGTATGGAAGGCATCAAGCTTGGACCGGAAGAACCGGAAGGGGAGGCATACTGGGAGTTTCAGAGGTATTTAAAACAACATAAGGATTTAGGAATTTTGCTAAATATTGATTCCAAAAATGAGAGACAAAATGCGCTTTTGGGACTTGGGCATCCCAATTCCATGTTGAAGGAATCCGATTTCATCAGTATTCAGGCAAATTGGAGTCCAAAAAGCGAGAATTTCTTACAGATTGCAAAAGAGCTAAACCTATTGCCGGAAAGTCTTGTATTTGTAGATGATAACCCGGCAGAGCGTGCAATTGTAGAGCATCAGATAGAAGGAGTAAGCGCGCCGGAAATAGGTAATGTCCAGGACTACTTAAGAACCATTGACAGATCTGGTTTTTTTGAAGTAACCACATTGTCAAAGGATGATGCGTCCAGAAATGAAATGTACAGGAAAAACGCAGAGAGAACCAGGGCAGAATCCTCCTTCAAAGATTATACGGAATATCTTTGCTTTCTTAATATGTCCGCAGAGATAGCCCCATTCAGATCTGTTTATATTCCGCGAATCACACAACTTACAAACAAAAGCAATCAGTTTAATCTTACGGCAAAAAGATATACCCAGAGCGAGATTGAAGGCATCAGCGCAAACGAGAGTTTTGTGACTGCTTACGGGAAGCTTACGGATCGTTTCGGTGATAACGGAGTCGTATCCGTGATAATCGGAGAGATAAAAGGTGATGAATGCCATATATGCCTGTGGCTGATGAGCTGCCGTGTTTTAAAACGGAATATGGAATTTGCCATGATGGATTATATGGTGGAAAGATGTAAAGAGCGAGGAATCCATAAGCTGGTGGGATATTACCATCCAACGAAGAAGAATGAAATGGTCAGGGAATTTTATGGAGATCTGGGATTTTTTAAGACGATTCAAAAAGAAGATGGGGACACAGTCTGGGAATATGAGATTCCGGAGGTTTACATAAAAAGAAATACAGTGATTAAGGAGATACAGCCATGACGAGAAATGAGATCATGAAAGGGCTTACAGAAATATTTCAGGATGAGTTTGATGATGAAAGCCTGAAAATAGACGAGGCAATGACACCGGAGGATTTGGAGGAATGGAACAGCCTATCCATGGTGAATCTTATGTCAACGATTGCGGCAGAATTTTTAATCAATTTTAATATGGGTGAATTGCGGAAAATCCAAAGTGTGGGAGATATTGTGGAGTTGATTCTTGGCAGGAAGTGAGAAGGATATATATTCATTAAACTTGTTGAGGAGAAAGGAAATGAAAGTAACAGTTAAGGAGATTGCAGCATTTTATGAAAGTGTTGGGATTAAACACCGGATAACAGGTGAAGAAAATGTTTCGGTTCATTCGTTCTGTCCGTTAAATGCATTAAAGCCGGGAAGTGTTACATGGGCGCGGCATTTGCGTAAAATTCCAATCGAGAAAATGAATGAGGTTCATAGAAAAGAAAGTTTGATATTAGTTGCCGAATACGGTGAAATATTATCGGGAACAGAATTTCCTGTGATTTATGCAGAAAATGTCCAGAGGGCTTTTTTTCTCATGACGGAGAAGTTTTTTGGATTCTTAAATCCTCAGAACAGGGAAAGAAAGATCGAGAGAACCGCTGTCGTAGATACGAAACAGATTGGAAAAAACGTTTATATCGGACATCATACATATATTGCGAAGGATGTGAGCATAGGCGATAACGTAACGATTATGCATAATGTAACCATTGACGGAGGGCATATTTCCATCGGGGATCATACCATCATAGAGTCGGGAACCACCATTGGGGCCCAGGGATTCAGTTATTTTAAGGGATTGGACGAGAGAGAGGTGTGTGCTCCTCATTATGGCGGCGTAAGGATTGGAAAACATGTGAAAATAGGTGCGAACAATACAGTTATTCGGGGATGCCTGGCGGATACAATCATTGAGGATGATGTAAAAACTGCGGATTTGGTCTGTATCAGCCATAACGATATTATTAAGCAAGGCGCTCAGATTACTTGCGGAGTTATGATTGCAGGAAGTACGACCGTAGGAGAACGTTCGTGGATTGCACCTGGCGTTGTATTAAATAATGCGGTAAATATTGGTGAAAACAGTTATGTTGGTATTGGCAGCGTAGTGTTAAAGAAAGTGAGAGAAGGGCATAAAGTATTTGGTGTTCCGGCCATAAATATTGATTGAGGAGTAATTTGATGGAAGAACGATTACCAAAACTTAAAAAGACGTTTTATTCCGCAATTGTAAAAAGATGTTTAGACGTAATATTAAGTGGATTTGCGTTAGTAATGCTGAGTCCGTTTTTTCTTATGATTGCTATTTTAGAACTTATTTTTCATGGTAAACCTGTTTTATATTGTCAGAAGCGGGCAGGAAGAAATGGTAGTATTTTTAATATTTATAAATTTCGTTCAATGACTAATGAAGTCGATGAGAATGGAGAACTTCTTGCGGGAAATCTAAGATTAACGAAGTTTGGTAAACTGATTCGCAAGACGTCTATTGATGAACTACCGGAATTATTTTGTATATTCAAAGGCGATATGTCGATTATAGGGCCGCGCCCATTATTGCCGCGATATACAGAGCTGTATAGCAAAAGGCATAGAGGAAGATTATTAATCCGTCCCGGACTAACTTGTCCTTGGATAAAAAAAACAAAGAATGAACGTAAGTATAGTAAATATACCTGGGGGATTCAATTTGAAAATGACGTTTGGTATGTAGAAAATGTAAGCTTTTTTGTAGATATTAAAATGATTTTTGCAATTATAAAAGAGGTTTTAATGCCAAGGAGTGACAGAGTGGAGGATACAAGGGAAGAATTTAACGGAAGGAATTTGTGGGAATAAAAAGACATGAAGATTGTAGTTGTAGCGCCTCATAATGATGATGAAATATTAGGAGTAGGAGGAACAATGGCAAAACTGTCCAAACAGGGTCATGAGATTATTGTTTGTGAAGTTACGGCGGGTGATTTGGATAATGAGATTGTTCAGATGCAAAAAAAAGAAGCAGTTGCGTCACATGAATTGTTGGGGATCAGAGATACTATTTTTATGAATCTTCCGGTAATTGGATTAAAAGAAATGAGAACAGCGGAGATTAACAGGCACTTTTTAAATATAATGACAGAACTTAATCCTGAAATTGTTTTTATTCCCCATAAAGGTGATATGCATATCGACCATAGAATGGTAGTTGACGCAATAATGGTCGCATTAAGACCGGTCACGTCTCCTGATTTGAAGGCAATCTATGCCTACGAAACGTTATCTGAAACAGAATGGAATACACCATCAGTAGACAATGTATTTATTCCTACGGTTTATGTGGATATTACGAATGAAATAGATACAAAGATAGATGCAATGAAATACCATAAAAGCCAGTTGTGTAAATATCCTCATCCTCGTTCGCTAGAAGCAATAGAGGCGTTGGCTAAGCACAGAGGAAGTACAATTTGCCGAGAGTATGCAGAAGCATTTATGTCAATCAGGCAGGTTTATTAGAAATGAATATATCAAAAAGATCAGAAGCTCTCATCAGTGTTATCGTTCCAATCTATATGATTGAGCAATATTTGGGCTTTTGTATTGAGAGCATTGTAAACCAAACATATACAAATTTGGAGATAATCCTTGTTGATGACGGTTCAAAAGATCGGTGTCCGGATATTTGCGATCTATATGCAAAGAAAGACAGCAGGATTAAAGTGATACATAAAGATAACGGCGGATTAGTTTCGGCACGAAAAGCAGGGCTTCAAATAGCGTCGGGTCAATACATAGGTTATGTAGATGGGGATGATTGGGTTGAAAAAGAATTCTATGAAAACATGTATTGCACTATAAAAGCATCAGGGGCAGATATGGTTTGTGCGGGATACACAAGGGAGCTGTTTGATAAATCAGAACAATTTTTAAATACATATTCATCAGGTGTTTATTATGATGAGAATTTGAAACACATCTATGATTCTATGATTTCAGAGGGCTCTTTTTACAGACCTGGGATTTATACATATGTATGGAACAAGCTGTTTAAAAGAGAAGTTCTCTATTCTGTACAAATGAATGTAGATAACAGAATCTCGATTGGTGAAGATGCGGCAGTGACATATCCAGCTTTATTAAAGTGTAATAGTATCTGTATCACGGATAATACGGCATATCATTACAGACAGCATAATAATTCTATGTTAAAGAAGAATAATTCGATTAGTAATGAAATTTTAAAATTGAAATATTTGTATGAATATATGAGAATTTGGGCTGAAACAGAAAGTCGATATCCAATGTTATCCCAAATAGAAGACTTCATTTTATCTGTTTACATAATACGTTCTGGAGGACAGGTGAATTGTTCAAATATAGGATGTACCTATTTTGCGTTTGATGAAAAATGTATTGGAAAATCGATCGTAATTTACAGTGCAGGGACCTTCGGCCAGCAGTTACTTCATCGGCTCAAGGAGACGGGGCGATGTAAGGTGGCAGGATGGATTGATGATGATTACTGGGAGTACAGGCGGTGTTGCCTGGATGTTGATTCGGTAGAGAGCATAATAGGGACTACTTTTGACTATGTGTTGATTGCCGCAGTTGATCCGGGCGTTGCCTTTGATGCAGTAAAACGGCTTTTGGACTTAGGCGTCAGCGGGGATAAACTTTTAACGGTGTCTGTTCCGGAAAAAAAGGAGCAGCTTATCCGGCACTTTTTGGATGTAGAGGCTCTAAAAGCAGAGAAAAAAGGAGAATGTGGGGGGATGTCGCATGAATGATTTTGCAGGAAAAGTTCTGACGGCGGAAAGCGGGAAGACACATATATTTTCAGTAGGCCAGGCGGGATTCATTATAAAAAGCTCGGAAGGCCGGCTGCTTGCCATTGATTTATATCTTTCCAATTGTGTGGAGCGTGTGGAAGGGAATAAAGGGTATAAGAGGCTCCTCCCGCAGATTCTGAATCCCGGTGATTTGGATTTTGATGTGGTTATCTGCACTCACCCGCATTTGGATCACTTTGATATTGATGCCGTGCCGGAATTGATGAGCAGCGGCAAAACAAGACTCTTCTGTTCCATTGACTGCGAGAAGCTAATTCATCAATTGCAAATGGAGTATTATTCCGAATCTATCACCAATGTAAAACCGGGTGATCACTGCATCGCAGGAGATTTTGATATTACTTTCGTAAACTGCGACCACGGGTCGAGAACACCGGATGCAGTCGGTGTGGTCGTGAAGGTGGATGGGAAGATTATCTACGAAGCGGGAGATACCTGTTTGCGATTGGATAGTGCGGATGAGTTCCCACAGCCGGATGTGTTGATCGCTCCGATCAATGGAATGTACGGGAACCTGAACGAAGCGGACTGTGCCGAGCTGGCGGCTGTAATAAAACCGGGCGTCACGATACCGTGCCACTATGGGATGTTCGCTTCTCATCACGGTGATGTGGGAAAGTTTTACGATACCATGACGGAAAAAAAACTGCCATTCCTGCTCTTGCGGCAGGGGGAACAATATACGCTTTGACAGGGCGGGAAGGGAATGAAGATGGATAAGGATATGATGATTAAAGGAAGAGATATGGAAACCGGCAGAGAATTTGAGGGAAAGAAGCTATTGATCCTCGGCGGAAACCCGGAGACCACTCCACTGGTGGAGATCGCAAACAGCATGGGGATACGCACAATCGTATCGTCAGCCAGACATACAGACCCGGCAAAAAAGGCGTCATGGAAGGCATATGACGTGGACGGTATGGATGTGCCGGGGCTTGTTGCATTGGCGAAAGAAGAGCAGGTTGACGGTGTCCTGGTCGGTGTGGCGGATATTCTCGTTCCTGCATACTGCAAGGTTTGTGAGGCGCTAAATCTCCCCTGCTATGCTACGCAGCAGATTATAGATGTCTTCGCTTTCAAAGATGTGTTTAAGGCAACCTGTGAACGGTACGGCGTCCACGGGATCCCTGAGTATTATCTTGACGTGGACATGAAGCGGGAGGATCTGGACAAGATCGTCTACCCCGTTATGGTAAAGCCTGTAGACAACGGCGGCGGTGTCGGAATGACGGTCGCATATACAGAGGAAGAACTGAAAAAGGGTGTAGAGACTGCATTGGCGAACAGCAAGAAGAAACGATTCATCGTAGAGAAGTATATGCAGTGTGATGACATGGGAATGTACTATACTTTCAAAGACGGGTACTGCTCCGCATCCTGCATCTACGACCGCTATACCACAGATGAGCAGCAGGGGTTTTCCCGCGTCTGCCTTGGCGGTACCTACCCCTCCAAGCATCTGGATGAGTATTTCGAGCGAATGCATCCCAACGCTTTGCGGCTTTTCAAGGAGATCGGGATTAAGAACGGTGTGCTGATGCTCTCAGGATTCTATGAGAATGGGGAGTTCTATGTCTATGATACCGGATTCCGGCTCCAGGGGGAAGCGCCGCATCTGCTTATGAAAGCGATACACGGATTTGACCAGAGGGAGATGCTGATTCGGTTTGCCCTGACCGGCTCCGAGGGGGATGTGGATTTAGAGAAAGATGACGATACAAGACTACGGGGCAAGTGGGCGGCTACGCTCTGGTTCGTGCTGAAGCAGGGAAAGATTGCCAAGATCGTAGGCTTGGATGAGATTGATAAAGACAGCCGGGTTGTGGCGAATATCCAGCGGCTCCATGAAGGAGACGAGGTGCTGTCTAAGTGGATTGGCAACGAGAAACAGGTTTTGACAAGGATGTACTTTGTTTGTAGCAGTAAGATGGAGATGGTGGATACACTGAAATATTATATGAATACCGTAAAAGTCCTGGACGAAAAGGGAAACAACCTGCTTTTGAATGGATTTGATGTAAATAAAGCACTGGAGTTGAAATAATCTCTCCTGAAGATCAGGCTGAAAATAAGGATTGATTGAAAGGAGAAACGTATGAAATTTGAACGGTTAAATGATAAAGTGATTGTCATATCCGGCGGCACCAAGGGCGTCGGAAGAGCGTTTGCGGAGGTTGCCGGAAGAGAAGGCGCAAAGGTTGTCATTGGCGGTCGTGACGAGAAAGCGGGCAAAGAAGCGGTCAGAAATATACGGACATTCGGCTCCGATGGAATCTTCGTACATACCGATGTACTGAAGGTGGAGGAATGCAAAAATCTGTTTAAAAAAGGTTATGAGAAATTCGGGAAGATCACAGGCTTTTTTAACTACACCGGTGTGACGCCGGTTAGCCCTTTGGATACCTGCGATGAGGAAACCTTTGACTGGGTGACAGATGTTAATTATAAAGCGGCATTTTTCTGCTGCCAGGCGGCGGTAAAATATATGCGGCTCAACGGAGGCGGAAGCATTGTCCTTACCGGTTCCGCCCACGCATGGGGCGGACAGAAGGACAGAACGGCATACGCCATGACTAAAGGCGTGTTGCGGATACTCAATGAGCATATCGCCCATCAGTATGCATCGGAGCAGATCCGGTGTAATTATCTGACCCTTGGCTGGACTCCTACGGAAGGCGAGGTAAGCCTGAGAATCAGCCAAGGCGAGAGTGAAGCGGAACTGCGGAAACGCGCGGGGGAGATACTCCCGATGGGTAGGATGTGTGAACGGAGTGACTATATGGAGGCGCTGATTTACCTGATGAGCGACGCAAGCGTCATGATGACAGGGAGCACATTCAGGCTGACTGCGGGGGAGTATATTTGAGATGGATTTTAAAAGAAGGTTTCACTCCATTATTTGTATATTTTTACCTTCCTCGACTGCAAGAGGAAATTACATTCGAAAGCATAAGCTTTTCGGTCAAGTCGGAGATGCTGTACGTCTCCCTTTTGGACATATTCCGCTAAGAGCTGAGAATATTTTCCTTCATAACAACATAGAAATTGCGGCAGGAGCAAAGCTTGTTCCACATGATGCTATACACAGCGTTTTCAGACATGTGGATGATGGAAACTATCCTGAACATATTGGAAAGATTGAAATCTTTGATAATGTGTTTATTGGAGCAGAAGCAGTAATTTTGGGACCATGTAAAATTGGACCGAATGCTATAATTGCCGCTGGTGCGGTGGTGAACAAGGATGTACCCACCGGAAGCATAGTAGGGGGAGTACCGGCTAAGGTGATTGGAAGTTTTGATGAACTGAAAGAGAAAAGAATGAAATCAAGAGGGAATTTTGAATACCGATAGATGCGCAACTTTAGAGGATGATCTATATGAGTCAAAGTGATGAGAAGTTTCTAAATACAGCTAGAAATATAGAGAAAGCATTATCTTTTATAAATGCGAAAAAAGAACCGTCAAGTGATATAGAAAGAGCAAAGTATCATTATGATTGTATAAACTTATATACTGAACGAAAAAAACGATTAGTCCTCGATGTATTAGCTCTTTTTGCCTTGCCATTATCTGTACTTTTTACCTGTATATATACGATTACTCACATGAACATTTCAACAGGGCAAATAGATTGTGTTATATATAGCGGTGGTGAGAATACGAATCTCCCTAACGTGGATGCCATACTACCACAGAGTTTAAAAAACAGGTACAGTAAAATAGAAAACATTGACATTCATGGGAGAAGAGCATTGTTTGCAACAGGACTAGTATCTAAAGACATTATAAGAACTTTGGTAAAATGTATTGTGAAATATCCTTTCCTCACGTATTTTAACTTTAGTGTGTTTATGCATTTATGTACGATCAATAGAATCATCAGGAAATATAATCCCAAAACGATCCTTTCCATTGCCGGAGAAAATGATTTTTCAACTTCTTTACTCACAGAATTTTGTGAGGAGAACAATACAAAATATACGTGTCTTATGCATGGTGAATATTTTCTTGAAGCTAATCATGCCTTTGTAAGATTTTCTGAAATATATGTGTGGGACGAATACTACGTAAAGCAGTTCGATAAGTTACGTGCAAAGACAGGGAAATATCATATTTATATTCCAAATAGATTTAATATGCATTTAAAACTTCAAGAGCCAACATACTTTATTGGTTATTATCTTCAAGAATTCTCTGAAAGACAATTATTAGCAATTAGAGATACGTTGAAGATTTTTACGAAATTGGGATTTAAATGCAAGATTAGACCACACAAAAGAGCCTCTGATATGGAGACAGTTAATAGAATTTTCAAGGATGAAAATGGAATAGATATCGAGATGTTTTCGATATCTATTGAAGAATCTTATTGTAATGTAAAGTATATTGTATCTATGTATTCAACAGTTTTATCTGAGGCGTATTATAATAACTTACATCCAGTAATCGATGATATTAGTGATCCCTATTTATATAGAAGTCTTAAAGATATTATGAATATTAATTTAAATAGAATTGACAAGAGATTAAGTTCTATCGTTGATGATGTTAAAAATCGCAAGAATGACGACTGATGAATTTTTGTCTGTTCGTATACAATCCAAATTTAAAAATACGAGGAGGAAACTACTTTGTATAAAAAACCATTTATAATCGCTGAGGCAGGCTGTAATCACATGGGACGGATGGAGATTGCAAACGAGCTCATTGTAACAGCAGCTTTATTTTGCAAAGCAGATGCAATCAAGTTCCAGAAACGTTGCCCAAAGGAACTTCTGACTCTCGAACAATACAATGCACCTCATCCGAACCCGGCAAACTCTTTTGGTGATACCTATGGCGCCCACCGAGAGTTCCTGGAGTTTGACGTAGATCAGCATGCGCAACTAAAAGCATGGTGTGAAGGAGCCGGAATCGCCTATTCTACATCCGTTTGGGACTTGACAAGTGCCAAGGAAATAGCATCTCTAAATCCACAGTTTATCAAGATTCCGTCTGCTTGTAACACTCACTTTGAGATGCTTCAGTGGCTGTGTGATAATTATGAAGGAGAGATTCACCTTTCCTTTGGTATGACCGCAAAAGAGGAAGAGGAACAGGTTGTTCAGATGTTTGAAAAGAACCGTAGAGCTAAGGATCTGATCCTTTATAACTGCACTTCTGGTTATCCTGTTCCTTTCAATGATATATGTTTGCTAGAGATTACCCGGATGAAGGAACAGTATGGGGAAAGAGTTAAGGCCATCGGTTTTTCCGGCCATCATCTTGGCATTGCTGTGGATGTGGCTGCGTATACGTTGGGCGCGCATTATATCGAACGCCACTACACGCTGGATCGTACCTGGAAAGGTACGGACCACGCCGCATCACTAGAACCCGATGGAATCCGTAAACTTGTGAGAAATCTTAACGCTGTCCATGAATCGTTGACATATAAGTCTCAGGATATTCTTCCTATCGAGCAGATTCAGCGTGACAAGCTGAAATATAGGAAGCACTAAGGTTTTGAAAGGTCGGTTTTTAACTAGGTAGTATACATTCGGAGGTCAAGTAATGGAATTAAACAGGTTTACAGTTTCAAGTTCAATCAAATTGCGTGATGCCTTGGAGAAGATAGATTCGAACAAGCAGGGATTCGTTATTGTCGTCAATGAAGAACTCAAGGTTCGGGGAGTCCTGACAGATGGTGATGTCCGAAGAGCAATTATAAATGGATATACAGCGGATAAGACAGTTGAGGATATATACACTAAGAACGCAAAGGTTGTGTCAGCAACGGATGGATTTGAAAAAGTGACTGAACTTTTTAAGAGCGAATCTATTAAATTCCTGCCTATTGTTGATAAGGATGACAGGCTGATCAACTTGATCACAAAGAGCCAGATGCATGCACTGTTGCTTCAAGATATTTATGCGGACCTGTTGTATGACTTCACGTCATTGGATACTAGCGTTGTGGATCATGAGATTTTCCAACGGCCATGGGGTTACTACAAAACAACAGTTCTTAATGATTACTTTCAGGCAAAGATTATCAATGTAAAACCAGGAGGCCAGTTAAGCCTGCAATCTCATGATCACAGGGAGGAGCATTGGATTGTTGTACATGGAAACGGAACCGTGCAACTTGATAAATCTATACTACCCGTCAGCTGTGGAAGCACAATCTTTATCCCTCTGGGATGTAAACACAGGCTTATGAATACACACGAGAAAGAATCGCTGATTATCACAGAAGTACAAATTGGAGATTACTTCGGAGAGGATGACATCATCCGCTATGCGGATGTCTATGGAAGGGTATGAGTATGAATGTAGCATTTATTCCTGTCAGGGGCGGAAGTAAATCTATTCCCTTAAAAAACATTAAACCGATCAGTGGGAAGCCGCTTGTCTATTGGACTGTAAAAGCAGCATGCTGCTGTAAGTACATTGACAAGGTGTATATCGCAACGGACAGTGAGAAGATCAGAGAAACGGTTGAAGGCTTTAAGGTCGGAATAGAAGCTGAGGTGTTTACAAAGGCTGAGGTGATCGGAAGGTCTGCTGAATCTGCCTCTGACACGGCATCCACAGAGTTTGTGATGCTTGAGTTTGCTAAGAACAATTACTTTGATAACATTGTTCTTGTTCAGGCAACTTCTCCACTGCTCCAAGCATCAGATCTTGATCGCGGATTTCAAGCATTTATGACTGACGGTACGGACTCCGTACTTTCCGTTGTTCGACAAAAGCGTTTCCACTGGAAAAATGATGAGCAAGGTTATGCACATCCGACAAATTACGATGTCTCCCATCGTCCGCGACGTCAGGAGTTTGATGGTTATCTTGTAGAGAATGGGGCGTTTTACATCAGTTCAAAGACTGATCTGTTGAAATCACAGAAACGTGTGAGTGGCAAAATTAAGGTTGTTGAAATGAACGAAGATACCTTTTTTGAAATTGATGAGCCGAGCGATTGGGTGATTATTGAAGCTTTGATGAGAAAGAATGGTACTTATGCATCATCTGAGATTCCTGAGATCAAAATGTTCCTCACAGACTGTGACGGCTGCCTTACTGACGGCGGTATGTACTATTCAGAGTGCGGTGATGAAATGAAAAAGTTCAATACCAGGGATGGTATGGGATTTGCCTTGCTTAGGGAGCGCGGGATCATTACAGGAATCATAACCAGCGAAAATGTAGATTTGAATAGGAGAAGGGCTGAAAAGCTTAAAGTTGATATTCTGGAATCTGGGTGCAAGGATAAACTTAGTGCAATCAAAAGAATTTGCAGTGAGTGGAGGATAGATATACGAAACGTATGTTATATCGGAGATGATCTGAATGATATTGATGCAATCAAGGCTGTAGGATATGGATGCTGTCCAGCTGATGCAATAGTAGAAGTAAGAAAAATAGCAACAATAGTGACGAGTGCTAAGGGTGGTGAAGGAGTTATTAGAGAAATAGTCGATTATTTACTGGAATGAGGAGAATAAGCTTAAATGAAGATCATAAATTTTATGGGAGCTAAAATAGGCAGTGGAGGAATTGAATCTTTTGTTGCTAATATTTCGAAAGGACTCCGTTCAACTGAAGATAATATTGAGTATATTGTTGTGGCTAGGTATAGAGAAGAGAACATCTATGAAAGTGAAATAATTGCGCATGGCGGGAAAGTAGTATATCTTTCAAATAAGAAATGCAGCATTATTCAATATTACAGAAAACAGGTTGCTTTTTACAAAAAAAATACAGATGGAATAGTTTGGATTCATGCTAGCTTTCCAGGTCAATATTTGTATGCTCTTATAGCAAAGCTTTCCGGCGTTAAAAGAGTTGTATATCATGTGCATAGCGTACCAAATCCTTCTTTAAATAGAAAGGAAAAGATCAAGCAGGCAATTTATAGATTAATCTTAAAGGGAGTTCCAGATGTAAAAGTTGCATGCTCAATTTTTGCTGGTGAGATGAATTTTGGAAAAGAGAAATTTTCTATTTTACATAATGGTTTTGACTGTAATAGGTTTCAATATAATGATGTTGCACGGAAAGAAATACGTGATAAATACGGTCTAAATGGTTGTGTCGCAATAGGGCAGGTTGGAAGACTATCATATGCAAAGAATCAGGTTTTTTCAATGAAAGTTTTAAATCAAGTTTTGAAATATGAGAACAAAATAAAACTGGTTATAGTTGGAAACGGAGAAGACGAGCATAAATTGGAGTCTTTATCTGAAAAATACAATATGACTGACAAAGTGATTTTAGTTCCAGCAACGGATGAGATAGAAAAATTTTATTCGGCTTTTGATATATTATTATTCCCTTCAATTTATGAAGGCTTAGGTATAGCACCCTTAGAGGCTCAATGTTCTGGTTTGAATGTTGTTTGCAGTAAAAATGTTACAAGTGAGGTCGCAGTTACTGATTTAGTATCATTTGTAGATTTAAATGACATTGATTTGTGGGCAACTAAAATTCTCCAAACCCAATCTAACCTAATTAAAAGACCTGATTTATCATTAAAAGGTATTAATAGTGTCAAGAAGGCCGGATATACATATGAAAATGCATATCACGAGACAATAGCAATCTGTAAAAAACTGAGGAACGAGATATGAGAAAGATACATTTAAAAAAAGGGTTGATGTTAAAAATACCCCAACTTTCTGGCAGTCCAATATTTTATGGGACAATTTTGCTTTCTACTGCAGAAATGTTACCTATATATGAAGCATTGCCTAGTATAATTAGGCATGCAACTTTCTTGGCCTCGGTTGCGTTGATACTTTTGGATACGCTGCAAATTAAAAAGTATTCTGTTGATTTTTTCTGCACTATAGGATTAGCAATTTTAATTAATATATATGCTTATTTTCAAATCTATGCTTCTTGGAATTTTGCATATTATTTAGTGCAGGTGATTAGGGGCTGGCTTTTCGTTATGTTGGGAGTCTACTATTCATGTTATGGTAACGATAATGAAAAAAAGATTATTACATATATAATTGTAACGATTGCGGTTGTTACCGCCATAACAAGTACGATTACTGTCAAATCTTATCCTGAGGCTGTTCGCGCATTAGGCAATGCAGATTTACATGCTGGTGCTGATGTACAATATCTTTATGTTCGAAATACTGCTAATTGGGGTATCCTATATGGAAATGTTTTTCTAATTCCGACATTGATAAATAAATATAAAAGAAGAAAAGCGAAAATATGGATTGTAGTTTTGCTGATTATCGAGTTCTTTATTTTATCATCTCAAGTTACATTTGGGATCATATTTTCTTTAATGTTTTTAATTTTTCTGTTCATCAAACCTTTTGATGCAAAAAAGATGGTGCTGTTTATTGCTTTATTCATTGGAACAATCGTATTGTTTCAAAATTATCTGGATGATATTTTATACTTTATCAGGTATACCATACTTGATCAATTTGATGGTCTTGAAACGTTGAAAAATAGAATATATGAATTGTACAGATCTGTACAATATGGACAGTTTGTTGGTGATGGTGCTGCTAGGTTAGAGCTATATTCTATAAGCCTGAATACGTTTTTGCATTATCCAATATTTGGCTATAATGCAAATTCTGATGTATTATATCATGCGCATGTGGGGAGACATTCTCAAATACTTGATAATATGGCCGCTTTAGGTATTGTGGGGTTCGTTCCTCTTTGCGTATTGATTCTGAGTAAGGGAAAATCAATTTATAATTCGATAAATACGAAAGAAAGTAAAAACTATCAACTTCTCACTTATATAATTTTTGGCATATTAGCGCTGGTGAATCCCGTATTTAATACTCCAGCAGTTTTTCTTTCAGTATTCTTATTTCCAACGCTTATTAATACGAGTGATGCTGTTGAAATAATCCCGTCAAATAGAAGCTGATGGTGATAGTATAATATACTCAGGTCTTGTGGTTGTAGATTTATATATCTGAAATATAGAAGTGATGAACAAATGGAAAACAAGGATAATATTAAATCAATAGGTGGAAAATTCAGGGACAAAAACCGTGTGGGAATTGTTACAATGTACTATAAATCATGTAATTATGGCGGACTACTACAAGCTTATGCTCTGTGTCATTTTTTAAATGAAAATGGGTATGATGCAAAGCAAATTTGCTATGATTTTTATGGTAAGGAAAGGAACCTTCTTCAAACAAAACATAATGATGTCCGGAAATATCTTAGAATAATAAGGCGCATAATCAAAAAGAGACTAATCACTGCAGATAACAGGAAACATGGTGTTAGCAATTTAGAATCTGCACGTAGAGAGACGTGTAAGGCATTTAGAGATGGCATTCCACACACATTTCAAGTTTACAATGATTCGGACATTGCAGAGACTCAAGACCTGTTTGACTGCTTTATTACAGGAAGCGATCAAGTGTGGAATCCGATTGGATATCGGCCGGTGTTTTTTTTGAAATTTGTATCTGATAAAAGGAAAAAGAAAATATCTTTCGCTGCTAGTACAAGTAATAATAATCTGACAGATGATGTAAAGAGCATATATCATGATAATCTGAAGGACTTTGATTTGATTTCTGTTCGTGAAAAGTCTGATGCCACAGTTTTACAAGAAATTATGGATTTACCTGTACACTGGGTTCTTGACCCTGTTTTTTTACTTGATAAGGAACAATGGATGATGCAGTGTAGCAATCCATTTGATGCGAATTATAGACCATATCTTTTTTGCTATTTCCTTGGGGATGATTTAAGGGAACGAGAAATGGCAGCTCAATATGGGAAAAAGCATGGGTTGACTTTAGTTACCATCCCATATTTGCAAATGAATTACCGAGAATGCGATGAATTTTTTGGAGATATTCAACTTTATGATGTTGATCCAACTGGTTTTTTGGGACTTATTCAAGGGGCAGATTGTGTTTTTACAGATTCATTCCATGCTACTGCATTCTCTATAATATTCAACAAACAGTTCGTAGTATTTGGACGTTCTGACCATCCAGAGATGCTTGAACGAATACGATCTATTACCATGCTTTTTAATTGTGAAAACAGACTTTTGGCTGACTATATTCAAGATGTTGAGTGTATAGAGAAATTAATGATTGATGGAAGAGATATTGTTTATCAGTCCTCGGAGTTCAATATACTTTTAATTGAATCGATGAAGGTATTGGATTTGATGTAAGAAAGGCAATCCGTGTTTCCACATGATAGGAGTAGGAGAACATGAGTTTAGACAGGAAAAAGAAACAGATGTCCCTGGGGGTCATCTTATCCTATATATCGATAGCAGTAAAGCTGGCATCGGGAATTCTTTATACACCTATTGTTCTTAATTCGTTAGGACAGAGTCAGTACGGTGTTTATTCGTTGTGTATTTCATGCATAGGCTATCTGACAATCCTGAATGCTGGCGTGAACGCCGCTTACATCAGATTTTATGTCCAGGAAAAGACTGTATGCGAAAAGAATGTTGAGAAGCTGAATGGTCTGTTCTGTAAGATTTTTATCGTTTTGTCAGTGGTATGTTTCATTGGCGGACTGCTTATAGCCCAGTTCTCGCCAACTATCTTTGGAACAAAAATCACATCAGATGAGTATGAACTTGTTAGAAAATGTTTCGTGCTTTTGGCGTTTACGGTTACCCTTGAAGTATTTACCTGTTTATTTAAATCCTTTATAACGGCAAACGAGGAATTTATATTTGGAAAGACACTTGATATTATCGGAGCAGTCTTGGCACCTGTTTTGACGTTGCCGTTCTTGCTTAGCGGATGTGATTGTACGGTCATTTTTAAGATCAGGCTTGGTGTGTCAGCCCTGTTATTGCTGCTGAATATCATCTTTTGCCGTAATAAATTAGGCATACGGTTTCTATTTGCCAAGGAAGAGTCTGGAATGATGAAAAATATATCACAGTTTATTGGGTTCATTGCATTACAGAGCATGATGGATCAGCTTAATTGGCAGATTGATAAGTTCATATTAGCAAGAACTCAGGGAACAAGTGAGATATCCATTTATTCTGTTGGAAGCACATTTAACACTTACTTCCTAATGATTGGCGGCGCAGTTTCGGGTGTTTTCATTGCTGAAATTAACCGGTTGGTTGTGACCGACGATGAGACGAGATTAAATATATTATTCAGACATACCTGTAAACTGTTTACATATTTAGTTGGATTTATCATTACTGTGTTTTTCATTTTCGGAAGATCATTTGTATCACGGTGGGCGGGGACGGAATACAGTCAATCATTCACGGTGGGTTGGATGCTGATGCTGCCGGTTTCTTTTTCTATGGTGATGGGGCTTGGGCAGGATATCGCAAGGGCAAAGAACAGGCATCAGGTACAGATTATTATTAATGTCTGTGTCTGTGTTGGTAATATGCTTATTTCCATCCCCCTGGCAATTCATTTTGGGGCAGTTGGCAGTGCCTTTGGAACTTTTATAGCGGAAATAGTAATATGTATGATTGTACAGCCCGTCTACTATAAGAAGGTACTTGGCCTCGAAGTTAAAACCATTTTTCTGGATGTAGTTCGGTACTTACCGGGTCTAATCCTGCCGGTCATATTTGGGATGGCAATAAACTATTTTGGACTGCTAGAAGAGAATTATGTCTCGATAATGTTTTTGGGTATCATTTATGCAGTTATCTATGTGGTCAGCGTGTTGCTTTTCTGCATGGGCAGGGATGACAGGGAGTATGTTCTGGACATTGCAAAACGAAGAAGATTCTGAAAGGGATAAAATAAATGGACGGTTATTGTATTTTACCAAACGGGGTACAGATTCCCCAAATAATGATAGGAACCTATAATATTTTTGGAGAGCAGGCTCAAAATGTTTTTCGGACTGCCTATGATGTCGGATACCGAGCAATTGACTGTGGGCGCTACTATGGAAATGAAAAAGACTGGGGCGAAGCAGTCAAAGCATCTGGGGTTAAAAGAGAAGATATTTTCATCCAGACAAAGGTAAGTCACGCTGATGAAAAGAAACAGGGATTTGATGTTATCAAAGACTTCGAGACGACGTTGGCTAACTTTTCCACAGATTATATCGACTGCCTGCTGATTCATTGGCCGAACATGGAAACATTCATATCTACATGGAAGGCATTAGAACAACTGTACAACGATGGTAAGGTCAGAGCGATTGGTGTTAGCAACTTTAGGAAAGAGCATTTCGAGATGCTCAAACAAACAGCAAAGATCATGCCGATGGTCAACCAGATTGAGAGGCATCCTTGTAGAAAGCAACCAGAGACTTATGAGTATTGTAAGGAGCAAGGTATTCAACTGGAGGCATATCAACCATTAGCCGTAGGGCGTCCAGCTTTGATGGACAACGAATTACTGATATCAATTGCTAAAAAGCATGACTGCACAGTGGCGCAAGTGGCACTTGCTTGGAATATGGCCACAGGGGGAATACCGCTGCCAAAATCGAAGAATCCAGGAAGACTAAAAGAAAATTATGAGTCTGTAAATGTGCAACTTGCACCCGATGAAATACATGCAATCACAAGTGATGAAACCCATTACTTCAGAGCACTTTGTGAAGGAGCTGAGTATCCGGGATACTGGAATCAGATTCATAAAGTTGAGATTGAAAACTATCTGTGAGGAGGGAATAGTGATGATTGGAATAGTAATTGCAGTAATTGTTGTTTTTATCATTATATTCCTCGTAATAGCGGAGAAGGTTTTTGAAAGAACTAACTATTATAAGAAAAACTATACTCAGACTGATAAGCTGAAGGGAATGGAGAAGGTTGACTATGTGAACACCGGCAGCACGTTTGCTTACTATGGTATCGATTATGAGTCAGTTTGTGTAAGCGGTCTAAACCTTGCTTTGTGTCCACAACCTATTGCATCAGATTTCAAAATGCTGAAGCATTTTGAGAATAGATATAATCCAGGAACGACTGTGTTTATCGTGATATCGGATCTTGCTTTTGCCAAAAAAAGTTATACCGAGACTCAGACTGCTGATAAGTATTATAAAGTCTTGGATATGAGTGAAATTGATGGTTACAATTCCTTCAAGGCTATAAGAGCCAAGTATCTGCCAGTGCTTTATAGCTGGAAGAACTTTCTGCGGTTTCATTGGGATATAAAACCAGATAGAGAGTATGAGTGCATGGTTAACGAGAACGACCGGGAAGCAGTGGAAGCAGATGCACTTAAGAGATGCCAGTCGTGGAAGCAGGAATTTGGTCTCAAAAATCTTAATGATGCATCCCAGGGGCAGAAGTTTGCGGATGAATTTTCTTTGACAAGTAACATTGTAAAAGAAATGGTCATATGGTGCAAAGAAAAAGGGCTGAATCCAATTTTGGTTAATCTTCCGGTAGCAGTGGAGATGGAGAATTGTTTTTCACAGAAATTCCTGAATGCGTTCTACTATGACCAAGTTAATCAGATAGTCAGGGGTACCGGTGTTAAGTTTGTAGATCTCCAGAAGAAGGGAAAACTATCAGATTACCTGTTGTATCTTGACTCCTGCAGACTGAACAAGGCAGGGCGGGAGATTATTACAAGGTTGTTAATAAATGAGGCCGGAAAGCAGTGAAATAGAAAAAGAACCAATAAAACGATTATTGAAATGGAGATACAATATGAGAAAATTGAGGCTTATCTTTGGCATTAATCCATTCAAGTTTATCAGATGGAATTTCCTTTCGGGGAATGTCAAACGGGATAAAGGAAAATATTTGATCACAAACTGGGGGACGGTAATTGATATTTCCAAGTCAGCCATCCTGACGCTCCACGATCACTTGTTTTTGAATACCCCAAAGTACAGGCACTCAAGAGAGGAGGCATTCCTTCTTCTTCGTGATGGCGCACGATTGACAATTAACGGTTCAGTCAAGCTTGCTTCTAGGGGGACAATTCAGGTACAGAAGGACGCAAAGTTGGCTATTGGTAAAGCTTATGTCAATCATGAGTCCTCGATAATAATAGGATGTGACTGCACGATAGGTAGCGGCATACTTATTTCCAGGGCTGTCCGAATTTTTGACTCCGATTTTCATAAGGTTCTTGATGATGACGGAAATCAGACAAACAATCCGGAGCCGATGAGAATCGGTGATCATGTTTGGATTGGATTAGGGGCTATAATCCTTCGTGGAACTCAAATTGGAGATGGGGCAGTTATTTCTGCCGGTAGCGTTGTTATGGGTAAAGTAAAAGCCGGCACAAATGCTATTGGTAATCCGGCTAGGAGTTTCTCAAATATTAAATGGGAAGAATGATACGATGATAGATTCAATTAAACAGATAGACTGTACCGGGTGCATGATGTGTAAGGACGTTTGTCCAAAGAGAGCCATAACATATGAAATTGATCATGAGGGATTCTGGTATCCAAAGGTAGATTACGATAAGTGTATTAAATGCGGAAAGTGTATAAAGACTTGTCCATCGTTATCTGAACATAGAAATTCGGGTGCACATGAACCTAAGGTATACGCTGCATGGGCTTTGGATGACAGCATAAGACTTAAAAGCACTTCCGGAGGAATTTTCTATATTCTTGCAGAAGAAATGCTGAAGCTGGGAGGCGTGATAGCGGCATGTAAGTACACCGATGACTATAAGGCTGCCTATCACACGATTGGAGATACAATTGAAGATCTGGAAGAATTCAAGGGTTCCAAATATTTCCAAAGTGATACGGAGGGGATATATAAAGGGATTAGAGATCAGCTAAAGTCAGGCAAGAAAGTTCTATTCTGCGGAACCCCATGCCAGGTCGCCGGGCTGAGCCGGTTCATTGGAACAGAGAATCCGAATCTTGTGACGGTTGATTTCATTTGCCGTGGCATTAACTCACCGATGGTTTTTAAGAAATATGTAGACGAATGCGAAAAGCATCACGGAAGCCCGGTAAAGAAAGTCCATTTGAAAAACAAGAATAAGGGATGGACAAGGCTTGGAACCTACATGGAATTTCAAAATGGAAAGAATTATTACAGGGATCGTGTCACAGATCCCTGGGTTAATGGCTATGTTAGAGGAGACCTGTTTATGCGTCCTTGCTGCGGCAAATGCAAGTACAAAGAACGTATCCGTGTTGCGGACATAAGCATAGGTGACTTTTGGGGATTGAAAAGAACACAGAATGATTTATTTAAAGGCATTTCAGTGATCCTGGTAAACACAGATAAGGGGGCTGTGTATTTGCAAGGGGTGGAAGATAAGTTATTTCTTGAAAAACGTACTTATGAAGAAGTTACGAAAGGAAACGGCTGTCTGTTGACATCATCAAAAATGGGGGAGCATCGGGCGGAATTCTTTGAAAGGATATCTGACACTGAATTCGAGCAACTTGTATGGAGCCTGCTAGGTGAAACAAGGAAAAGCATTTTTATAAAGGAACTAAAGTATAATATCAAAAGTTTAATAAAAAAATAATTATTTAGGAGGTTTTTACAAATGAATGTTTTGGAGAAAATTCAGCCCATTTTCAGAGACGCATTTGACGATGAAACTCTGACAGTTACAGAAACGACCGTTGCGGCGGATGTGGAAGATTGGGATTCCTTCGCCCAGATGCAGATTGTCGTAGGAATAGAGGATATGTTTGGGATCAGATTCTCTACGGATGAGGTCACCGAATTTAAGAATGTTGGAGATGTTGTGAAAGCTGTTGAAAGGCATATAGGCGAGGTGCGGTTATGAACGAGTATCAATATAATGATATTGAAATCGGCCATGAGGAATTATTCACTGTACTGATAGATCAGGAAAAGATGGAGCAGTTCAGGTTAATTACCGGCGATATAAACCCCCTTCATAATGATTATGATTTCGCAGTTCAGGGGGGGGGGGTATAACGGAAAGGTAGTTTACGGCTTTCTGGTATCCTCATTCTATTCTACTTTGGCGGGTGTGTACCTTCCGGGCAAATGGTCCTTGATATATGACGTGGAGATTGGTATGACAGCCCCTGTTTATATCGGAGATGAATTGACTGTATCTGGGAAGGTCATAGGAAAAGATGATGCCTATAAGATGCTCTGTTTAAAGCTCCAAATAAAGAATCAAAATGGCAGGAAGGTTTCAAAAGGAAAGATGAGGGTAATCGTAAGGAAATGAGAACGATATTGATAACCGGAGCCAATTCAGAGATAGCGTCATCCTATGTAAAAGAGAACGGCGAAGCATATGACGTGATAATTGCTCATTATGGTCACAGGAAAGAGAGAATTGAAGAACTGATAGAGCACTACGGTTCTAAAATCATCCCGATTTGTGCTGATTTGTCGAATGTTGCTGGTGTGGACAAACTGGTCGTTAAACTGAATGATTGCAAGATAAACGAGTATCTGCATATTGCCGCTCCAGGTCTGCGCCATATGAGATTTGCCAAAGGGAAGATACAAGAGTTTGAATTGGAGATGCAAGTTGTATACTGGTCATTTCTGCGTATCTGTCAATGTATTATACCGGGTATGGTGAAGAAAGGCGAGGGCAGGATAGTTGCCATTCTCACAGAGTACACAGTCAAGAATCAGCCGCCGTACCTTTCGCATTACATCTCGTCAAAGTTCGCTTTGCTTGGTTTGGTAAAAAGTTTAGCTAGCGAATATGCCACAAAGGGAATCAGGGTAAATGGCATATCTCCAAGGATGATTGAGACGGATTTTATTTCAAAGCTCCCACAGTATGTTATTGATGATAACGCTAAGACGACATTAAGAGGAAGTAATTTAAGGCCATCTGACTTGGTTCCGGTGGTTACCTATCTTCTTTCGGAGAAATCAGAGGGAATAAATGGGCAGAATCTTTTACTGCAATAGGTCAGATAAAGCTATTGAAAAATATGAAAGGAATTAAGGGTAGTGAAATGGAAAACATATTTGTCCCACCGTTTAGCGCTCAATTGTTTTTGAAAAGAAAAAAACTTAAAAGGGATATGCTCTCCCGGCCAGTGAACTGGCTGGATAAGAAAATCGCTATACTCGGAGGTTCGACAACGCATGATATAAAGGATGTCCTTGAACTTTTCCTTTTAGAACAGGGAATTCGTCCAACTTTTTATGAGAGTGAATATAACCAATATTGGCAGGATATTATGTTTGATAATGCGGAATTAGAGAAACTCAGACCTGACATTATATTTATTCATACAAGTAATCGAAATATCTCGAAATATCCCGTACTTACTGACACCAGGGTAACAGTGGACGAACTTCTGAATAGCACATTCAATCATTTCTCTCGCATGTGGGATAAAATTGAAGAAAAATATGGTTGCATTGTAATCCAGAACAATTTTGACTACCCCTATTGGCGGTTACAGGGAAACAGGGAAGCATCAGATTTTCATGGTACGGTAAACTTTCTTACAAGGATGAATCTTATGTTTGCGGAGTATGCCCAGGGGCATCCACATTTTTTTATACATGATATCAACTATTTGTCCGCGAGTTATGGATTAGACAAGTGGTTTGATCCATTTGCATGGTTCATGTATAAATGCGCATTTTCAATTCAGGCAATACCAACATTCGCATATAGCGTGGCGAATATCATAAAATCCATGTATGGCAAGAACAAGAAGGCGTTCGCGCTTGACCTTGATAATACACTTTGGGGCGGAATCGTGGGCGATGATGGTGCGAAGAATCTAAAAATTGGGAAGGAGACTCCCACAGGGGAAGCATATACCGAGTTTCAGGAATATCTAAAAGCACATCGCCAGCTAGGCGTGATTCTTAATGTTATCAGTAAGAATGATGGCGAAAATGCCCAAGCGGGTCTGAACCATCCTGAGATGACCTTAAAGCCTGATGATTTCATTATGGTAAAAGCCAACTGGGAGCCGAAGAGTAAAAACCTTGTGGATGTCGCCCATGCGCTGTCTTTGACACCCGATAGCTTCGTTTTTGTGGACGATAACCCGGCAGAGAGGGAGATCATACGGCAACAGGTGAAGAACGCAGCGGTACCGGAAATTGGGGATAAGCCGGAGGGGTTTATCAGAGCCATTGATAAGATGGGTTATTTTGAGGCGACAGTAATCTCATCAGATGATGCCAGTAGGGAGAAAATGTATAAAGAGAACGTACAGCGGGAAAGGGCTGCACTGAGTTTCTATGATTATAGTGAATATTTACTATCCCTTGAGATGAAAGCTGAGATTGCTCCATTTATTCCAGCTTATTATAGCCGTATCGCGCAGTTAAGCAATAAGAGCAACCAGTTTAATCTGACTACAAGAAGATACACACAGGCAGAAATTGAAATGATTGCATCTGATGATTCCTATATAACACTCTATGGAAAGCTCGCAGACAAATTCGGAGATAATGGTATAGTAAGCGTGGTTATCGGTCATCACGCTAGGGACATAGTAGATATTGACCTTTGGATCATGAGCTGCCGCGTCCTTAAACGGGATATGGAATATGCTATGATGGATATGTTGGTAGATAAGTGCAAAAGGCGTGGAGTGAAGAAACTCATTGGACATTACTATCCGACTGCAAAGAATTGCATGGTTAAGGAGTTTTATAGAACAATGGCTTTTAAGAAGATTGGTGAGGATGAGGCTGGGAGCAGCAAGTGGGAAATGGCGGTAGATAGATATGAATCAAAGAACCGTGTGATTGTTCTTTCAGATGAATGAGGGATGCATATGAAAACCTACAACAAAAAGTGGCAAATATTACGCGGCGTATGTATCATTTGTGTTATTCAAATACACTGTTTAGCGGGGATTGGAGAGATGTAACGGCTGCGCATGTGAGCGTATTGCGGATATAGTTGAAAAGGCAGAATAAGTCTTTACACTTACTCATTTGCTTATTATAATGTATTGTAAATATTAATTAACGCTCATAGAAAAGGGAGGAATCTGATTCATGCTGAATATTTTTTATGGAGATATGCCGGATGCTGTGTATAATACAGCATCGTATTTTAAATATGACTATGAGGATGAATGGATTGCAGATCCCTTTGTGAAGGATATGATTCTGGATGTAGACAAGTCTGTCGTATTGGACAGCGGAGTCATTGACAGCCCTGTTTTGGGGAAGATTCCGCCTCTTGGTTTGTCTGGGGGAGTAAAAACGCTGATTCTTGTTAAGTTTAATGATTCAAAGATATTCAATGCGTCAACCTGCGGGGATAATTGTGCCAAATGGCTGCTTAAGATTGCACAGACAGAAGACCGTACGATTAATCTGCGACATTTAATGGATTTTGGTAAAGAGCCTTTTAACGTGCGTATATTGAACACGGATCATGTGGTACATTCCATGAGAGAACTGGTTCCAATTGCCGGTGAGTTTGTGTAGGAGGTAGAAAGGAATGAAGGGGAGGCACAGGGTTATCGTCAGTACAAAACGGCTGCGGTATGATTTTGAAATACAGAGAAATATTACCGTAATCCGTGGAGACAGTGCAAGCGGAAAGACGACGCTTGTGGATATGATACAGGAGTACGTGAATAACCCGTCAGGAAGTCCTGTGGAGCTGCTCTGTGATAAGAAGTGTCAGGTTCTTATAGGCTCTCTGTGGAAAGAGCAGCTATCCGGTATTCAAGATAGTATTGTGTTTATTGATGAAGGGAATGAGTTTGTCAAGTCAGATGAATTTGCCAGGAGGATTCAGTTGACAGATAATTATTACGTAATCATCTCCAGGGAAGGCTTATCTTCGCTGCCTTATAGCGTTGAGGAAATCTATGGGATTCGGACATCTGGAAAATATGGCTCTTTAAAGCAGAGTTATCATGAGTTTTACAGGATTTATGGGGAAGATGTGCTAAAAAGCGAAGTGAAGCCTGATGTGGTTATTACAGAAGACAGTAATTCAGGTTTTCAATTTTTTGATGCCGTTTGCACAGATTATGAGCTTCAATGTAGTTCGGCTGGCGGAAAATCTAATGTATTTCACTGCTTAAAGAAGAATCAAAATAAAAATCTGCTTGTTATTGCAGATGGCGCGGCTTTCGGTTCAGAGATTGACAAGGTGCTGCGTTTGATGAAGGAAACTGGAAGAGGGACATTATATCTGCCTGAGTCTTTTGAATGGCTTATATTATTGTCGGGTGTCTTGGAGAGTAGGGAAATAGAACAAATTTTAGAAGAACCATCTGCTTACATTGAGAGCAAGGAATGTTTTAGTTGGGAACGTTTTTTTACAGGACTTTTGATAGAGCAGACAGAAGATACTTATCTGTCATATTCTAAGAAAAAGTTGAATAGAGCGTATTTGAGTGAAAAAGTAAAAACGGCGATACTTTCTAAAATGAAGAGGATTATGCTTAATTGGAAAATGAAAAATAAGTGAATAATTATGGGAGGTGCAATAAATGGCACACGGAGGAGAAATCCCAAATTCCAGAGCGTTGGAGTTCGTAATTTTTTGTATTGAAAACATTTCCTTACGCCTGAATATAGATGCAAGACGTGTCTACGATGCATTGGTGAAGGCGTATCGGACATGCGAAGAATTAGAAATAGAATACCGCGAAGCCTTTCTTGAAGAAAGAAAATAGACTGCCAATCATGACACAAGATATGGCAATCCACGAGAATCGTAATTTGCCATATCTTGTAAATTCCCTGTTTAAAAGCCGCAGTCCCTTCTTAATATTCTACCTCCACCGGCATCCTTACCTTTGCCGATTCCATAACCGCAAGAAGTGCAAGCACCGTATTAGCCGAATCTTTTAGCGTCACCGGAAATTCCTTCCCGGACAGCATACAGTCCACAAACCCGCTGATACTCTGGAATGCAAACCCATGATGCTTTCCGAAGATTTTATTCTGTACAATCACATCCGGCACCACCACCTTATGGTCCGTATATTCCTGAATCATATTATGGTTGCTGGCGTCAATACTAATCATACCTTTATCCCCGATTACGTTAAACTTAATATCATTCACACAGGGATTGGCATTAGGTGTAATCCAGCCGTTTTCCATCTGGGCGATGCCTCCCTTGCAGAACTCGATGGTAGTCAGATACTCGTCCACCGTATCCACACCCTGTCCCTTTAGAACGCCTTCACGGCTGACACTGTATACCCGCTTTACCTCGTCATGGAAGAACCAGCGCAGGGTATCCAGACTGTGGCTTCCTAAAAACCATAAAATCGAAGATTTTGCCGCCCAGGGAAGCATATCTGTGGCCACCCATTTGATATCGTTTAACCGCATATAAGCGCTGTATAGATTGCCAAGCTCGCCTCGGTCTACGGCCTCGTGGGCGGCGTTAAACGGCGGACTCCAACGGTTATGTAAATCAACCATAGCGCGCACCTGATTCTTTTCCACCGCGTTTACAATCCGGTATACATCCTCCCTGGTTGTGGCAAGGGGTTTTTCAATCAGCATATGCTTCTTATGCCTGGCCGCGGACTCTGCGATATCGGCATGTGCAAAATCCGGCGTTACGATTGCCACGGCGTCGCAGTCCGCCTTTTGAAACATTTCATTATAATCGTCATATACCTCTTTAATTCCAAGCTTGTCGGCCATAGCCTTTGCTTTTTGGCGGTTCATGTCGCAGATTGCGTTTATTTCCGCAAAGGGATGCTCCTGGTAAATTCTGGCGTGATTCTCTCCCCAGATTCCGGCGCCGACAATAGCCATTTTAAGTTTTGAACTCATGTTTGTTCCTCCTTTATCCTTTCACAGAACCAAATGTCAGACCACGGATCATATGCTTCTGTACAATGATTGCAAAAATTAATACCGGCAGAACGGCCATTACGCCTGTCGCCGCCATTTCTCCCCATTTTACGCCCGATACGGACAGATACATCATGACGGATGTAGGAATCGTTTTCGCCTGAATACTGGTCAGGAAATTGGCAAATACAAACTCATTCCACGAGTTAATGACACAGAAAATCGACGTTGCCACAAGCCCAGGAGTAATCAGCGGCAGAAGGATCTTAATGATTCCGGTAAGCCTTGAGCAGCCGTCCACCCAACCTGCCTCCTCTAGCTCAATGGGCATATCCTCGATAAACCCCCGCATCATCCAGATGGTAAATGGGATATTAAAGGTCGTATAACAGATGATGAGCACCAGCCTGGTATCCAGAAGTCCGGCCATGGAGGCCATCATAAAGTAAGGAATCACAACTGCCATGGGCGGCAGGAATTTCTGGCTTAATACCCAGAAGGCGCGGTCCTCCCGTTTTTTCCATTTATATCTTGCAAAACCATAGGCCGCAAAGCTGCCAATCGCCAGTGAAATCAGAGTAGATATCACGGCAATGATGAGACTGTTCTGAAAGAAGTCCAGGATATTGCTGTCTTCAATAATAGCCTGATAATTTTTCAAAGTCGGCGTCACGAAAACCTTTGACGGGTCGAGAATATCTACCCTGTTCCGAAAGCTGACCATAATCATCCACACAAAGGGAAGCAGGCAGGCGATACACATCAAAAGCAGAAAGACTGTGCGGGCAATATTTAAGATTCTTCTTTTTCCTTTTCGATTCATTACACGGACTCCTCCTTCCTCATTCTCTTAATCAGGAATTTACTGATACAGGTTGTAAGGACAAGCAGCACAAGGGCAATGGCAGCCGCCCGTCCAATCAGGCCGTTCTGGGCGTTAGCCATACGGAAGATATGAAGGCTTAAGAACTCCGTAGCAGTTCCGGGCCCGCCCTGAGTCAGAACGTATGCAACGTCAAACAGCTTCAGACAGTCAATCACCCGAAACAGAAGGGTCAGGTAGACAAGCTTCTTAATCATAGGAATCGTGATATAAAATAATTCCTGAAGCCTCGTGGCGCCGTCAATGGCCGCAGATTCGTAAGGCTCGTCGGGAACTGAACGAAGTCCTGCATACACAATCAGCGTTACAAAGGGCGTATATTGCCATACATCCACCATGAGAATCGACCAGAAAGCCATTTTCTCGGAAAGCCATGTGACTTTCAGGCCAAACAGTGTATTCAGAAAATGATTTATGATTCCATATTCCGAATTCAGCATCAGCTTCCACATCTGAGCAGCGATACTAGGGGTGATGACAAGGGGAATGATCATAATACCAATTACGAGAGGTTTTAGCTTAAACTCCGAGGAGTTTAAGCATAAACCTGTCACAAATCCGAGGATTAATTCAACCGCCGTAGCCAGAACCATAAACGCCAGACTAATGAATACGGAATGCCAGAAATCTCTGTCAGCGCCGGAAAACAGTCTCACGAAATTCTCAATTCCCACAAACTCTGTTTTGGAAAAGTCCCAACCGAGCTGGTAGTTTGTAAAGCTGATGAGTGTCAGAAATATCGTTGGTATTACGGAAAGCACGATCATCGTCACCATTGCCGGTGCAATGTATTTTAAGTATTCTTTCTCTTTCCTTCGCATGAACCTACCTCTTTCTCTACTTAATTAAATCCTCAATATCCTTCTGCATATCTTTGCAAGCCTTGTCAGTGGTCGTGTCTCCTGTCAGCGCAGAGCTCCCGTAACCTCCCGCAATATCAAGAATCTGGTTGATAGAATCATGCTGTGGAATCCAGGACAGTCCCTTTTCTACCAGTCCGTTTGCAGCTTCAAGGGCTGTTTTCTGAGCCTCATAGGAGGGATTGGCTTTCTGAAGCTCGGTATCGTCAAATGCAGACGCCCTCGTTGCAACGCCGCCGTTTTCCACATACTCTTTTACCTTTTCCCTGCTTGCCATGTAAGAGATGAAAGCCCAGGCAGCGTCCTTATTCTTAGAAGTTTCCGGAATTCCAAGGTTCCAGCCTGCCAGGGCGGCGCCGTCTCCTGCCGGCCCCGTAGGAGTGGGAACGAACGCAACCTTATCGGATACGGTGGAGGCTTCGGGATCTGTAATCTGTCCTGCCAGGGCAGTAGCGTCCAGCCACATAGCCGTCTTTCCAGAGATGAAAGCGCCCAGGGCTTCCTCATGTGTGTAAGAGCCCACATCCGGAGGCGCGCATTTTAACAGCTCAACGAAATATTCCAGAGATTCCTTTGTCTCGTCCGTGGTGCAGGTTACTACCTCGTCGTCAGAACCAATGGTTTCCTGATCAAGAAATCCGCCGCCGAAGTTGTACATCAGGCTCATCCAGCCGGATGCGAAATGAATCCCTCTCTGGGCTCTCATGCTCACGCCGTAAAGCCCGTCCTCTTTTCCGTTAAAGAACTGTGCCAGCTCTAAGAATTCCTCCATAGTCTTTGGCGCTTCCTTATCGTATTTTTCAAACAAATCTGTTCTATAAGCGATAAATCTTGTCTCGCCGGCGGTTGGGATTCCGTAATTAACTCCGTTTGCACCGGCGATACCGTTGCGGTATGCAGGCATAATGTCCTCATAGTCGAACCACTTTGGAGTTTTCTCTGTATTTTCAGCATAATCGCTGATTGGGACAAGAACATTTTTTGAGGCGTATTCACTCATCCAGAAAGCGTCAACCATGAATACGTCATAGCTTCCGGCGCCCTGGGCGTCTAAGAGCTGTTTGTTCTTAAGGTTAGTCTCCTCAACAATATCCCATACGACCTTAATGCCGGTCAGGTTCGTAAATTCTTTCTCCATTTTCTTAAATGCATCGGTAGACGGGTGAGAAGCCATGGCTACCGTAATCTCGGTTCCGTCGAAATTCTTTTTTACAGCCGCGCCCCAGTCCTCTAAGGTCTTGCTTTCCTCTGCCGTAAAACTTAACCCATTGCCGCCGCCGTCCTTATTATTCTCCGTCTCATCTTTATCCTTAGAGCCGCAGGCTGCAAGTCCCATTGTCATAGCGCCGGCGAGAATCAAGGACAATAACTTTTTCGTTTTGTTTTTCATACTTTTTCTCCAATCTTTGAACTTCATACCGTTTTGTGCTTCGTCCGTTATGCATAACTTCTGTTTGTATTATATAATTTCTTGAATCTTTTGTATTTATTGATTATTATTTGATTTTTACAAAATATTCTCCTGTTTTCCTGTATTTGTGTTATATTATTAACAAAATTTTACATACAAAAAGCTGTTCTTGTATGCTTTTTGACAAGAACAGCCTTTCTGTAATGATTGTTATATGACAAAACGGTTTTTTACAGACCTCTGATAACCGCTTGGCGTCATATTTGTAATCTGTTTAAAATTGCTGGAAAAATGATGGACTGAGCTATAATTTAACAGCCCTGCAATCTGTGTATAAGTATATTTGTCTTCGCTGATTAGCCGCTTGGCTTCTTTGATTTTCATCTGGCTGTAATATTCCATCACGCTTACGCCCATCTGTTTCTTAAACACCTTCAGGATGTAGCTTTTTGAGAAGGAGAGCTGGCTGCAGATATCATCCAGAGTTACCTTTTGATAAATGGAGGACAGGATGATTCCGACGACCTGGTCTACAATCATTCGTTCGTTGGCAAAATCGCGGTCCTGATATTTCTTTGGAAGCTTATCCTTAAGATAACTGTTCTGGATTAAAGTAAGTAACAGAAGCTCAAGAAGATTTTTTAATTCCTGCAACCCGCCGTAGGGCGCGTCTTCTTTTAAAATAAGCTTTTGCTGGTCAAAAATGTTATAAGGCCCCTTAAAAACCTTCTGGCCGGCTGCGTAAAGCCGTTTGACAATCTGGGTTTCTTCGCCGTAAAACTTTAGAACGCGGCTTTGGATGGCGGATAGTTCCTCACATTCACAGTCAAAGCTGATGATAAAAGTGCTGGCAAAATCACCGGCTGATAAAATGTTATGAAGCTCGTTAGGGGCATGGAGATATCCTTCGCCGGAGGTCACGCAGTATTCTTTATCATTGGACACCACCTTTACATTTCCATAATCAATGTATACCAATTCCCAGAAATTATGGCTTTCCCCGATTCCCTCAAATTCCTTGACATATTCAAAATAGTGAAAGCTGATAAAATTCGATATGCACAGCTTGTTTTCTACGCTGGTTCTTTTATAATAATCCATTCTTTTCCTCGACCTGACATATGTATTTGTTTTATTATAGCACTGAATACAGTATTTTGTAAGAATCTGTTGGAATATGTAAGAATTCCGGTTTCTCGGTATAAAATCCCTTCATTTACAGATAATAGTATCATTACGAACAGTGATATGAAAATTTACAGATGGAGGAATCGATACTATGAAAGCGACAGGAATTGTACGTAGAATAGATGACTTGGGCCGAGTGGTAATCCCGAAGGAGATTCGGCGGACATTGCGGATTCGGGAGGGCGACCCGTTAGAAATCTTTACCGACAGGGAAGGCGAGATCATCTTAAAAAAATATTCTCCCATTGGAGAATTGTCAACATTTGCAAAGCAATATGCAGAGAGCCTGTCCCAGACGCTGAACTGTCTGGTGTGCGTCTGCGACATGGATCAGATTATTGCGTCTGCGGGGAATGGAAAGAAGGAGCTTCAGGACAAATATATCAGCAGGCAGCTTGAAAAGAGCTTAGGCGGCAGGACGCAGCTTGCGGCGTCTGCGGGGGATAAGGCATATATTCCTATTATAGACGCCCAGGATGAGGATTATGAGCACGAGATCATCAGCCCAATCATCTGCGAAGGGGACGTAATCGGCGGCGTTATCCTATTGTCCCGCGACCCAAAAAAGAAGCTTTCGGAGTTAGAGCAGAAGATGGCGATGTGTGCGGCAGGTTTTTTGGGAAGCCAGATGGAGCAGTAGTGAAGAATAAGATTTTTTGGGGAGATAAGCAGATTATCTTCCCTTTTCACGTTTCCAGGAATATATTCAACATTTCCGTCATACCTTGTGATAGACAAGGAGGGATGGGAATGGAAAGAAAGCTCCAAAAGGATTCGTGGGTCATGTGGGTATTAAAATCACTGTTGGTTTCTTATGTTATCACAGGAATATTGCTGCTTCTGCTGGCGGTTGCGCTGTTTAAATTTGAGCTGAATGAAAAGGCGGTGTCCGCGGCCATTGTAGCAATCTACATTATGGCAACCTTGCTTGGAGGAATCATCATCGGAAAATTTGCCAGGGTAAGGAGATATCTGTGGGGTATGGGCCTTGGAATCGGCTATTTTGCGCTGCTTCTGCTGATTACCCTTGGGGTGTACCGTACCATAAACGGCGATGCGGTGAATCTGGTAACCACGCTGATTCTGTGCGCGGGAGGAGGAATGGCAGGAGGTATGCTGTCCTGAGTTTTATTTTCCTTATTGCGAAAATGAAGATGTAATGTTATAATAACAGAAGTCTAGCAAAAATAAGGAGGAGCATGACCATGAAGCATGTAAAGACATTAAATACACAGACCATGAATAACAGTTTGAAAAAGGGCGGCTGCGGCGAGTGCCAGACGTCTTGTCAGTCAGCATGTAAGACGTCCTGTACAGTAGGCAATCAGACATGTGAGCAGAAGAAATAAGCTTGCGGTTATGCCGTAGGCTAAGAATCCCGTAAAGCGGGATTCTTTTTCTGTGTACAATAGCATATACAATGTGAAAGGGGTATATCATCTTGATACATCAGTATCAGAATAATGGATACAATATTGTTTTGGACGTCGTAAGCGGCGCGGTTCATGTGGTTGACCAGCTCTGCTATGATGTTATTTCCGAGTTAAATAAATTATGTGACAATCAGGAGGAGTATGCGTTAGAGCTGCTTGAAAAACCTCAGGCTTTTGACGGGTTAGTTCAGGCTCTGGGCGGGCAATACACGAAGGACGAGCTTAAGGATGCCCTGTCGGACGTGGTGGAATTGACTTCGGCAGGCCAGTTATTTGTAAAAGATACATATGAAAGCATGGTCGAGGAAGTGAAGAAGCGAAAGACGGTGGTGAAGGCTCTGTGTCTACACATTGCCCATGACTGCAACCTTGCCTGCAAATACTGCTTTGCAGAGGAAGGGGAATACCACGGCAGGCGGGCGCTTATGAGCTATGAGGTGGGGAAGAAGGCGCTTGATTTCTTGATTGCCAATTCCGGCAGCCGCAGGAACTTAGAGGTGGATTTCTTTGGCGGCGAGCCGCTGATGAACTGGCAGGTGGTGAAGGATTTGGTAGCCTACGGAAGACGGCAGGAGAAGCTTTATGACAAGCATTTCCGGTTTACAGTCACCACCAACGGCGTGCTTCTGAACGACGAGATTCAGGAATTTGTCAACCAGGAGATGGATAATGTGGTGCTGAGCCTGGATGGACGTAAGGAGGTCAATGACAACATGCGTCCGTTCCGCAACGGAAAGGGAAGTTATGACCTGATTGTTCCCAAGTTTCAGAAGCTGGCGCAAAGCCGTAACCAGGAGAGATACTATATTCGGGGCACATTTACCCGAAACAACCTTGATTTCTCCAAGGATATCCTGCATTTTGCAGACCTTGGGTTTAAACAGATGTCAATCGAGCCTGTGGTGGGAGATAAGAGCGACCCTTATGCCATCCGGTCTGAGGACCTTCCGAAGATTATGGAGGAGTATGATAAGCTGGCAAAAGTGATGATTGAACGGGAAAAAGAAGGAAAAGGTTTCAATTTCTTTCATTTTATGATAGACTTAGACGGTGGGCCCTGTGTGGCGAAGCGATTGTCGGGGTGCGGTTCCGGAACCGAGTACCTGGCAGTAACGCCATGGGGGGATTTGTATCCGTGTCATCAGTTTGTAGGACAGGAGAATTTCCTGATGGGAAATGTAGACGAAGGCATTTTGAGGCCGGAGATCGGGGATGATTTCCGAAGCTGTAATGTGTATTCCAAGGATAAGTGCAGGAGGTGCTTTGCAAAATTCTACTGCAGCGGCGGATGTATGGCCAACGCCTACAATTTTCACGGCACAATCCACGACGCCTACGAGATTGGATGCGAGATGCAAAGAAAGCGTGTTGAGTGCGCAATTATGATAAAAGCTGCTTTGGCGGATGAGTAGAAAGGAAGTTTACCATGAAGAAGAACAGAGGTATCATAAGCCTGGTACTGACGGTGGTTCTGATTGCACTGATGGGATTTACCGTGCTGGTGGGGTTTGGAAAGACAGGGACCGGCGCGATGAAGAATATCAAGCTAGGTCTGGATTTGGCGGGCGGTGTCAGTATCACGTACCAGGTTAAGGACAAGAACCCGTCGGATGAAGAAATGAGCGACACCATCTATAAACTTCAGAGACGTGTCGAGCAGTACAGTACAGAGGCAAGCGTTTACCAGGAGGGAAGCGACAGGATCAATATCGAGATTCCCGGAGTGACGGATGCCAACAAGATTCTGGACGAGCTTGGAAAACCAGGATCCCTGGAATTCCAGACAGAGGACGGTAAGACGGTGATTACCGGCTCGGATGTGGAGACAGCCACGGCGAGGGCCGGAGAAGACAGTATGAAGAATAGGGAGTATTCGGTAGAGCTTACGCTGAATAAGGACGGAGCCGAGAAGTTTGCGAAGGCTACAAAGGAGAATGTAGGCAAGAAGATTAACATTGTCTATGATGGGGCTACAATCAGCGATCCGGTAGTCAGACAGGAGATTAGCAATGGGCAGGCGTATATTTCCGGTAATTTTACCTTTGAGGAGGCGGACAATCTGGCTTCTACCATCCGTATCGGTGGATTAAAGCTGGAGCTTGAAGAACTTCGCTCTAATGTGGTGGGCGCCCAGTTGGGAGAGCAGGCTATCAGCACCAGCTTAAAGGCAGGCGCTATCGGTCTGGCATTGATCATTATTTTCATGATCTGTGTGTATTATCTTCCGGGAGTTGCGTCAGGGCTTGCACTGTTGATCTATACAGAGCTGGTGCTGGTGATTTTGAATGCATTTAACGTGACGTTGACGCTGCCTGGTATTGCGGGTATCATCCTTGGTATCGGTATGGCTGTGGATGCCAATGTCATTATATTTGCCCGTGTGCGTGAGGAGATGTCACGGGGCAAGAGTGTGAAGAATTCTCTGAAGACTGGTTTCCAGAAGGCAATGTCCGCCATTGTGGACGGTAACGTGACCACGCTGATTGCTGCTGCTGTTTTGTGGTTTAGGGGATCTGGTCCGGTAAAGGGATTTGCCCAGACTTTGGCAATCGGTATCATTGTGTCCATGTTTACCGCCCTTGTGGTGACAAGGATTATTGTATTCTCCTTCTATGCGGTGGGACTTCGCAAGGAGAGCATGTACTACCGTCCGAAGAAGGAGCGTGAGCCTATTGCGTTTGTGGAGAAAAGGAAGCTGTTCTTTGGAATTTCAGCGCTCTTGATTGTGGTAAGCCTTGCTGTGATGGGAGTTAATTCTTCTAGGGGAAAGGGCGCGTTTGCGTACAGCCTTGAGTTTGAGGGCGGTACCTCTACCAATGTGACCTTTAATGAGGAATATTCTATCGACGAGATTGACGATAAGATTGTACCGGTGGTAGAAGAAATTACCGGAGATAATAATGTGCAGACCCAGAAGGTTGCGGGAACGAACCAGGTGATTATCAAGACGGTGACTCTCTCTCTTGACCAGCGTGAGGCGCTGAACCAGGCCATGGTGGATGAGTTCAAGGTGGATGAGTCGCTGATTACGGCTGAGAATATCAGCTCAACCGTAAGTAATGAGATGCGCCAGGATGCGGTTGTGGCGGTAATCATTTCCACGATCTGTATGCTGCTTTACATCTGGTTTCGGTTCAAGGATATCCGTTTTGCGGCGAGTGCGATTCTGGCCCTTCTGCATGACGTCCTGATTGTAGTCGGGTTCTATGCGATTGCAAGGATTTCTGTGGGAAATACATTTATCGCATGTATGCTGACGATTGTGGGTTATTCTATCAATGCCACTATCGTTATCTTTGACCGTATCCGTGAGGAGTTGCATTATCAGACCAAGAAGACTGAGCTCATGAATGTGGTGAATAAGAGCATCACCCAGACTCTTACCAGGAGTATTTACACCTCGCTTACAACCTTTGTAATGGTGGCGATCCTGTTCGTCATGGGTGTCAGCTCAATTCGTGAGTTTGCCGCGCCTCTGATGGTGGGCGTTATCTGCGGGGCATATTCCTCTGTATGTATTACGGGCGCTCTGTGGTATGTAATGCGCACAAAGCTTGGAAAGAAGGATGCTTAAACGAAGCAGCCATTGTTATAGAAGATATAACATGGCTGCTTTTTGGATGAAGGAGTGAAAATATGGAGCGTTGGGTGCTTCTGAGAAAGGGCGGAGATTTTGCCGCAATAGGTGAGAAATTTCATATCAGCCCCAGGCTTGCCTGTCTGATCAGGAACCGGAATGTAATAGGGGAGGAGGCAATCCAAAGATATCTGAACGGAGGGGCTTCTCAGATGAACGACGGGCGGCTGATGAAGGGAATGGAGGCAGGGGCCTGTCTCCTGCAAAAGAAGATAGAGGAAGGAAGAAGAATCCGGATTATCGGGGACTATGACATTGACGGCATCAATGCCACTTACATACTGCTGGAGGGAATCGAAGGGCTTGGCGGAAAGGTGGACAGTGATGTTCCGGATCGGCTCACGGACGGCTACGGGCTGAATGCTAGGCTTTTAGAACGGGCATATGAGGAGGGAATCGATACCATCGTTACCTGCGACAACGGGATTGCCGCGGCGGAGGAGATTGCCTACGGAAAGAGTCTTGGGTTGACCATTATCGTGACAGACCATCATGAGGTGCCTTATGAGGAAGGGGAGGAGGGGCGTGTTTACCGTCTGCCTCCTGCGGACGCTGTGATTGATCCCAAACAGCCGGAATGTGAGTATCCATTTTCCGGCTTGTGCGGCGCGGCTGTGGCTTACCAGCTTGTGCTAACACTGTGCGAGGTAATGGGGAGGGAGAAGGAGGAGTTTGCCTACCTGTTGGAGAATGCTGCCATTGCCACGGTGGGGGATGTGATGGACTTGGAGGATGAGAACCGTATCATTGTGAAGGAGGGGCTTTGGCGGCTTTGCACTACGAAAAACCTGGGCTTACGTGCCCTGATAGAGTGTACAAACCTTGAAAAAGACCGGCTTCGGGCGTATCATATTGGTTTCGTCTTAGGGCCGTGTATGAATGCCAGCGGAAGGCTTGACACCGCGAAGCGGGCTTTGGCACTCCTGAGGGCCAAGAGTAAGAAGGAGGCTGACAGGCTTGCGGGAGACTTGAAGGCGCTGAACGACAGCAGAAAAGAGATGACGGAGAAGGCTGTGGCCCAGGCAAAGGAGTTGGTGGAAACAACCAGGATAAGCGAAGATAAGGTGCTGGTTATTTATCTCCCAGAGTGCCATGAGAGCATTGCCGGAATTGTGGCGGGACGGATACGGGAGTGCTATTACAGACCTGTTTTTGTGCTGACAGACGCCAAAGAGGGAGTCAAAGGCTCAGGCCGTTCCATTGAAGCATATCATATGTATGACGAGCTTAATAAGTGCAAAGGGCTTCTTACTAAATTCGGCGGCCACAAAATGGCTGCGGGGCTTTCGTTAGAAAAAGAGAAGGCAGAGGCATTTCGCCGTATGCTAAATGAAAACTGCGCTTTGACGCAGGAGGATATGACGGAAAAAGTGGTCATCGACATGGAGCTTCCGTTTGCCTGCGTGACGGAAGGGTTCATTAGAGAGCTGTCCCTTCTTGAGCCCTTTGGCAAAGGAAATACCAAGCCGGTATTCGCCGCCCGCAATGTAAAGATAATAAACGGAAGGATTTTGGGAAAGAACCGGAACGTCTTAAAACTTAAGGTTCGGGATGCAGCCGGCACAACGATAGACGCCATGTATTTTAATCATGTGGAGGAATTTCTGAAAATGCTGAAGGACCGTTTCGGAAAATATGAGGTGGACGCAATGCTGAACGGACGCACAAGCGCCATAACTCTGGCGCTCACTTATTATCCGGAGTTGAATGAGTATATGGGCCGCGTTACCCCTCAGATTGTTATTACCCATTATCAGTAAAAGAGCTATTATTATAGCTCTTTATACTGTACATCCTTTAATTCGGTTCTGAAGCCAAGACTCTTAAACCTTTCCTGAACAATCTTGGCGCTCTCGATGTCTGTATTGGCAAGCAGTATGTAGAATTTCCCTCCACTTAACACGCCCATATAATCTGTCAGCCTTATCTTACATGCTACCTGGATAGAAATGGACTTATAATCCCGATAACCCATTTGAAATTCTACCAGCGCGCAGTCTGTCAGCCCCTTTTCCTTTGCCTCAAGAAAAGCCTTCAGAAGAACTCGGAATGTGTCCTCCTTCAGTACGTTCGTACCCTCCAGATAATTCTTCCTTCTGAAGTTTGACATATAACGGCTTGCATGAAGCAGGGTGTTCTGGAGGAGGGTCTCGATTACTGTCAGCCGTTTTACCGGTGATACCCCATGCTTCTCGCTTGAAACATCCCAGAACATCAGAATTACCCGTATATCGTTCTCGGCATAGATGGCATGTGCCAGCGCCGGACGGTTGGGTTCATTCGTCTCATTCACATAGATTCGTCCGGCTTTAAGGTCGCTGTACAGCTCTCCAAGCTCTATATACTTTATGGAATTCCCAAGCCTTCTCGCCTCTAAAGAGGTGGAGGAGTAAAGCCTTGCATATTCTCTGTTGGCTACATTGTAGATTGCCACATTCTTACTGCCCATCTCTTGGCCCAATATCTCTACCGCATAGAAAAGGACTTCCTCGGTCTTGTACTTTTCCAGGCTGGAAATGATATCGTAAATCGAACTCCAACTATCCGTTGAAGATACGGTTTCTGATTCTCCTGTTGTCAGTTGCACGCTCGTTCCGTCAGTGTTTTCTAATTCATCCGGATACAATTTCATCACCCTTCCATATTACTGTGTGTTTTATATGGTATTATTTTGCACTAATTTGGGGAAATTGTCAAGGAATATACGAAGGTGAGATAATGATTGAAAATCCTGCAAACTAATGCTATAATTTTATCTTAAGCAAGAAATGATACAGGAATGGAGAGATTGTTATGAAAAAGATCGAAGATTATGTAAGAAGTATTCCGGATTTCCCAGAGAAGGGGATTATTTTCAGGGACGTGACCAGCGTATTGCAGGATGCGGACGGTCTGGCGCTTGCCATAGACTTAATGCAGGAGAAGTTAAAAGGCGTAGAGTTCGACCTGGTGGTAGGGCCGGAATCCAGAGGCTTTATCTTTGGCGTACCGATTGCCTATAACCTGCACAAGCCGTTTATCCCGATCCGCAAGAAGGGGAAGCTTCCCTGCGAGACGGTTTCCATTCAGTATGAGTTAGAGTACGGCGCCGCAGAGCTTGAGATTCACAAGGATGCCATCAAGCCAGGACAAAAGGTCGTGATTATCGACGATTTAATTGCAACCGGCGGCACCAATGAGGCCATGGTGAAGCTGATTGAGGGCCTGGGCGGAAAAGTGGTTAAGACGGTGTTCCTGATGGAGCTTAGCGGTCTGAAGGGGAGAGAGAAGCTTAAGGGATATGATGTGGAGTCTGTCATCGCATATCCGGGCAAATAGATGAGAATTGGAATATCAGAGAGGGAGGAGGCGTTAATATGTCAGGAGTTACAACCTATGAAGCGATAGACGACAGGATTGCGGCGGATGCTATCATGACCGACCATTCCCAGGGACTTGAGATTGTGGACGGCCATGCCGTGAAGGCGCCGGTGGACTACGAGGACCCTGACCATTTATATGACATGTTAATCGCCCGTATTCGTAAGTACCATCCATCTACGGACGTGACCATGATTAAGAAGGCCTATGAGCTGGCCTTGGAGGCACACGGGGATCAGTGCCGGAAGTCAGGGGAGCCTTATATTATCCATCCTCTGTGGGTCGCAATCATTCTGGCGGATCTGGAGATGGATAAGGAGACGATTGCAGCAGGAATCCTCCATGACGTGGTGGAGGATACGCAGATCAGTGAGGAGGAGATTCGCAGGGATTTTGGGGATGATGTGGCTCTTTTGGTGGACGGCGTTACAAAGTTAGGAAGACTGTCCTATTCTTCGGATAAATTAGACGTTCAGGCGGAGAATCTTCGTAAGATGTTCCTTGCTATGGCGAAGGATATACGGGTGATCATCATCAAACTTGCAGACCGTCTGCATAACTTAAGGACTCTGCAGTTTATGAAGCCGGAAAAGCAGAAGGAGAAGGCCAGAGAGACCATGGATATCTACGCGCCTATCGCCCAGAGGCTCGGAATCTCCAAGATTAAGACAGAGCTTGATGATTTGGCGTTAAAGTACTCTCAGCCGGAGGTATTTTTTGATCTTGTTGACCAGATTAATACCAGGAAGATGGAACGGGAGGAGTTTGTCCAGCAGATTGTTGAGGAGGTTTCCTCACACATGGAGAATGCCAACATCAAGGCCCAGGTCAGCGGACGTGTGAAGCATTTCTTCAGCATTTACAAGAAGATGGTGAACCAGGATAAGACGGTGGATCAGATCTACGACCTTTTTGCGGTGCGCATTATTGTGGAATCGGTGAGAGACTGCTATGCTGCCCTTGGCGTGATCCATGAGCTGTATACCCCGATTCCGGGGCGTTTCAAGGATTATATTGCCATGCCAAAGCCCAATATGTACCAATCCCTGCACACGACTCTGATGAGCTCTGTTGGCCAGCCTTTTGAGATTCAGATTCGGACGGAGGAGATGCACAAGACTGCCGAGTATGGAATTGCCGCCCACTGGAAGTATAAGGAGTCCGGCGACAGCAAAAAGAGCGTGAAGGCCCAGGAGGAGGAAAAGCTAAGCTGGCTTCGCCAGATTTTGGAGTGGCAGAGGGACATGTCGGACAATCGGGAATTCATGAGCCTGATCAAAGGCGATTTGGATCTTTTCGCGGAGGATGTGTATTGCTTTACTCCCCAGGGTGATGTGAAGAATCTGCCTAACGGCTCGACGCCCATTGACTTTGCCTATATCATCCACAGCGCCGTGGGGAATAAGATGGTGGGCGCAAGGGTGAACGGGAAGCTGGTGAATATTGATTACAAGATTCAGAACGGAGACAGGATTGAGGTTTTGACCTCCCAGAATTCTAAGGGACCGAGCCGTGATTGGCTAGGTATAGTAAAGAGCACCCAGGCGAAGAATAAGATTAACCAGTGGTTTAAGCGGGAATTTAAGGAAGAAAATATCGTCAAGGGAAAGGAATTGATTGCCGGATATTGCAGGGCGAAATCCATTGTTCAGAGCAATATTATGGTTCCTAAGTATCAGGAGATTGTACAGAGGAAGTATGGCTTTAAGGATTGGGATTCTGTCCTTGCGGCAATCGGCCACGGAGGCTTGAAGGAGGGCCAGGTGGTGAACCGGCTGGTGGAGGAGTACAGCAAAGAGCACAAGCAGGAGCTTACGGATGAGGATGTGCTTGGAAAGGTTGCGGAAGCCTCCAGGAATAAGGTTCATATTGCCAAGTCAAAGAGTGGGATTCTCGTGAAGGGAATCGATGATGTGGCCGTGCGGTTTTCCAGGTGTTGTAATCCGGTCCCAGGGGATGAGATTGTGGGCTTTGTGACCAGGGGGAGAGGCTTGTCCATCCACCGGACGGACTGTGTGAATATGCTCCATCTTTCCGAGCCTGAGCGCGCCCGTCTGATTGAGGCGGAGTGGGAGAGCGATGTGGCGGAGAAGACGGGAGGCCAGTATCTTGCGGAGGTTAAGATCTATTCTTACGATAAGAAGGGACTTTTGCTTGAGCTGTCCAGGATTTTCACCGAGCAGAATGTGGATGTGAAGTCTATGAATGTGCGTACCAGCAGGAAGCAGGGGACTGCTACGATTGAGGCCGGCTTTATCGTACACGGAAGGGAAGAACTTGACAAGGTGATTAAGAAGATTCTCCAGTTGGAGGATGTCATTGATATTGAAAGGACGACAGGTTGATAATAAGATGAAGGTAGAGAGATTTTTAATTGGGATTATCAGTACGAATTGTTATCTGGCGATTAATGAGGAGACGAAGCAGACGGTTGTAATCGATCCGGCGGCAAGTCCGGCGTCTCTTATGAATCATATTAAGACGGAGGGCTTGAAGATTGAGGCCATCCTTCTCACCCACGGGCATTTTGACCATACCATGGGGCTTGACGGTTTCCTCAAGGAATATGACGTTCCGGTTTATGTCCATGAGGGTGATAAGGAGATTATCGCTGACCCAGGGTTTAATCTGTCCTCCAGCTATACGTCAGGGTTTACATTTTCTGATGCCAAATATCTCAAAGGGGGAGAGACCTTAAGCTTTGCGGGCTATGATTTTGAGGTGCTTCATACGCCGGGACATACGCCGGGGGGCTGCTGTTACTATGTGCGGTCAGAGGATGTACTGTTCAGCGGGGATACGCTGTTTGCAGGCTCGGTAGGGCGGTCAGATTTCCCCGGAAGCAGCGGTTCTGATCTGATTCGGTCAATCCGCGAGAAGCTGCTTCCGCTTCCGGATGATACCCGTGTGTATCCGGGACATATGGGAGAGACTACGATTGGTCAGGAGAGAGGGTTCAATCCTTTTTTGTAGATTGGAGTATCAGAATGATTCATGTGATATGTAAGAGTGAAGCGTATACCTATAATGTTTATCATATCATAAAGGCTTTCTTTCCGTCTGAGAAGATTACTTCCGAGACGGAGGAGGAAGCCTCTCATTATGTTGTGGTGAGGCTGCCGGACGGCGGGCGTATGATGATTGGGGAAGGGCAGCTTAAGGAGGCCGCCGGCTTACGCAAAGGAGAGGACAGTGAACAGATAAAGGCTCAGAGGAAATACTGGATTGACGTCTGCCTTTATGAAGAACTTAAGAAACTGACGGGACAAACCCTTGCCTGGGGAATCCTCACCGGTGTCAGGCCGACCAAGATTGCCATGGAAAAACTGGAGGAGGGATGGGAGAGGGACAGGTTTGTGGCCTGGTTTCAGGAGGAGTGCAGGGTAAGCCAAAAGAAGGCAGAGCTTTCTTTTGAGATTGCCGGAAGGGAACGCAGCCTGCTTGGAGAGCTTGACTGTGAGAACGGGTACAGCCTTTATGTGGGAATTCCCTTCTGTCCTTCTGTCTGTACCTATTGCTCGTTTAGCTCTGGCGCGTTAAGTGACTGGAGTGGGCGAATCTGGGACTATCTTGCTGCCCTTGAGAGTGAGCTTGAATTTATCGGGGAACGGTGCAGGGGGCGGAAATTGAACACCATTTACATGGGCGGCGGCACGCCTACCACGCTTACGGCAGAGCAGCTTGAGGATTTGCTATCCTGCATTGACAGACATTTTTCCAGAGAACATTTATTAGAATATACGGTGGAGGCGGGGCGGCCAGACAGTATTACGAAGGAGAAGCTCATGGTATTGAAAGCTCACGGCGTCACCCGTATCTCTATCAATCCCCAGAGTATGCAGCAGAAGACTCTTGACAGAATCGGGCGGAGGCATCGGGTGGAGGAGATTGTAGAAGCCTATGAGCTTGCGCGAAGGATGGGATTTGACAACATCAATATGGACTTGATTGCAGGTCTTCCGGGAGAGAGTCCGGCGGATATGGCGGATACCCTTACAAAAATCCGCCGTCTTGGGCCGGACAGCCTGACGGTACATTCCCTGGCTATTAAGAGGGCGGCCAAGATGGAGTTCAGTGATTTGGAGGCAGATGTGAAGGAGACTTCCCGCGCCTTGTCGGAGATGATAGGGATGGCCGAGGAGACGGCCCGCAAAATGGGGCTTTTGCCTTATTATTTGTACCGGCAGAAGAATATTGCGGGGAATTTTGAGAATGTGGGCTATGCCAGGGAGGGCAGGGCAGGGATTTACAATGTTCTGATTATGGAGGAGAAGCAGTCTATTATTGCGGCGGGGGCAGGAGCCTCCACGAAGCTGGTGCTTAAGGAGGCGGTTGTTGTGACGGGAAGCAAAAAGAAGAAGATGACCCGTCTTTTGCGGATTGAGAATGTGAAGGATGTGGCTCAGTATATTGAGAGAATTGATGAGATGATTGGGCGGAAGGAAGCGATTCTATAAAGGCTTTTAAAAAGCTGAAAAATTTGATATAATGAAAACACGAAAATAAACTTCTATTTATATAAAACAGTTACTAAGGAGAATAAAAAAGATTTGCAGCGAAGGAGAACGAATATGGCGTTAAAGAAGAAACCAGTCACGGGAATGAAGGACATGCTCCCCCGTGAGATGGAGATTCGGGATTATGTGATACAGCTAATCAAAGACACTTATAAGACCTATGGCTTTTTGTCCATGGAGACGCCCTGTGTCGAGCACATCGAGAATCTGTGCAGCAAGCAGGGAGGCGATAATGAGAAGCTGATTTTTAAGATTTTAAAACGGGGCGAGAAGTTAAAGCTTGAATCAGCAAAGGAGGAAAACGACCTGGTGGACGGCGGGCTTCGCTATGACCTGACAGTTCCCCTTGCCCGTTATTATTCCAACCATGCAAATGAACTGCCCTCCCCTTTTAAGGCTCTCCAGATTGGGAATGTGTGGCGTGCTGACCGTCCCCAGAAGGGACGGTTCCGTCAGTTTATGCAATGTGATATCGACATTCTTGGGGAAGCCTCTAACCTGGCTGAGATTGAGCTGATTCTTGCCACCACGGCAATGCTTGGGAAGCTGGATTTTAAGAATTTTACGGTATGTATCAATGACCGCAATATCTTGAAGGCTATGGCAAAGTATAGTGGTTTTAAAGAGGAAGACTATGACGAGGTATTTATTATCCTGGATAAGATGGACAAAATCGGCGTAGAAGGGGTTGCGGCAGAGCTTCAGGAGATGGGGTATGACAAGGATCAGACGGAGGCGTACCTTAAACTTTTCGGGGAGGTGACTCCGGACGCAAAAGGAATCCGTTATTTAAAGGAGAAGCTTGGGGACTGCCTTGCAGACGAGACGGCGGACGGGATGGAGACGATTATTTCAAGTGTGGAGGCTTGTAAGGAATGTGATTTCAAGATTAGCTTCGACCCAACCCTGGTTCGTGGACAGTCCTACTATACAGGAACCATTTTTGAGGTGCGTATGGATGATTTCGGCGGCTCTGTGGCAGGAGGGGGACGCTATGACAGGATGATTGGGAAATTTACCGGACAGGACACGCCGGCGTGCGGGTTCTCTATTGGTTTTGAACGGATTGTCATGCTGCTTCTGGAAAATGGCTACCAGGCGCCAAAGCAGGGGGGGAAGAAGGCGTATCTGCTCGATAAGAAGCTGCCGGCAGAGGGACTTCTTAGGATTCTTGCCCTTGCAAAGACAGACCGGGAAGCGGGATGCCAGGTGTTGATTGTAAATATGAAGAAGAACAGGAAGTTCCAGAAGGAGCAGCTTCTTCTGGAGGGGTATCAGGAGATTGTCGATTGTTTTGCGGATTCTTACGATAAGATATAAGAAAGGGCTTCGTGCAGATATAGGATATTTCACAGAAAAAGGAGAAAGATTATGGCAGAGTCAATGCAGGGATTAAAGAGGACTCACAGGTGTGCGGAATTGTCCTCCGCCAATGTGGGAGAGACAGTAACCATTATGGGATGGGTACAGAAGAACCGGAATAAGGGCGGTCTGGTATTCGTGGACGTGAGGGACCGTTCCGGCATTATCCAGGTGGTGTTTGAGGAAGGAAAATCGGATGCGGAATTAATCGAGAAGGCGGCGAGGCTTCGGGCGGAGTACGTGGTTGCCGTTGTGGGCAAGGTCGAAAAGCGTTCCGGCGCCGGCAATGAGAAGCTGGCCACAGGAGAGATTGAGGTGATACCAGAGCAGATGCGGATTCTGTCGGAATCCGAGACTCCCCCATTTCCCATTGAGGAGAATTCCAAGACCAAGGAGGAGGTGCGCCTGAAATACAGGTATCTGGATTTAAGAAGGCCGGATCTTCAGCGGAATCTGATGATGCGAAGCCAGGTGGCTACTCTTACCCGTCAGTTTTTATCGGAGGAAGGGTTTTGCGAGATTGAGACTCCGGTTTTGATTGGAAGTACGCCGGAGGGGGCCAGGGATTATCTGGTGCCAAGTCGAATTCATCAGGGGAATTTCTATGCATTGCCCCAGTCGCCCCAGCTTTTTAAACAGCTTTTGATGTGCGCAGGGTATGACCGTTATTTCCAGATTGCGAAATGCTTCCGCGACGAGGATTTAAGGGCTGACCGTCAGCCGGAGTTTACCCAGATTGACATGGAGTTGTCCTTCGTGGATGTGGACGACGTGATTGAGATTAACGAGAGGCTTCTGGCGAAGCTGTTCAAAGAGGTGTTGGGGATTGAGGTTGCCCTCCCTATTCCAAGAATGACCTGGCAGGAGGCTATGGACCGCTATGGCTCTGATAAGCCGGATATTCGTTTTGGGATGGAGCTTCGTGATGTGACAGCGGTTGTGAGGGACTGTGAGTTCGCGGTTTTTAAAGGCGCTATTGAAAACGGTGGTTCTGTCCGTGGGATTAACGCCAAAGGGCAGGGAAGCATGCCACGCAAGAAGATTGACAAGCTGGTATCCTTTGCCAAGGATTATGGTGCGAAAGGGCTTGCCTATATTGCTGTCCAGG